>Ga0307479_10000065_pt1 | contig 113995 bp, 104 predicted proteins | sample atmos_gasesECM4C_FD_203743 | JGI IMG/M metagenome (GOLD analysis project Ga0307479, IMG submission 203743) | Hardwood forest soil microbial communities from Morgan-Monroe State Forest, Indiana, United States - atmos_gasesECM4C_515 | ecosystem: Environmental > Terrestrial > Soil > Temperate... | reverse complement strand
GACGGTCCTGATCCTGGACGAGGCGACCAGCAGCGTCGACACCCGGACCGAGGTGCAGATTCAGCAGGCGATGGCGCAGCTGCGGCAGGGCCGAACCAGCTTCGTCATCGCCCACCGGCTCTCGACTATCCGCAACGCCGACAGCATCGTCGTCGTGGACCAGGGCAACATCGTCGAGCAAGGCGCTCACGCGGAACTCCTCGCGCGGCGTGGCTTCTACTACACGCTCTACCAGAGCCAGTTCAGCGACGCGCTCGCCGAAGCCAGCTGATGTTCACCACGCGCCCCGAATTGCGTGGCACGTTTGGGATGGTCAGCTCGACCCACTGGCTCGCATCGCAGACCGGCATGGCCATTCTGGAGCGGGGCGGCAATGCCTTCGACGCCGCGGTTGCAGCCGGATTTGTGCTGCAGGTTGTCGAGCCGCATCTCAACGGCCCGGGCGGTGACCTGCCGATCATCCTCTGGGACGCCCGTCGCGCGAAGGTTGACGTTATCTGCGGCCAGGGGCCGGGGCCGAAGTCGGCCACCATCGCTTACTTTCAGGAGCTCGGGCTGGACGACATTCCGGGCACCGGCCTGCTGCCCGCCTGCGTTCCGGGAGCCTTCGGTGCCTGGCTGCTGCTACTCAGCGAGCACGGCACGATGCGCTTGCGCGACGTCCTCGAATACGCGATCGAATACGCGACCGGCGGGTACCCGATGGTGCCCGCGATCGCCCAGGCGATCGCCCAGGTTGCGCCGATCTTCCGAAGCGAGTGGCTGGAGTCCGCTCGTATCTACCTTACTAATGGTGTGCCGGAGCCGGGCACGACCTTTCGCAATCCGGATCTCGGCCGCACCTACCAGCGAATCCTGGAGCAGGCTGAAGGCGCCGAAACCGAACGCGAGCGCCAGATCGAGGCCGCTCGCCGGGCCTTCTACGAAGGGTTTGTCGCCGAAGCCATCGACGCCGCCTGTCGAGTTCCGGCGATCGACAGCTCGGGCGAGCGGCACGCTGGACTGCTGACCGCGTCCGATCTTGCCGGTTGGCGAGCCCGACACGAGCCCTCCACCCAGTTCACCTATCAGGGGGCGACCGTGCACAAGACCGCACCGTGGGGCCAGGGCCCGGTCTTTTTACAGCAATTGGCGCTCCTCCAGGGGATCGACCTGAAGGCGATGGGCTTCCTCAGCGCCGACCACATCCATACCGTGATCGAATCGGCGAAACTCGCCTTTGCCGATCGCGAGGGCTGGTACGGCGACCCCGACTTCGCCGACGTCCCGATGGCGGCGCTGCTCGATCACGACTACGCGTCGCAACGGCGGCGGCTCATCGGCGACCGCGCGTCGCTCGAGCTTCGACCAGGGTCGGTCAGTGGTCAGCAACCGGTCCTTCCGCGATTGGCCCATCACCCCAGCATCAATCGCGACCGAACCCACTCGGTCGGCGATCCGACGCTGCTCGCCAATCCGCTGGGTGATACGTGCCACGTCGCCGTCATTGATCGCGCCGGGAACATGGTTGCCGCCACGCCCAGCGGTGGCTGGCTGCAGAGCTCACCCGCGATCCCTGGACTCGGATTCCCTCTTGGCACGCGCGCCCAGATGTTCAACCTCGACGAAGGCCATCCAAACGCCTTACAGGGTGGAAAACGGCCGCGGACGACCTTGAGCCCGAACCTCGTCACACGCGGAGGAGAACCGTGGCTGGCCTTCGGCACGCCCGGCGGCGATCAGCAGGACCAGTGGTCGTTCAACTTCTTTCTGGCGCACGCCGTCTTCGGCCTCAACCTGCAGGAAGCGATCGACGCTCCGATGTTCCACAGCACCCATTTCCCCAGTTCCTTCTACCCACATGAGTCCGATCCAGGAAGACTCGTGGCCGAAAACCGACTCGAGCTGGAAACGGTCCTGCATCTGCGTGACCGCGGTCACGATCTCGTCCTCGAGGGGCCGTGGTCGCTCGGCCGGATTTGCGTCGCTGGCAAAGACCCGAAAACGGGCCAGCTCATGGCGGCGGCGAACCCGCGTGGCATGCAGGGCTACGCGGTCGGCCGCTAGCGCCCGCTCAATTTCCCTCCCCCTTTGGGGGAGGGCTGGCGAGCAACCGCGTTAGGCGAACTCGCGCATGCGATCGTGGCAAACCGTGCGCAGTCGGTCGATGCTCACGCCGATGCCAGCCTCCTCGGCCGCGATCTCTTCGTCCGTCGGCTGGGGGCCCGGCACTTCTTTTCCAAGGCGCTTCCGATGGAGGCTGTTCCGCCACCTCAGGTAGGTAAGCTCGACGTTCTGCCAGGCACGCAACGCTGGCTCAGTCGGTCCCTCTTCAAGGATGAGTGTGATTTCCGCCTCCAGTGCCAGGCGCTCCATCTCAGCCGTGATGATCTCCTCCTGGGCCCAAGGGTTGTGCCGCATCACGTCATCGGTGTTTAGCGGCGAAATCATACCCGGGTACGGTCGACCCGCCGGGTACTGAGAAAGCTCGAGCCGAAGAGCCACGACCCGGTCGGCCGCCTTGAGTAGCAGCGCGTACGCGCCACGCATCATCTCGAGCCGTCGATCGGCGTGCTGGCGGTCTGACTGCAGGGCGAAAACCAGGATGCCAGCGAACGCCGCGCTCACCACCGGAAGGGCGCCAGTGCGTATGGTTGGGTCCGCTGGCGCGAAGATGACGGCCAGCAGGGCGGCAAAAACGATGGCGGCAACTATCCAAAGCTTGCCGCCGCCGCGGAGAAAGCGCCGAGTCTTGCGGACCGTCGCCCCTATTTGAGCGGGGAAAGATCTTTTAGTCGCACTCGCATGCGGCTCGTCTGTTTCGGGCGTCTTCGGCCCTCCTCAGGCCCGGCAAAACTATAGCGTGGGTGCTTGACGAGCCGAAGTCGGATTCTGCCTGGCTTGGGGGGAACGCCTAAACAGTTTCTCTGGGGCGTGGCCCTCGCCGCCTTAAATAACCTGCCGGGCATCCATTCAGCGCAGCCGTCTCGGTTCACGTCCAGCTCGGGGGCGGGCCAAAAGAGCCCGGCTGGATAGCCGGGCTCCCTTTGGCCGCAGGTTACTGGCAGTCAGTTCTCAGTGAACTTGCTAGAAAACGTTTCGTAAGGTGGCGGGCCGGCGCCGTAGGCAAAGGTGACGCCATTCTCGAAGCCGTTGCCGCCGCCGTATGAGAGACCGATCGACTGCACACACTGCGTCGCCTCATGGAAAGCCGGAGTTACGAGGGGATCCGAGGCGGGCTTACCATCCCAGTCCGACCACTCGAGTGGATCCGACATGTCCGCCTTTATTGTGTCGGTCGCCGAGGGGCTGGCCAAGGGCATGTACATTGGGTTCGACCACCAGAACTGCGTGTAGAAGCCCGCCGGTGGCCCAACGCCCGCTACTGGCGGACCGGGGGGCGGGTCGCTCGGACCGGATGCGCAGGGGGAAGTGAAGTAGAACCGGACAGTCGCACATGGGTTGCAGGTACTGTATTGGGAATTAAAGGTCCCATTGGAGCCGCCCACGCTGATCGTGTCGCTCAACATCGCGGTCGATCGATTGCCGGTCAAGTTCGGGTCGGTCGTAGTGAGTAGCGCGGTGTAGTTCTGTGGAAGGAATGCGAACTGCCACGTAGCTCCGCTGTCCGGTGTAGTTGCGGGCATTGAGGCAGCTGACTTCCGGGGCGCAATCCCCCTGCCCGATGGGTTGTAGTCGTAGACTGACCACTCGCTACTCTCGGTCGAGGGATCGATGGTTGCGGTATCCAACGAGCAGCTTAACGCGGTACCGCTGGTATTGATCGAGTTGACGTCCGCTATGAGGCTCGTGAGGGTTGTTGGATCAAGGTAGAGATTTGCGCTGTGGCCATCATTACAGGAAAGAGTGGCCTGGGTGGTCTGCGTGACGCTGATGTCACCCATGGCCCCCAACGACGTAGCGGCGGTCAATCCAAGACTTGCGGCGAGCGCGATACCAAAGCGCCTCATGGTTCCCTCCGGGCTAATGCAGAGCTAGCACTGGGGGCTAGCTCTTAGGTTCCTGTTACTACGAACGTCCTATCACCTCCGATTGAAGCCTGCGATTGCCATTCGAAGGTGACAACCGGCCGAGCAGGAGAAGGGTCGCTCCCATTAGTACTAATAGTGCTACTGATAACTGCCTGTCAACGGGCCGTATTGAGTATCAGCAGTGGCAGCCCTCGTCGATGTCGAACCGGTTGGATCGTCTGATCAGGTCGTCCGGGCCGCCGCGACCGGTTGCTCTTCGCAACCGGCTCGCCGAATGCGTCGAGCTCGCATTCAAGCAGGCGCACCTCTCGTGCAAGCCGCGCAAGGTTAGGTAGTAGTGTCCAACGAATGGACCAGGTTGGTGAAGGCCTGCTGTTGGCGCAGCATGAATCGTTCGCATCCGCCGGGTGCGGCGTCCTCGGGTCGCGCTTCTTATGTCATCCCGAGTTAGAGGGCCTCAGTAAGTAGCTGGTTTAGGTCACAGCCCGCGCCAGAGCATGTCGACAAGTCCCGCGGGAACTCGATCTGATTTCCACCCCGCCTGTCGCCCCTAGTTCCATGTGTTTGGATGTAGGGCCAGTTAGCCGCTCGGCGTTCGGCGAGACTCATCGCCCGACCGTCGATTTGGCCCAGGCTTACTTAGCTAACCGCCAGACGCGCCTAGACCTTCGGTGCAGCGACGTAGCGCGTCGACACTAGGCGATCCCCATCGAGCTCGACCTCGAGCCGTCCCGCCCGGCCGACCTGTTTACGCGACATCTCGGATTCTTTCTGCGGCCGGCCGTCGAGTAGGATCCACGCGGCCTGGAGCGGGTCGGCATGGCTGATGCAGAGTGAGACCTCGCCCGGATGTTCGCGAGCGAGCCGGTGCACGACGTCGAGCACGCGGCCTCCAAGCGTGGCGATACTCTCGTCGCCCTCGAGGGCACCGCGCTGGAGCTTGTGCATCACCCATTTCGGTCGCCGGATCGGGATCTGCCAGAACGGGACGCCCTGCAGATAGCGGCTGAATTCCGCCTCCCAGAGCGCCGGCTCCACCTCGAGCGGAACCGGTGTAGGGAGCTGGGCGTTGACGATCTCGGCGGTTTCGCGGGCGCGCTCCAGCGGGCTATGCACGATCCGCTTGATGCCGCGATCGCGCAGCGACTGTCCAACCGCCACGGCCTGCGCGCGTCCGAGCGCACTGAGGTAAAAGCCCGGCAGGTGGCCATAGAGAACCCGGTTGGGATTTTCCACATCGGCATGCCGCATCAGCAGCACCTGGGTGGTCGCCATCACGCGTCAGCTTATCGATCCGAAGTCATTAACATGGGCCGGAACCACCCGGGGAGGAGGACGCACGCGGATGAGCGAAGAGCGAACAGTACGGCAGCGAAAGGCGGACACCGTTGCGGCAATGAATCGACAACGCGATCTCTGGCTGGCCACGGCGGACACCGGTGGGAAGCCGCACCTGATCGCGGTGTCGGCTTGGTGGGATGGGAGTCACCTCATCATCGCCACGGCGGCGGCCAGTCGCTCGGCTCGCAACCTTGCCGCGACCGGCGCCGCGCGGCTCGCGCTCGGTTCCCCGGACGACGTCATCGTGATCGATGCGACGGTTGCCGACCGCATGAAAGTACGCGAAGCCGGTGCGCAGCTCGCCGACGGGTTCACCGCAGCGGTCGGGTGGGATCCGCGAGACATCGACGGCGATTGGGTGTTTATTCGTCTGACGCCGACGCGGATCCAGGCGTATCGCGGCTACGACGAACTGGAAGGCAGAGATGTGATGCTGCAGGGCCGTTGGTTGGCCTGATTGCAGAAGCTCCGCTAAGAATGGACGCGAACTGGATGAGTTACCTCCAGGCGCTCCAATGCACCGCGTGCCTCGCTACGTTCGATGCCGGCGAACGCCACGGCGTCTGTCCCACCTGCGGGAAGGTGCTCTTTGCGCGATACGACCTGCCCGCACTGCGAAAGGCGATGACGCCGGACGATCTCCGCGACCGTCCGTGGGACATGTGGCGTTATCGAGAGCTGCTCCCGGTTCGCCATCAATCGAACATGGTTACGTTGGGCGAGGGGATGACGCCACTCCTGGACATCGGCCGGTGGGTCTCCGCCGCACTCGGCTTTGATCGCGGACGAGTGCGCATCAAGGACGAAGGCAAGAACCCGACCGGCAGTTTCAAAGCGCGCGGGATGGCGTCCGCCATCTCGAGGGCGAAGGAGCTCGACATTAGAGAGGTTGCGCTTCCCAGCGCGGGGAATGCCGGTTCGGCGGCGGCCGCCTATGCCGCGGCCGCAGGAATCCGTGTGCACATCGCCGTGCCCCGCGACGTGCCGCCGCTGAACCTGGCGGAGATGCGAATCCACGGCGCCGACGTCCTTTTGGTCGATGGCCTGATCGACGACGCCGGTCGCATCCTTCATGAGCGGGCGACCGAGCGCGGCTGGTTCGAGCTCGCCACCCTGAAGGAGCCGTACCGGCAGGAAGGCAAGAAGACGCTCGGCTTCGAGCTGGCCGAGCAGGGCGGTTGGGGCGTGGACTGCCTACCGGATGTGATCGTTTTCCCGACCGGGGGCGGCACGGGCATCGTCGGCATGTGGAAGGCGTTCGAGGAGCTTGGGGCCTTAGGGTGGATCGGGCCGAAGCGACCGAAGATGGTAGTGGTCCAGGCCGCGGGCTGTGCGCCCCTGGTACGGGCGTTCGAACAGGGTGTCGACCACGCCGACCGATGGGAGAGCGCGGTCACCATCGCCGCGGGCCTACGCGTCCCCTCGGCGATCGGGGACTACCTGGTCCTGCAGGCGGTGCGAGCGAGCGGAGGAACCGCGCTCGCGGTGAGCGACGACCACATGCGGGCCGGCCAGCTGGAGATGGCCCGCGAGATCGGTTTGTACACCGGCCCCGAAGGCGCGGCGACCTGGGCCGCACTGAAGGCACTGCGCCAGCGCGAATTCCTCAACGGCGACGAGGACCTTGTCCTCTTCGCCACCGGCACCGGCGTCAAATACGACTCACCCCTCCAGATGTAACCATTTGTAGTTCTCGGATTGGGTGTCTGGTCCAGCCGAGAAGTCCATTTTCTGTGCTACGCTCGATATCACACCTGAGTCACTCCCTGTAGGGCGAAAACAAGGAGGTCGGTATGTCCCGTCCGCAGTACCCTCTGGCCCTCGTGTCCACCGCAATCCTGGTGGCCGCCGCGTCGGCATCCACTGTCCCGGCACTGGCCGCGCCGGGCATCGCCTTCGGCGTTCCGGTTGTCGTCGACCCCATCCACACCAATGGCGAGCCCGACATCGCTATCGATCCCCAGGGCCGGGTCTTCGTCAGCGGCCCCACCGGGACGGGAACACAGCGCAGCACCTGGTTCGGTTCGGTCGATCAGGGTCACACGTTCCGGGTGATCTCGCCTGGGCCACCCCCCACGCCAATCGCCGGCCTGACAGACCCGCCGGGAGGCGGCGACACCGACATCAACTTCGACCGTAGCGGCAAACAGTACTTCGCCGACCTCTACGCACTCACCTGCCTACGCACCGCCACCACTGCGGACGGCGGCGCCAGTGTGAACCAGAGCATCTACCCGGCCGGCTGCTCCGGCGTCCCGGGGGCCGATCGGCAATGGCTGGCCGTGTATGACCCGGCCTCCGGCGTCACTCGCCAATCGGCGTACACCGGCCCGACACCGCTCGCTTATCTCGAGTACAACAACGTGTCAACCGGTGCCCAGTGGGTCAAGAGCAATGCGGTGGTCGACCCCCAGCCGGGCGGCCCCGGGCTCAATTACGTCAACGCTCAGACGGCCGGGGTCAGCGCGGTGACCGGCTATTCGCCGTTCGGCGCCGACGGATACCCGCAGATCGATCAAACGACGGGCAAGGTCTTCCAGGCCGCCGGCTCGCAGAGCACCGACGGCTCCTTTAGCCTGCTGCTGAACATCGGCACGCCCAACGCCGCCGGTGACCTGACGTTCCTGGACAACCCGACGGCGGCCAATCCCAGCGGTGATCCCAGCAAGCTCATCCATATTGCCGACCGCCTCGCCTACTCACCGGACACCCTGTTTTCCGTGCTCTCGATCGACAGCGCGCGCAATCTCTTTGCGGCCTGGACCGTCGGTGGCAGCGGCTCCGGCGTGACGCCAAGCGCGCGTCAAACCTATGTCAGCAGCGCGAGCGCGGCCAGCGGATGGTCCACCTGGAGTCCCGCGGTGCGAGTCAGCGACGGCTCGACCTCGACCGGTGATGCCGTCAACGTCTTCCCCTGGATCAAGGCGGGTGGCCCCGGCCGCGCCGACGCGGTCTGGTACGGACAGGATCAGAACGCCGACCCAAGCGGCCAAACCGGCCAGAGCTGGAACGTGTTCATGGCGCAGGTCGTCTATCCGACCACGTCCACGGGCGCGGTGACGGGACAGCCGCCATCGGTCCGGTTGGTCAAGGCCAGCCCGCACCCGAGCCACTACAACGACGTCTGCCTGCTCGGCACCAACTGCATCACGACCCAGGGCAACCGCAACCTGGCCGACTTCTTCGCGGTCACGATCAACGCCAGTGGTGCGGCGCAGATCGTCTATGACGACACCTCGAACGGCCTGGCGCAGCCCGGCTTCACCCCGGCGAACACGCAACTGGTCGACCATGCCGGCGCCGGCGTGATCACGATCGCGCAACAATCGGCCGGTCCGGGACTCTTCGGGACGAATGTCTCGGGCGCGTCCAATTCGCCATCCTCGGCGCTCAGCGATCCGAGCGGCGATGCGCTCTATCCCGTGATCGGCGGTACCAACGTGCCGGGCATGGACATCCTGTCCAGCCAGCTGAGCCTGTCGAGCAAGACCCTGACGGTCACAGCAAAGATCGCCGACCTCACCAACCCGGCCGCGACGGTCGCCCGAGTTCCAGGCGCGGCCTACTTGCAGTACGTCACCCGCTGGCAGATGGGCAACACCATCTACTACGCGGCGATGGAGAACACGGCGCTCAATCAGCCGGTGTTCTTTGCGGGAAAGGCGCAGAGCGTGGATCTTTGCTCGGTGTCGGCCTGCTTCCCGCACGTCGTGACCTATCCCGAACCGGGTCTGGGGGGCTCGGCGGAGACCGGCAGCATCAGCTGTCCGCCCACGCCGTCGGCCACGAATCCGTGCACGCTGACGATCACCGTAAAGGTGGCGGACGTCGGCGGCCCGACCGGGTCCAACCTGCTCGAGGAGGTGGGCGGCTACGCCTTCGGGTCGGCGCATCAGCAGGGTGCGCTCACCAACGCCCAGGCCGAGGCCGATGATGTTCCGCTCGAAATCGACGGCGTCTGTTGCTACAACTTCGTCGGCAAATAGGAGGAAGCGATGCACATCCGTGGCTATCGACGGCTGAGCAGCATCCTGCTGGCGGCCGCGCTTGGCGTGCTGCCGTTTGCGATCTCGAGTCCCGCGCTGGCGGCGAAATCCGCCGGCACGGCGTTCAATCCCAACTTATTGCTGCAGGGCAGCAGCAACGCCGGCGAGCCCAGCATCCGCACCGACCGCTTCGGGCACGCCTTCGTGATCGGCCCAACCGGTGTGCCGGCCGGCTGCAAGGCATTTCGGGTCGCGCACAACGGGGCCAGCGCGGCCTATATCGGGCAGCCCGACCACACCGTGGGTGGTGGCGACTGTGACTGGGCGATCGGGCCACAAGAAACGTCCGCGACCATCTCGCCCGCGCCGACCGACGACCTCCTGGCCTACTCGAGCCTGTCGCTGCCGAACATCACAACCGGCAAATCCGATGACGCCGGCAACAGCTTCGGGCCACCCAACGTCTACTCGCAGCAGGTCGGCGGCGACGACCGGATGTGGATGGCGGCCGATCCCAAGCTCAACAGCCTCGGCCTCGCCGACATCTTCATGACCTACCACGATGTCTCGCTGCTTGATATCGAGATGGGCGTCTCCATCGACGGCGGCTTCAGCTATGTGCAGAACGCCCCGATCATCAACAACAACGACGTGCCGGTGGCGCAGTGGCAGGGCGGTGGCGCGAACTCCACCGGAGCCGGCAACGAACTGGGCAATATCGTGGCTCGCCGCACGGCGGCCGGTCTCACGCTCTACTCGATCTTCCAGACACCCGACAGCGCGACCGACAACCTCAACCAGGGTGTCGCCGCCACCAGTAACTTCAACCGCGTCTACGAGGCGATCGGCACGGTGACCCGCGATACGGCGCCGCCCGTGATCTCCTGGCGCAACTACGAGATCTACCACGGGCCGCTCGGCGCGCGATATAACCGGATCTTCCCGGTCACCGCGGTTGACGGCGCGGGTCGTGTGTACGCCTTCTGGTCCGACGGCAATCACATCGACTACAAGGTCGATACCACCGGGACCGGCTGGAAGTCGGGCCAGGCGCCCAACCAGATCAGCAACCCGGGCACCGTCAACACGGCGATCATGCCCTGGGCGCAGGCGGGCGCGGACGGCATCGTCGACGTCGTTTTCTACGGCGCCTCCGGAGGAGCTGGAGCGCAACCCAACCCGCAGGATGACGTCAACAACGTCTGGAACGCCTACTTCGCGCAAAGCACCAACCGCGGGTCGAGTTTCACAGTGACGACGGCCAGCGATCATGCGATCCACAAAGGCCCGATCTGCATCGATGGGCTCGCCTGCAATCTGAGCACTCCGACGCGCGATCGCACGCTTCTCGACTTCTTCCAGGTTTCGATCGACCCTACCAACGGCGCGGCCGACATCGCCTATGCCGATGACCACGCGACACCGGGCACAGCGGTCCTCTATTTCACGCGCCAGTGCACCGGGACCAGTGCGACGACTGGAACCGCCCTGGTCAACGATTGTGTCGTGCCACCGCCGCCGATACCGCTGCCCCAGGGATCGACGTGCCCTGGGCCACAGGTCGTGGACTACGTCGGCGATGCCCCCAACAACTATCCGGGCGGCCTCGGCGAGAACATCGACAACCTCGACGTGGTGAACGCCTTCTTTGGGACGCCCAGCAGCACCACCATCCAGGTGACGCTGACGATCAAGAACCTGGCCCCACCGCCGCCACCGCCCAACCTGGTATCCGCCTTCTGGACCGTCTACTGGAGCTTTGGCGGCACGACGTATTACGCGCAAGCGACCTCGAATGGTCCGGTGTTCACTTACACCGACGGCACCTTCAACGGCTCGTTCAACACCACAAACGTGATTTCCGGCTCCTTCAACCAGGGGCCGAATGGCACGATCGTGTTCACCGTCCCAAGGGCCGACGTGGGAAATCCAGCCAACGGTGCCGCCCTCAGCAATACCTTTGCCGACACCCACGGATCCTTCACCGTGATGGGTAACGGCGTCTTCTACACGTCCGCTGCGGATCGCGGTCCCAACTCGGGCTACGGATCGAACTACGTCGTCGGTCAGGTCTGCTAGATAACACGGATTGCCCTCGTACCGACCCTCCCCCACGGCGGGGGAGGGTCGGGGTGTGGGTGATGCGAGTTAGCCGTCGACGACCCTTGCAAGGGCACCCGCCAGGAGGCCGCGCCCAGCCGGTGTTGGGTGGAAATCACAGCCCAGCGGTGATTGGGTCAGCACGATCATTAGCCCGGCAGCACAGGAGCTGCCGTCAAAGTGGATGGCCGTCCGGCGAAATGCGCGATAGCCGTCGGCCACGTCGCCGTCGAAGCTCCTGGTCACTCGAGCGAGCACACGGTCGACCTCGCTGATCAACCTCACCTCGGTGGCGTCGCGGTAGTCGGCCGCGTAGTAGGTCACCGCCACGATGCTGCCCTCGTACCCCACCCCGCGAAGCGCGGCGTAGATCGTGCGGAGATTCTGGTCGAGGCGCCGCAGCATGTTCGGCAACCCGTCGAGCTCGCAAGCGGTGTCATTGTTGCAAGCCTTCTCGAGGAGGGAGAGGTCGTTGTGTCCAATCGAAAGGGTAATGAGCGCAGTGTTTGGGTGGGCTTGCAGGTAGGCCAGCGCGAAAGCGAGTTGCGGGCCCGAGTACGACGTATGCAGTGGAAAGCGGCTGCGGTAGCGCCGGCAGCCATTGTCCGGGTTGGCGGGGGTGGGTGTCGCGATCATGCTTCCACTCGTTTCGCCCGGACAGGCGAGGTTCGTCACGGTGAGCTCGCGCATCGCCGCGTATGCCTCCGGGTAACCCACGAAGACGCTCGGATTGGCGCGCTGGGCGAGCGTCACTAACGGGTTGAACCCGAAAGGCACCGAGTCTCCCAGTGCCAGGTACCCGTCGTGATCCTCGGCAGCTAGGACGCCGGGGGCCGTTCCGCCGACGAGCGCCAGGAACACCACGAAAACGGCCAATTGCGTCTTCATCGCACTCCTCCTTATTGACCGGTGGTCTCGTCGGCACCGCCCAGGGCATAAGTACCCGAATAGGTGAGGACACCGGCGCCAACGGCCGTGATGTCGAGCTGGAGCCCGCGAAGCCCACGGCTTCCGTCGACGGCCTGGAGGTGGATCGTTGTGGAGCAGTTCGGGAAACAAGGCCTCATCCCGCTGAACCTCAGCTCAGCAATCCCGCGCCTGTCTGCCACAGTTCCCGTCAGCGTCTCCTGGCCCGCGACCATCCGGCTGCCGTCAGCCAGGATGACCGTGTACTGCACGCCCCGGACGGTGCCGGACACCGTGCCCGCGTACACGTGGCAGATCTCGGCGATCGTGAGTTTGATCCCTTCCCGCGTCAGGGTTTGGAATGGCGCAACCGGGTAGCCGGGACACTGCTGAATCGCTCCGGAAGCCAATCCCCGGTCCGCCGAAGCCGAGGCCGCCGTCAACGGGATAGCAAGGGTTGCTGCAGCTAGAACGAGCCAGATCCTGAGAGCTCTCACGCCAACCTCCTTTGCCGTTGCCGCGCTTTCAGCACGATCCGGCAGGCCCACGGTATGTGGCCCGGGCCGAACGGGCACCGTGGCAAATACCTGAATTGGTACGCGATTTCCCACGTACTTGCCGTCGGCTGAGATCGCCCCTACGATGGCGCTGGAGGGAGGAGGGTGGCCTTCGGTTCGGTCGTAGCGCTCCCGCTGACCCGGCGCGAGATGGAAGTGGCGGACCTCGTCCGCGACGGCCTGACCAACCGGGAGATCGCGGCTCGTCTGTTCCTCTCCGAACGAACGGTCGAGGGGCACGTCGGCCAGATCTGCAGCAAGCTCGGCGTCCGATCGCGCCTCCAGATCGCGACCTGGGTCCTCGAGCAGGAGGGCCGCCAACCCTCTACGGCGATGGACCAGGTCTCGCTTCCGCCCACCCCACAAGTAGCGGCGCGTCGCAGCCACCGGGCGCGGCTATGGATCCCGCTGTTGCTGGCCGTCGCCCTGGCGCTCGGTGCGGTCGTCGTGGCGTTCAGCCAGCGACCCCCGGCGCGGTCGGCGCCGCTCGTCATCTCGACCTACCAGGCCGGCCTGAACCAACCGGGCGGGGTGGTTGCGGATCCCGCGCGTGGAGTCGTCTACATCGCCGATTCCGGCAACGACCAGCTGCGAATCGTTGCGAGCGACGGCTCGAGTCGCACCGTCACCGGCAGGGAGTTCGGCCTGCCACTGAAGCATCCAACCGGCTTGGCTGTCGACCGCGTCGGCCGGCTGTATATCGCGGACACGGGCAACCATCGGGTGCTCGAGTTCAACGCCTACTACTTGAGCGTTGTGGCCGGAACTGGCCAGGCCGGGTTTTCAGGCGACGATGGCGTTGCCGCTGCTGCCCAGCTCGACTCGCCGGAGGCGCTGGCTGTCGACACCAGCGGCAACATCTATATCGCGGACACTGGAAACAATCGCGTCCGGGTCGTCGATGGCCGCACCAGCCTGATCACGACCCTTGCTGGCGGTGGCGAAACCGACCCCTTTACCGGCGACTACCTCGGGCTCTATCGCCTGACGATCCGCCTCCACCAGCCGGCAGGCGTCGCCATCAACGCGGCTGGCGATCTCTTCGTCGCCGATACCGGCGCGCACGCGATTTATGAATTCACTAGATCGGCGCAGGGCTCATTTGGCCCAGTGCGCAAACTCGCGGGAACTGGCGTGCGTGGCTTCTCCGGCGACGGCGGGCGGGCGGCCGAGGCCAGGATCAGTGAACCGCGCGGCCTGTCGATCGACCGACAGGGCGATCTTGTGTTCGCTGACTCCGGTAACAACCGTATCCGGAGAATCAGCCGCGGCGCAATTGACACTATGGCGGGATCCGGGGTCCTCGGTTTCACTGGTGACCTGAGCGCCGCTCCTTCCGCGGCCCTGGCCTTTCCGGCCACCGTGGCCAGCGACTCGAACGGCGGTCTCTACGTTGCCGACACGGGCAACGCTCGCATCCGCCTGCTCTCTCAGAGCGGTGGCCGCAGTGTGGCGAAACCATCGGCATCCATCCGGCCGTCGTTTCCGGCCGGCTCGTACATGGCGCAGATTCAGGCTCGAGGCAAGTTGCTGGCCGTTGTCCGCGACTGGCAACCGTTCTTCGCCTACCGCAATCCGGCAACCAGCCGAGTGGAAGGGTTCGACATCGATATGACGCGCGCCGTGGCTCGAGCGATCTTTGGGCGCGATGATGCGTCAGTCCTCCAGTTCGAGGCCCTGGCGCGCGAAAAACGAATCAGCACCATCCAGGCGGGTGCCGCGGACATCGCCGACGGCACTCTCATCAACGACGCGAATTCGAATCTGGTGAATCTGTCGGATCAGTATTTGCGGACGGTCGATCTGTTGCTCGTCAGAAAGGTCAGTCCGATCCGGTCGTTCGCCGATATTGCCGGCAAGACTGTATGTGTCGTCAGCGGCGGAACGCTAAAGATCGCACCCGAGGTCACGCAGGCGCAGCCGAAGGTCGGTGGACTCATCCTGGGCTCCCGCGACGAGTGCCTCAACGCCCTGCACGCCGGGCGGGCGGACGCGATCTACGGCCATAGCCCGGATACGGTGGCGCTCGCAGCGGCCGACCCTGGCCTTACCTTCACGACGGCACTACAGGCGCCGAGGCTATGGGGCTTGGCGGTCCCGAAGGGTCATCCGGAATTCGTCCAATTCCTGAACGGCCTGATCGAGCAGTACATGACGGAGGGGGGTTGGAACGCTTCCGCCCGGAAGTGGCTGAACGGCTACGACGACACCTTCAATCCACAGATCAAGTAACGCGCGTCTACGTCGAGAGCGCCGGCATGACCTCCGCAGCGAAGGCGCGCATCGCCGGCACGAAGTCCTCTGGACGCTTGCCGAAGTAGGCGCAGACGTGCTCGGCCCCGGCGGCCTCGAATTCCTTGATCCTCGCGAGCACCGCATCGGGATCGCCGACCAGGATCGTACGAGCCCCGACCTCGACGTGGCGCGTGCCGGCGTGGGCGCGGATCCAGGCGGCCTTGGGCTTGAAGTCCTCCGGGCTGAGGCTGGTCGACTGCCAGATGTCGCCAAGCGTCGCGGCCCGTTCTAACGCGCGCTCGGAGTGACCACCGATCAGGATCGGCAGCTGCGCGCCCTGCGGCGGCGGCGGCCCGAACCATCCCTCGTCGTACGAATAGAAGCGGCCGCGAAAGGGCGCATGTACGCCCGACCACAAATGTCGGAAGAGCAGGATCGCCTCGTCCAGCCGCTGGCCCCTTGTGGACCAGACATCGGCTGCGCCGACGTTGCGGAATTCGGGCTCTGAGTAACCCGCGCCAAGCCCAAGCGTGAACCGGCCTGAGCAGAGCAGATCGAGCGTGGCGGCTTGCTTGGCGACGACGAATGGGTTGCGCATCGCCAGCACGATGATCGAGGTCCCCAGCCGGATCTTGCTGGTGCGTGCTGCCAGGTAGCCGAGCAGCGTCATCGGTTCGATGACCCAGGGGTAACGGTCCTTCAGGTCCGGACCGGCCAGGACATGATCGAGGGGCCAGACCCCAGCGAAGCCGAGATTCTCCGCGGCCACCGTGATCTCCAGTAGCTCCTCGATGGTGACTCCGGCATGCCCATTCGGCAACGCGATGTGGATGTCCATTTGCTCCCTAAGCTAACCGTTGCATCCTAGGCCAGGGGTTCTATCGCGAGCGGGATCGCGTACGAGCCGCCGCCGCCCAGAAAGCGGAGCTGGAATGTGCCGCCAGCCGCAGGTCGCGGCCATTCGAACTCGAACCGCGTGTTCTGGTAATTGACGGGGTTGACCTGTTGCTTGGGGACAGTAATGCTGGCGCCGCCGCCGCTCGCCTCGAGTCGTTCTCCTCCAGGATCAAGCAGTGTGATGATCTCCGGAATGCCCGGGCCGAATGCGTTAGCTGGCGAAACGCCATTGATGACGGCGCGGAGATGAATCACGCTCGGGGTGACCTCGAGCACTTCGATGTTGCCCCGCCAGCGTCCGAGGGCAAACTGCGCAGGCGCCGGCAGCGCAGTCGCGGGCTGAACTTTGAGTGGGATCGACCAGCTCCAATTCCCGGCCAGATGGGTGACGCTGTTCACGTGGTATTGCATCAGATAGGACACGTTGATGGCGAGATTCGCCACCCCATTGCTTCCCGGATGTGGGCCGCCGTCGATCGAGTAGTAGGTGTCACCGGGGGACGGTTTGATGCTCCTTCCACCGCTGCCGGCGTTGATCAGTCCGAGGTCGTCGGTGATCGTTGCGCTCTCCACCTGGTAGGCGCCAGCCCCTCGGAAGAAGACGACCGTCCTGGCTGGATCCGCGTAAGCACCGATCAGCGTGATGGTGAGGCCGCTGCTCGTAGAATCGACAGCGAAGCGCGTCACCATGCTGTCGAGGTTCGGCAGCTTGGCGGCGAGCAAATCCTGTGCTGGGAACGAGTTGGTCACCAACAGGCTGCTCGCGGGATGAATCGTCGGAGCCGCGGCACTCGGTCGGTATCCGCAGCCAGCCAGGAGGAGCGCTCCGGCTGCAAGCCCGACGACCGGGCGATTCATGGCCCGATTATGGGGGAAGCGTGAAGCGAACGGTCGTCCCCGATCCAACGGTGCTCTCCGCACCGATCGTGCCGCCGTGGGCGGTAATGAGATCGCGTGCGATCGCCAGTCCCAGGCCTGATCCGCTCGATCCTGGCGTCTTGACGAAACGATCGAAGATCCGTGGCAAGAGGTCGGCTGCAATGCCCTCGCCCGTATCGGTCACCGAGACGGCGACGCCACCGTCCGCCCGCGTCGCGATGACCCGAATGGAGCCGCCGGAGGGTGTGTGGGCGATCGCGTTGGCGAGCAAGTTGGCGATCACGCCCCTGATCCGCACGGCATCGGCCGACACGGTCGGCAGCTCGTCGGGGATGTCGGCCGCAACTGTGACGCCTTTCGCCTGCGCGTGAGGTTCGAACGAGGCCAGCGTGTCGTTGATCAGGGTCGCGATATCGACGGGCTCACGCTGCAACTGGAGATGACCGGTCTCGGCCAGCGCCAGCGTCCGTAAGTCGTCGACAAGCCGGGCCAGGGTCTGGGTCGCCTCGACGATCGGCGCGAGGTGGGTGGCATCGGCGGGGTAGAGGCCGTCGGCGATGCCCTCTGCTTGTCCGCGAATGACGGATAGGGGAGTGCGGAGCTCGTGCGTGACGTCGGCCAGGAAGGAGCGTCGCTGTTTCTCGCTCGCCTCCAGCTGCGCCGTCATCGCATTAAAGGCCTGCGCCACCGATCGAAGCTCCGGTGCGCCGTCCTCGCGGACCCGGACGCTGTAGTCACCGCTGCGGATGCGGCCTGCCGCCTCGACCAGGTTGTCGACCGGGGCGGCGATGCGGCGCACGCGCCGAGTGGCGAACAGAACCAGGACGACCACCACCACGATGAACAAAGGAAAGCCCCAGAAAAAGCCAGGATGTGCCGCACCGCCCTCTGGCGGGCCAAACGTCCAGCGACCGAACAAATAACCGGCAATGCTGACGAGGAAGATGAACGCCACAAACAGCAGGAAGAGTGCCAGCAGGCGCCGCGCGAAACGGCCTCGATAACGCATCCACGGCGGACGCGTCGGCGGCCACGGCTCGCCCTCCGGCCACCATGGTGGCCGAGGACTCCCCGCGCGCATCCACGGCGGACGGCCACCTGACCACCGGCCGCTGTCCTGGCCGGGGCTCATCGCGGCGCGTCCGCGAAGCGGTATCCGACGCCGTAGGCGGTGAGCAGGTAACGCGGGGCGCGCGGGTCGGGCTCGATCTTTCGCCGAATGTTCTTGACGTGCGCGTCGATTGCTCGCTCATACGATTCGAAGGCGACGCCGCGAATCGCGCTCAACAGCTGGGCGCGGGTGAAGATGCGCCCCGGCTGGCGCGCCATGGTGGCGAGCAGCTCGAACTCGGTTCGGGTAAGGTCGATGTGGCGGCCACCAATGGTGGCTTCCATCTTGGGGACGTCCAGCTCGACGTCGGTGCCGACGCGAACGATATCGCTCTGCCGTTCCATGCCCTGCGCACGGCGCAACACGGCGCGCACGCGCGCCACCAGTTCCTTCGGGCTGAAGGGCTTGGTGACGTAGTCGTCCGCACCCAGCTCGAGGCCAACCAGCTTGTCGGACTCATCGGTGCGGGCCGTCAGCATGATGATCGGGACCGCTGCCTCGCGCCGGAGGGAACGCGTCACGTCCAGGCCGTCGACGACCGGCAGCCCGAGGTCGAGGATGATCAGATCGGGGTGGCCGGTTCGGGCGGTGCGGAGCGCCGCTTGCCCGTCCGTCGCCGTGATCACGGCAAAGCCGGCATTCTCGAGATAGTCCCGAACCAGCTGCACGATCTTCGGCTCGTCGTCGACCACCAGCACGGTCGCCACGCTGGGAATCGTATCGTCGCCGGGCTCCGAAGAAATGCCGAGGGCGGCCCGAGTGGGCCGCCCCTGGCTGGACGGGGAGGGGGGAAGGTCAGGCGCTTTTGGGTTGCTCAGGCTCCCCACCTGCGGGTGGCGTGGTCGGTGCGCCGGGGGCCGTCGGGCCGCCGTGCTCGTGCGAGTGCTGGTGCCAGTAGCCGCCGCCGTAAGGGCCGCCGCCCCAATAGCCGCGTCTCCAGCCCATGCCGCGCCGAAACAGGGCGAACAGCACGAACACGATCAGCAGGAACCACAGAAAGCCGAAGAAGGGAAAGAAGCCGAAGCCAAAGTGGCCGTAGTAGTAGCCGTCGTTGACGATCCTTCCGGCATCTGTCGTATTGGTCGTGGTCGTAACGACCTCCGTCGCATGACCCGCGATAAAGGCGAACACGCCGACAACCGACGCGATGACCAGCGTTCCGAGCGCCCAGATCCATCCAAAACCGAACGGTCGATTCATATGTCAGACCTCCTTGTTGTCTTGCCTTGATCTTGGGCTTGACTTGTGAAGGCCCTGTGAACGACCGGCGCACTACTTAGGGATGTGACTCAATCCCACCAGAAGCTCCATGTCCTGCTTTGTTGAATGGACTCGGCGTAAGCAAGGATCGTGCCTGACCCCTGCCAGATGTTATCGGGGCAGAAGGCGAAATGCTCCGCCGCGAGTGCCAGTGCCGATTGGCGATCTCGCGGCGGGATTCCGACCGTAAGTGTCATGGTGTCAAAGCCGATTTCGACCACGCGCGCGGCCCAGCGATCCTCCCACGAGCGAAGCACCACAGACATTAAGACAGGGTCCTGGTGCATGTTGGTCCCACCTAACCAGCCGAGTGCAGTGATCACGTCGGCGGGCCGGTTGGCGGCGACCAACCCGATCCGTCGCGAGCGGAGCAACGCGAGAACCGCGCGATCGTCGCTCGGATCGCTTGCTTTGGCGAACAAGCGTCCAAATCCAGACGGGGGGTTCACCGCCGGCGCGGCCGCTAACCCTGGAAATTCGAGCCCGAAGGGTTGCACCGGGTCGAGTGACTCTTCATCGTCCTCCGCGACGCTCCCCCGCCACATGTCGGCAAGGACCTGGCCGGCGTCGAAGTGATCGGTGCGGCGCGGATCCGTGGGGCTGAACTCGTGACTCTCCCACGGTCTGGTGTCATCGGCTTCCATGCTGGTCAGAAGCATAGGAACGAGGCCTATCGATGCTGACCCCGTTCGCAGTGCAGACAGCAGACGGCCGGCGTCGGCCACTTGTACGTCGGTAAGCCAAACCACCGGCGCCGAGATCATCTCGATCCCTGGTGGCGCCATCGTCGGATCCCCGGTCAGTCGCCGCCCTGCGGGTAGGTGGATTTCGCCGATGGCGACGGGGCCATCATCGGGGATGCGAGGGACGGCGTACGGAGGCAAGACCGGTGGCCGCGTAACGCCCGTCCTGTAATCGACCGGTCCGAGGGGCCTATTGTCGGCCGCTGCGCCACCGCTGGTGGTCTCGACGTAACCCTTGCCCAGTTTCTCGCTAATGAGCTTCGAGATATGGACCGAGGCCGAGGTTTCAGATCCCAGATCTTTAGTCTGCGTCTGGCCCTTTGTCCCGAGGCGCCCGAAGTGAACCGTTACCTCGGGACCGCGCTGGCCGATCTCCCAGAACTTGGCGGATCCTCTGCCGACAAACTCAAATCGGCGCATTCGCTCCACGTCGCCTTACGGGCCCGGGAACCACTCCTTGAATGCGGCCGCCAGCGTGGTGTCGCCGTGCAACTCGACACCATTCTCTTCGGCCTTGCCGCGCCCCATGAGCACCCAGTAGAGGCCTTCGCCCGGCCCGCGCATGGCGACGTCGGCCTTGCCGTGGCCGGATTCTGACACGGCCTGGCCACCATCGGCCCGCAGAATCCACTCACCCTCGCCGTCCGTTCGATGGATGTGGAAACTCGCGGACTCGCCCTTGCGCGGCGACCGCTGATGGAGTCGCGACATCAGCGTGATGCTTTCGGTCAAAGCGCGGTCGATGAACCAGTCCGGGATCGGGATCGGCCGCCCGACCGCGGGCATCAGATCATGCCCGTGGATGATGTACTCGTTTAACCGCAACGCACGAACGACCGGAATTGTCACGGTGCCGAAGGGCACCGTGACGAGCGCCTCCGGCACCTTTTCAACGGCTTCGGCGACGGACGCGACCATCTGGGCCGACTCATTGTGGGCGGCCTCCTTCAGCGGTGCGACCTGCCAGCCCGATAACGCCTGAAACCGCCGCTGGCGATCGGCGAAGTCGACAGGGAGATCCTGTCCGGTGCGGTCCTTTCCCATGGCGTCGGATAGCACGGCGCGGAACAGTTGGTCACCGGTCGCGACGTGCGCGACAACGTTGCTGACGTTCCATGCCTCGCATAGCGTGGGTCTTGTCCAACCATCGATGGGGACGGCATCAACAACTTTCAGGTACCAGTTTCCCGCCTGTGTGAGCCGGCTCGGCTGTGCGTTCATCTGGATTACCTTACTTCTTGCGGCTGACCCCTTTGCGACGACCGGATCGATCCGGAAGCTGAGAAACCGTCAGCGGCGGCAGAGGCTTCTGTGAACGCTCCATCGACTTCCAGGGATCGTCACGGCCCTTGAGCCACGCCGCGACGTGTCGAATGCCAACGCCATCGGGACGGAGTCTGGGGCTCTCGACCTCAGACCAATCGACCGGAAGCGCAACGGGTGCGCCGGCCTTGGCTCGCGCGGCGTACGGCGCGACCGCGGTCTGGGCGTACGCGTTGCGGTTGACGTCGAGAAAGAGACGTCCCTCGCGCTTCTGCTTGGTGAACTCGGTGGTCAGATGATCGGGGTCAGCGGCGGCAAGCCGCTGCGCGACAGCGTCGGCGAACAGGTGCACCTCTTCGAAGCTTGGGCCGACGGTGATCGGCGCGATCACATGTAAGCCGCGCGACCCCGTGGTCTTGACGAACGGCACCAGCTTCAGATCTTCGAGCATTGTCTTCAGTGTCAGCGCCGTCTTGCGGACGATACTGAAGTCCTCATCCGCCGGATCGAGATCGAACATCACCATGTCGGGCTGGGTGATCGCCTGGATGCGCGATAGCCAGACGTGGACCGTGACCACGTTGTACTGCACGAGATACACAAGGGTCGCGGTGTTGTTGATCAAGGCATGGGTGATCGTGCCGCCCTTCATGTCGACCGTAGCCCGCTCGATCCAGGCTGGAAACGAGTCGGGCACGCGCTTCTGTTGAATCGGATTCCACTGGATGCCGCCCGGGTATCGGTTCATGTGGAGCGGCCGATCCCGGACATGCGGAATCATCCGCGGCGCAATCGACTCGTAGTACTCGGCGAGCTCGCCCTTGGTGATGCCGTCGTCAGGGAAAAGAACCTTGTCGGGGTGGGTGACGGTGATCGAGTGCCCGTCGATGACCGGCATGGTTCCGGATTCCCGTCAGGCGCTGATTTCGGTGGTGGGACCGCTGGGCGCGTCGTGCGGCTCCTCCACCAGCACACCCGCGCCTTCGAGGACGGCCGTCACGAAGTCGGGCTCCGGGAGCGCGCCGACGAACGCTGCCCGCCGGTTGATCACGGTATGCGGCACGCCGCGCACGCGGAACTGGTTCGAGAGTTGCGGGAACTCATTCGCTTCCACGCAGATCGCCGTGATGTGCGGTGAGGCCATCGCCATTCGATTAGCCAGGCTCACGGCCCGGGGACAGTAGGGTCAAGTCGGCGTCGCAAAGACCAGGAGCTCGGTCGGCTCGGTCAACTGGGCCAGCGCGGTCACGCTTTCCTCGCGCAGGCCATGCTCCTCGCGCGAGACCCGTTCGACCGCGTCGATCAGCGCGGGGAACTCGGTGCCGGTTGGGAGGCCCTGGAAACGGATGCGCCCGATCTCGGAGTTCGACGCGATGGCGATCGTGGGGACGTCAGTGACCTCGTCGATCTCTGCCCGCGCCGCGTCACGGGAGACGTCGACCACCTCGAGCGTGATCTTGTCCGGGGCGGCGTCGCGTAACAGCTCGGCCATTTGACGGGCGTCTTCGCAGGTCGGGCAGCCCAGCCCGGCCGGGAGGATGAGGCGCGACGAGCCAGGCCGCGTATAGAGCGTGAGATGCACCGGGCCGGTGACCACGGTCTCGAACCGGTCCTTGAGCTGCTGCCGAACCGGCTCGGGGATTAGGGCCATATAGAAAGGTAATACCAGACGCCGCCCCCGGATTCTTGTGGGCATCGGGAATGTAAGGCGTCTCGCAAGCTTTCGGTGGCCGCAAGGCCCGACGTAAGAGCGCTATCGGATCATCGGAGCAGTGGGCGCGCTGCGTCTGTCTCTGCGTGCAAAAATCGTCGCCCCGTTCCTTCTGATCGTCGCGCTCGTGGGCATCATTGGAACGGCCGCCGTGACGGCCCAGGTCACCAGCGAGGCGGTCGCGGAGTTCAACGGCAGCCTGTTCCGGGCCAGCTTGCTCGCCAACGACCATCTGTCGCTGGTCGAGGCGGCACGGCTGACTACCTTGCGGGCCGCGGCCGCCACCACCGGCGTTCCCGAGGCGACTGACGCGCATAACACGACGTCATTGGACCGCCTGCTGACTCCGGTGGTTGCCAACGCGGCCGTACCCAGCCTCCTGTTGCACGTGCTCGACCGGCAGGGCAACGAAATCATCGTCATCGGACCCGCTGGCCCCGTAGTCGCCCCGTCGACGAGCAGCGGATTCGTATCGGAGCCGGCGGTCGCTGCGGTACTGGCCGGCCGGAGCGATGCCCAGGGTGACAAGTACGTGTTCCTGCGAACCGACTCGGCTGGGACCACCGTGTACTGGACCGGACCGATCCGCAACGTCACCGGACAGGTCGTCGGCGTGGCCCTGGTCGCGGAGCCGCTCGCGACCATTGCCGGAGCCATTCGTTCTTCCGGTACCGACCACGTGAGCTTCTACGGACCCACCGGCGCCGTCCTGCAATCCTCGCTGTCATCGACCAGCCCGTTGCCAGTCGCGACCCGGAGCATGGTCCAGCCAGATCGCCCGGTGCGATTCAGCCAATCCTCAGGCGGCCAGAACTACATGAACCTGCTCAGCGATTGGACCATGCGCAAGCTGGCGCTTGGCTACGTCGCGGTGGCCCTGAACACCGCCCAGCTGCAGGCCGGACTCGACCAGCTCCGGATCTACCTTCTGATCCTCTTCGCCGCGGCCACCCTGATCACATTGGTGATCGGCCTGATGCTGGCCGGTGCCATCACCCGGCCGGTCCAACGTCTCGTCGGCGCTATGCGAGCGGTCGCCGCTGGAGACCTGGCCCAGCGCGCACCGGCCGGACCCTCCGACGAGATCGGGTACCTGGGACAGGTCTTCAACCTGATGACGGTCGGCCTCGAGGAAAAGACCCAGGCACTCGAGGACACCTACTTCGCCGCCATCGAGGCGCTCGCGCGCGCGATCGATGCCCGCGACCCCTATACCTACGGGCACTCCGCCCGCGTCGCCGCCTTCAGCCTGGAGATTGCCGACGAGCTGGGCTATCCGAAAGACAAGCGCGAGGGCTTGCGCCGGGCGGCGCTGCTGCATGACATCGGAAAAATCGGGATCGAAGACAACATTCTGCGGAAGTCCGGTGCCCTCAACTACATCGAGGAAAAGCAAATGCGCGAGCATCCGGTCATCGGCCATCAGATGCTGAAAGACGTCGCCTTCCTGCGTTCGACCCTGAGCGGCATCCGCCACCATCACGAACGCTGGGATGGTGCGGGCTATCCCGACACATTGGCGCGCGAAGCGATCCCGTTGCAGGTTCGCATCCTCAGCGTGGCCGACGTCTTCGATGCCCTAACGTCAGACCGCCCGTACCGGCAGGCCATGTCCGTGGCGGAGGCGACCGAGTTGATCACGCACGAGTCCGGCCGCCAATTCGACCCCGCGGTGGTCAAAGCCTTCCGCGCCAGGACGGCTGGCATCGAGGAGATCCTCAGGCAGCAGCGCGCTGACCGGGTCCTGGAGAAAGCCTCGTGACGCGAGTGAGCTCGGTCATCAAACGTTGGGGTGCGGCGCTACTCCTTCTTCTATTGTTCTGGACCGCAAGCCAGATCGCATCGCGCGTGCCGCAGGTCGTCGCCCTGGGCACGAGTGTCCACACGCTGGGCCTGGGTGACTACAGCGCCGACCCATTGACGACACTCGCACCCCTCTCTCCGGAAATCCTTGCTGAGGTGAGGGCGGACGCGGGCACCCCCTCGACGGGACCGGCAGCATTGCCCACAGCGACGGCCGCGCCGATCACCGCCCTTGGGCCGACCCCGACGCCGACCTCCGGTCCAACCCCGACGCCGGTCCCCACGCCCACCCCCACGCTGTTGCCGGTTCCTACGCCCACTCCCACGTCGTTGCCGATTCCCACGCCGACGTTGTTGCCGACCCCCACGCCGACGCTCTTGCCAACGCCGACGCCGACGCCCTCACCAACGCCCGCGCCTACTCCGACGCCCACGCCCACCCCGACGCCGACGCCCACGCCCACCCCGACGCCCACGCCCACGCCCACCCCGACACCCACGCCCACGCCAACCCCGACACCCACGCCCACGCCCGCACCTGCGGTGATTAGCGGGACGATCGTGGCCAGCCTGACCGGCGCTCCGATTTCGGGTGCGACCGTATCGTTGAGTCCCGGCGGTCTAACGACCACGACGAATGGGAACGGTGGCTTCACCTTCCCGAGTGTGACCCCTGGCACCTACACGCTAACCGTCAGCGCTGCGCTCTACGGAACAAGCACCCAATCGGTCACCGTGGCGGCAGGACAGCAGTGGTCCACGACCGTCCGCCTGCGCCTTCTCGGTCTCCTGTAGAGGCAGGTCGATAGAAACTACCCTCCCCCGCTTGCGGGGGAGGGGCAGGGTGGGGGCGTTTCGACTACGCCGCCACGATTCCCTCCTGGCATGCGCCATCAGCGCTGCCTCAGGTCAGACGTTGAACTTGAGCATCCGGCTACGCATTGGGCCTCTAGCCCCAAAAAGAAAAGGGCCGCCAATGGGGCGGTCCCTCGGAGTAGAGTCATTTTCCGTGAGCGCTGGCATGGACAGTGACAACGCCAAGATTCGTGAGGCCTTTGCCGCCTACTTCAAAGATTTCGACATTCATTTGCCACTAGAAATCTCGCCAGAAGGGGGGCTGATCAAGCAGGCCGGCTGGAATATCCGCTACGCCGTTGGTCGCGACGGCGGCCGGACGTATCTCGAGTTCTATGCGATCAACCGAATGACCAACGACCGCCATCTTCGCATCCACCACGATGGTTCGCTGGAGAACCTGGCGACCGTCAGTCAGGGCGTCACCTTCAATCCCGACATCCCTGGCGACCGGGACCGTGCCGAACGCGAACGGAAAGCGAGCGACGAACGGCTGCTCGCCGACCTCAAACGAAAAGGACTCTGGTAACCGGACCGCACCGATGATGTACCTGGCCGACCGCCTTGCCGGCGGCGTCTGGGGACACCTGGTCGGCGATGCGATAGGCGTCCCTTACGAGTTCACACGTGCCGAAGCGATCCAGCGCGTCGAATGGGGTCATCGTGGGACCCATGGACAGCCCGCCGGCACTTGGAGCGATGACGGTGCCCTCATGCTGGCCCTGCTCGACTCCCTGCTGAGCCGCGGCTTCGACATCGAGGACCAAGGTCGTCGCGCCATGAGATGGCTCGATGAGAACGCGTACGCACCCGGGCCGCTGTTCGACATCGGCAACACAACTCACGGCGCGCTCCAGCGCCTCAAGCGTGGAGTCCGCGCGTCCGAAGCCGGCCTTGCAGGTGAAGCCGATAACGGGAACGGGTCGCTGATGCGGATCCTCGCCGTTGCCTTGGTCGACCGCCATCGAAGCCTCGAAGAGCTGGTCGAGCATGCCATGCAGGCCTCCGCGCTTACCCACCGACATCCGCGAGCCCAGGTGGCCTGCGCCGTTTACTGCGTGATCGCTCGCTCGCTCCTCCGCGGCGAACCGCGCGAGGATGGCTTTGCCCGCGCGCTCGAGTCCGTCCGAGGTCTTGTTTCCGGGCCGCATCACAGCGAGCTCGTGACGATAGAAGATTTCGCGGCGCCAAGTGGGAGTGGCTACGTGGTTGACACGTTGTGGTCGGCCTGGACCGCCTTCGCCGCGAGCAGGTCGTACGCCGAAACGATCGAGCGCGCGATCCAGTTTGGATCCGACACGGACACGACCGCCGCTGTTGCGGGCGGGTTGGCCGGCATTTACTGGGGTCGCTCCGGCATCCCGGCAGAGTGGCTGTCCGCATTGCGCGGTCGCGAGATTGTCGAGCCGCTTGTAGCTCGGCTGCTAACTTAGCCGCCGCTCACATCGAGGAGCCGAACCCGGAATCTTCCGGGCGAGATCTCGGTCACCTCGAGGATCTTGAATTGCGAACCGGGAGGGAAGAGGACCTCGGTTTCGACGCGCTTGTATTCGGAAATCAGATCGATCTCCTTCCCGGTCCTCGATTCGATTGCTAGCTCAACATCGCCGGGGAACGCTCGGACCTTGTCCGTGCTCGTAAAGGCGTCGAAGGTGACGACTTGGCCTTCTTTCCCGAGGTAATTGGCGATCGTCCCCGATTCACCTCTGAGAACTGTGCCGGAGTACGAGGGAAGCTGCTTCAGACCACTGGTTGCGCCCTCGATATAGGGCTTAAGTCGAGCCAGCTCCTTCACATCCTTCTCGCGCAGGGCTTTGTTGAGGATCGCGTAGTCGTTCGATGTGTAGCCGCGAATCGCGATCAGTTGTTCGTCCGGAATGCCCGCAAGCTCAGGGTGATCTGTCTTGAGGGCCTCGATCGCTTCGCGGTACTCCTGGAACTTGTCCGGTCCAATCATGTCCTGCATTAGCTCGGCCGGTGTCTTCGCCAGCAACGCCTCAGCCCTGCCGAGGTCGCCGCCACTGGCTGCCATGACGTCATCGAGCCGGCCGGCATTCCCATCGACCTCACCCAGCAGCCGTTGCAGCGTCGCTTCGTCGCCATGCGTCGCCCGCAGCAGCCTCACCAGTCGAGCCGGGTCCTTCCCCGTCTCAGCCAGCAAGCGCTCGACCCGGCTCCCGTCGCCGCCGCTCAGTTGCACGAGCCGCTCGAGCTCGGCTTCGTCGGGGACCAGAGCCTGCAAGCGGGACAGCTGGGTGGCGTCCTCCGCGCCCTCCAGCGCCTGAGTTGCCTTCCCCGCCTTGCTCAAGCGTCCGAGCAGGGCCTCGGGTACGAGAATCGATGCCACGTCAGCGGTGGAACCGCCCACCAGCTCACCGCGCTGCCAGTCGGTGAGGTCCTTCCGAGTTATGGCCTCATATAAGTGGTATGCCGCGATCGCGAGGACCACTACGAGCGCAATCACGCCGATGATCGCCAGGATTGTGCCGATCACGCCGGCATAGGCGGCCACAAAGAGGGACACCGCGAGGATCACGCCGAGCAGTGCCCCGAGGCCGCCAAAGATAACGATCAAGAGCGCGGCCACCAGGACGATGGCGATCACGATGAGCGCCACAATCAGAATCCCCTTGACGATGCTCCATAGCTCTTTGAAGAAGCCGGAGAAGAAGCCGCCGACGAACGAGAGCGCCCGATCCCAGAAGCTCTGGTGCTCGATCTCTTCCGCCTTCTGATCGATCTTGCCGCTCAATTGCGCGAGTGCCTGATCCTGCTGGGCGAGGCCGGCGTCGACCTTCTTTGTGATCGACGCCATCCCATCCTCGAGCTGGGCCTGCCACTTCTCCTGGCTCTGGGCGATGGCTTCCTGTAGCCGGCCGTCGACCTCGGTCACGGTCGTGCGCATGTTCTGTGTCGACTGGGCCGTCGTTTCATCGATCTTCTGGCTAACCTGCGCGGCGCCCTGCGACGCCTGCGTCTCGAAACCGGCGCCGGCCTGGCGGACCGGTGCGGCGAGTTGATCGACGTGGCCCTGCAGCCGCGAGCCGGCATGCGTTCCGGCCTGTCGAATTCCGGCTTTCAACTTGCCCGTCATTTGGTCGAGCCCGCTGACGAAGCTGTCCGCAACGGCGGTCGCGTGCCCTCTGGCCTCCTCCAGTTGCTGGCGAGCGAACCACGGCCAGGCCCGAGTCAGTCCCGTGGCAACATCGGTCTCGAAGCGTTCGAGCTCCGCGCTGGTGCTCGCCGCCTCCTGGTCGATTTTGGCCAGGGCGCTCGCGGTCGACCGGTCGATGGCTGCCTGCGCCGCGGACGCCAGCACGCGAAGCTGAGCCGTGGCGCCTTGCTGGGTCCGCCGATGCTGCCCGATCAGCTGGCGGCCCGATCCCTCGAGGTGGTTGAGCGATTCATCAGCCATTCGATTGATGCCGCCGACCGTCTGCTCGCGCTCCTGCTCGATCTTCTTTCGGGCTGCCGGCGCATTGTCTTTGAAGGTGGCAGCAGCGTCGGCGGCTTCCCGGCGAAATTTCGCGGCAAGCGCGCTTGTGTCCTTGCGCACCGTAGCGGTCAGCTCGTTACCCGACTGGAGGATTCCGGGCGCCGCCTCCGACGCGATCTTTCCGGCGGCCTCGGCAATATCGGGGGCGCGTTTATAGCTCTGATACTGTGCCGCTTTCTGGCTGCCGACCAGTAGCGCTCTGGCCGCGCGCTCGTGGCTTCCGGTTGCGGCCCGTTGGCCCTGCATCTCTCCGAGTTGCTCGGCCGAGAGCGCCTTGGTCTCTCCCGCCTGGCGCATCTCGGCTTCCCGGTGGCGATCACCTTGTCCAGGGCCGCCAGTTGCTGGTCCGCGGCCGCAACGGTCTCCCGCGACTTCGACTCCTTCTGGCCGATGACCTGCGCGCGTCCGTTTTGGATGGCGGCCTGAACCTGGGCGACGGTTTCCCCATGCGCCCCGGCGAGCCGGCTGGCTTCCGTCACGACGGCGCCCTTGATGTGACTCTTCATTTGGCTTGCCTCCGCCCGCAGGCTCTGCTTTCGCAGCTTCGCCTCGTCGGCGATCCGCGTTCGCTCTCCGGCGACCGCCCGTTGGAATGCCTGGACGGCGGCACCGGTCGTCGAATCGCGATTCCGCTGGGCGAGCTCGGCAACGGCACCGTTTCCGGCAGTTCGCTGTAGGTGCATGAGAAGGGCCGGCGACAGAGCCTGGGGGGGCGGCGGATTAGCCTCGGGCGGGGGAGGCGGTGCGAGCATCGCCGCTAGTGGCGCATTTGCAGCAGGGAGGCCGACCGGTTGAGGCGGGGCGGTTTCTGGACCGGCCGCGCCGGTCACGCCCTGCTCGCGTTGCTGGGGGGCAGCGACCCTCAGGCGGAGCCCAGCTTGGCCGTCCCCGCCGGGTCCGTCATTCGCCACGGTATTGCCGAAGCATCGGGGCTGACCGTAGGACGGGCAAGATGCCCTAGGGCCGACCTCAGGGCACCTGGCTTTGCCCTAAAGGGTCGGATTTATCCTTCCCCCGCGAGGAAATCTCCCTCCCCCGCTCGCGGGGGAGGGCAGGGTGGGGGCCTCTAAACGAACTGCAGGTCGGTACTCATCGGGATGCAGCCGCCGATGCTCTTATGGACAGGACACCTCGACGCGTGGTGTGTATGCGCCCGCTCGGCCGCATCCCGTTTATCGGGCGGACAACCTGCCAGCGTGTAGTGCACGTGGATCCGCTTGATGACCAGCACCCCGTCTTCGACCTCGATCTCGCCTTCAGCGGTCGAGACTAACTTGCCACCGCTCGCATCGATTCCGCGCGCCTCCAGCGCGCCACCCAGGGTCCCGGTCAGTCAACCGGCGGCGGCCGCCACGACGTAGTCGAGGGTGGTCGCGTGCGGCTCGTAGCCAGGTTGAGCCTTGTAGTGCTCCGCGACCTCGTCGTGCACGCCGAAAAAGACGGGCGCGGACTCGGCCGGCAGAAACGCCTTTCGCAGAGATCCCTTGACCCGTTCGATCCGGACCGTTGAGACGTATGTCACATTGCCCACCTCATGAGTTAGGGATAACTACCCGTCAACGATTGCGTACGCTCGCACCGGAAACGTCGCGCCGCCCACCCAGGCAATCGGGACCGCGTGCAGCCGGGCGCCACTCGCTGGGAGCGCCTGCAGATTCGTCATGTGCTCGCAGACTGGGATGCCGGCTCCGAGCAGACTGGTATGGGCCGGACGTGACGGATCACCGGTGTCGTCGATATTGAGCGAGTCGATGCCGACGAACGCCGGCCGTTTCGAGACCAGAAGTTTGCATGCCGCCGCCGTCAGGAAGGGGTTGTCGGCGAAATACGCCGGGGTGCCCCAGCGATTCGAGAAATCGGTTCTGAACAGGATCGCGGTGCCGGACAGATCGAGGTCGCGGAAGGCATCGCCACCGATGGCGCGGCCGGCCTGTGTCGCGTCGACGATGACTGTGGGAAGGTTTGCGAGCCGCTCGAGGGGAAGGTCCGCCAGGTCGGCACCATCGCGATACCGATGCCGAGGAGAATCAACGTAGGTTCCGGTGTTGCCACACAAGTGAAGACTGGCGATATAGAACTCAGCCTGGTTCTGATACCGCTCGTGGGAAGCTTCGTAATCGAGCAAGACCTCGACCGTCGGCTCCGGCAAGCCGGGATACGTCTTCATGCCGGCCACGATCTGGTGGCTCAGTTCTACAAAGCGCGGCACGGTTGGCACATGCCTACCATAAGCGGTCGTCTCATCGGGCAAAGATGACCCGCGGACCCTGAAGGGGGAGGAGGGTCCGCGGGTCGGCATTGGGCGAGCGATCGTCGACTACCGGGGCGGGAACTGCGAGTTGGGTGCGGGTGTCACGAGATTGGCGGTCGGTGCGTCGGCGGTGAATCCGATAACGGCGCAGTTGATGTCGATGCCGACGGTGCCGTACGGGGCGCCGCCGGGGCCGGTGATCAAGTCGGGACGAGTCGCCGCCAGGTTGAAGACGACGTTCTCATCGATCTGGCGCGTGTTGAGACCCTGGTCGATCGCCTTCTGCGTCCACTGGCCGAGCTGCGCGTCCCACAAGGGGCTGTAGGCGTCCGCGTGCCGGGGATCCTTAAGGGTGGGGAAGTCGCCGAACACGTTCAACAGATCGCCACCGGTGCGCAGGGCGTTGATCAACGCCGTGTTGCTCGCGGAGGCGTCCTCGGCCGCATGACCATCCTGGACGATATTCACGAAGCCCTGGGCATTGCGATTGTTGGGCCCAGTCTGGCCATTGATGAACCCGAAGAGCCGTTCGCGTGCTGACCCGAGGAAGTCGTCTCCCCCGGTGTACGACGCCCTGGCGAGCGCTGGGATGTAGACGGAGCGCTCCAGTACGGCGGCCAAGGGATCATCGGCCTCGGTGCTGAGATAGAGGATCGGCTGGCCGGCATCGAAGCCTTTGACCAGCAGCAGATCCACCCACGAATCGAGGTACTGGCCGGGCGGCGCGGGAGGAGCAATGTGGATGCCCAGCACGCGATCTGCCGTATTGGTGTGGTGGACCACGTCGAATGGACCGTCGCCGGTCGCGACGATCGGGGCGTTGTAGACAGGTGACGTTCCCTCAATCCGAATGAATGGGCTGTAACCCTTGCCGGCCGTCGCCCCTGGAGAAAACGATGCTGGCGGGAAGCCGTTGGGTCCGGGTACTAGGGTGCGCGTCGGGCTGAAATCCGGCTCTCCCTTGAAGTTGATGACCGCCTGCCCGAACTTATTCTGGTCGGCGGATGGCTGATCCTGGGTAACCGTCTGCACGCAGTCCGGACAACCATTGGCGATGTTGGCGAGCTTGGGCGCATAGTTGAGCCCGCTGTTTTTCGCCAGCCCCTGATCCGATGACTCGGTCAGGATGAACCAGACGGTGTGTCCATTCGCGGTCCCCTTGTAGAGGGGGAGGCGAACCGTTTCGTGCGTCAGATCGACCTGGAGTGCACTCTCGAGCACCAGGTTCTCCCGTGGGAGCAGCCCATTCAGTTGGCCGAGGCCAGTAGCGGCACCGGTGCCGCCGTCACTTGCGGCTGCCGCTGGACCCATCCCTCGTAGGACGAGGCCGGCTACCAGCGCCGCCAGCGCCACTAGCCCGGCGAAGAGCCCGAGCCGGTAGCCGCGTAGATAATGCAAAACTCCTTCTTTCATTCACACACTCCTTTTCGTTCTCGACCCGCGTAAGACGGTGTCGGATGGAGGTGTAGTCGCGCGGGACGACCAGGCGTTACAGCCTCTTCACCGGGCTACCGCTGACGTGACCGTTCGACCAGATAGGTCACGAGTGCGAGGTACTCTTCGGCGTCGGCAGAACCTATGGCGCCAGTTTCTTCGGGTTCATGCCCGAAGAGGGCAAAAAGCTCGCTAAGCGTCAGTCTCTCTCTCACGACATTCTCCGTAGCCCACCTGAAAGCGTGTGAGCCGGTACGGAGTAGTCGCCGTTGGCGATCAGCCGTTACAGGCCGGTCGAAGATTCCTTCATGCGACGAAAGGCGCGGAGCAAGTCGTCGCGAGCGCCGGGAGAAATCGATTCGACCGTCAGGCGACCGGTAAGGCGCAGCGTGTTCTTCATCTCCGCGACGTATTCGCGGCACGGCGGGCAGGTCAGAATGTGGGCCTCGAAGCGAATGCGGTCGCGCTCCGGAAGCGTCTGCTCCAGGTAGTCGGTGATGATCTCCACCAACTCCTTGCACGCGAGCTCGGTCGTGATGTCGTCTGTCATTGGTCTTCCTGCTTAGTATCCGAAATGGACTGGGCGTTACACACGAGGATCGTCTCCTGCGCGGGAGGGCACGGTGGGGGCGTCGCTGAAGTAGCGTTCGAGCACGGCGCGTAACCGGCTGCGGCCGCGGTGCAGCAGCACCCGTTGATTCGCCTCACTCAACTCGAGGGCGGCGCATACATCGGCCGCGGGCCATCCGTGGACGTCACGCAATGCCACCACCACTCGCTGGGCTCGCGGTAGAGCCTCGAGCGCGCTTCGTAGGACCGCTAGCGTCTCGCGATCGAGGGCGGTGCCTTCGGGTCCCATCGACCATGGTTGCGGGGCCGTCGCCCAGTGGCCCGGCCATTGCGGATGGCTCGCCGGCAAGAACCTGCTTGGATCGACCGCCGGCTCGTCACCGTCGTCGAGGTCGAAGTCAGAAAACGGAACGGTACGCCGCTCGCTCAGCGCGCGCGTCTTCGCCTTGTTTGTCAGGATCTTGAAGAGCCAGGTCTTGACCGAGGAACGACCCTCGAAGCGGCCGATGCCGGTGACGACGGCCATCCAGGTTTCCTGGACGACCTCTTCGGCCACTGATGGACTCTGGACATACGTCACCGCCAGTCGCAGCAGTGGCGCGCTATAGGCATCGATCAGGCGGGCAAACGTCGCCTCGTCGCCGTCGCGCAACCGCTCGACCAGGTCCGCGTCCGAGTCGCGGACCACCGTCTCAGTGCCCATCGATGCAGGCAGCGTAGGTCGCTGGTGGCGGGGGCGGCAAATTCGCTATCAGAAGTGGTCCCATGGCCAGGGTGCGCCAGCGTAGCGCTGAACCCCTGGTCCTGCCGGTGCGGACATGGTCCCAACAAAGCCCGCGTCGACCCGCAAGAGCGTACGCGGAAAAATCCGCGCGAACGGATCGTCGGCCAGGCCTTCCGGCATCGGAGCGTGAGTTGCGGTGAACGCGCCCCCGATGGTCGACGGGTCGCGCACCAGGGTCGACATGACATCGACCGGTGCGCCGCTCAACACCATCCGCATCGCCTGACACACGGCCGGATCGTCGAAGAGCACACGGATCGAGTCCGGAGCGAGCGCCAGCGAGATCCACGCCGGCGCGCCGTGACGATCGATGGCGCGGGCATCGATGCCCAGCGCGCCGACAGGCTTTCGTCCGGCGCCCACCAGCCAGGTGGCGAGGAAACCCAGCTGCGCGCCATCGGCGCGATAAGCCGGGGCGGTCGCGAAAGCATCACCCGGTCGCTCGGGTCGGAACGCAAACCATTGCCACGGTCGACTCACCCTGGTGGCTCCTTCATCGCACCGGCACTTCCCAGTCGGCTCGGATGGCCATTGTGATCGCTCGCAAATCAGCAGCCAGCTCGGCGTTGGTGGGGCGACCCCAAAACCAGTAGCCGTTGTAGGCGCTGTGGATTTTCAGATCCGGATACAGCGTGAACACGGTCGGCACGTAGGGACGATGGACCGAATCCGTGGTCTCGAGCAGTCCGAGTTGCGCCTGGACCGTCCTCGACTCGTCCGAGAGGAATGTCCATCGCGCGCCGACGCCGGCTCGGAAGGCGGCCTCAACCTCGGGTGGGTCGACGCTCACCGAAATCATGTGGGTGTACGCGACCTCGACCTGCTCCTGGAGTTGGACCAGCGCGCGGAACTGAGCCTGGTCCTTGGGGCACCAGAAGCCGCGATAGAACTGGAGGACGGTTGGGTCTCCGCCCACCAACTCGGAGAGCCGGCGGTGATTGCCATTGTGGTCCGCGAGTTCGAAGTCGCCGAGATGATCGCCGGGCGCGCGCGGTTGGGTATTCGATGGCATGGTCCAAGAGTGCTGTCTTCCGTAACGTCTCAGCGTTACAGCTCTACGATGTTTCTGCTGGTCGCGATCCTCGTCGGAGTGGCCGCCGGCTGGTTCTTGGGCGGCCGTCCCGGCCATCTCGCCCGCTTGCAGCTGCGCTGGCCGGGGCTGATCTTCCTCGCGCTCGTCATGCAGGTCGTGATCTTCACCAGCTGGTTTCCCGTGCCTCGGTCGCTGCTGCCGTTTCTCTACGTGCTCTCCAACGTCATCGCCCTCGTCTGGCTCGGCCGGAATATCCGCGTCGCGGGCATCGCATGCGTCGCGATCGGTGCGGGCAGCAACCTGGCCGCCATCCTCGCCAATGGCGGGCGAATGCCGGTCGATGGCACGTTGCTTTCCCGCGCGCGGGGTGCGGCTGCCGAGGCCGCGATCGCCTCCGGCCGGTCGCCATCGAATAGCGTCCTGGCGGACAGCCACACGCACCTGCTCTGGCTCACCGACCGGTTCCTGCTGCCGCCACCGTTCCCGTTCCCGACCGTCTTTAGCATCGGCGACCTGCTGATCGGCCTGGGGGTTGCCTGGCTGATCGCCGCCGGCATGAGATCACCGGCTCGACTGACGGCGATACCTCCGAATACGAGCCTCGTCGCGTAACGGTCGTTAGCTTTTCCGTAACGAGTTTGTAATGCTTGTTTGCTTTGCTAGGTGAACCGCCGACCCAAATCCCAGGAGGTGACTCCCCACAAATGCGCTGGCTGATTCTTCTCGGGTCGCTGATCAGCGCCCTCCTCACGCTGGGAGCCGGCACCCGCTGGTAATCACTCCTTAGCGAATCGGGCTGGCGTTTGGCCGGCCCGATTTGTGTTGTATTCGGCGCAATCTCGCCAGTGACAGCTCGTTGCACCGGCGAGCGAGGCTTCGAATGACCTACCGAGACCTAAACCACCGCACCCGCTGGGTGCTGGCCGCCATCTGGGCAAGCGGGCTGCTGTGCCTCCTCCTGACCGCGATCCGTTCCCACCCCGGCGGCAACCTGTGGCGATTCGCCGTCCCGCTGGCCGTCTTCATCGTCCTGACCACGGTCGCCGAGCTCTTCCCCGTGTCCTTCGAGCTCGGCCGTTACGAGATCACCGTCTCGACAGTTTTTCTGGTCGGCTCCATCCTGGTCTTCCGCGACGTCCCACAACTGGCAGTCATCACGGCCCTGGTTGCCGCCCTGACCGCCAACGTCCTGGCGCGCAAGCCCTGGTTCAAGGTCTGCACCAACGTGGCGCTCGCCGTCACCGCCGTGACCTTGAGCTCGATCGCATTCGGGCTGATCGGCGCCAGCAACCTGCCGCACCTGGTCGCCGCGACCATCGCCCTGGTGCTGGTCTATTTCGTGATGGATACGGTCCCGATGACCTGGCTGCTGTCGGCGATCGAAAGCCGCCCATTCCGCGTGACCTACGTCAACAACTATCAGGGCGTCGTGCTCGAGCACTTCGGGATCGAGGTCTTCGGCGTGCTGCTCGCCGTGATCTGGAACGTCTCACCCTGGCTCACGCCCCTCCTGGTACTGCCGATCGTGATCATGCACCAGGCCTATTTCCAGGCGGAGCGGTTGCGCACCGAGAGCATCACCGCCCTGGAAGCGATGGCCGACCTGATCGAAAACCGCGACGTCTACACCCACGACCACACCGAGTCGGTCTCGACCTGGTCGCGCCGGCTCGCGGAGCGGATGGGACTGGACGCGCGAGAGGTGTGGAGGGTGGCGGTCGCCGGTCGTCTGCATGACCTGGGCAAGGTCGCGGTCAGCGATTCCATCCTGTTGAAGCCGGGGAAGTTGACCGCCGACGAAATGCGTCAGATGCACGAACACTGCCGCGTCGGCTATGACGTTCTCACGCGGTTCTCCAACCTGCAGGGTGTGGCGCGCTTGATCCGGGCTCACCACGAGCGCTACGACGGCGGCGGATATCCCGACCGTCTGGTCGGCAATGAGATTCCGCTGGGCGCCGCCATCATCGCCATCGCCGATGCCTTCGATGCCATGACGACCGACCGGCCGTACCGCAAGGGGATGCCGGTCCAGGCTGCCCTGGATATCGTCCGCCAGGGGCTGGGCCGGCAGTGGCACCCCATCGCGGGCGCGACCTTCATGGAACTGGTGCTGGAAGACGAGGCAAAGAAGAAGGCGAAACCGGACGACCCCCGCGAGATTCGCGGGTTGGCGAGTTAGTCGGAATGGTGATCGCGGGACGGCTCAGCGGGTTGCTACGACACCCTGACTTCCTGAAGCTCTGGACAGGCCAATCGGTGTCGCTCTTCGGGTCGCAGCTCACTCGCCTGGCGCTGCCCTTCACCGCCATCCTGACCTTGCACGCCACCCCCGCCCAGATGGGAATTCTCGGCGCCGTTCAGCTCGCACCGTTCCTGCTGCTGGGGTTATTCGTCGGGGTTTGGGTCGACCGCCTGCATCGTCGACCGATCCTGATTGCCGCCGACATCGGGCGGGCCCTGCTGCTCTCGGCGATTCCGCTGATGGCGCTCACCCACACGCTGCGCATCGAGTACATGTATGCGGTCGGGTTCGCCCTGGGGACGCTGGAGCTGTTCTTCGACGTGGCGTACATGTCGTTCTTGCCCTCCTTGATCGAACGCGAGCAGCTCGTCGACGGCAACAGCATGCTGCAGATGAGCGACTCGGTGGCCCAGGTCGCCGGTCCCGGCCTCGGTGGTGCGCTGGTCCAACTACTCACCGCGCCGCTCGCGATCCTCGTCGACGCGCTGACGTTTCTGGCATCGGCGATTTCGATCGTCGCCATCGGCGCCCGCGAGGAACCGGTCAAGACGCAGCCCCGCGGCAACGTTTGGAGCGAGCTGCGAGAGGGCCTGAAGCTGGTGATCGGCAACCCGCTGCTGCGAGCGATCGGCGGCTGCACCGCCACCTTGAACCTTTCCGCCAACGCGCTCTTCACCGTCTACATGCTGTACTGCACCGGCCCGCTCGGACTGAAGCCGGCCGTCATCGGCGCCATCTTCGCGATCGGCGGCTTGAGTACGGTCGCCGGCACGCTGCTGGCCAGCCGCGCAGCAGGCCGGTTTGGTGTCGGGCCGATGCTGATTGCCTCGCCCTTCGTCATCGGCCTCGCCAGCTTGCTCATCCCACTGGCGGGAGGACCGCCGCTGGTCGCGGTTCTGCTCCTCATCGCCGCCCAGATTCTGTTCGGCCTGGGCCGGCCAATCTTTGACATCAACCAGTTGAGCCTGCGCCAGGCGATTACGCCGGCTCGCCTACAGGGGCGCGTCAACGCCAGCATGCTCTTCATCATGTGGGGCGTGATTCCGATCGGATCGCTGCTCGGCGGTCTGCTGGGGACAACCATCGGACTCCGGCCAACCCTCACCGTGGGTGCCGTTGGCATGTCGCTGGCCTTTATCTGGGTGCTGTTCTCGCCTATCCGGGGGCTCCGGCGACAACCCCCCGGCGTCGCCAACGAAGCGGCTTGATCGAACGAGCCCTGAGAACTCGCACATGTCCAGCGAGCCTCGCATAATGACACCAGGCAGAGATGTCAGCCATTCGCGAGGTGATGACCGAGCGGCTGGTCACGGTCGAGCCCGCAACCTCGGTTGCAGCGGCGGTGACGGTCATGGGGATGAACGGAGTGGGTGCGGTGCTGGTGATGGAGAAGGGGCGAGTGGAGGGCATCTTCACTGAGCGCGATCTCGTCCGAGCTCTGTCGAACGACATTGGTGCAGCCAGCCAGCCGGTCGTTCACTGGATGACCCGAAACCCCGTCACTGTGGGTCCCGAGGCATCTGTTGAGGAAGCCTTGGAAATCATGCTGAACGGGCACTTCCGACACCTCCCCGTGATGGAAGGCGAGCGTTTGGTCGGAGTTGTGTCGATCCGTGACCTCTCGCGCGCCACGTTGCGCGAGTAATCCCGGGAGGTCCATCTACGCGACGTAAACTCGACCGGCGCTAGTCCCAAAAAGGGCGCATACTCGAACTAGAAACCGGCGGCCCAGGGGCCTCCTGGTAAACCAGGGCCCTACATGGGATGGACGTTCCTGAACCGTCGGTTTCCCTCAGTCAGCCTTGCGAGCCATGGATGCCGCGCGGGCAGGCTCGGCGAGGTCCATCCCGCAATCTGGCGGAAAGTCAGCCGTCACGTGATCCGAGCCGCTATTTCTGTTCGGACGTCTGTGGAGGTGCAACCGATGTACGCACGATTCACCGAAGTGACGATCGATCCGAAGAAACGCGATCAGGCCGAGACCATCGCCGAGTCGATTTTCACCGCTGCGAGACAGCAGAAGGGCTTCAAAGGCGTGAGCTTCTGCCTCGACCGCACGGGCGAGGGCGTCTTCGTGAGCCTGTGGGAGTCAAAGGAGGCGCTGCAGGCGAATGAGTCCAGCGGCTACTACCAGGAGCAGGTGGCCAAGCTGAAGGACGTCCTCACCAGGCCGACGATCCGTCACGTGGGTGAGGTGAAGGCGCAGGAGGATACACACAAGACTCCGAAGGCAGCTCGCTTGACCATTTCGGGAATAGCCAAAGACGCCGAGCCGCAGGCTACCCAGTTGGCGCGGGACGTATCGCGTGCGGCCCGCAACGAGCCGGGGTTTGTTGCCTGGTTCGGCGCGATGACCGACGACAGCAAGGTAGCGGCCATCAGCTTCTGGGACTCCGAGGACGCGATGAGGAAAAGCGAGAGCCGCTACCTCAAGGATGCGCTGGGCAAGCTGAAAGGAATCGCGACCGGCGAGACGCAGCCGAAGGTTTACGAGGTCGTGGAACACGAGATCCCGGCGGTAGCCGCCGTTCGATAGTCGTTCGTCCGCGAGGCGAGGCCGGCCCGAGTGCCGGCCTCGCGCGGGGGCGTCGGCGGTTTTGAGCGCTCGTTCCGTTACCTGACCATGGTGCCCTCGTGGGACCGCTGCCGGACGATTTCGGGCGCCTGGCTGTTGCCGGTCATCCTCCTGGCGGGGTGCGCACCGGTGACCGCCGCACCGAGCTCAACCACGACGCCGGCGGTCACGATGCACTCGGAGCTGGACGCGAGGCTGACCATCGGGCCGATCGAACCCTGGGTCACGACTATGCCGATTTACATCAGCTTGCTTTCCAATCACATTCCCGTGCATCTGAGCGAGGGTGACACCCTGGCCTGCAACGGCGTCCCGATCCAGGCTAAGTCTGATGACATCGTCGGCTACCACTTCGAAGGCGACGTGCCCCGCGTCAAAGTCGGCGGCGTCTACGAATGCGTCTATACGCACGCGGGCGCTAGGGCCGTGGTTCGGGCTCCGGCTCTGGCCGGGCCGATGATTCTCTCGCCAAAGGCGGGCGATACCGTGGCGCGGACGGGGACGCTGACCGTCACGTACGTGCGCGGGACGAGCTCGACTGTGTCCGGAGAGATCAACCAGAGCCAGGGGCTCTTTGGCGGAGCGTTCTCCACCTCCAGCGGTCAGCCGGACAACGGGACCTACACGATGCCGAAGGCGAGTGGCCTCAAGCCAGGGGCTGGCTGGATCATTCTGTATCGCAGCCTCGTGAGCGCCCCGCCAGGCACCGGCTTCAAGTCGGCAACTGTTGTCGACAATGCCGCAGCGACCGGGGTCGAGGTTCAGTGGCTCTGAGAAGCAAGCCGCAGCATAATGTCGCTGTGGACCAGTTCGTCATCGCATTCGATGACAAGGCACGGCGCTGGCTCGACGAGCACCCCAACCGGGACGCACTCGTCATCGCCTATAGCGACACCAGCTGTTGAGGCGGTGGTCACATTCGTGACCTGCGGCTCCGTCGGAGCCGCCAAGGCGCCGACCAGTCCGACCTCGTCGATATCGGCGAAGTGACCGGCCGTCGGGTCCTTCTCGACCCGCGCATCATGCCTCGGATGCCTCGTAGCATCCCGGTCACGGTTGGTGGCCTCGGACCGTTCAAGGGCCTGCACCTGGACTTCTCCGGCGACGAGTGGGCGCGACTGCTCTACGACTCACCGTAGGTTCCGCCCGGCAGTCAAAATTCCCCGACCCTAAAATCAACTCCCAGGAGGGATAGCGTCCTGACACCCAACGCCGGCGCCCTTGCCGAGGTCAATGAGTCGACGCTGCTCCCGAAGTTGCGGGCCGGTGACGAGCAGGCATTCCAACGGCTGACGGATCGGTACCGCCGAGAGCTCCTGGTGCATTGCTACCGCATGCTCGGTTCCTTCCACGATGCCGAGGATGTCCTGCAGGAAACCCTGTTGCGCGCCTGGCGCGGGTTGGAGTCGTTTGAGGGTCGTTCGGCGCTGAGGCCCTGGCTCTATCGGATCGCGACCAATGCCTGCCTGGACGCGATCGCGAGCCGCCGGCGGAGGGCCCTGCCCAATGCAACCAACCCGGCCGCGGAGGCTGGAGTGCCGCTCCCGGGCCCGACGACTGAAGCGTTGTGGATCGAGCCGATACCGGACAACCTCGTCGACCTGCGGCCTGCAGTCAACCCCGAAGCCCACTACGACGCCCGCGAAAGTGTCACCCTGGCTTTTCTCGCGACGCTCCAAACCCTGCCTGGCCGACAGCGAGCCACCCTGATCCTGCGGGACGTGCTCGGCTGGAAGGCGAGCGAGGTCGCCGATCTCCTCGAGACCAGCGTGGCCGCCGTAAACAGTGCGTTGCATCGCGCCCGGGCATCGATGAAGGATTACCAACGTGACCAGGCGGCCGTAGCCGCGAGCTCCAACGACCCCCGGCAGACCGCGACGCTGCTTTCACGCTATGTCGATGCCTGGCACGCGGCGGACGCGGGGGGCCTGGTCGCGCTCCTGCGTGAGGATGCGCTGATCACGATGCCGCCGTTGCCGCTGTGGTACCAGGGGCGTGCCGCCATCCGGTGGTTTTTCGAGACCCAGCTCTTTGCCGGCGAGGCCGCCGGACGTTTCCGCCTGGTGGCCACTTCCGCCAATGGCAGCCCGGCCTTTGCCACCTATCGTGGCGACGCGGAGGGGATCTATCGATTGGGCACTCTCCAGGTGCTGACGATCGCAGCCGGTCAGGTCGCCGAGATCCACGACTTCCTGACGCTCGCCGGTCAGCCGTTCGCCGGCTTCGACCTGCCAGCCGCTCTCGCACCGAACAGTTAGACCCTTTTAGTCAGTCTTATCTCACGAGGCTGAATGAGCCTCGCGATCCCACTGGAGGAATCCACTCAATGAAACTACGAATTGTCGCGGCCCTGGGGGCGATCGTGTTGGGACAGGCGCTGACGCCTGCCCTGGCGAGCGAGTCGGCGCCGCCGGCGATCGGAGATACGAGCGTCTTCGCCACCCTCCCGTTTCCCGGGCACCCGTTTGGCGTCGCCGTCGACCACGCCCGTGTCTACATCTCCACGAGTCGCGGCGACTTCTTTGCCTCGCCGCAGACCGGCGGGCAGCTCAACTCGGACGGTGAGCGAATCTTTGCCTACGACGAGGTCGGCAATCTGGTCAACACGACGCACATCGCGACGATGCCGAACGCCGACATGGGACTCTTCGGCCTCGCTCTGGACGGAAATCCGACGCCCACCCACAAGCTCTACGTCGCCGACATGAACGGGCGGATCCTGCGCCTCGCCCTCGATGGCGACGCGCCGGCCCCCGAGCTTTTCGCGCAGCCACCGCCGCCCTTTGTCGGCCTGGGCTGGCACGCCACGATGTGGAACGATCTCGTCTTTGACCCGGCGGGCAACCTGTACATGACCGACGACAAGCCGCGGCTCTGGCGCGTCACCCCAGACGGGCACGCATCGGTCTGGTTCACGGATCCGGCGCTACTCGGGCTCTTCGGCTTTGCCGGCGGCCCGCTCGGCGGACGGATAGACCCCTCTGGAAAATTCCTCTACTTCACGATCACCATTTCCGCGGCGTTCCCTTTCGAGTCGGTGGTGTACCGGCTTCCTCTCGTCGATCATCCGACGGCCGCGGATCTGCAGGTGGTGCACCGGTTCCCGGCCGTCCCGAACGAGCCACTCCCGCAGGCGACGGGTCTGGCCTTCGCGGCGTCGGGCAACATCTATGTCGGGCTGATCGGTCCCAACCAGGTCGCGGTGCTGGACCCGGCCGGCAACGAAATCCGTCGAATCTCCAACCCACTGTTCGACTCGCCATGGGGGTTCGCGTTCATGGGCAAGTCGCTGCTCGTCACCAATGCCGACATCCAATTTCCCGAGAGTCCCAACCGCTGGAACGTCCTCAAGGTATACGTGGGCGAGACCGGACTCGCTCTGAACAGACCCAAGACGCGCTAGCTTTCAGGGAATCGTTTTCCCCTCCCCCGCCTGCGGGGGAGGGCAGAAGGGGCCGGGCTCCGCGGCCCGGCCTTTGGCCTGCCCGAGCTACGCAAACGACGGCCCGCCGTCGCTATTGACCGCGCTGAGTAAACCTGCGATTGTCGTTGGCGGGAGGCATCAGGGGAGTGGGGAGGCTTCGTTTGAATTCGGTCTGTGCATGGACGCTTGGCGTCCTGCTGTTGGTGTCGACTGCAGCCTGCAGCGAGACGCCTTCCCTCTCGTCGCCAGCGTCCTCGCCCGAATCTTCGCTCGGCGTTGGCGGCGGATCCCTCCCAACGCCGACCGCCACGGCAACTCCAACTTCCACGCCGACGCCGCTGCCCGCGACACCCGCTCCGACCCCAGCGGTTCAGACGCCAGTCGTTACCTTCGTCAATGCGCCTCTGTCGGCCCAACATGGCCAGGCGACCACTCTCATAGTGAGGACGTCACCGAATACGGGCTGCTCGATCCAGGTCGAGTACAAGTCGGGGCCGTCGACAGCCCAGGGCCTGGTGCCGAAGACCTCCGATGGGGCCGGCAATGTTTCCTGGACGTGGATCGTCGGAAGCCGCACGACGCCCGGTCAATGGCCGATTTACGTGACGTGTGGCTCAGCCAGCGACCAGACCTATATCAACGTAACGTAGATTCGCACTACCTCTGCGGGACTCCCCTAGCGTGCGCGCCTCGACAGGGCGTCACGCCAGTATCGGGCGCTGGCCACCATGTCGTCGAGAACCTGGTCGTCGTCTTGCTCGAACGGCGGGATGATTTCCAGAATCAAGAAGACCTCGTCAGCGCCCGATCGATCGAGCGCCGCGAGCAGACGGTCGGCGTCGATCCGTCCGCGGGCATTGAGCGCCGGTGTGAAGGGCCAGTGATGATCGCCCTCAGCGTCGGATTGCTGCAACTGCACGACCGGCGCTTTTGACCCGAGGCGTTCGAGCCAGGCGTAGGGATCGCGCTCCGCGCCGCTGGTGCCGGGCACACATTGATGCCCGACGTCCAGGCAGAGCTTGATCGGCACGTGCGACACGTCGCCATTGGTCAGAAGCCGGGCGACCCCGTCCATCGTTGACGGCTCGCGTGCTGCCGCGAGATTCTCGACGTAGAACTCAGCGAGCCCGGCGGTTCGTGCTTCATTCGCGAGTCGATGAAGCGAATTGATGAGGTCCTGTTCGCGCTCGGGGCGGCGCTTGGCGTCGCGCCATTCGGTCACGGTGAAGGCGCCGACGTGGCCACCGGTTGCCCGGCCACCTGCCGCGGCCGTAAAGGCGATGGCCGATCGATACCACGCCTCGGCCTGCTGTCGAACGGCGACATCAGGATCCAGCAGAAAGTTCGATGAGTAGGCTGCCAACCCTGTAAAGGTCGAGTGCAGGGTGAGGCCAAAACGCGCACAGGTGTCCTTGACCCGCTGAGCCTGACTTCGCCAGAGCGCCGGCGGTCCGGCCAGCTCGACAAGGTCGAGACTGTGCTGCACAACGTCCAACCCCATAGCATCGCGAACGATCGTCGCCCAGGCCTCAGGCTCGGGCCAGCGCTTGACGGCAAAGCAGTTGTTGACGCCCAGGCTGTATCGCGTCACGGTCGACCTCCTCTTGCTGCGGCGACAACGGGCGGCGCACCGCCGCCGCCAACGTGAACGCCGGGTTCTCGAATAGTTCGCTCGAACCAGCTCGCTCTTGCGGCCACCACCTCACGGCCCCACCGCGTCGGTTCTAGGCGTCGGCCGTCCGCCACCACGGCCTCGATGGCGGCGCGGGCTTCGATCTGCAGGCCGCACGCGGTTGCGGCGAGCATCGCCGCGCCGATTGCGGTCGCGTCGTGACGGAGGTCGATGACCGGCCGCCCAAGGACGTCGGCCTTCAATTGCGACAGGAGCGATAAGCGCCCGCCGCCGCCAGAAACCCGCAACTCATCCAGTGGCGACCCGGCCTGCTGGAGAATGACCAGCGTCGACCAGACCGCAAACGCCACGCCCTCGAGGACGGCGTAGGCGAGCGCGCGGCGATCATGCCGTGACGACAGTCCGATGAAGGCGGCGCGCAGCGAGGGATCGTCGCGCTCGCCATCACCGAGATAGGGGAGGAAGAGCGGCGCCGCCTCGACCGGGTCGGTCGTATCCGTGCCCAGTTGTGCCCATTCGTTTCGAAAGCGCGTCGCGTCCGCCGCCAGTGCCGCGTGCGTCCGGTAGCCGAGCTGCTTGACCGCCCAATCGATCGCGGCGCCCGCCGTATTGACGCCCATCTCGGTCGAGAAGCGGTTGGGAACAACGTGCGAGTAATGCGAGACGCGGACGTCGGCCAGCGGCTGGACCACGGCGGAGTTGAGGCATGAGGAACTGCCTGCCATATCACTCACCGGGCCGGGGTCGACCACGCCCGCGCCGAAGGCCGCACACTGGCTGTCCGCAGAGCCGATGACGATCGGCACGCCGGCCGGTAGGCCGAACTCGTTCGAGGCGGCGAGCTCACCCGCGACCGTCCAGGGGGCCAGGACGACTGGAAATATGGTGGGCTCGAGGTCGAAGGCTGCGAACAAATCTGGTGCCCACCGACGGGCGCGAAGATCGAAGAACAGCGTCGCGTTGGCGTTGGTTTCGTCGGTCGCGTCGCGACCGCAGAGACGCCGGAGCACCACATCGCGCGGCTGCAAAAAACGCGCCGTCCGGCGAAAGATTTCCGGCTGGTGCCGTCGCAGCCAGAGCACCTTCGGTCCGACGTGGAACGGCTCACCAACGTGGCCGGTGCGCCGGTGCATCGCCTCGACGCCGATCCGCTCCCGCATTTCGCGCGCTTCGTCGACGGCCCGGTTATCGCGATAGAGCATCCCGGGACCGACCGGCCGGCCCTTCGCGTCGAATGGTGCAACCGTCGGGCATTGTCCCGTCAGGCCGATTGCGACCACCTGGTAGCGACGTCCGAGCCGGCGCCGCAGTGCCGTCAACGCCTGCGCGGCGCAATCGCTCCAATCCTGCGGGTCCTGCTCCGCCCACCCAGGGCGCGGCTCGCGGGTTTCGTAGGGACGACGGATTTCAACAACAATCCGCCCCTGGACGTCGACCGCGACCGCGCGCGCCCCGCCCGTGCCAACATCGACCGCTATCAGGACCCGCTCGTCGCCGACCCGGCGGCTCATCCGCGAACGAATTGGTGCGCCTTCACCCGATCTCGATCGAGGGTGACGAGGACGCCGTTGAGTGCGCCGGTCCCGTAATCGGAACCCGGGTTCACCGCGACCGTTCGGCCGAGTTGCTTGAAGCCATGCGATTCATGAATGTGACCGTGCAGCCCAAGCAGCGGTTGCACGCGCTCGAGGCATTCGCGGACGGCGGTGCTGCCCACCGGTACCAGCTTGACCTGACCAAGCGACGTTTGCACAGTCAGGGTGGCGTCGAGCTGCGGCGCCTCGTCGAGCCCGGTTCCGTAGGGCGGCACGTGCACATTCAACACCGCCCGCTCCGGTGCGCGTAAACCCTGGCAGAGGCGGTCCAATGTCTCCCGCAGCTGATCCTCCGTCATCTCGCGGTAGCTATCCCAGGGCGTCTTGTTCGAGTACCCCCACGAAACCATCTCGTGCGCGTCGTCCAGGGGGAAGATTTTGCCCTCGGCGTTCGTGCCCCACGGGGCCTGATCGAGCAGCGATGCCAGCTCGGGTGGGTCATCGTTGCCGAGCATCCAGTACATCGGCTTCTTCTGCGGCCGCAACCGCTCGTCGGCGAGCGTGAGCCATCGACCGAGCCGTTCGCGCATCAATTCCAGGAATATTCCGTCGAGCTGGCCTTGCGCCTTCTTTGCCTCCAGCTCACCCGGATCGGCGCGCACGGTGTAATAGCCGTGGTCCGCGATCAAGCGTTCCAGCGCATCCAGCTCGGGGCCCGCCTCCACGTCATAGCTGGTGCCGCGGAACGTGCAATGGTAGCGCCCACCGGCCAACCGCGTAATGCCCTGGATCGCCTTGCCGGCGAGGTCGCCGCCGAGGACCATGACATCCGGGCCGTAGACCGCGGCGGCATTCACGAATTTTCGAAAGCACTTCTCGGAGCCGTGCAGGTCGGTGGCGAAATACAGCCGGGTGGACCGGGCCACGGATTACCGAGCCGGAACTTGGGCGCGAACGCGGCCGACCAGCTCGACCATCTGTCGAGCTCGGCTCGGGTCCACGGGATTCCAGGTGCTGCCCTCGACCTTAAGGCTCGTCCCAACGATGACGCCGTCGCAGTTGGCCAGGATTTCCTGCACGTTGGCGTGATTGACCCCCGTGTTCGCCAGCAGGGGCACGATGGGGACGGCGTTCCGGGCTTCCTTCAGATCTTTCATTTCGATACTCACGCCGGCCGCCGGGCCGCTGATCAGCAACGCGTCGTAGCCCAGAAAGGCGGCGCCGCGGGCTCGTTCCGCCACCGTGCGGCCGGCGACGGAGCGCGAGAACTCCGGCGTGATGTTGGTGAACAGCGCGATGTCCTGGCCGCCAATCGCCTGTCGATAGCCGGCGAGGTCGCCCGAATCGGGAGCGATCACCCCAAGGTCGCTCTCGAACACGCCGGTGAACACCTCGCGGACGAAGCTCGCGCCGGTGGCGCGGGCGACGGCGATCGCTGCCTTCGGATCCCAAAGGATGTCGACCCCGAACGGCTTGCGGATCTCCGAGCGCAGCTGCCCGACCGCCGCCGCCATCCCGGCGGCAATCTCCGGACCGACTCGAAGCTGATACGGGATGTCGTGCTCGTTGCAGAAAAGCAGCCCGTCGACGCCGGCTTGCTGCAAGGCAGCCACATCCGTAGCGAGGGCTTCGACCAGCGCGTCCATCCCGCCGGCCACGTCGTGCCGGGGCCGGCCGGGCAGCGCGCGGAGATGGCACATCGCGATCAGCGGCTTGTCGACCCCGAAGATCTGACGAAACCGACTCATGATCCGGTTTCCTCGGCCCCGGCGACCACGACACGGACGCCAAGCTCACGCAGTCGGTCGAGTTCTGCTGGTTTCGCGCTCTCATCGGTGACGATCGTCTGCCCGCTACCGATCGAGGCCACCGACGCTCGGGCGACCGAACCCAGCTTGGATCCGTCGGCGATCACCATCACCGAATCGCTGCGCTCCATCATCACGCGGTTCACCTCCGCCACGTCGTCCTCGAGCTCCGTGATGCCGCCGCGCGCGGAGACGCCGGCAGCGCCCACCACCGCCACGTCGGCGTGATAGCGCCCAACCGTGGCGAGCGCGATCGGGCCCGAGCATCCGAGCTCCTCCCGCAAGACTTCGCCGCCGAGCACGACGCTGCGAATGGAACGGGTGCCGAGCAGGCTGGCGATTGGTAGCGATGCGGTCACCACCAGCAGGTTCCGGCGCGCGGACAGGAAGCGCGCGAAATGTTCGGCGGTTGTCCCCACGCCGACAAACAGCGTGGAGGCGTCCTCCACGAGTCGGGCGGCGGCCATGCCAATCCGGCGTTTGGCGGCGGCGTGTTGCAGCGCGCGAGCGTTGAAGGCGAGCTCGACCGCGCGGGTGAGGTGGGCGGTCGCGCCGCCATACGTGCGGCGGACGAAACCGTCGCGTTCGAGCCGGTGGATGTCACGACGGATGGTCATTTCGGAGACCCGGAGCTCCCGAGCGAGGTCGTTCACCTCGATCGTTTGTTGGTCCGCGACCCGTTCCAGGATGTGGTGACGGCGATCAACGGCAAGCACTGCCCCAACCTCCTTCGTGACGCCGGCCCCATAATGGCCAGCCCTAGCCTCGAACAAGATAGCACAGCATCCTTGAGCGAAGGTGACAGGCGGTCACAACCGGCGTATACTGCGGCCGGGGTCGGCACGTTCTATTTCGTCCCGGAGTCGTTTGATTCTGAGAGGAGGGTTAAATGGCGGGAAAGGTAGGAACCGAGGACCAGCTGTTCGTTCGCAAGAGCACAGGGCTCGTCCGAGAGGCGTCGGCGCTCGACGCCACCATCTTCAATGCGGTCTTCTCGGCTCCGGTCGGAGCCACCCTCGCCTGGGGCGTCTTCTTCGCGCTGTCGGCGTTTCCCGGCAGCGACCTCGTGACGGCAACCATCATCTCTTTCGTCCTCAATGTTCCGGTCCTGCTGATGATGGGGCTGCTGGCATCGAGCATGCCCCGCACCGGCGGCGACTATGTTTGGGTCAGTCGGATCCTGACCCCGCCGCTGGCGACGATCTCGAACTTTGGCGCGGCCTTCAGCGCCATGATTGGGGCCACCTTCTGGGCCCGCTATTTCCCGGTCTTCGCCCTGGGTCCGATCCTGGTCACCCTGGGCGTCTTCTTCAACAACAAGTCGTTGATCGACTGGGGAACGAATTTCCAGACGAATAACTGGTGGATCTTCATCGGCGGCTTCGCCATGATCGCGCTGATGACGGCCATCCTGATCGCCGGCATCCGGACGACCTTCCGCTGGCAGAACGTCTTCTGGATCATCGCCTCCGCCGGTACGTTCCTCGCCTTTCTCGTGCTCCTGTTTGGATCCACGGATGCGTTCAAGCAGCATTTCAACGATCTTTCAGCGCAGTTCGGCGCCCATGGAGACGCCTACCAGGCGGTCATCGACAAGGTGAAAGGCTCGATCGCCACGTCGCCGCAGCCGGGCAACCTGAGCGTTACGGTCCCATCGATCTTCGTGATCATGGTCTTCATGATGTGGAACTGGTGGAGCGTCTACCTCTCCGGCGAGTTGAAGAGCGCCTCCAATCGCAATCGCCAGCTCGGCATCATGTTCGGCGCGCTGACCTGGGACGTCATCTTCATCGTCATCGGCGTGCTCCTGATCCTCAAGGTCGTCGGCTATGCTTTCCTGTCGGCCGTCAACACCTCACCGAACGCGGCGTACGTCATTCCAAGCGGCCCCTGGTACCACTTCCTGTCCGCGTTGACCGCGAATATTCCCGTGCTGACGGTGCTGATCGTCGGCTCGTTCCTGTTCTGGAGCCTGCCCGCCATGGTGGGCAACTCTTTCATGCCGGTCCGCACCGTCTTCGCCTGGGCGTTCGACCGCCTCCTGCCGGCGCGCTTCGCCGACGTCAATGAGCGGACCCACTCGCCCGTCCCGGCAATCCTCCTCGTGATGAGCCTCGTCACGCTGATGTTGATCTGGAGCATCCTGGCGACCACCTTCGCCACCTGGCTCGCCCTCGGCGTACTCGCCGGTGTGGTTACCGTCGTCATCGTCAGCGTGGCTGCCTTCGTTTTCCCGGAGCGGCGACCCGACCTCTACCGGGGCTCGCCCGCCAACGTGAAGTGGGGTGGCTTACCGGCGCTTAAGATCCTGGCGCCGCTGTCGTTCCTGGTCATGGCGTTCCTGACCTGGGAGACGCTGGCCTTTCCACCGCTCGCGATCCAGAAACCGGAGAACTGGTGGCAGGTCCCGGCCTTCATGGGTGGGATCGTGATCTTCGGCCTGGTCGTCTACTACGTCGCCCGCGCCGTTCGTCGCTCGCAAGGCATCGACGTCGACCTCGTGTACAAGGAGTTACCGCCAGAGTAGTAAGCCGCGGACGCCTGACTTAGTCGCCAGTTAGCTGCGGCATCACGAACTCATGGGGCACCCAGCCCTTGCCCGCGAGGTGCCACCATAGAAGGCCGCCGTGGACTCCATCGGATCCAGGTAGGTCGTCCATGTAAACGGGGCCGTCATCAATTGAAACCGACGTTCCATTCCGGAGGCATCCTGTTGTTTGCTGGTAGATCCCGGGGCGGATCCGCACCGTTGCGCAGCCGCCCCCCTCGGAGCCGGTCTGAATTGTGCCCTGCTGCCCCAGTCGCGGCGGACTTCCTTGGCCAGTTGCAGGCTCGGTAAACGAGTTCATGTAATGCCAGCCGGCAGCATCCTGGAAGAGGTAGATCCACACTGGGATGGCATGTTGCGCGTCGCCAAGCCGTCCTCGGATGTAGGCGGCATTGGTTCCGAGTTTCATGCTCTCGAAGGAGAGGCATGCTGGAGGCCTGTCTGGGTCGACGGCGGGGCAGCTTCCGAGCGCGGAGCGGTAATATGACCGGCCCGCGCCATACATCGCAGCGTCGGCCGCCGTGGAAAAAGCCGGGGAATCGCTCGCCGGCCAAGCGCGGGGCGGAACCGTCACGTACTGAACCAGACGAGGCTCAGGAGGGACCTGGTCAATCGGCGGGCTCCAGTCACCGATCTCCACCTGGTTAACAAGCTGAGAACTGCCGACTGTCACGGTGGACAGGGACCACGTTGGCTGACAGTTGGGGTTCCCCATACAACCGCCGATTCCGGCCATGGCCCCGACGTGGGGACCCGAGGAGCCGGCGACCGTATAAGCAACGAGATGATAAGTCCCGGGCACTACGGTCATCCCGAATGGCTCGCCTCCAGCGATGGCGTCGTTCCGAGCGAATAGGTGGTACGCAAAGGTGGAAGGTTTCCCTCCATCCGTACGAATGGCGTAGACGATCATCCCCGGGTGTTTGCCCCCTGGGTAGAGAAGGGTTCCGGCGATTTCACCGGGCTGGATGCTGGGCGCAAGTGCCATGGTTGGTTGCCCGCTCCCGGCTCCGTGTGCGCTTGGACTACTGCAAGCGGTTAGGAGGAGCGCGGTGCCGAGTCGGGCGATCAACCTCATGCTTGAGGAACGCTGCAGCACAGGGGGCCGTTACGAGTCCTCGCCTCAGCCGCGTTCGGCGACGCCAGCCCCAGAAACTTATAATGTTATGGACATCGGGGATGTCGACTGGCGAGCAGTTCATATGGAGAGGGCGCGAGTGGAGCAGGATACGGCCGTCATCAGCCGAGCATCGGCAATCCCTATTCATACCCAGTTCCGCGCTCACCTGCTGCGGCGGATCGAGCGCGGCGAGCTTCGCACCGGACAAAAGCTCCCCAGCGAGCGGGAGTACGCCGACCAGCTCGGCGTCAGCCTGGCTCCCATCCGCCAGGCCATCCTCGACCTCGTCAAGGAGGGGTATCTCCATCGGACGCGTGGACGCGGGACCTTCGTCCAGGAGGCCAAAGTCGACGAGAAGATCGCCATCCTCTCCAGCTTCACCCAGAGCATGCGTGCCAAAGGGCTCGACCCCGACATCCACATCCGCTTCCGGGGACTGGTCACGGCTGACCCGGCGATCGCGGACGCGCTGCACACCCAGGAGCGAAAGCTCCTTCACATCCGGCGGTTGGCATCGGTCGAGGGTGAGCCGGTCGCCCTGCTCGACGCCTACCTTTCCGCCCAGGCATTTCCCAAAATCCTGCACGCCGACCTGGCGCAGGACTCGCTCTACCTGACGATGGAAGCCCTCTACGGCGTTGTGCCGACCCGGGCCACCAGCACTATCGAGGTGATTCGCTGCCAGGACGAGGCCGAACTGCTCGGCCTGATCCCGGGCACGCCGGCCCTCCAGGTCGAGGGCACCACCTACGACTCGGCCGACCGGCCGGTCGAATTTTCGCGTGTTATCTATCGAGCGGATCGCTTCCGCTTCACAATCGAAAGTTTTCATCGCCAGGACCGCGTCATTCATCTGATCGGCGCCGGATAACGGGGGAGCAGAAAAGGGAGAGGTATGAGCACAGCAGTCTCGGTCGGTAAAGGCGGTACGACCGGCGTATTTCTTCGGAAGGCCACCGGACTCGTCCGGGAGGTCTCGCTGATCGATGCCCTGATCATGAACACGCTCGGCATGAACGTCGCGGTTGGCGCGGTCTTCCTGTTCCTGCAGGCGCCCGCGAACTTCCCCGACGGCAACATGCTGGTCGCGGTCATCATCGGCACGCTCTTGATGGCCTTCACGCTCCTCTGGGTTTATTCGGAGTTCGCCGCGGCGATGCCTCGATCCGGCGGCGATTATGTCTTCGTCAGTCGCGCGCTGCATCCGTTCCTTGGCTGGTTGCTTTCGTGGAGTCAAGGACTCTGGCTCATCTTCTTCTGGATCGGATTCAACGCCTGGTTCGCGCTGACTTTCGCGGTCCCGGTCGCCCTCTCGACCGTATCGGTCGCGACTGGCCAGGACGTCTGGATGAACGGCGCCAACGCCCTCATCTCGAGCTTCTCGTTCCTCGGAATCACGACCAATTGGTACGTTCTGCTCTTCGGCACCGCGATCAACGTGGCGTTCGGCGCCCTATTGCTCTTCGGCAACCGCAGTTACTGGCGCGTGCAACGCTGGCTCTTCCTTTTCGCCGGTGGCAGCATCCTGATCGCCGTGCTGTTGTTGATCTTCCGCGGGTCCGACATACCGTCGGCCTGGAACGCCTTCGCCGGCAAAGCCGGCGGTCTCGCGTTCGACAAGGTCATTCCGACCGCCAAGTCCGCGGGCTACACGCTCCCCAGCGGCGGGTTCAACTTCGGGCAGACCCTGTTGATGCTGCCCTGGGTGTTCTTCGTCGTCGGCTATGCGCAAGGCTCGGCCCAAATCGGCGGCGAGGTCAAACGCGCGGCCCGCACGCAGCGGATCGCGATGGTTGGCGGCGTGCTGATCAACGGCGCCGTGTTGGCGCTGCTTGTCATCCTGTTCACTAGCGCGCTTGGCGTCAATTGGATCGGCAGCCTCGGCTACCTGGCCAACAACGCGCCGGCCAAGCTGGGCCTTCCGGGCACGCTAACCCCGGGCTTCAACTTCGTCGTCAGCTTGCTCACGCAGAACGTCGTGATCCTCCTGATCATCGGCATCGGGTTCGTCCTCTGGGCGCTGCTGGGTACACCACTGTCCGAGCTCCAGGCCACCCGTTACATGCTCGCCTGGGCGCTCGACCGGACGGTGCCCAAGAAGCTCGGCGACGTGAGCGAGCGCTTCCATACGCCGGTCACCGGCATCGTGCTCGCCACCATTACCGGTGAAATCGCCCTGATCGCGCTCGTCGTCAACTCCCAGGCCAGCCTGCTGGGCGCGCTGTTGGCGCAGATCGCCGCGTTCATCCTGGTGTCGATCGCCGGCATCGTATTTCCCTACCGGCTCAAGTCGGTCTGGCAGTCGGCGGGCGGCGGTCGCCTGTTCGGCGTTCCCACCGTGACTCTCGCCGGGATCGGCGGCGTCCTCGTGCTGGGCGCGTTCGCGTACGAGTTCCTGTTCAACTCCGTCATCAACGCCACCTTCGCCGTGACACGCCAGCTGTCGTTGGAGTTCATGATCGGCGTGCCCATCATCGGGATCGTCTGGTACGCCGCCGCCTACTTCATCAACCGGTCACGCGGGATCGACCTATCGCTCGCCTACAAAGAACTGCCCCCCGAGTGACGGCGTAATGAGCCCGGAGCCCCCGGGGCGGGGAGCCGCCGGCAACGGCCGGCGGCCCACCCCGCGCGTCATCGTGGTCGGCGATCTGACGCTCGACGACGTCGTCCTGCCCGATGGGACCACGCACATGGCGTCGATCGGCGGCGATTGTCTCTATGCCGCGCTCGGGGCTCGGTTCTGGGAACCGAATGTCGGCATCGTGACCCGACGGGGGGACGATTTCCCGCGCGATCGACTGCGTGAGCTGGAGAAGGTCGGTATCTGCCTCGATGGGGTGGTCGACATCGCGGGCCCGACCATCCGGAACTGGGTCATCTACGAGCTCGATGGTCGGCGCACCTGGATCTACCGAACTGAACCATCGCGTCCCGTTGAAGTCGCCGTTCGTCCGGAAGACGTGCCGCCCTCCTGGCTGAGCACGAAGCCGTCACCAGTGGTGCACGTCGCGGCCATGCCAATCGAGGCGGCCGAGCGGATCGTCGAGTCGGTCCGATACCAGGCACCGGACGCCCTCGTCATGCTCGATACCCACGAGGACTACGTCCGTGGGTATCGCGATCGGCTGTTACGGCTGGCGGCCAGCGTCGACGTCTTCCTCCCCAGCCGTGAAGAGTTGGCTGACCTGGTCGGATTCGATGAGCCGGCCCGCGCGCTGCGGGAGCTCTGGCCGGAAAAAGGCGCGCCGCTGGTGGTGGCCAAAATGGGAAAGGACGGCGCGCTCCTCTGGGACAAGGACCGGTCGGCTGTCGTCTCATTGGATGCGGCGCCCGCCCGCCCCGTCGATGTGACCGGCGCCGGCGACGCCTTCTGCGGTGGCTTTGCGGCCGGGCTTGCTCAGGGCCTCGATCCACTGGAAGCCGCGCGCCGGGGGACCGTCTCGGCGGCGTTCGCCACCGAAGGAGTTGGCTCGCTGGCGCTCGCGTCGGTGACGCCCGCAGACGCCGCGGCCCGGCTGCAAGGCTCGCCCCCGCCGCAACGTCCCGACGATCGCTTCGCCATCAAATGGATGCTCGAGGAGATCCAGCTGGCGCCCAAGGTGATCGCCGACCAGCTCGCCGGCCTCGACAAGCCACTGCGGCAGCTCGCCCATTCACTGGTGCAGGCTGGCACCGAGAACCTTTACATGGTCGGCTGCGGCGACTCGGCGTTCGCCGGGGCGGCGGCAACGCTGGCGTTTTTGAAGCACGCCGGCATCGCGGCCGAAGGCGTCCACGCGCTCGACATGGCGCGCTACCGCGTGCGCTATCTACCCTCGAAGAGCGCGGTGCTCTGCATCTCCTACTCCGGCGAAGTCGGCCGTACGATCGAGGCCGCGGCGCAGGCTCGTGCCTTCGGCCATCGTGTCATCGCCCTGACCGGCCACGGGACCTCGCCACTCGCCAGAGAGGCGAGCGACGTCGTCACGCTGACCGTTCCCAGCCTCGGCTCGACACCGGGGACCATTTCATTCCTCGCGATGCTGGTCGCCCTTTTCGACCTGGCCCTGCAGTGGGGATCCGCGCGAGGTAAGGATATTTCCGTCGCTCGCCAGGAGCTCGAACGGGCATCGGAGCTGACCGCTCAAACCCTTGCCGCTTCCGAGGAGCCGTCTGCCCGGCTCGCCGAACGGCTGCAGAATAGCGCCGCGATCACGTTCATCGGCGCTGGGCCCAACGAAGCAACCGCTCGGTTCGGCGCGGCCAAACTCTACGAAGGTCCGCAGATGCGAGGTGCGGCAACCAATGTTGAGGAGTGGGCCCACGGCGAGTACTTCATCAGTGGTGACCGCGATCCGGTCATCGTGGTCGCGCCTGGCGGCGCCGCCACGGATCGGGTGGGGGAGATCCTCAACGAGCTCGCGTTCATCGATGCGGACGCCACCTTCATCAGCGACCAGCCGTCAGCGAACGCCCGGAACGTAATTCCCCTTGCACCCGGCCTGCCGGAAGAGTTCTCCCCGCTGCTGGCCGCGCTGCCGCTCAGCCTGCTCGCCTATCACCTCGCGCGGCTTCGAGGCAAGCGGAGTTACAGCCTGCCAGGCCCGCAGGACAGGAAGGAACACTACGACACGATTCACCGCGCCACGCGCGGCGAGCCGGCTTGAGCGTTAAGGTGGCCGCTATGGTCGACGAAGCGACGCCGCTCCCAGACGTCGAAGCGGAGGCGGCTCGCGTGCTGGAGCGCGCAGCGCAAGCGAAGCTGCTGGTGCGCCTGCTCGGCGGCGCCGCCGTCGGCATGCACCGCCATAGCGCCTTTCCGCCCCAACTCCAGCGGCGCTACGGCGACATCGACGTCGTGGTCAAGAAAGGGCAGGATCGGGGACTGAAGCGGCTCCTCGAGGACCTCGGCTACACGCCCAACCGGAGCTTCAACAACCTGCACGGCGACCGCCGGCTCCTCTATTACGACGAGCGCAACGCGCGCCAGCTCGACATCTTCATCGGAACCTTCCGCATGTGCCACGCGATCGACCTCGACGATCGCCTGGAGTTGCACCCGACGACGCTCGCGCCCGCCGACCTGCTGCTGACCAAGCTGCAGATCGTGAAGATCAACGCCAAGGACATCATCGATTCGCAGGCCCTGCTCCTCGAGCACGCGGTCGAGCGCGGACCCGGCGACCTGATCGACCTGGCTCGCCTCGTGCAGGTGACCAGCCGCGATTGGGGCTGGTACACGACCTTCACCGACAACCTCGAGCGGCTGACGCCCGAGGAGAATTCACCCCTGCCCGCGGAGGCTGCCGGCCAGATCGCAGATCGCGTCGCTACCCTGCAACAAGCCCTGGCAACGGCGCCCAAGTCGCTGGGATGGAAGGCGCGGGCCGTCGTCGGGCGGCGGGTGCCCTGGTACGAGCTGCCCGAGGAGATCGGCGGTGGCTGATTACCGAGTCTTCTTCGTCACCGACATCCACGCCTCGGACCGGTGCTTTCGGAAGTTCCTGAACGCCGCTCGCTTCTACGACTGCAAAGTCCTGATCATGGGCGGCGACATGACTGGAAAGATGCTAGTGCCGATCGTCGACCATGGCGGGGGCCGCTGGTCGACCCAGGTCTTCGGTCGCTACCGGGAGCTCGGCGAGGCAGACCTGCCCGCCGTGCACAAGCTGATTGCCGATGCCGGCTACTACGCCTACGAGACCACCGTCGACGGCGTTCGTGCGCTCGAGGAATCGCCCGCCGAGGTCGACGCGATCTTCCGCCGGCGGATCACGGAAACCGTCGAGGGCTGGCTCCGGCTCGCCGAGGAGCGGCTCGACGGCAACGATGTGCTCTGCTTCATGGCGCCGGGTAACGACGACCACCCGTTCGTCGACGACCTGCTGCGGACCTCGCCGCGGGTGATCAACCCGGAGGGAAGCCTGGTCGAGCTGCCGGGTGGCTTCGCCATGATCAGCGTCGGCTACTCGAACCCGACTCCTTGGGACACGCCGCGTGAGCTGCCCGAGGATGAGCTCCTGCAAATGATCGAACGCGAGGCGGACAAGATCCCGGATCCCGGACGGGCCATCTTCAACCTCCACGTTCCACCGAAGGACACCCCGATCGACCAGGCGGTGCTGGTCGACGCGGAGCTCCGCCCGGTGATCAAGGGCGGCGCCCCGGCGATCACCGGGGTCGGGTCGAGCGCGGTGCGGACCGCCATCGAGCGCTATCAGCCGATGCTGGCCCTTCACGGCCACATCCACGAGTCTCGCGGCGAGGCTCGGCTCGGTCGAACCCTCTGCATCAACCCCGGTAGCGAATACAGCGAGGGGGTGCTGCGCGGCGTGATCCTGACGCTATCCGAGCAGAAAGGCTTGAAGGGCTATCAACTGGTAGCGGGGTGATCTAAATGGCTGACACGATCGAGCGGCGGACGCTGAGCCTTGAGGGGGCCCAACGCGTACTCGACGCCGCCATCGAGGAGGCAACGCGGGCAGGTCTCCACGTGTCGGTTGCCGTATTCGGCTCGGACGGCCAGCTCAAAGCCTTTGCGGCGATGGACGGCGCCTCGATCCTCTCGACCGAGACGGCTCGCAAGAAAGCGCTGACCGTGCTCAAGGTTGGAAAGGGGACGCAGGCCTTTGCCGCGGACCTCAAGGCGGACATGGCTGACGAGCCCGAGCTGTTCCACGGCATGCTGGCGATGGAGGGCATCGCAGCCTTCGGAGGGGGAGTACGGATAACGGTCAGCGGGCAGATGGTCGGCGCGGTCGCGGTCTCGGGTGCTTCGAGCGCCGAGGACGAAGAGATCGCTCACAAGGCGGCTGCGGTTCTGGAGGAAAAACGGCTGGTTGATCCTTGACGACCGTATGGCGAGGTGTTACAAAGCGCTCGACTAAACGGAAGGAGTAAAGGATGGCGACAGGTACTGAAACCCGTGGGGTGGGGGAGACCACGGGCGCGGAATCGATCGTTGCTGACTACACCGAAACGGTGGTCCCTGCGAACGCAAAGCGCTCCAACTTTCGGGTATTCCTGGTGTTCATGTCGATGCAACTCGTCTTCGGCGCGGTGCTCGTCGGATATGGCGCTCGCTTCCAGAACCTGACGTTTGGGCAACTCATCCTTGCGATGGCGGTGGCGGCCGCGACTATGACCGTCTATTGCATCGGCTCGGCCAACGTCGGCGCGGTGGTTGGCCAGACCCACGCGGTTACCACCCGCAGCATCTTCGGACGGATCGGCAGCGCGCTCGTCTCGCTGCTGCTGGTGATCGATGGAATGGGCTTTTACCTGTTTACCGTGATCTTCATCATCTCGCTCGCCCAGGCCCTGCTTGGAACACTCCCCGCCTTAAGTCTGCTGACGGCCGCTCTCGCGCTCGTCATGATCGTCAACAACTACTTCGGCTTCACAGGCCTGCAGCGCTTCGCCCAATTCGTGGCCGTACCGGTCATGGTGGTCTGGGGCATCTACGCCGTGATCAAGACGCTGACATCTGTGAATGGGGGCGCCATCGCAAATGTCGCTCATCCAGCAACATCGACCGCCATCCTCATGACCATCGGCGCCATGGTGGGCCTGTCCACCTGGGGCAATGAGCCCGATGTCTTCCGTTACGCGAAAGCTGGCAGGACCTCCTGGTGGAATATCCCGACGCTTGCCGTCTCCTACTTCCTCGGTGCGTTCCTATTCCCGATCATGGGATACCTCGTGGCGGTGGTCTCAAATGAGCCGGACTTCTCCAAAAGCATTCGCTTTTTCGCGAACTTCACGGTGTTCGGACTAGCTGGCGTATTGATGATCATCCTTCTCGTCAACCAGTGGGCGGTCCAGGATGGCAACCTCTACATCGCGATCAATGGGGCCCAGAATTTGCTTTCCCGGATCCCGGGCTGGCGGCGTGAGTTTACGGTCATTGGCTTGGGTTTGATTGCCGCGGCGTTGACCTTTATCCTCCCGAGCCTGACCCAAACGTTCAATTACGTAACCGCGATCGGCTCGGTCACCGTCCCGGTGGCGAGCACGATTATGGCGATGGACGTGTTCGTCCTCCCGCGACTCTTTGGATTGCGACGGCCACTCCATCGCGTGGCGTCCTGGCAAGAAACGGCACTTGGAAACTGGCCCGCGATCGTGGCGCTCGTCCTGGGAACTGGTGTGGGCGCCTACACCGCCGGCGTGATCCCGGGCATCCCGGGATTCGGCACGACCTACATCGGCTTCCCCGCTCTCCAGGCGTGGGTGACCGGAGCCGTCGTCTACCTGGTGGGCGCGGCCATCGTCGCGCGGAACGCCCAGGCGAAGGAGTTGCTCGGTTACTCGGCCGTCGAGGAGTTGCCAGAAGCGTCGCTATCCCGCGGGTGAAACCCACGACCTCTCCCTCCCCCCTTGGGGGAGGGTCGGGGAGAGGGTTCGACGTCGTGATCCGAGCGCCTCGGGCCGTCCTGGGTCAAGGTGAGGCCGCCTGCTCGATCGGGATCCGTGACGGCCGGATCGAAGCCGTCGCGCCGGTCGACGCGCCGCTGAGCGCGTCACGCGAGGTCGAGTTCGATGGCGACGTCGTCGTCCTCCCAGGGATCGTCGACTCACACGTCCATGTCTGCGAGCCCGGTAACACCGATTGGGAGGGCTTTGCCACGGCCACGAAAGCAGCGGCGGCCGGTGGCATTACGACCCTCGTCGATATGCCGATCGACAGCGTGCCGGCCACCGTCACCGTCGAGGCGCTCGAGGCGAAGCGCGCCGCGGCGCGGGGTCAGTGCTACGTGGATGTGGGCTTTTGGGGCGGAGCGATTCCAGGCAATCTGGCAGACATGCGACGCCTTCGCGCCGGCGGCGTCCTGGGCTTCAAATGCTTCCTCGTGGATCCAGGCGTGCCCGATTTCGCTCCGCTCGACGCCATCGGGATGGAGCAGGCCCTCATCGCAGCCCGCGATCTAGATGTCCCGCTACTGGTTCACGCCGAGAGCGCAAGCGTGCTCGCCGGCATCGCCCCCATGTGCGGCCGAAAGTACGCCGACTACCTGGCATCGCGTCCGAAGGACGTCGAGAACGTCGCGGTTGCCCAGGTCATCGAGGCAGCGCGACGAACAGGCGGGCACGCGCACGTCGTGCATCTCTCCAGCTCCGATGCTGTTGCCATGATCGCGGAGGCTCGGCGCGCTGGCGTCCAGGTAACGGCGGAGACCTGTCCCCACTACCTGACGCTGGCCGCCGAGGACATCCCTGATGGCGCGACCCCGTTCAAGTGCTCGCCGCCGATCCGCGAGGGGACCAACCGCGACTCGCTTTGGAGTGGTCTGCAGCAAGGCGTCATCGGCTCGGTCGTGTCGGATCACTCGCCCTGCACGGTCGCCATGAAGGAGGTCAGCAGCGGGAACTTCGGCACGGCGTGGGGAGGCATCTCGTCACTTCAGCTGAGCCTTTCCGTCGTTTGGACCGAAGCCCGCCGGCGAGGCCGTGCGTTGTCCGAGGTCGTCGGCTGGATGTCCGAAGCGCCGGCGACGCTTGCCGGACTGCGCCACAAGGGGAGGATCGCTCCAGGATTCGACGCCGACTTCTGCGTTCTGGCGCCGGAGGAGTCGTTCGTTGTCGAACCCGACCGGCTTTACCATCGGAATACGCTCACGCCGTACGCCGGGCGAAGGCTGACCGGCGTGGTTCGCGAAACCTGGCTTCGAGGAGAACGCGTCGACCTGACCGATCCGCGAGGTCAGCTGCTCGACAGCGGGGCGATGGCTGCCGTCCAACCAATTCCATAACGAGGTTCTGAGAATGAGAATTCTGGTCGTCAACGTCAATACCAGCGAGACGATGACGGAGAGCATCGCGCAGGCCGCGAGGCGCTATGCCTCCCCCGGCACCGAGACGGTCACGCTTCAGCCGTATTTCGGGGCGGAGGCTGTCGACAATAACTTCGAGAGTTACCTCGCGGCGGTCGCGGTCATGGATCGAGTGGTGTCCTACGACCAACCGTTCGATGCGGTCGTCATGGCTGGCTTCGGCGAACATGGCCGCGACGGACTGCAGGAGCTGATCGAGCAGCCGGTGTTCGAGATCTGCGAGGCCTCGGCGCACGTGGCCATGATGATAGGCCGTGCCTTTTCCGTGATCACGACGTTGCAGCGATCGGTTCCGGCAGTCGAGGACTGCCTGCGGCTCGCCGGATTGACCGACCGCTGTGCATCAATCCGAGCAACCGGTCTGGGGACACTCGACGTGGATCGTGATCCGAAGGGATCGATGAAGACCATCGTGGCCGAGGCGCGCAAGGCCGTGGAGGAGGATCATGCCGAAGTGATCTGCCTGGGTTGCGCCGGGATGGCGGGCCTCGAGGAGGCGATCACAAGCGAGCTCCGCGTACCCGTCATCGATGGCGTCGGCGCCGCCGTTCGCCTTGCCGAAGCCGTCGTCGGACTCGGCCTGAAGACCAGCAAGCGCTCGACCTATGCCTTCCCCGAGCCCAAGAAGATCATTGGCTGGCCACTTTCGGCGAGCCTCGGCCTCCGCGCGGATGGCGCCGGCGTCCGCGCCAGGAAATGACGGTCGAGACCGACCTCGCCTCGCGCTGGCTGGGAGGCACCGTGATGGCCGCCAGCGACGAGGCCTTCGGCGACAAGGAGAATCTGCTCAAACCCGAGGCGCCCGTTAACGAGCCCGGTCGTTATGGAAATCGCGGCGAGCTCGTCGACGGGTGGGAGACGCGTCGCCGGCGCGAGGGTGGACACGATTGGGCGCTGATCCGGCTTGGAGCTCCTGGCCAGATTACGTCGATCACCGTGGATACCAGCTTTTTCACCGGCAACTTTCCGGAGTCATGCGTGATCGAGGCGTGTGGTAAGGAGGGCTACCCGGGTCCCCGTGAGCTCAATGATTCGCAGAACGAGTGGGTCGAAATCGTCCCCCGCTCGGCGCTTCGCGGCAATCAGGAGAACCTATTTCCTGTCGCTGACCTCCGGCGATTTACGCACGTGCGCCTATCAACCTTTCCCGATGGGGGAGTGGCACGGTTGCGGGTCAACGGCCAGGTGATTCCCGACCCACGCCAACTCGATGGACTCTCGATTAACCTCGCCAGTCAGTGGTATGGCGGGGCGGTGGTGGCCAGCAGCGATGACTTCTATACCTCGGCCCGGCTGCTCAATCGGCCCGACCGGGCCAGGACGATGGGCGAAGGCTGGGAGACCCGTCGCCGACGCGACGCAGGACACGACTTCGTGGTCTTTCGGCTTGCCTTCGTCGGACATCTCCGGCAGTTGATCGTCGACACGGCGCATTTTCGATATAACGCAACGGCCGAAATCATGGTCTACGGCTGCGACAGCGAGGAGCCACCTGCCGTCGATTCGGAGGCCTGGAAGCCCCTGCTCGAGCGTACCCGCCTGCAGCCCGATACCTATCATGTCTTTCCGTTAGCCAGCGACGTGACCGTCGGATCCATCCGGCTCGACACCTTTCCCGACGGCGGCATCTCACGGGTGCGCGTTATTGGAAATATCGAGTCAGCGGCTCGGCGTCGTGCCGGGTATCGATGGTTCAATTCGCTGCCGCCGAACCAAGCGATCGTTTGCCTTGTCGCGGGTGGACTCCCTGGCGATGCCGCCGCGGAGCTGGTTAGACGGCGGCCCCTACCGGAGACCTGGCTCGACGACCGGCCGCCGCCACGCCTGGCGTTACTCGCCTCACTCCTCGAAGGGCCTGACTACAGCCCGCCCCGGAGCACGAACTCGAAGAGTCCATAGATGTGTCCGGGTTGCCCCACACCTGGATGGTCGGGGTGGGGCTCCTCGATGTTCGTTACACCGTCGCTCACCAGCAGCACGTGAGCGCCGTCCGACTCCTTGAGATTCCGCTGCCAAACCCGCGACAACTCCGGATCCTTGCCTATGACATATCCAGCTCGTTGGCCCATAACCGTCAGCATCGCGCCTTCAGGCCTGTTCATCACCGTTACACCGAGGGGTTCTGCGCGCTTTAGCCGATCGACCACGCCGGTGAAGGCGCGATTCGCAGGCGTGATCGTGATCAGCGGGACGCTCCTGATCCCCGCGGGGAATGCCGCGTCACTACGGACAACCACTTCAGCCTCGTCTCTCAAGGCGGAGAGGGCGTCCGGGGGCATCACTCCGATCTGGATCTCAGAGCCTTCTGACAGCAGATCCTGCGTAATCTTGATGCCGATCAGGTTGCCTCGCCTCGGAGGCGCCTCCCCCTCAGGAGCTTTTCGAACGTGATACCGGCCGCGTCGTCCGGTCGGCAGGTCGAGATTACCCCAGGTGTCCGCGCGGCCGCCTCCCTCGAAATGCTGGACGATGCCCGCGAGCGCGAGCGCCATCGGCCAGGACTCTCGACGGTCCAGTTCGCGAAAGCCGGTCTCGTGCATGCTGATGAAGCTCGGTGTCAGAACCGACTCCGCCGGCCAACCGTACCGCCTCGCCCGCATGAAAAGGTCAGGGTGCCCCTCAGTCCCTTCGAGCTGCGTGAGCAGTGTGCCGCGCGGAGGGCCGGGGCCCGATTCCATCAACGTGCCGACGCGCTCATGCCCCGGGGTGAGTAAGAGCCCTGGCTGCGTGGAGCCGTGGCCCATCACGGTAGCGATGCCCTCCATCCGCTGGCTGCCGATCTTGAGGTCGACGAGCAGCGGGTCATCCGAGGTCCATTGCTGCCAGGGTGCCGCCTCCATGAACCGCCGCGCCTGCTCGTAAAGCAGCGTCGCGTCTTCAGGAAAGAGCCGCGCTTCGGCCGGCTGCCGGCCGACAATCTGCGAGATGAAATCGTCGAACACCCACTCGGCTCCCTCCTCGGGAGTGACCTCCTCGATCACAGTGTCGGGACGGAACCCAGTTTCTTGAAGCGATTCCAACACCGACTCCATGGCCGGTACCAGCCCGTTCGGAACCTGGATTCGGTCAGGGACGGCGCGTGGCATCCGGCGAGCCGGCTCCGTGGCAGCGTGCGAAAGGGCCTCTTTGAGCGACGCCTCGACCGTCGAGCCCGCCTCGACGGCCCGAGTGCCGTTGTCCATGAGGTCCAGTACCATCGTCGCGAAGGTCGCCGCCTCGACATCGCGCAGCCATACGGACATGTCCCGCTGCAAGACGAGCCACGTACGCTCGGTCATGCGCGTACCACTAGCACACCAGGGATCGCCAGGAGCCCCGGGGGCAGCTTGGCTCCAGGATGCAATTTGCTCAAATCCCGACTGATCTCCAGTACACGCGCGCCAAGCTCCCGCGTCCCGACACGGTAGGGATTCCAGCGGTCGCGACTCTTCGCCTCCATACTCGCCGCCATCGAGAACCTCCACTTCCCGCCGCGTTGGATGGGGGCCGCCAACCGGTGAAAGTCCTCCGAGGGGATCAGGAAGGTGGGGTCGGCCAGTCCCATCGACTTGGGGTCGAGATAGGCCACGAAGAACCAGTAAAACGGGCTGTTGACCAGACGCTCAATTGGGATGTCGAAGAAGATGTTGATGTAGCGCGCGTTCTTCGACATCTTGTGCAGACTCATCGCACTCTTAACCTGGCAGGCGAAGCCCATCCCGTATTTGCCCCGGATATGGACTTCGAAGTCGCGTGCCTCATCATCCGACATCGGCCTGGCGAGCTCGATCTTGCCGCCGCTGCCGACCATGAGGAACTTCGCGAACTCGTTTTCGGTGATCAAACCTTGCTGCACCGAGCTGATCCGCATGGTTAAGGCGTCCGAGCCCAGATGAGCTCCGGCATCGCGAGCAGCTGAGAGGTGTCGAGTGAGGCGTGCAGCTTCCGCAGGTCGTCGATGACATGCGTCACTTTCTTGCCCAACGCCAGCTGGCTGACGCGGTACGGCTCCCACTGATCATGCGAGCCTGGCTCCATGCTGGCCTGAAAGGTGAACAGCCACTCGTCGCCCTTCTTCCTCGGGCTCGCGTGCTCGTGGAGAAACGCCGAGGGCACGAGAAAGGTTGGATCGTCGAACCGTATGGTAGCCGGATTGAAATAAGCCAGGAAATACCAGAACACTGGATCGTTCACCAGGCGGCTGGCCCGCACCCCGAAGTGGACCCGCAGATAGAGGGAGTTGACGCTCAATCGTGCCAGCCCCATCGCGCTCTTGACCTGCAGGGCCAGGGCCGACCCGTAGCGACCGTGTACGTGAACCTCAAAGTCCCGGCGCTCGTCATCGGTGAGCGGAGCAGCCAGCTCGATCCGGCCGTTGCTGCCCATCATGAGCAGCTTGGCAAATTCGTTCTGGGTAACGATGCCCTGCTGGACAAACGAGATCTTTGCGGCTCCGCCCTGCGAACGTCCTTGATTCCCCATGTCAGACCTCCCCTGAGTCAGTTTCCCGAAGCGTACAACCCAACCGGCCAACTCGGACACAGGTCTGTTACGGGTATTTACTACTCGGTTAGGAGTTCCTACTGTTCTTCGGGTACAAAGGCCTCAGTAGGGGTTGGGAGCAGCTCCGTCATCGACTGGGATCCGGTAGCTATAAAGCAAAGGTCTACACGGCCGCCTTTGCAGCCTGGAAGAAATCAGGTGGCATTTCATGATCCAAATGCCAAGTAATGGCGATCGGCCGGTCGCGTTCATGGCTAACGTAGCTTGCCGCCCCGAGAAACAGGAATGGCGAGGCGCCTATGAAGTCGCCTACGGAACCTTCGCGGACGAAGAGCAGGATTCGCGTCCCGTGCTCCCTATGGTTGATATAGCGCGAGCCCGTGGGCGAGGCTGCTGATGTGGTCGACTGCGACTCCCAGTGAAAGAGTGTCGGTGAGATTGGGTAGTCGCGATATCGAGTCGTTGGCGAGAATCGGCGCTCCGACTTGTTGAGCGTCACGAGAAACACGTCTGCCTTGTACCGCTCGATCCAGCGCACGCCCTCCCTCCACTGGACCGGCCGGTCAGCAGCGGCCTCACCAAAGGCAGCCAAGACCTCGTTCCTTGAATAGCGGGCGTGGAGCCGGAGAGGCACATCGGGCGCAATTTCCGGGTCGATGTCGAGATGTGATGCCTTGTTGCCAAGCAGGTTGAGCAGTTCCGCCAGTTCGTTCTTGATATTTGGACTATCGAAAAGGCGCGAGAGCGATTGAGCCAGGGTTGTGCGGGTCGAGTCGGCCGACCACAAATCGAAATGGAGCATTTCCAACAGCCGTCGATCCTTCTCGGAGAGCGCAGCCAACTGAGGTGGGGTTGCTTGACCTAGGAGGCGCAGGTAGGTCCCAACCCGCAGTGGATCATCGATGTGGAGCATGCGGCTTAACGCTTTGCTCAAGGCTGCTTCGTTGGCTGACGACTCTGACACAAATCCTGCCTGTCGGCGGATCTCCGTCCATCCAGGATTCGAACCCGAGTAAACGTCCGAGAGGTCAAACCCCGTCCGTTCGAGGAACTCTGCCAATGAAACATCGCCGAGCTCCTGCAATCTCTCTGCCAGCTGCGATCGAAGCTTGCCAAGTGAGCCTCGAATGTTGTTCAGGATTTCCACCTGGGCCTGGCGGTCCAGCGTGATCGAGCAACCTGTTGGAAGGTAGGGGAACCCTTCCTCTATCTGATCGAGCACATCCTTCCGAGTGCCACCCAGAAGGGCCCTGAATCGTTCTTCAAAGCGAAACCGTCGGTGCTGCTGTCCAATGAAGTCGAGCACCGTAAGGCCAGCCTTGCCCTCGGCTCTTCGCAGTCCGCGGCCCAACTGTTGAAGAAAGACGATGGCGCTCTCGGTCGGACGCAAAAACAGCACCGTGTCGACGTTTGGAACGTCCAAGCCCTCGTTGAAGAGATCGACCGAGAAGATAACTTTCGTCTTGCCGGAGCGAAGATCGCGCAGAGCCTGAGTGCGCTCCGCGTCCGCAGTGGCTGCCGATACCGCTGCAGCAGGGATACCGGCTTGGTTGAATCGGTCTGTCATGAACCTCGCGTGCTCCACGCTGACGCAGAATCCCAGCGCCTTCATAGTGGCCACAGATTCGACAAGGTTGTTTAGCGTGTCCAGAACCCTCCTCACCCGCACGTCGTTCGCCGTATAGACCTTCGACAGTTCTTTGGGGTCGTAGCCACCTCTCGACCATGTGAGTCCACTTAAGTCCACGCCGTCTGAGACCCCGAAGTATTGAAACGGGCAAAGCAGCCCTTGATCGAGGGCATCCCACAGCCTCAGTTCTACGGCGATGCGGCCGTCGAACCACCGTTTGACGTCCAGGCCGTCCGTTCGCTCCGGCGTTGCCGTCATGCCAACCAAAAGGCGCGGCTTAAGGTATTCAAGGAGCCGTGTGTAGGTTGGGGCCTCGGCGTGGTGGAACTCATCAATGATCACGATGTCGTAGAAGTTCGGCGCAAGCGTCTGAAGGTCAAGGTGGTGGAGCGACTGGATAGAGGCGAAAACGTGTTTGCCGTCTCGCGGCCTTTCGCCAGCCACCATCAGTTCGCCGAAGTCACCGTCACGCAGGACGTTGCGGAATGTGACACGACTCTGCCTTAGGATTTCCTGGCGGTGCGCGACAAAGAGCAGAGAGGCGTCACGCCACTCATTACGGACGCGTCGGTAGTCGAATGCCGAAACCACAGTCTTGCCGCTTCCCGTCGCGGCAACGATCAGATTCTTCCAGCGGTTGTGGACTTTCCGCTCGACCTCAAGCTCGTAGAGCATCTCGCGCTGAAACGGATAGGGCTGAAGGTCGAAAGGAAGCAATTCCGTCACATCAGCCCGTTCTTGATGGGCAATCGCAGCGGCGAAGGTGTCATGGTCGTAGGGCTCGAACGATGGGTCTGCCCAGTAAGTCTCGAAGGCGGAGCGAAAACGCTCGAGCAAAGCTGGCGAGACGGCTTCGGTCAACCTGACGTTCCACTCCAAACCCTCATGGAGGGCGGTATGCGTGAGGTTGGACGACCCGATGTAGGCTGTTGAGAATCCGCTGTCTCGCTCGAACAGCCACGCCTTGGCGTGGAGCCGTGTAGACCCGGTGTCATAGGAGACCTTGATGTTCACGCCGATCTTGGCAAGCTCATCAAGGGCTCTGATATCCGTTATTCCGGTATAGGTGGTTGTCATGAGGCGAATTGGCACCCCTCGTTCGCGAAGGCGCTTCAGCTGATCCATAAAGATACGAATGCCATTCCACACCACAAAGGCGGAAAGCAAATCGACTTTGTCGGCCGACTCGAACTCCTTCTTAAGCGCAGACGCCAGCGCCGGTTCCTGCTTGGCCCTTACGAGGAGTGCGTTTTGGCTTAGCGGTATGTCCGGCCTTTCCAGCGACGTAGGTTCGGCCAGGCCCACCGGGGTTCTCAGCCGCTCGAGCAACTGGCGAGCCTCTTGGTCAACGCTTTGATCCTTGAAGACGCGGAATGCTGGAGCTCGATCGGTCAGGTACCCGATGACGTCATTTACGAAGGCGACCTGTCCACTAACATCGCCGTCGAACTTTGCGGCCGAGAGCAACTTCTCAACCACTCGCGCCAGGTGATCGGCCAGGATTCCTGGGGAATCGGCCCGATCGAGCCTGGCCAGGCGATACAGACGTTCGTCTCTCGGAAGGCGCGACCGCAGATACTCAGTTAGGACTGCCTCGTATAAGCCGGAGGGCAACTCGGTCGAGTTCTGATCGTCAGGCATTCGCCTACACTACCGCGAGCCAATGCCGGCTTTTGGGGTGCGACAGACAGCTGTCACAGCCTAGCCCTAAAGTGACCCTTGGAGTAAAAGGCCAAGATGCAATTCCTTGAAGGCCGGCTGATCGTCAGCCCGTCCGATTTGACGGGCTTTCTCGAGTGCGAACATCTGACGCAGCAGGAGCTGGCTTCCGCACGGGGCGAGGTCGCCCGGCCGGAGCGTGACGACCCGATGCTGGATATGCTCAGCCGTCGGGGGCTCGAGCACGAAGGCCGATATCTGGCCGGGTTCAAGGCGATGGGCCTGAAGATCGTCGAGTTCCCGTTTCCCGATGGCACCATCGCCAACCTGGAGAAGGCGCACGCCGACACAATCGCCGCCATGAAGGCCCGCGCCGACATCATTTACCAGGGCACCTTCTTCGACGGCCGGTGGCGCTGCCATCCCGACTTCCTGATCCGGATTGATCGCCCGAGCAAGCTCGGAGACCACAGCTACGAGGTCGCGGATGCCAAGTTGGCCCGGAAGGCGAAGGCGGCCGCGGTCCTACAGTGCTGCGTCTATTCCGAGCAGCTGGCGGCCATCCAGGGCATCGACCCCGAGCACCTCACCCTGATCCTCGGCAACAACACCGAAGAGGAGCTCCGCTTCGAGGATTACGGCGCGTACTACCGAAGCGTGAAGCGCCGCTTCGAAGAGACACTGTTGGCCGCCGCGGTCCAGACCTACCCCGATCCCGTAGACCACTGCCGCATCTGCCGATGGATCGACGTCTGCGAACTGCGCCGGCGACAGGATGATCACCTATGCCTCGTGGCCGGGATGCGCCGCGACCATACCCGACGCCTGCAGTTGGCCGGCATCTCCACGATGACGGCCCTGGCCGCGAGCCCTGCCGAGCCGATTCAAGGCATTAATAAGGATGCGCTTGCCCGCCTTCGCCAGCAGGCCAGGCTCCAGGTCGAGCGGAAGACCGCAGGCGAACTGACCTTCGAGGTCCTGGCTCCACTCGGCGAGCACCTCGGGTTTCAGGCACTGCCGGAGCCGACGCCGACGGACCTATTCTTCGACATGGAGGGCGATCCCTTCGTCGGCGACGACGGCCTCGAGTACCTGTTCGGCGTCACCGAGATGGTGGGGGGGAGGCCGAAGCATCATGCCTTTTGGGCGCACGACAGCCAGGCGGAGAGGCGCGCCTTCGAGCACGTCATGGACTTCCTGATCGAGCGCGTCAATCGCCACCCCAACCTGCACATCTACCACTACGCCGCTTACGAGCCGAACGCCCTCAAGTGGCTGGCGAGCACCTACGCCACGCGCGAGCAGGAGGTCGACCGGCTGCTGCGCGGGCGCGTCCTCGTCGATCTCTACCGGGTGGTTCGGCAGTCCGTACAGGTGGGCACCGAGTCCTATTCCCTCAAGGAGCTGGAATCGCTTTACCGCAGCAAGCGCACCACCGAGATCGTGGACGCCGCGGCCAGCATCGTTGCCTACGAGGAGTGGCTCGACTCAGGCGATCAGCGCAAGCTCGACGAGATCCTCGCCTACAACGCCGACGATTGCCTCTCGACGGCGCAGCTGCGCGACTGGCTGGAAGCCCGGCGCTTGGAGGCGATCGCGAAGTATGGCGAGATCCCGCGGCCTGGACCCGACAAGGCGGAGCCAAGCGATAACCTCCGCGATATCGATCAGCGCACCGCGGTCGTCCTCGACAGGCTGCTGGCCGGCGTGCCCGAGGACGAAGAAAAGCGGTCACCAGAGCAGCAGGCGCGCTACCTGCTGGGGCACAGCCTCAACTGGCACCGGCGGGAGGCAAAGTCCGAATGGTGGGAGTACTACCGGAAGGGCACGCTCACCGACGAACAGCTAATGGCGGATCCCGAATCGATCGGTGGCCTCGAGTTCCGCGACGAGGTTCGCCAGGAGAAGCAGTCGAACATCTTCCGCTACTACTTCGACCCGACCCAGGAGTACAAGGTTGGGATCGGCGACAAGCCGCACGACCCGCGGCGCATGGAACAGGCGGGAACGGTCATCGACATTGACGGCATCGCCGGTTGGATCGAGCTCAGCCGCAGTACCCAGTCCGAGGTGCCGCACCCGACCTCGCTGATCCCAGCAAGCCCGATCCCGACGAACGATCAGCGCGACGCCCTTCTTCGGCTTGGCCAGCACGTCGTCGATGACGGCTTTAGTGGTGCTGGCCAGTTTCGCGCTGCCCGCGATCTCCTTTGCTTGGAGCCGCCGCGCATCGAGGGTGTGATCGAAGGAGCGCCGCTCGTTCAGGCGGGCGAACGGGCGAGAGACGTCGCCGTATTGATTGCGCCTCGCCTCGATGGTACCTATCTCGCTATTCAGGGCCCACCCGGATCCGGGAAGACGACCATCGGCGCCGAGATCATCCTCGAGCTGGTCCGAAGCGGCAACCGGGTCGGCATAACCGCCAACAGCCACAAAGTCATCGGCAACCTCCTCGACAAGCTGATGGAGCTGGCGAGGGTCCAGGGCCAGACGGTCCGCGCCATGCAGAAAGCCGATGAACGCGACCGATGTGACTCGCCGGAAGTACAGTGCACCGGCAGCGCCTCGAGCGTGGAGATGGCACTGAGCGACGGCGACGTGGATATTGTTGCGGGGACCTCGTGGCTATTTGCTCGCCCGACCTTTCCGGCAAAGCTCGACTACCTTGTTGTGGACGAAGCGGGCCAAATGGCGCTGGCGAATGTTCTCGCGATGGCCGGCGTGACGCGCAACTTCATCTTTTTGGGCGACCCGAATCAGCTAAGTCAGCCCAGTCATGGGATTCACCCGCCGGGTGTCAACCTTTCGGTGCTAGATCACGTCATCCAGGACGAGCCCACGATGCCGGTCGACTATGGCCTCTTCCTTGAGACGTCCTACCGGCTGCATCCATCCGTCTGCGCCTTCATCTCGGAGGCTTTTTACGACGGAAAGCTCGAACCCGACCGGTCAACGCAACGCCAGGACCTCGCGACCAGCAATGGTAGCGGTGGAGTGGGTCTCCGTTACATTCCAGTCGAGCATATCGGCAACCGAACCGTCTCGCCCGAAGAAGCCGGAAGCGTCGACGGCACGTTCCGAGCTCTGCTCGGCCTGCCTTGGACCGATCGCGACGGCAGGAAACGGCCAATCACTGTTGAGGACATTCTGGTGGTCGCGCCCTACAACGCCCAGGTCCGACGTCTGATCGAGAGCTTGCCCGAGAACGCACGAGTCGGCACAGTTGACAAGTTCCAGGGACAGGAGGCCCCAGTGGCCATCTATTCGATGGCCACGTCTTCGGTCGACGACGCTCCACGGGGCATGGACTTCCTCTTCAGCCTCAACCGCCTCAATGTCGCCGCATCACGTGCCCAAGGCCTGGTACAACTCGTGTGCAGCCCCGAGTTGCTCAAAGCCCGCTGCCAGAGTCCGGAGCAAATGAGGCTAGCAAGTGCTCTGTGCCGCTTAGTTGAAATAGCCCGCCTCGCCTCGGCCCGTCAGACTTAGTCCTTGCTCCGAATTGGGTCGAAACTTGAGTCGGAACTTTCGCCTGCACGGACATGTGCCCCCAGGAGCTGGCTCCGCCGAGATTTGCACCTCGCAGATCGAGAACTGGGTGGATCGCGTGACCGCGTAGCTGCCACGAGCCTTGGACGCGTTCTTGCCCATTTCATGCCTGCCATACCGCTTGACAGGTCCTGTGAACATGTTCACACTGCATTCGTGGCAAAACGAGTCGACCTTATGGGCCTCTCCGACATCGCACGACTTGCCGGAGTTCAGCGAAGCGCTGTGGCGAACTGGCGGGATCGCCATGACGATTTTCCAAAGCCAGTGCCGACGGCTGGTGCCGGCCCGCTCTTTAGGCGTGACGCAGTCGTAAGCTGGCTTGAGGCTAACCGTCCGACGAGCCTTCGGCTCGAGCAGTGGCTATGGGACGCCGCTTGTCAGGTTCGCGGCCCACTGGACGCTCCCAAGTTCAAGGACTACATTCTGCCGCTGATCTTCCTAAAGCGACTCTCTGATGTCTTCGATGACGAGGTCCAGCGCGTGGCTGACGAGGTCGGGAGTCTCGAGATGGCCCAGAAGCTGATTGACCAGGACCATGCCCTCGTGCGCTTTTACGTGCCTCCGGAATCCCGATGGGCACACGTCGCGAACAAGACCACTGGCATCGGCGAGTTGCTCACGGAGGCCGTGCGCAGCGTCTCTCGTCAAAACCCTCGACTGCAGGGTGTTATCGACATCATCGACTTCAACGCCACACAAGCAGGCCAACAAATCGTCGATAACGACCGCCTGGCCGCGCTTGTCAAAACCTTGGGTCAGCATCGCCTCGGCCTCCGCGATGTGGCACCAGACCTCCTGGGCCACGCATACGAATATCTCCTACGGAAATTCGCCGAAGGGCAAGGCCACAGTGCCGGAGAGTTCTACACGCCGCCAGATGTCGCTCGGCTCATCGCCAGCCTCCTCGATCCTCAGCCGGGAATGACGATCTACGACCCGGCTTGCGGCTCGGCTGGCCTTCTCATCAAATGCCACCTGCGGTTGCTCGAAACTCACGGCTTCGCGGTAAATGAACATCGCGAGCTGCCAAAAGAGGCCGCAACGCTTCGTCTTTACGGTCAGGAGATAAATCCGTCTACGTTTGCGTTATCGAGGATGAATGCTTTTCTCCATGACATGGATGCAGATATCGCTCTGGGAGACACTATGCGCCGGCCAGCATTTATTGATCTTCACGGCCACTTACAAAAGTTCGACATCGTCGTCGCCAATCCAATGTGGAACCAAGATTTTCCAGAAGACGTTTACCGAAACGATGCACTCGATCGCTTTATCGCCGGCATCCCGCCGGCGTCTTCTGCAGACTGGGGCTGGGTGCAGCATATGGTTGCTTCGCTTAAAGCAAATGGCCGTATGGCTATTGTTCTCGATACTGCTACTGTCAGTCGGGGGAGCGGTAACCAGGGCGCCAATCGCGAGCGTGACATCCGCAAATACTTTGTCGATAGGGATCTCGTCGAAGCGGTAATCCTTCTGCCAGAGAACCTCTTTTACAACACTTCGGCACCTGGCATTGTCATGGTTCTTAACCGCACCAAAAAACATCCTCGCGAAGTCCTGCTTATCAACGCTTCACAGCTTTTCGTCAAGGGCCGGCCCAAGAATGAGCTGCGCGATGAGCACATCGCCGAAGTTGCCGATCTCTATGCAGGATGGAAGTCCGTCGATCAACGTTGCACAGTAGTCAATACGAGAGAGATAACGGAAAATGACTACAACCTGTCACCAAGCCGCTATGTCACTGGGGCGGCCGCGGATGCAGTCTTACCTCTGGCGGACGCGGTGGAATTACTCCGTGAAGCCGAGGAGAAACGTGCAGCCGCTGATGCGGAGCTTTGGAGCGTTCTCAAGGAGCTCAAGATAGGGTGAACGTTGTCGCAGCCCAGACGCAGGCGGACCTCGTGCCGTTGCACGATGCCGTAGAGTTCGCAACCGATCGGCCAACATCTTGGCCACCCGATGTTGCGTTCATCACGATGTCCGATCTTCCCGAGTCGGGCCTGGTAGCTAACGAGTGGCGCATGGTGCAGGCCGCAAATATCAAAAGTGGCGTACCCATTCGGCTTGGGGATCTCTTGGTCGCCAAGATCACACCGTGCTTCGAAAATGGGAAGCAGGGCATCGTTGGCGCGATACCAGGAGGTTGGGGTTTTGCCACAACCGAGGTTCATAGGTTACGCCCACACGCCGGTGTAGACATTGAATATGTCGCCTACTTTCTACGGAGGCCCGATGTTCGACAGCGGCTGGCCGATGCGATGGAAGGAACAACTGGTCGCCAACGACTCCCGCGCGGAGCCTTGGAGCGCCTTGAGATTCGAGTCCCACCCCTCGACGAACAGCGGCGCATTGCCCGGATCCTGTCGACGATTCAGCGCGCAGAAGAAGCTGCGGTGGCTGTTGTTAAGGCTAAGGCCAAAGTCCACGGCGCGGTAATGGACCGCGTCTTCGAACCGCGATCAGAATGGTTAGCCGCCTCTTTGGGCGAGATTACGCTCCAGCGCCAGTACGGATTATCGTTGCGAGGGACTCCAAGAGGCAGGATACCAATCCTACGGATGACGAATCTACGCGGCGGCTCGGTGATCTTTGAGAACCTTCAATACGTCAACCTCGCTGAAAGCGACGCGGCCCCTTACCTCGTAAACCCAGGTGACTTACTCTTCAATAGAACCAATAGTGCCGACCTTGTTGGAAAGGTTGGAATCGTACACGGCGTGATTCCTTGTGTCTTCGCATCCTATTTGATACGCCTGGTTTGCGACAGATCGAAGGTTCTACCTGAATTTCTGAATGCTTACCTCAACTGGACACTGACCCAAGCTACTTTGCGAAGTATGGCCACCCGCGGTGTGAGCCAGGCAAACATAAGCGCTTCAACTTTGGCAACGCTTCAAATTCCTGTGCCACCCCTGACGACTCAGCGAGAGATTGCGTCCACTGTCGCGGTCAGTCAGCTAGCACTTGATAGAAGCATTGCGGAAAGTCAGCGAATGGGGACGCTCTTTTCCTCAGTCTCGGCGGCGTTATTTAGCCAGGACAACAAATGACGCTCGGAGGAGAGAGAAGCTCGGTACAAGAACCCTTTTTGCAATACTCGGCGGCCGCAGGCTGGCGGCAGATAAGTAGAGAAGAGGCTGAATCGCTTCGCGGTGGGGAGTCAGGAGTAATCCTAACTGACGTTCTCGTTAAACAGCTCCAAATGTTAAATCCGTCTACGGTCAATCGAAGTCGGGCCGAAGACTTGGCCCACCGCATTGCGAGGTCGCTTCCCACCATCCAAGGCAATCTGGACGTATGGGAACATCTCCGTGGTGTACGGAAAGTATTTGTTGAACAGCAGAAACGCGAACGCGACGTCAGTTTTATCGATTTCAGCAAGATCGATGCCAATGTGTTCCATGTCACTGACGAATGGTCCTATCGGCCGCGGCCCGATGCCGACGCAATTCGGTTCGATCTCGCGCTCCTCATCAATGGCATACCGATCGTCCTCATCGAAACGAAAGGCGCCAAGAAGGCAGACGGAAAAGAGACTGCATTAACTCAGGTCACCCGCTATCACGAGCAGGGTCCTGAACAACTCGCACTCATGCAGCTGTTTGCGATTACGCACCTTCACAAATTCTTCTATGGAGCTACTTGGAATGTGGCCTGGAAATCCCTCTACAACTGGAAAGATGAAGCCGCCGGCGATTACGAGGATCTGGTCAAGGCGTTTGTCGCGCGCGAGCGTGTTCTGCGCGTTCTGCGGGATTTCATAGTCTTCCCGCGCATCGAGGGTGAATTAACCAAGTTCGTCATGCGGCCACATCAGATGCGGGCTGTCGATCGAATGGTCGCCCGTGCGCGCGATGAGGAGAAGCGACGCGGGCTCATCTGGCACACACAGGGATCTGGAAAAACGTACACGATGATTACCGCAGCAAAGTTAATGATCGAGGATCCAGCACTGGATAATCCAACAGTAATTCTTCTTGTCGATCGAACCGAACTCGAAGGACAAATGGCCGGCAATCTCGAGTCCCTTGGTATCAGTGATGTCAGGATGGCCGCGTCGAAGAACGATCTGGAGAAGATTCTCCGTTCCGGTTGGCGAGGACTAGTCGTATCGATGATTCATAAATTTGATGACATGCCGGCTGACATCTCGAAGCGCACGAATATCTTCGTCTTGGTCGACGAGGCTCATCGTTCGACGGCAGGCGCACTCGGCACATATCTCATGGGCGCAATCCCCAACGCAACGTTCATCGGTCTTACTGGCACGCCGATTGACAGGACCGCACATGGAAAGGGCACGTTTAAGACCTTCGGCCTTGATGATCCGAAGGGCTTTCTCGATAAGTATCCGATCCGCGAATCGATCGAAGACAAGACCACGCTTCCATTGCACTACGCGTTAGCTCCTAATCAAATGCTCGTCGACCGAGAAACACTCGAGCGGGAATTTCTGCAGGTTGCCGAGCTGGAAGGCGTATCCGATATAGAGACACTGAACAAAGTGCTTGAGCGCGCAGTGACACTGCGCAACATGATGAAGAATCGCGAGCGCGTCGAGCAAATCGCGCGATATGTCGCCGAGGACTACCGTGGCCGCGTTGAACCAATGGGATACAAGGGTTTCCTGGTTGCCGTCGACCGCGAGGCATGCGGTCTTTACAAGGAAGCGCTCGATCGATATCTGCCGCCGGAATACTGCGATGTAATTATTAGCGCGGGGTATAACGACGGCGCTTCGTTGCGGCGCTTCCACTACGACGAGCTTCACGAGTTGGAAGTACGCAGAGCATTCCGGCGACCGGACCAATTACCAAAGATTCTGATCGTCACCGAGAAACTGCTAACAGGATTCGATGCGCCAGTCCTTTATTGCATGTATCTAGACAAGCCGATGCGAGATCATGTTTTGCTACAAGCGATCGCGCGAGTTAATCGCCCATACGACGATGCGGATGGCCGCGAGAAGCCAGCAGGGCTGATCATCGATTTCGTCGGCATTTTTGAGAAATTGGCCGACGCACTCGCGTTCGATTCAGATGATGTCTCGGGAGTTGTCACGGGCATCGGCGAACTCCAAATTCGTTTCGCTGAGCTCATTGCGCAAGGGCGAGAACGGTATCTCTCTCTGGTCAAAGGACTAAGCGGCGACAAAGCGGTCGAGGCGCTCGTTGAGCACTTTCGCAACGAAGATAATCGGACGGCGCTCCAAGACTTCGTATCTGAACTGGAGAATCTCTTCGAGATCATCTCGCCTGATGTGTTCCTTCGTCCATATCTTGAAGATTACAGCGCGTTGATGGACATCTACGCCGTTATGCGCGCGGCCTTTTTCCCTGGGCTTGACGTAGATCGGTCATTCCTACGCAAAACCGCAGAGCTTGTACACAAGAAAACCACCCTCCACGCACTCGAGCCGCACCGCATCGTCTACGAGCTGAATGACAGGGCCATTGACGATCTGACCAGGGGTGACGCACCGGATACGGTGAAAGTCGTGAACCTTGTAAAGACGATGCATGATTTGGTGGTAAGGGAGAAGGCTACCAAGCCATATTTGCTATCCATAGGAGAGCGCGCGGATGCTATCGCCACGGCGTTCCGGGATCGGCAGATATCTACCCAAGAGGCTCTAGAGCAGCTGACGCTGCTAGCCAAGGACACTAAGCAAGCAGAGCTAGCTCAGGAATCGACAGGGCTTGATCCGGAAGCATTTGCTGTCCTTTGGTTTTTGCGCGGGAAAGGATTCACCGATGACAAGGCCCAGACCATCGCGGTGGCCGCTTCTAATGCTTTCACTCAGTATCCGCAATGGCGAAACCGCGTTGACCAGGAACGGCAACTACGCTTGAAGCTTCATGCTGCCATCCTCAAGGCGAATGGCTCAAAACAAGATCACGTATCAGAGATCCTCGACTCGCTGCGGAGGACGCCTCGGTCGTGAGGATCCGTACAACACATACTGTCGTCGCGGCCGAACCGCTCGGGGCTCCGATTCCTAAGGAACAGTTGAAAGCAGAGATCAGTCAATGGGCAGATCGGATCGGAGTACAACCGGCGGAAATACGGATAATCGGCGGTTTGCGCACAAAGTGGGCTAGTTGCTCATCGCGTGGGCGATTGACCTTCGACACCGCACTCCTTTCACAGCCGATGCAAATTCGCAAGGAGGTCGTTGTCCATGAACTTCTGCACCTGTCAATAGCCGATCACGGGCCCCTATTTCGCGCGCGACTTCAGGCCCACCTTTCGCAATTGAGGAAGAGCTAATCGGAATTCGGTATGGAAGCGAAGTTTAAGCACCTGGAATTCATTCAAGCTGCGATCGCCCGAATGGCGACCAACTCGTTCCTGTTCAAAGGGTGGGCGATTACCATCGCGGTTGGGTTGTCTGCGTTTGCAGCCATTGACACTAAGGCTGCACTGCTTGCGATTGCCATCATTTCGACAGGTATGTTCTGGGGCCTGGACGCATACTACCTCTGGCTGGAGCGCGGATTCATCAAACTTCACGCCGAGGTTGCGGCCAAGAAGGAGAATGACATCGACTTCTCAATGGCCATCGACAAAACAGATGCAGCTCGTAGGTGGTTCGGCATACTCTGGCGCCCGCATTTGATGCTGTTCTACGGAATCATCATTTTGATTGATGTCATTGGAATCTTCATTGTTGGAGGGAGGTAATGGCGCGGAGGGTGTTCTTCAGTTTCAAGTACGAAGACGTGTCACGAGCGATGGTCGTCAGGAACAGTTGGGTCACTCAAGGAAGGGAAGCGGCGGGATTCATTGACGCTGCGAACTTCGAGGCCCTTAAGAGACGTGGCGATTCCGCCATCAAGGCTTGGGTAGATAACCAGCTCAACGGCACATCGGTCACAGCCGTCCTTGTTGGCGAAGAGACTTGCAGCAGCCGATGGGTGAAATACGAAATCCAAAAGAGCGAGGAGCTTGGACATGGTCTGCTCGGGGTGGATGTTAGCAAGATTAAGGACTTGGGCGGTAACACCTCCGAAAGGTGTGATCGCATCCCGGCCGGATACAGCTTTTATCTGTGGAACAACGACGACGGCTATAAGAATTTAGGTGATTGGATCGAGAACGCGGCGAAAGGTGCCGGCAAATAATGCCTAAGTCGGATGAAGACGTCGAGGGCTGCGACTTCTGCGCCATCGCGCACGGGCGGGATCGCTCCGCTGAGATTGTGTGCGAAGACAAGACGTGGGTTGCTTTTTTCCCCTTAAACCCTGCGACTCCTGGGCATACCCTAGTCATTCCAAGAACTCACGTGGTAGATCTCTGGCACGCTCCACCTGCCCTCGGTGGCGAGCTTATGGCTGCCGTGATTCGGGTAGGTCGTGCCATAGAAGCTGCGTTGAAACCCGAGGGCATGAATTTGATCACGTCTGCCGGAAAAACCGCTGAGCAGACCGTATTCCACTTGCATCTCCACCTCGTGCCACGTTGGAAGAGGGACGGCTTCGGTCGAATCTGGCCGGCGGAAGGAAAGTTCGAGGATGCAGACCTCGGAGACGTCGCCACCCTTATTCGTAGCGCATGCTGACCTCAGGAAAATCCTTACGATTTTGGTAGAAAGTTCGAACAAAGCCAGACCACCAGATTATCTGTGGGTTAACTTGCCGTCTCCGAGCCCGGTCTCGTGGATGCCCTTGCGTCATGTGCCGCTCGGACTTCGCCTTTGAATTGCTCATCGACCACGTTGCCTACAAAGAGATCAATCACTTCGGGGCCACTCAGGCATTCTCCATTTAATAGTGCATCGGTGAGCCGGTCGATGTCGTCCTTCCAGCGCTCGACAAGTGTGTCGGCCCAAGCTTGAGCTAACGTCATGAGTTCGGGCAGCTGGCTCTGATCCGTTCGCGAGAGCAGAAGTTTTGCGCTGAATGCATCGCTGTCAGCGCATGTCGGTGCCACGGCATCAACGAACCTGCCTTCTGCTGACGGACCCGCCAAGAATACGACCGCGCTCTCTAGATCAGCGTACGCGGAGTTGGCTCCGATAACCGAGCCAGCGCTGCTAACAGCTACCCCAACTCGTTCGCCCTCGGCGACGATGCTCACATGGTCCAGCGCATGCCCAAGCCGCATCGCAACAAGGAAATGACCCGCCTCGTGGCGGGCGATGCGTTGCCGGTTCATACCTGTATCTTGCGGGCCGCGAGGCTTTTGATGTTGACTTACCGTGGCGTCTGAACAGCAGTTACTACTCCCAGCCCCTGGCGTTGACCGGAATAGAGCTTGTTCGGCCGGCGGACATAATCAAAAGGATAGAGGGATACAGGTTGACCGCAGTGCACACGTGCGTCGGGACGACAGCCACTCGGTCCCCGATATGGAGGCGGGTCCGGTCGGAAGCCGTGATCACCGCGTGCTCTTCGCTTAGGCGGGCAACCGTCAGATCCTCGCGGCCAAGCACCAGGCCGTAGCCGGCAAGCCCGGCAACCCGCAGATCGGCCGACAGCGCCTTCGATCCCGCGTCGACGACGGCGCGGTCAGGCGATGGCGTTGAGACCACGGTTGCGACGACAGCCAGCGCGCAGTCGTCGGGGCGCTGGCTCCCGAGCGCGACCTGGTTGGCGTCGCCATAAATGTAGGTGCCGGGGCGCATTTCGGTAATCCCGCCACGCAGCGCAAGTCCAGCCGTTGGAGTCGAGCCGACGCTAAGTTCGCGGACCTCAATGCCGGCCATACGCAACATGCCGGCGGTGGTGGAGATGCCGTCGGTCTCCTGATCGGCTGCCAGCTGACGTTCGTTCTGGTTGGTGGCGGCGTAGACGTGGCCGCCGTGAGTAATTAGGCCGCGGAAGCGCGCTGCGCCAATTGCACGAACGAGTTCTTGGACGGCCTTTACCGTCGGCTCGCCTGGTGCCGTCCCGATCCGGTGTTGGCCTGGGTCGACCTCCCATAGCACTTCAACGCCCTCAGGCAGCGATTTGGCGATGCCGACATCGTCGAGAGATACGGCGATCCGCTTGACTCGCTTCGCCAATGCCGCAAGGCGCTTGAGTTTCGGCCGCCCGACAGGCGGGTGGGCGATGAGCAGGTCGTCGACGCCAGCGTCGGCGAAGACTTCCGCCTCGGTGAATGTCGCGCACGTCAGACCGAAGGCGCCGTGGGTCATCTGGCGCTGAGCCATGTAGGCGCTCTTGTGGGTCTTCGCGTGGGGTCGCAGTTTGACGTTGTGGTCGGCGGCGACCTTGGCCATTCGTGCCAGGTTTCGCTCGACGATCTCCTCGTCGACAACGGCAACCGGCGTGATGATGTCCGCGGTCGCAGCAAGCATTCGCTCGACGTCCATTGGCTAGCGCCTCGTCAGGTGAGCTAGACCACGATCCAGCGGGAAGCCAAAGAGCGTGTTGCCGTCGCGCCCCTCGACTGTGTCCGCCGCAACCATCGCGTTAAACGCCGCTTCCTCTGCCGCCTCGACCACGGCATCGAATATCTGGTCGAAAGGCGATCCCTCGGTCCAGAATTGGCCCTCCACCAGCACATTAATAGGATGGGCTGGCCGTTGTGTCGATCGGGGGATGCGGTTGGCCGTCGAAAAGGCGATGAAGATCTCGCCACTGCCGTCGTTGCCGACCGAGCCAGTTCGGCCCAGGCCGATATCGACGCGCCGCGCGAGACGTCGAAGCTGGCCTGGGTGCAATGGAAGATCGGTCGCTAGCACGGCGATACACGATCCGTCCTGGTGCCGCTTGGGCATGAGGTCAGTGATTTGCCGACCCACTGGTGCGCCAGCGATCAGCAGTTGGTGGCGGCTTCCATAGTTCGTCTGAAGCAGTATGCCGATCGTAAACCGCTGGCCGGACAGCTCCACAATGCGAGACGCAGTCCCGATGCCGCCTTTGAAGTCGAAGAACTGGGTGCCGGTACCGGCGCCGATGCAGCCTTCCTGGACCGCCCCGTCCTTCGCGGCATCGAGCGCGGCGTACACGTCCTCGCGTGCGATGCCGAAGGCACGGCCATCGCTAAGAAAGCTATCGTCCGTCTCGGCCACGACGGGGATGACGACGTCCTTATCGGCGATCTCCGGGTCGCGCTCGGTCATGTAGCGGACGACCGAGTCGTAGGCAAGGCCGATATGAACGGTGTCGGTCAGCACGATCGGCGAGCCGAGCAGGCCCCACTCGTCGATCACGCTCCGGCTCGTCATCTCGCCGTAGCCATTGAAGACCGAAACCGCCGCGTAGAGACGCTCCCTAAAGAGGTCGCCTGAATGGGGCCAGATGGAGGTAACCCCACTTCGGATTACGGGATTGGCTCCGCCAGGCTCTCCTTTCCAGACGGTTTGGTGGCCGACGCGGACGCCTGGCACATCGGTGATGGCGTTGTGGGTCCCGGTGGGAAGAAATCCCACCGGGATCCCGAAGTCGCGTGCTCTGCCCCTAGCTCTTGGGGGACTCGACACCGGCGGTCGTCTGAAGCTTCTGCAGTTCGAGCTGCGGGTTGACCTGGACGTTCCAGTAGCGGTCGCCGCGCGGGCGGATGAACGCGTAGTAGTAGATCAACCCGGCCACGAAGATCCCGGCCACCAGCAGGAGGTCATTGATTTTCTGCTGGCTCAACGCGACCGCCACGCCGACCAGTCCGATGATGGGCGGCGCCGGCCACAGCGGCATCTTCCACGGACGCGGTAGGTCTTTCTGGGTGAAGCGGCTGACGAGTGCTGAGATGCAGATCAGGCCGTAGAGAACGATCAACAACACGGCCGTAAAGGTGACGACCAGGATGAGGCTGCCCTGGAACGAGAGAATGGTGGCCAGGGCGCCGACCATCAATGTCGCCACCCAGGGTGCGCCATTGCGGGGCTCGACCTTGCCGATCCAATCGCTGATGACACCCGGCCAGGCGCGGTCACGGCCGGCCGCCCAGACGATGCGGGAAAACTGAAGCGTGATGGCCAGCGAGGCATTGAAGATGGCGATGATCGCGCCGATGGCGACGATGTTGTAGAAGGTCGTGCCGAAGGAGTTCTTGGCCGCATCGAGCAACGGCGTCGCCGAGGCGACGAAGGTCGCGACGCTCGAGATGCCGAAGAACACCAGGACGAACGTCCCGACTTCGAGGGCGACGCCGATCGAGGCGGCCACGACGACCGCCCGGCCGATGTGCTTCGCCTCGCCCTTCGTTTCTTCTGAGAAGTTGATGGCGCTGTCGTACCCGTTGACCGAGAACATGGCGACGGCGATGGCCGCGATCACGAGCCCGAGGCCGACATCGGTCAGGCCCCCTTTGCCGTTGCCCATCACGGGGTGGGTGACGATCGAGAGCGGCTGCTGCAAGTGCACAAGGCCGGAGACGGCGAGCGCGAGCACGACCAGCGACTCCAACGCCAGGAAGACGCCGGTCAGGACGGCATTGAAGCGAATGGCCAGGAGCGCGGCGCCCGTGACGGCGATCATGACGATCGCGGCGATAACGTTCTGCGGGATGCCGGGGATGAACACCGCGAGGTAGACACCGATTCCGATCGCGACGCTGGCTGGGAGGAAGACGGCCTGGCCCATGTAGTCGAGCATGGCCAGGAAGCCGATCGGCTTGCCCAGTACCCGGGTAACAATGCTAAAGAGGCCGCCGGCCACCGGGAACATGGAGCCGAGCTCGCCCATGCATAGCGCGACCATGATGGCGAGGAATCCGCCGATCAGGTAGGCCGCCAGGGAGCCGGTCCCCGCGGTGGCGATGACGACGGTGCCGATGATGAGAAGCGATGCGGTCGGGGTGATGTCCGACAGGACGAGAGCGACGTTGCCGAGCGTATTGATCGCGCGCTTGAGCTCCTGGTTGTAGCCAAGGCTCTGTAGAAGAGCTTCCCCCTCGACGGACGACGACTTCTCCGGGGTCGGAACGGCCATAGATTCCCTCCGTAACGAGATTTCTGGCCGTCGCCCCCAGGCGGCTGTAGTATTTGTACAGACTAAAAGTCCGCTCGTCAACAGCTAAAAAGCCCCTACGCCCCCCGCCTGACCCTTCCCCGCCCGCGGGGAGGGAAAGACCCGAAGGGGAGGGGCTTTGTTGGAAGAGGAGGGATCGCGTGAAGGTCTTCGTGTCCGTGGATATGGAGGGGGTTTCGGGGGTTACCGACCCGGAGGACGTCCTGCCGAACGGCTCTGAATACCAGACCTGCCGGCGGTACATGACCGGGGATACCAATGCCGCGATCGGCGGGGCCTACGACGCCGGCGCGGAGGCGGTCCTGGTCAACGACTCCCACTGGATCATGCGCAACCTTCTAATACACGACCTGGACAGGCGGGCCAAGGTGATCAAGGGGTTCCACAAGCCGCTCTGCATGCTCCAGGGGCTGGACGACAGCTTCGGGGCGGCGGTCTTCGTCGGTTACCACTCCTGCGCCGGGACAGAAGGTGGGGTCCTGAATCACACCATGCTCGGCAAGGAGGTCCAGAACATCTACCTCAATGGCGAGGCGACGGGCGAGACGCGATTGAACGCCGGACTGGCCGGACACTATGGCGTTCCAGTGGTCCTGGTGGCTGGCGATGTCGCTGTCGGTGCGGAAGCAAAGCGCGTCCTGCCCTGGGTGGAGACTGTGGCCGTAAAAGACGGCATTGACAAGTACTCGGCGGTCTTGAAACACCCTGAGGTCGCTCAGGCCGAGATCCGTGAAGCCACCGCACGGGCCCTCAAAGGCAAGGCGGCTAAGCCGTATGTGCTCAAGCCGCCCATCAAGATCGGGGTGGAATGGAACTCGACTACGATCGCCGAAACGTGCGGGCTGGTTCCGGGGGTTAAGCGGACCAGCTCGCGCTCAACTGAATACACTGCGAACGACTGGCCCGATGGGATGAAGGTGCTCCTGGTCGAGCTTCTCCTGGCGCTGCAGGTCAGTGGAGGGAAGGGCATTTACCAGTAACCGTTGAGCCTGGGCTTGTTTGCGCCCCCTTTTGCGCCTATGCTGCAAGCGTCTCAGTCCACATCGCAGACACAGAGAGGAGAGGGATGAACAAGCGTAAATCGATCTTTGGCGCGGCGATGGGGCTTGCTTTCGTAGCGATTTTCAGCGTTACAGCGCTGGCGACGGCAGGAGTCGGCTTCAGTGGGAGCCCGAATCCCGCGCTCCGCGGCACACTCGCCGCGTCCGACGTGCATCTGAACGCCGACCGCATCAAGTTCCAGACAAAAGGTGCAACGGATGTCGCTGTCCAGACGGTAACGTTTCTGCCCGGCGGAAACTCCGGTTGGCATACTCACCCCGGGTTCCTGCTTGCCGTTGTGGAGTCGGGGTCCGTGACACTTACGGTCGGTTGCACCAGCAATACGTATTCGGTCGGCCAATCCTTCTACGAAACGGGCACTACTCCGACGATCGCTCACAACGCGAGCGCGGGTCAGACGGTCGTGCGGGTTACGTACATCGTTCCCAAGGGCTCGCCGACCCGGCTCGACGTTCCAGCATCGCAGATCCCCGTCTGCTGACGGCAGTTTGAGAGGGGAGGTGGGCGCCGCGTAGGCCCCACCTCCATTGACACGCGGGACTGTGCGGTTAGACTGTTGCCGTCGGGGGCCCTGTTTGTTAGTTAGGGAGGATCTGAACTAATGTCTCCACGCACCGTAAAAAAGCGTCGCCGAAGCAAGGGCCAACTGACAGCGGCGGGAACTTCTGTCTCGCCGGCCACATTACTTGCGCAGTTCACTGAGCTTGTCAGTGAGAACCAGGCGCTGGCTCGCGAGAACAGGGAACTCCATGTCGTCATCGCCCGCGTGACAAAAGCGGTCGATGTGGTGTCCTCGGCGCCACGGGCAGGCCGCCGGAGCCTTCAGGAAACGGCGGGACGCGGCGCTGCGCCTCGAGCCAATGGTCGCCGTCGCCAGCGCCGCCGGATCACCGACCCGGCATCGCTCGAGCGTCGCCGGGCAGCGCTGGCCAAGGCGCGGCAGGTGCTCGCGGAGAAGCGCGCGGCAGAGAAAGCCACGTCGTGATCGAAACGGTCGACGTCAAGCGGATCGTCCCGACCGAGAAGCAATATGCGTGGACCTTCGGGGGCGTCGACCCGCTCGCTCGGATCAAGCCGGGCGACGTGCTCGACCTGTATACGGAGGACTGTTTCGGCGGGAAAGTTCGCTCAGCGACCGACCTGTTCAGCAAGGTCTGCGAATACCCATTCGTGAACCCGCAGACGGGGCCGTTCTACGTCGAGGGTGCCGAGCCGGGCGATACGCTGGCGATCCACCTGATCGACGTTCAGCCGGCGCGTGATTGGGCGGCGAGCGTCACCGTCCCGCTCTTCGGGGCACTCACCGGCACCCACTACACCCAGACGCTGCAGGACCCGCTGCCCGAGAAGACCTGGATCTATACGGTTGACCAGACCGCGAAGACGGTCCGGTTCCAGGCGCTCGATTCGGATTACGGGACGAGCTTCCCGCTCGAGCCGTTCCATGGGACGATCGGCGTGGCTCCAGCTGCCTTCGAGGCGCGCAACGTGCTAGTCCCGGAGGCCTTCGGCGGCAACATGGATACGCCGGAGGCGAGGGCGGGCGCAACCATCTATCTCGGCGTCAACGTAGCGGGCGGCTTGTTTTCCCTGGGGGATGGCCACTACACGATGGGCGAGGGGGAGACCTGCGGCGTCGCCGTCGAAGGCGCCATGAATACGGTCCTGACCGTTGAAGTCGTCAAAGGGGTCTTCGCCGAGTGGCCTCGGCTGGAGAACGATGACGCGATCATGGTCGCGGGCTCCTACCGACCGCTCGAGGACGCGTTCCGCATCGCCCATACCCAGATCGTGCAGTGGATCGCCAAGGACACCGGGCTGTCAATGATGGACACCTACCAGCTGGTCTCACAGGCGGCGCGCTCGCGGATCGCCAACGTCTGCGACGCTAACTACACGATCGTGGCCAAGGTTCCCAAGCAGTTCTTGCCGAAGGACATTCCCTGGATGAACGGCGTCCACAAAAAAATGCGCGCCCGCGGTAACGCAGTCATGGCCAGCCGAAAGGCGCTTTAGCCCAAGCCTAGGTAGGGCCGGCCGGCGCAAGAAAAGGGGTCCCCGCGAGACACCCCTATCAAATGCCGTTCAAGGACCGAATGAAACCGGCAAAGTACCGCTACGCCCAGGAAATGTATCAGCATCCGACGGCGTCGGAGGCCGCTCTCTGGGACCGCCTAAAGGGGAGCCAGCTCGGGGTGCCGTTCTTATCCCAGGAGCTCATTCTGGGGTATATCGTCGACTTCTACTGCCCTCCGGCAAGACTGGTGGTAGAGGTAGACGGCGGGGTTCACCAAAGTGCTCAACAGCGGGCCCATGACTCAAAGAAGGATCGCGCGCTCCGGCGGCGCGGTTTCCGGATCTTGCGTCTGCCCTCCGACCTGAGCGCATCGGATGCTGTCACTAGGATTGACCGTAAGCTCCATTTCCTACAGGTCGGGCGCAAGGAGAGTAGATCTGAAACCGGCCGGCAAAAGAAGAATCTAGCCGCCTAGGAAAGGAATCAGCGAATCCGAGTGAAGACTTCAGCGGAGCCACGCTCGGTTACCGAAATCGGCGCCGCGGTCGTCGGAACCGGCTTCATTGGCGAGGTGCACGTCGAGGCGTTGCGCCGGCTAGGCGTCCAGGTGTACGGGGTGGTGGGTTCCAGTCATGCCAGGGCCGTGGAACGCGCCACTGCGTCGGGCTTGCCGCCCGCATACGACAGCTTCGAGGCGATGCTGGCCGACCCGCGGGTCGAAGTCGTCCACATCACCTCGCCGAACCACTTCCACTACGCGCAAGCCAAGGCAGCGCTCGCTGCCGGCAAGCATGTGGTCTGCGAGAAGCCGCTCACGATGACGTCAACCGAATCAGCCGAGTTGCTCCGGTTGGCACAGGCGAGCGGCTTGGTCAACGCCGTCAACTTCAACCTGCGCTTCTATCCGATATGCCGGCATCTGCACCAATTCGTCCGTGAGGGCGGACTCGGCGAAGTGCGCCTCGTGTCGGGCCATTACCTTCAGGACTGGCTGCTGCTCGACACCGATTGGAACTGGAGGCTCGACCCGGAGTTGGGCGGCAAATTGCGGGCCGTGGCGGACATCGGCTCCCATTGGATGGACCTGACGAGCCATGTCGCTGGGCAGCGCATTGTGGAAGTGATGGCCGATTTGAAGACCTTTATTCCGATTCGCCATCAGCCGGCCGGGCCGGTTGAAACCTTCGCCAGGACCGCTGGCCCGACCACTGCCCGAACGATCACCACTGAGGATTGCGCCATGCTGTTGCTCCGCTACGAAAATGGGGCGCTCGGCAACATGACGATTTCTCAGATCAGCGCTGGGCGTCGGAACACGCTCGAGTTCGAGATCGATGGATCAAGCTCCGCCACGGCGTGGAACTCAGAGCGGCCGGACGAGCTGTGGATCGGCCATCGCGGACGGCCCAACGAGCTCCTACCGCGGGACCCGAGCCTGCTCAACGCGGAAGGGCGCGCCGCGGCTGCCTTACCGGCCGGACACAACGAAGGTTTTGCCGACACCTTCAAGGCGCTGTATCGATCGGTCTACCGAGCGGTGGCTGGCGATGGCCCGGCCGAGCCCGACTACCCGACATTCGCCGATGGGCACACCTCGATGCTGGTCTGCGAGGCGATCGCTCGCAGCGCCCAACAGGGCGCGTGGGCGTCGGTCGCCCCCACCGTGCCCTCCCCCGCGACCGAGGGAGGGTGATATGTCCTCTCGGCTTTAGTCGTCGTCCTCGAAGAAGCTGCCGTTTCGCTCGTTGACGAGCTCAGCGAGTGTCTCGTGCGACGTGCTGGCGGCGTCCGAGTGAAATTTGAAGTTCTTCTCGGGAACTGAGGCCGACCAGGACATCGTCGCGTGCGTCATGATCCCCTTCATCGTGAAACGGTTGGAGCCGGAATCGGTGGCGTCGGCCGAGCCAGTATTGCCCATCCAACGCATATCGAATGACGCGGTCGCCCGCGACGGTGGATGGAACTGGGTCCCGGCTGGCGCGATCCCGGGCAACGAATTCGCCAGGGTGCCGTAGTCCAGGAGCTTGAGCTTGTCGATTCGATATCGTGCGCCCTCGCTAAGGTCGTCTGCCTCGACGCTAACCCAGCGGTCGGGGATGCGAACCGTCCAGAAGAGACCACTGGGCGCGATGCCCGGGCTGATGTCATGCCGCTGGTGAGTCTTCAGGACCGAAGGAGGATCAAACTGACCCTCATAAATATCGAGTCAGACGAAGCCGAACGTCCCTTCGTGTTCGCGCCCGTCCATGCCGATGTACACGCCTCGCATGAACCGGTTGTCGCTATCGAACAGGAGGGGCATCGATTCTTCGGTTTCGGTATTCCATCCGGTACCTGTGCCCCGCACGGCCGCAACCCCGGTAGTCCCCTTGTAGTTGAAGATCGTGCTCGGCTCGACGCCTGGACCGAGGAAAGTGTGGTAGCCAGGGAAGAATCCGCCCGGTATTGGTACTGGATCTCGCCCTGATGCGTCGGCCACGACCGGGAACCACAGCGGCGACGTGGCCATAGCGGCTGCGGCGCCGGCTGACGTGCCCAGAAACTGTCGCCGCGACATGGCGCGCTGCCAGAAATGATCGTGTCCCCGATACGGCTGGGCGGCCATGGCCTCCCACGTGGTTTTCCCCATTTCCCACTCCTCCTGAACGGCCCCCACCCTGCCCTCCCCCGCGAGCGGGGGAGGGAAATCGCTAGCCCTCCCCACAAGGGGAGGAAATCCCGCCTGTGGCGACGATACGCCGCGTGGTGGCCTTGTCAATACTTGTGGTGGCAATACCTGTCAGGGCTGGTCGGGAGGCGCGAGGCGGAAGGCCTTCACCGGCTCATCTATGCCTTTGAGATCGAGGCGGACAGGATCGGTCGCCCACTTACTTGCTGTGCTCGAGCTAGCGATGCGACGGTTGGCCTCGTCGTTGAGGAGAACCTCGCCGGCCTCAGCTTTCTGCTGAAGCCGGGCCGCGAGGTTGACCGTCTCGCCGAGCGCCGTCGGCGACGAGCCATCGCTGAACTGGCCCACAATGGCGGGACCGCTGGCAACGCCGGCTCCGAGTGGCAACGTTAAGTAGGCGGCGCGGTCTCGAATCGCGATCGCCGCCTCGAGCGCGTGGGCCGCATGGTCGATTCGCGAGCCTGAGACATTGAAGGTTGCCATCACGGCATCGCCGCTGTGCTGGCTGACCTGGCCGTGGTGGCGCTCGATTTCTTGCTCAGCCCACCGGTAGAAGGCGGCAATCTGGTCGGCCATCCGTGCCGGCGATTGCTCGCTGGACATTTTGGTGTAACCCCTTACGTCTATGAAGAGGACTGTAACGTAGCGCTCGCCGGATTGAATGCCCCCTCCGTGCCGTTCCTCGCGAGCAGGGGACGGCGATTCCACGTTGATGCCCATGGCGACGAGTTGGCGGAATGCCGCTGTCGCCTCGGTTAGGTGCCCATGTTGTGGCGCCTCGGAAAGGACGCGACGTAGGTCAGCTTCTGCGCCGGCTCGATCGCCAGCCCGCAACTTCGCGTCAGCGAGCGCCCGGCGGCTTCGCCATTCCTCATCACGATAGCCAATTCGCTCGAAGAAATCTGCCGCGGCGGTTAGCTGTTCAAGGGCTCGGGGTAGGTCGCCACGCTGTAGCGCCATCCGTCCAGTCATCCGCTGCACATACGGATCCGCCTGGTCTGCCGACTTCAGCCGCTCGATCAGCTGTTCGGACTTATTGAGGTCGCCCTCGGCGAGGAAGGTCTCCAGCATCACGTCAACCAGCCAGAGCTCCTCATCGCGGAGTGGGCCGTCTCGCAGTAGCGCGAGTCCATGCTCGGCTTCGCGAATAGCGTCGGGCTGCCGGCCGGCATCGAAGCGGATCCGAACGGCAATGTGGGCCCGCGGAATGGTGTCCTGATACTCTCGGAAGCTCTCAGCCGACGGTAGCTGGCGAAGCGCTTCCTCATGTTCGCCGGCCATGCTGTGCGCAATCGCGAGCTCCCGCGCCAACCGAGTCGCCATGGTGGTTGCGCCGGCGTCGACGGCCTGCTGAATGACTTGGCCGCCGACGTCGATTGCCTTGCGTGGCTCGCCGAGGCGCAGGAAGACGATAACGCGCATGAGCGGACCGAACCACCGGTAGTCTCCCGAGAACTCGCGCAGTGCCTCGGCTCTTGGCAACGCTTCCCGCGCACGATAGGCCACGGTCCGCGTATGGATGCCGTTCCCCAGGGCATTGGCGGCGATCCACCAAAGGTCGCGCACCCGAGCTTCTTCGTAGCTCCGGTCGAGGTAGGGGATCGCCTCGTCTTTTCGGCCCATCCGCGCCAATCCCAGGCCGACGAAGTTGTAAGCCCAGATCCGTGGGGCGTCGGCGTGGGCAGCCTCGGCGATCTCGACGGCGCGGCTCGCCAACGCGTATGCCTCCTCGCCGCGATAGTCGAAGCCGGCCAGGCCGGCGAGCCGAATGTAGGCGTTGGCAAGGTCGGCGCTTGGTCCCAATGGCTCAAGGGCCGCTCTAGCGCGCTCGTACTCCGCCGCCGCGGCCTCCGGTCGCTGCTGAAGCCAGTGGCAGCGGCCCAGCAACAGCCGATAGCGGGCGGCGTCGCGAACCTGGCCCAGCGACTCGAGCATGGGAACCGCCTCGGCAAAGTAGGCGAGGGGTGAGGACGCCTGACCATCCAGGTAGAGCGCCTCACCAATTCGACCGGTCAATTGGGCATTCAACAATCGGTCCTTCACATCTGGGAGGATGCGGCCGTACAGTTCGGCAGCCTCCTGGTAACCGCGGCGCCGCTCGGCGTCCTCCGCCGCCTTGATGCAGACCGGGATCGCCTCCTCGATGCGGCCGGCCGCGAGCAGATGGTGGGCGAGGTCGATGGGCTCGGTTCCGGGTAGTGCCCGGAGCACCTCGGCGGCCCGAAGATGCAGGCGGGACCGTTGGGGCGCGATCAAGTCCTCGTAAATGGCTTCACGCGTCAGCGAATGGCGAAAGCGATACCGCTCGCGCGTCTGCGGTTGCTCTTCGACCAGCTGCTGCTGCACGCATCGCTGAAGCGCCGATAGGACCGTATCCTCCGGCTTGCCGGAGACGGAGGCCAGTGTCGCGTAAGAAAATGACTGTCCGAGGACGGCGGCCATCTTCAGAATCTCGGCCTCTTCCGGATGCAGGCGCTCGAGGCGAAGCAGGATAGTATCCCGGACGGTCGGCGGAATCTTCATCTGACTCAAATCGGGAGGGCGCTCCCAACCGGCCGCGGAGCGATAGATGTCGCCGCGATCCAGCGCTGCCTTGAGCATCTCTTCCAGTACGAAGGGATTGCCTTCGGTCCGCCTGTAAAGGAAGTCGCGGAATTCGTCCGTGACCTCTTCCGTGTCGAAGATGGCCCGGACCATGTCCGCCAGGCCAGTGGCAGCGAGCGGGTGGAGCTCGACCAGCGTGACGAGATTGCCACGCTTCCAGCCCTGAACCAGCGGCAGTAGGGGATGCTTGCGGTCGAGCTCGTCACTTCGGTAGGTCGCGAGGATCAGCATCCGCGTGTGGCTCAGGCGGCGTGTCATGTAGTCGAGCAGCTCGCGCGTCGAGGCATCCGCCCAGTGGAGGTCCTCGAGCACCAGCAGCAAGCCGTGCTCGGTGGCGGCATCGCGAAACAGGCCGATCATCCCCTCAAAGAGGCGCAGCTTTCCCTGGCCGCTCGGATCGCTGCCGTCCCCGGAGCCGCCGTCCGGCCGCAGCTGGGGGAAGAGCTGGCCCAGCTCGCGCCCCGACGGGCCGAGACGGGCGCGCAGGCTGTCCAGGTCCGCGCTCGACAAGTAGTTGCCGATTGCCTCGAGGAAGGGCAGGTAGGGGAGGGAGAGGTCGGCTTCGGAGCAGCCGCCGCGCATCACGGTGGTGCCGCCGCCGGCCGCACGCTTCTGCAGTTCGCCCGCCAGTCGCGTCTTGCCGAGTCCGGCTTCGCCGGCCAAGATCACGACCTGGCCCTCGCCCCGGTGGGCGTCGAGCAAGGCATCCTCGAGGATCGTCAGTTCGCCTTCGCGACCGACGAGGGCTGGGCATAGCGCGCGCTCGATTGCCATGAAAGAACCAGCCTACCCGAGCACGACCGCCGTGTCGTGAATCAGCCCGTCGGGTGGTCCTGGATCGTTCCTCGGAGCGGGATCTCGGGAAGGAAGAACGTCACGATGACGCCCAGGGCGGCGAGCGTCGTCCCCAGCAGGAAGGCGCGTTCGACGCCGATCGATAGGCTGACGCGCACCGCCGTCAGCACCTGATGCTCGATCGCGGGCGGCAGCTTTCCGAAGGCGGCCGTCAGGCTCTGGCTCTGGCCGGCAATCAGTCCCTGCGCGCCCGAGGTCGCCGCCTTCGCCAGCTGCGAGCTGGCGCTGCCGGGTAGGTGCCTGGGCAGCTCGGCTTTCAGCGACTCGATGACGATCGTCGCCATCACCGGCACGCCCATCACGGCGCCAAGGTTGTTGAAGAATTGCCGAGCCGCGTTCGCGGTGCCAAGCATGCGATAGGGAAAGGCGCTCTGCACGACCACCGAGAGGGTGGGGAAGACGGCCCCGACGCCGATGCCCGTGATGACCATCCCGATCAGCGCCTGCGTGAAGGTCGAGCTCGCCGTCAGCCGCGACAGCAGGAACATTCCCGTGACCGACACGACCATGCCAACTACCGTCTGGACTTTGTAGCGGCCGGTGCGCGTGGTCAGCTGTCCGCCGATCAAGCTACCGATGACGAACCCGAGCATCATCGGCGCCAGCACCAGCCCCGAGTCCTGGGCGCTATATCCGAGAACGCCTTGCGCATAGAGCGGCAGGAAGGTGAGCGTGCCGAAGAGCGCGACACCGACCAGGAAGCTGAGGATCACCGCGAACGTGAAGGCGCGACTCTCGAAGAGGTGCAGGGTCAAGATGGGCTCGTTGGCGTGGTTTTCCCAAACCGCGAACGCGGCGATGAGCACCGCGCCGATCGCAAGCGAGCCGATCACCTGGATCGAGCCCCATGGGTACGTGATGCCGGCCCAGGTGAGCCCGATCAAGATCGGCACCACGCCGGCGACCAGGAGGACTATGCCGAGCCAGTCGATGCGAACCCGGCCGTGACCGGCGAGCCTCGGCATGAGGGTCGCGATCATCGCCAGGGCGATGAGCCCGAGGGGCAGGTTGACCAGGAAGACCCACCGCCAACCAAAGTGGTCGGTGGTGAACCCTCCCACCAGCGGCCCGACGATGCTGCCGAGCCCGAAGACGCCCATGATCAGTCCCATCCAGCGGCCGCGTTCGCGAGGCGAAAAGATATCGCCGATGGTCGTGACGCCGAGCGCCATCATGGCCCCGCCACCAATTCCGGTGACGGCGCGAGCCGCGATCAGCTCGCCCATGTTCTGCGAGAGCCCCGAGAGGGCCGACCCGATGAGGAAGAGCAACAGTCCGCCGATGTAAAACGGCCGGCGTCCGAAGAGGTCGGATAACTTGCCGACCACTGGCACGGTCACCGAGGATGCCAGCAAGTAGGAGGAGAAGAGCCAGGCATAAAGGTTGAGGCCGTGGAGTTCATCGACGATGGTCGGGGTCGCCGTCGAGACGATGGTGCTGGTCATGACCGCGGTGAACTGCACCAACATGACGGTGGCCAGAACCCAATAACGGCGATCCGCTGGGATCTGGTTGGTGATGGTCGGCTGGGGCCGCACCGCGGCGGTGGCATCCGGTTCGGCGGCGCTCAAGCCACACAGTCTACCGTGTTCAGCGCGTGTAGCACAGATGCTACAATAGATTGCGAAACATGGAAAAGTCGTCGCGTGACATCAGGCGGCGAGCCTTCCAGCTCCGAGAAAAAGGCTTCACGTATGCACTGATCGAGAAGCAGCTCGGCATTCCCTACGCGGAAGCCAAGCAATTGGGTCACGAATACGACGCCAGGCACGGCAAGCCGAGGAAAGTCGTTCGAACGGTCGCCCCCGATTCGGCGGCCTCGGGGCCTATCCGGATTCCCGTTCGAGACCTGCGCAACGATAGCGCCGGCATCCTCCGGCAGGTCGAAGCCGGACGCAGCTTTCTGATTACGGTAGCCGGGCGAGAGGTTGCGGAGTTAGGCCCGGTGACGCGACCGAGATTCTCATCCAAGTCGGCTCTCGAGGCCATTATCCGTGAGGCTCCCCTTGATGACGAGTTCATGCACGACGTCCGCGATGCACTTGACGATCGAATCGACGAGTTATGAGAGGACTGCTCGACACGTCAGTCTTCATCGCTCGGGAAGCCGGCCGTCCTATTGCGAGCCTGCCAGATGAGCCGGCGATATCCGTTGTCACGTTGGCAGAGCTGCATCTGGGTGTGCTGCGTGCGAAGGACGGCCCGACCCGTGCTCGCCGCCTTCGTACGGTCAGCAGGGTTGAGCGCGAATTCAATGCCTATCCCATCGATGAGGAAGTAGCTCGGACCTTCGCGTCAATCGTGGCTGAGGCCCGTGCCGCCGGGCACCGGCTTCGGGGGTTGGATGTGTGGATTGCGGCGACCGGTGTCCGCCACGGACTGGTTGTCTTCACCCAGGATGCCGATTTCGCTGACATTCCGCAGGTCCAGGTTCAGAGGGTCTAAAGAACCACGCGAACCGGCACGGAACTCGCCTGGCCTGACGCCGTCATCGGCTTCGTGCTTGCGGTCGCAGGAGCGCTTGCGGTCGTCGGTGCCCTTAGCGCTCGCTGGATTCCGCCGGTGCCTGCAAACTACATCGCCCACGCGTGGATGGCGGCCATCGCGCTCGGCTGGTTCTTCCTGCTGCGTCGACGATTTCCGATCGGCAGTTTCAAGCGGCGGATGCGTCCGTGGTACATCGCCGCACTCGTCTTGATCGCGGTAAGCGTCGGAGAAACCATCGCCTCGCCGCCGTCGGCGGGGTTCCACATTCCCGGCTTGCCGACCTTGATCGCCCAGCTCGTGTTCCTCGCCTTTGTCGTCGGTCCCACCGAAGAACTTCTCTTCCGTGGTTTGATTCAGACAGGGCTGCGCGAGTCCTTGGGGAGGTGGGGGATCGTCATCGGCGCCCTCCTGTTTGGCTTCTTTCACCTCGTCAACCTCGCCACCCAGCCGGTCGGGACGACCGCATTGCAGGTGTTGACCGCGATCGTGATCGGACTCGTTTTCGGGACGCTCTACGACCGTACGCGAAACCTCGTCGGCGCCAGCGTGGCGCATAGCGTGGCCGACTTCTCGGGAACGGCCATCCCACTGTTTGCGTATCTTTTTGCGAATCGGTGAAGCGAAACCATGGCCGCACGGTCAGGCAAAACGCAGCGCAAATTTTGCTTGATTTAATTTCGGCGACCTGATAAATAGCGATCGGAGCCGTGCGAGCCTTCGGCGGATTCGGTCGGGACTTCTTTCGGTTAGCGGTGGTCGCCGCGGCCTATTGGCTGGCGGCCCGCTTGAGCCTGAACCTCGCGCTCGTCCATGGCCAGGTGACGCCGGTGTGGCCTCCGACTGGCATCGCCCTGGTGGCCTTCCTCCTTCTGGGTCGCCGCGTGTGGCCGGCCATTGCCCTGGCAGCGTTTGCCGTCAACCTGCCGATCGGCCCGTCACCGGTCGGCGCGGCCGCGATTGCCGCCGGCAACACGCTGGCGCCGCTGGTGGCGGTGGAGCTGCTGCGCCGGGCGGACTTCCACCACGAGCTCGACCGACTCCGGGATGCGATCGCCCTCATCGTCATCGGAGCGCTGGGCAGCATGGCGATCAGCGCGACCATCGGAAGCTCGGTACTCGTCCTGGCAGGGACGGTTCCGCTGGCGAACTTCTTGTCGACCTGGGCCGTCTGGTGGACCGGCGATGCCATGGGGGTGCTCCTGGTGGCGCCAGTGCTTTTGGGTGTGCTGGTCCCCACGTTGTCTCCGAGCGCAAGCGGGGGAGGGATACGTGTGCCGTTGGCACGCGAGGGGCGCGCGTATGCCGAGCTGGCGGGACTGTTGGCCGCTACGGGCATCGTGGCCTACCTCGTTTTCCAGAATGGGCTGGGGCTGCAATACGTGGTGCTCCCGATCATCATGGTGTCGGCCTGGCGCTTTCGCCTACGAGGGAGCGCGCCGGCCGCCTTGATCGCGTCGGGCGTCGCCATCTGGTCGGCCATCGAAGGGATCGGTCCATTTTCTGGCGAGACGCTCCTCGAGAAGATGGTCACGCTCCAGGTCTTCAACGTCAGCGCTGCGCTGGCGTCGTTCCTGGTCGCGGCGTTCGTGGAGACGCGAGAGCGCCAGCAGGAGATGTCACGGCTGTACGCTTCCGCGCAACTCGTCAGCGAGGCCAAGACTCGGTTCCTCCATCTGGCCGCCCACGAACTGCGGACCCCGATCACCGTCGTGACGGGCTATCTGTCGATGCTGTCCGATGGAACCTTCGGCAAGGTGCCCGAGGGCTGGAAAACACCGCTCCAAATGCTGATGGGCAAGGCTCGCGAGCTCAATACCATCGTGGCGGATCTGCTCGAGGCCTCGCGCATCGAGGCAAACGCGCTGCCACGAAGTCACGACCAGATGGACCTCCGAACCGTAGTCCAGGATGCGATTGAACGCGGCCAGCCCCGAGCCGACCTGGTGGGCGGCGAGCTCGTGACGCAGTTGCCAGGCGATCCGATCCCGGTCGAAGCGGACGGTAAGCAGCTGGGGCGCATTCTCGACAATCTGATCAACAACGGTTTGACGTACACGACGCGGCCGCCCCGGTTGATCATCAGCGCCTCCGTCGAAGGCACGAGGGCCTTCGTCCGAGTCGCGGATAACGGCGCCGGGATTCCGGCGAGCGATCGGGACCGGGTCTTCGAACGCTTTCAGCGAACCAACGACCCAGCCTTCCGGCACGTGTCGGGCACCGGGCTGGGCCTGTTCATCAGTCGCCAGCTGGCCGAAGGCCACGGCGGCAGCCTCACGATCGAAAGCAGCACGCCCGGGGAGGGGACGGTCTTTGCGCTCGTGCTCCCAGGGGTGATGGCGAAATCGGACGCCCCCACGGTGCCCTCGACACCAGTCGAGGTCTCGGTAGCCTAGCCTACTCGCCCTTCCAGTCGGGCTTGCGTTTTGCCAGGAAGGCCTCGACGCCCTCCTTGAAGTCCTGCGACATATAACAGGCGAGGATCAGATCCGAGTCCGCGGTTTCGAGGATGAGCCGGTCGCGCATGCGGAGCAGGGCTTCTTTCGTCGCCCAGAGCGTCAGTGGGGCATAGGAGGCGACCTCCTCGGCCAGTTCCTGTGCCCGACGCGGGAGCGACTCCTCATCCGGCGTGACCTCGCTGAGCGCGCCCGCCGTGAGCAGCTCCTGAGCGTCCATCAGCCGAGCCCGCATGATGATGTCCTTCGTCCGGGCGAACCCGAGGAGGGTGACGACCCTGGCGTAGTTGGCCATCGAGAGGCAATTGCCGAGCGTCCGCGCGATCGGGAAGCCATAGCGCGCGGAGGGCGACGCGATGCGGAGGTCGCAGGCGGCCGCGATCGCGGCGCCGGCACCGGTACAGGCTCCGGCGATGGCGGCGATCACGGGCACGCGAACCGACTCGAGCGTGCTCATGAGCTTGTTGCCGCTGGCCTCGTAGTCCAGGGCGTCCTGCTGGGTTTTGAAGGCCCGGAATTGCGAGATGTCGGTGCCGGCGACAAACGCCTTGCCGCCGGCGCCGGTCAGTACCACCGCGCGCACATCGCGGTCGCGATTGACATCCTCACAGGCTTGCGCCAATCGGCTGTACATGTTCCAGGTCAGGGCATTGCGCGCCTGCGGCCGGTTGAAGGTGATCCATTGGACCGGCCCGCGGCGCTCGGTCAGCAGCTCGTCCGATCGGTCGCGATCCACGGCCGCGTCGCTCATCCGGACACCGGCTGCGCCGGACCGGCTGCGATCCGACGGGCCAGCAGGGCCTCGATCTCGGCCGGCGCGTATCCAACCTCCGCGAGCAGTGCGGCCGAATCCTCACCCAGCAGGGGCCCGGCTTTCTGGCGCCGTACGGGGGTTTCGGAGAAGCGCATCGGCGACCCGAGCTGGCGGACCGATCCGAGCGTGGGATGCGGGGCGTCCCAAAAGTAGGAGCGGGCATTGAGATGCCGGTCGGTGAAGACCTCGTCGAAGTGCTCGATCGGCGCGCAGGGCACGCCGGCCCGCTCGAGCAAACCGAGCCAGTGCGCGGTTGGCTTCTTGACGATCACGTCCGCGATGACCGGGATCAAGGTGTCGCGATGGCGAAACCGAAGGCTGGTGTCCGTGTAGCGCGGATCGTCGAGCAAGCGCTCCAATCCCAGGGCCCGGCAGAATGCATTCCAATTGGGCGGCGTGGTGGCGCCGATGGTCAACCAGCCATCCGCCGACCGAAAGGCCTGGTAGGGGGCATTGCTCTGGTGCGCCGAGCCCAAGGGGTGCGGAATCTCGCCGGTGGCGAAAAATTTTCCAGCCTCCCAGATGGCAAGCGAAACGCCGGCCTCCAGCAAGCTGACGTCGATGAACTGGCCGAGACCGGTCTCTTTTCGCGCGTAGAGAGCGGAAACCGCGGCGAGCGCTCCGTAGAGCGCGCAGACCAGATCGGTCACCGGCACGCCCACCTTGACGGGATCGCCGCCCGGTGTGCCGGTGATGCTCATCAACCCGGAACGGGCCTGCGCCATGATGTCGAGGCCGGGCTGGGCGCTGAGTGGGCCATCCTGGCCCCAGCCGGACGCCGCGACGTAGACCAGGCCGGGATTGAGCTGCCGCAGTGCCTCGTAACCGAGCCCGAGGTCCACCATGGTGCCGGGCCGGAGATTCTCGACCACCACATCGGCGGTTTTGACGAGTTTGCGGAAGACCTCCTTGCCCTCGGCGGATTTGAGGTTCAGCGCGATCGAGCGCTTGTTGCGATTGAGGCGCACGAACGCGGACCCCTCGCCATCGAGCAGCGGGGCCATGGAGCGGACCTGGTCGCCGCCATCCGGCGGCTCGACCTTGATCACGTCGGCGCCCAGGTCGGCGAGCTGCATGCCGCAAAAGGGACCAGCCATGTAGTTGCCGACCTCGAGGACTCGAATCCCGCTCAGCGGCGCGCGGCCGTCGCGATTCACTGGCCAGACGCCTCGAGCATCGCGTCATCGTAGCCGAGCACCTCGCGGAGCACCGCCGCGGTGTGTTGGCCGAGACCGGGTGGCGCCAACCGGATCGGGCTCGATTGCCCATCCAGTTTCCAGGGCGCGCCAACCTGGCTAATGGTTCCTGCCACCGGATGGGTGACCTCAGTCCGCATCTCGCGCTCGGTGGCCAGTGGACTGGAGAACGCTTCCTTGAGATCCAGGATCGGCCCCGCCGGGATCCCGTGCAGCTCCAGCCGGTCGAGCCACTCCGCCCGTGACCCGCGTTGCAGCCGTCGCTCGATCTCTTTGGTCAGCTCCGAACGCGCCTCCTGCCGCTGCGCATTGGTGGTGAAGCGCGGGTCTGAAGCAAGCTCAGGCGCCCCGAGCGCTTCGCAGAAGCGCTGGTACTGTGCGTCGGACCCGACCGCCAGGTTGATGAAGCCGTCCGAGACCTCGAAGGTGCCGTAGGGCGCAATCGTCGCGTGGTGGTTGCCTTCCCGCGCGGGCGCCTTCCCGGTGGCGAAGAGACGGCCCGCCTGGTAGGTGTGCAGCGCGAGCAATGCGTCGTTCAACGCGACATCGATGTAGGCGCCCTGTCCGGTGCGCGCGCGGGCGACCAGGGCCGCCAGGATCGCCTGGGTCGCGAACATCCCGGCGGTGATGTCGCCGACGGGCACGCCAACTTTCAAGGGCGGACCGTCCGGAGTTCCGGTCACGCTCATCAAGCCGGACGTCCCCTGGGCGATCTGGTCGTATCCGGCCAGCGTCGGTTGGTTCTGCCCGTAGCCGCTGATCGAGGCATAGACGAGTTCGGGCTTGCGCGCCCGAAGTTCCTTCGGTCCCAGACCGAGGCGCTCGGCGGTCCCCGGCTTGAAGCTTTCGACCACCACATCCGACACCAGAGCCAGCGCCCGCGCCGCCGAACGAGCCCCGGCGTGCTTCAAATCGAGCACCACGCTCCGCTTGTTGCGGTTGACGGAGAGGAAGTAGCTGGACTCGGTCCCGATGAACGGGGGTCCCCATTGCCGCGAGTGGTCGCCGGTCGGCGGTTCGAGCTTGATGACGTCCGCGCCCAGGTCGCCGAGCATCATGGTGCAGTAGGGGCCGGCGAGCGCGTGCGTGAGATCGAGGACCCGGATCCCATCGAGGGGCAGCGAGGTCTCGGCGGGCATCGCCTCAGGCTCGCGCGGCACGCGCCGGGTGCGGCGGACCCTGCGGATACCGGATCAAGAGACGCAGCCGGCCGCGGAGCTCGTGCACGTGCCGGAACTTCGCCTCGCGGCGCTTCAACAGTTGACCGATCGGGGCTCCCGCGAGGCGCGCGACCTCCTCTTGCAGCGCCTGCCGCAGGACGGTCGCCATCTGGTCGGGGGCCTCGTGACCGGCGGGCTGCTCCGGCAAGATGCGATCCACCAGGTGGAGCTCGACCAGGTCGACGGCCGTGAGCTTCAGCCGAGTTGCGAGCTCGTGCGCGTGCTCGGCATCGTGGTAGAGGATCGCCGAGGCCGCCTCCGGTCCGATCACCGAGAAGATCGCGTTCTCCTGCATCAGCAGGCGATCACCGACCGACATCGCCAGCGCCCCGCCGCTTCCACCTTCACCGACGACGACGTTTATAACGGGTGTCCGCAGCCGCGCGAGTCGGGCGAGCGATTCGGCGATCGCACCGGTGATGCCGGCTGCCTCGGCGTCGGCGCCGGTCGCGGCGCCCGGGGTGTCGACCAGGGTGATCAGCGGCAGGTGGAACCGTTCGGCGAGCGTGTAGGCGCGTTGCGCCTTGCGATAACCGCTGGCTCGCGTCCGTCCCTCGCTTTGGGAATGACGGTCCTGGGCGACGACCACAACCGGGCGCGCCCCGAGGCGGCCGATGCCCGCCATGACCGAGTCGTCGTCATCGCCCTGGCGGTCGCCGTGGAGTTCGAAGATTTCGGAGAAGACGGTGTGGGCCAGTCCCCGTCCACTGGGACGAGCCGGATGTCGGGCCAGCTCAACCGTCTCCCAGACGTCGCGGCGCAGCTTGCCATTCCGCTGCGGCTCGCTGGTCGCGCGTCTTCCCTGGGCCACGAGCTGTCCGGCGTGCAGGGCCGAGGCCAGGGACCCGAGGACCGGGCGCAGGCGGCTGCGCTCCACGACCGCGTCGATCAACCCGTGTTCGAAGGCGAATTCTGCCGTTCCCGGATCAGCGAGCCCCGGTGTGGAAAGGCGAGCGCGATTATTCTGCACACGGGGTCCGACAAAGGCGACCCGTGCCTTCGGCTCGGCGAGGATCACGTCGCCGAGTCCGGCAAACGACGCCAGGACGCCTCCCATGGTCGGGTCCGCCAGGACCGTGAGCAGCGGCACGCCCAGCTCGCGAAGTCGAGCCGCGGCCAGCGCCGTCTTTGCCATCTGGAAGAGCGCGATCATGCCTTCCTGGATGCGGGCGCCGCCGGTCGAACAGATCACGATCGCCGGCAGGCGCTCGCGCCGTGCCAGGTCGAAGGCGCGGGCCACCTTCTCGCCGACGACGCTCCCCATGCTGCCCCCGAGGAAACGGAAGTCGAAGACGATCAGGACGACCCGGGCGCTGAGCACGCGAGCGCGCCCCGTTACTACGGCGTCCAGGAGGTTGGTCTCCGCCTGCGCCTCGGCGACCTGCTTTTCGTAGCTGCTGACGCCGTCGGTGAAATGCAGGGGATTACCCGACCACAGATGGCGGTCGGCCTCGTGGAAGCTGCCGCGATCGACGAGTTGGTCGATGCGCTGCGCGGCGGTCAGCGGCGCGTGATAGCCGCAGTCGGGACAGACGCGCAGCGCGTCGAGCGCGGCACCGCAGGTCGCGCAGACGTCAGCCATGCTTGGGCGCGTCCGGTTGCCACCGGAGCAGGGACACGTCAGCGACCTGGCGCAGGTGTTTGCGCATCGCCAGCGCCGCCTTGGACGGCGCTCCCGATTCGATCGCATGCAGGATGCGGCGGTGTGCTTCCAGCGAGCGGGGCGGCCGGCCGGGTTCGCTGAGCGATTCCACGCGGGTTTCCCGGATGGCGTCGGCCATGGCGTCGATCAGATGCAGGAGCACCTGGTTTCGCGCGGCGGCGGCGACCGCGTGGTGGAAGGCCGCATCGCCCTCGGTGCCCAGCCCCTTGGTGCGGATCTCCTTCTCCATGGTGCGCAGCGCCGCGTGCATCGCGTTGAGGTCGTCTTTGGTCCGGCGCGCCGCCGCCAGCTCGGCGAGCTTGACTTCCAGCGCCTCGCGCGCCTCGAGCACATCGGGAAGGCGGCGCCGCCGCTCGAGCAACTTCGGCAGCGACTCTCCGAAGCCACGCATACGCCGCAGGAAAATGCCTTCGCCATGGCGGACATCCACAAAGCCCTGCGCCTGGAGGACGACCATCGCCTGCCGAACCGAGGTCCGGCTGACGCGGAGCTGGGTCGCGAGCTCCCGCTCCGGTGGGAACCGGTCGCCGGGCGCCATCTTGGACTCCCGGGCAAATTGCCCGAGTCGCTCGCCGAGATCCTCGTAGAGGCGGCTGCGCTCGAGTGGGCGCAAGGCCGCGATCGAGGTCACGCCCATGGCGGCAGTTTATCAGGCTCAGAGGTCTAGTGGTCCAACCATTGACAACCCAGAGCCGCTCGACTAATCTCTCGGAGTCAGCCGGTGCCCGCCTGGGCGCGGCGTTAGGAGGGAAGCATGGTCGGTACACCTCGGCGTCTTCTGTCCAGCAGCGTCGCGGTCGCGCTCCTACTGGCCGCCTGCGGAACGAGCACCGCCAACACCGGCGGCAAGCAACCCACCGGACCGGTCTCGATGGGCGTGCTGTCTTGCTTTACCGGCAGCCTCGCCAGCCTTGGTAATGCCATGCTCCAGGGATCCCAGTTGGCGCAAAAGGCGATCAACGACGCCGGCGGCATCCTCGGGCAACAGCTGAAGCTGTCTCATGCCGACACCCAATGCGACGAAGCCGACTCGGTCCCTGCGGTGCGCAAGCTGCTTTCCGATAGCAACGTGGTCGGGATCATCGGACCGGAGACGCAGGAGATCAACGCGGTCGCCCCCATCGTTTCGGCAGCCAAAATCCCCACCCAATTCCAGGGTGGCAGCACGGCCTTCGACCACAATGCCAATCCTTATCTCTGGCGCGATAGCCCCTCCGACTCTCAGCTCGGCGTGGCCATGGCCTTGTACGCCTACCAGAAGGGGTATCGAAGTGCCGGGCTGCTCTTCTACTCCGATATCGCCGCCCAGACATTTGCGGATCCGATCACGGCGACCTGGGCGAAGTTGGGCGGGACGATCGCGGTCCGCATCACCGACCTGGCTCCGGGCCAGACCTCGTATCGCACCCAGGTCCAGAAGGTGATCGACGCCAAGCCGGACGTGATTTTCACCCAGACCGACGCCCCGACGGCGGCAGTCCTCTTCAAGAACTTCAAGGAACTCGACAACCTGGCCATTCCCTTCGTCGGCACCGACGTCACCGGTGGCGACGATTACCTGAAGGCCATCACCTGGCCGGTGGCGCACGACCATCTCATCTCGGTCTACGGGACGTCGGTGAGCGGAGCGGCGACCGATGAGTTCAACCGGATTTTCGCGCTGCTGTTCCCCGGCCCAGACCAGCCTCAGGCCAACGCCAACTATGCCTACGATGCGGTGATCAGCCAGGCCCTCGCCGTGGACAAGGCGAACAGCATCAACGGACCGGACATCAACGCCGCGATGACTTCAGTGACCAATCCCCCGGGGACCGCGTGCTACACGTACAAGACCTGCCTGGATCTGATCAAGGCCGGGACCAAGATGAACTACGAGGGAGCCAGCGGAGACCTGAACTACAACAAGTACAACAACGTCTTCGGACCCTACGCCGCCTTCCAGGAAACGCTCGCCGGTCAGCAGCAGTCGGTCCAGACGATGACCGCCGCGCAGCTGGCGGCCGCGACGCCGTGACGCCCTAACCCGATCGCGATCGTTACGATTTCGACCATGCCCGGAGGTCAGGTGTGCATCAGGCGCTCCTGACCCTCGGGTTCGGCCTGGTGACGGCGGCCATCCTGTCGCTGTCGGCGGTCGCCTTCACCCTGGAATACGCCGTCACCAACGTGGCCAACCTCTCGCACGGTGAGATCCTCACCGTGGGAGCCTACGCCGCCCTGGTCGTCCACGAGCGGACTGGGAGCGCGCTGGCAGCGGCGCTGGCGGCAGCGGCGGCCGGTGGGATCATCGCCCTCGCGATGCACCTCGCCGTCGTCGATCGCTTCATCCGCCGTGGCACGCCGACGCTCGTCATCTTCATTGCGACGCTGGGCCTGTCGTTTGTGATCCAGAACGTGCTGGTCATCATCTTCGGCGCGGCGAACCGCGCCTACACCATCCCGCCGGGGGCACCCTTCCAGCTCGGGCCCTTCCTCTGGACCGCCGTCGACATCGAGACCATCGTTTCCGCCATCGCCATCACGGTCGCGCTCTTCGTGATCATCACCTACACCAAGTTCGGCAAGGCCCTGCGCGCCGTGTCGCAGAACCGCGAGCTGGCCCGGGTCAGCGGGATCAACGCGAATCTCGTTGCCTCCGCCACCTGGTTCCTCGCCGGACTGGTCGCCGGCTATGCCGGGTTCATCCTGGCGGAGAGCATCGGCACCTTCACGCCCAGCTTTGGCTTCAGCTTTTTCTTGATCACGCTGACGGCCGCAGTCGCCGGCGGGCTGGGTCGCGCCTTCAGCACGATGGTCGGCGCCATCATCGTCGGCATCGCCCTGGAATTTTTTGGGGGCTACGTCAGCCCGGGCTACAACCTGGCGTTTGCCTTCGGGATCCTGGCGCTGGTCATTCTGATCCGGCCCCGCGGCCTGTTCGTCAACGCACGTCGGAGCGTCTTCGAATGACGCAGTACCTGGTCTCGGTCCTGACCGAAGGCGCGGTCTTCGGGATCATGGCGCTCGGGCTGAACGTGATCTGGGGATGGTCGGGCGACTTCGACCTCGCCTACTACGGCTACGTCGCGCTGGGCGCCTACATGACGCTCGTCCTCACCATCGGCCGGCAGCCCCCGCCCACCAAATACATCCTGGGCCTGACGCTGCCCTACCCCGTCGCCATCGTGCTCGCGGTGGCCTCGGTCATGGTTCTCGCGTTCGTCATCGGCCTGATCGCGCTGCGCCATCTTCGCGGCATCTATTTCTCGATCGTGACGCTCGGCGCGGTCTATGTGCTCTATACGGTGGCCGGCCAATTCGTGCCGCTCTTCAATGGCTACCAGGGCCTGTCCGGCCTGGTCAACCCGATGGCCGACGTGCTGGGGATCGACTTCAACAGCTATCAATATTTCTTGCTGGGCTTCGCCATTGCAATCTTCCTCCTCGTCTACCTCTTCCTTTCCCGGGTCTCGAGCAGCCGGTTCGGCCTCGCGTTGCGGTCGCTGCGCGAGGATGAGCGGGCGGCGGCCGCGTTTGGGCGCGATATCTACCGGCTGAAATTGAAAGCCTATGTGTTGGGCGCTGCGATCGGGGGGCTGGGCGGCGCCCTGTTCGCGACCTACGTGACCGCCTTCAATACGACGGCCTGGACGCCGCTCGAAACCATCGTCCTCTACGCCGCGATCCTGGTCGGCGGCCGGGGCAACATCCGTGGCGTGGTGCTCGGTGTGTTCATCGTGATCGTGCTGATCGAGGAATCGACGCGTTTTCTGCCTGAGATCCCGGGACATCCCAACCTCGCGCTCGACCTTCGGCCGGTCGTGATCGGACTGGCGCTCATCCTCTTCCTCCGCTATCGGCCCCAGGGCCTCCTACCCGAGCGACGCTACGTGGATCCGGTTCAAGAAAAAGCGAAACCGGAGCTCGCCAGATGACCACCGAGACGCCGGCGGCGCTCGAGGTGCGCGGGCTGAGCAAACACTTCGGCGGTGTCCGCGCCGTGGAGAATTGCTCGTTTACGGCCCCCGAGGGAAAGGTGACCGGATTGATCGGTCCCAACGGCGCCGGCAAGAGCACGGCCATCGACCTGATTTCGGGATTCAAGCTGCCCGACGCCGGCACCGTCGTGTTCGGCGGAAAGGCCCTCGAGGGCCTTCCACCGCACCGCATCTCACGGCTGGGTCTGATCCGAACCTTCCAGACGCCTCGCGAGTGGCGCGGTCTCACCGTGCTCGAGAACGTGGTGCTGGCTCGCTGGGACGAACCGCGCGAAACCTTCTGGCGTGGCGTCCTCGGGCTGCGGCAAGCCCACCGCGAGACAACGGTTGGCGAGCTGGCCGAGGCTCGCGCGATTCTGGAGGAGTTCGGCCTGTTTGCGCTTCGCAACGAGCGCGCCGGCAACCTGAGCGGTGGCCAGAAACGCCTCGTCGAATTTGCCCGGATCCGGATGGCGCAACCGCAGCTCGTGATCCTCGACGAGCCGATGGGCGGCGTGAACCCGGTCCTGGGCGAGCGCATGGCGCTCGCGATCGAGGCGTTCATCGCCACCGGCACGTCCGTGATCGTGGTCGAGCACAACCTGCCCTTTATCGAACGCGTCACCGACCACGTCGTCGTCATGTCGCAGGGCTCCGTGATCGCGAGCGGGCCGTTCGAGTCGTTGCGCTCGAACCAGGCGGTGATCGATGCCTACCTCGGCGAGATGCCGACCTATGAGCAGCCAGGCGCCTGACGTCCGGCCGGCGCTGCGGGTCGAGGGACTGACCGCCGGCTACGGTGGCCCGCCCATCGTCGAGAACGTCAACGTGCAGGCCCGCCCCGGCGCGATCACCGCCATCGTCGGACCCAACGGCGCCGGCAAGTCGACGCTGCTGAAGGCGATCGCCGGGTTGATCCGACCCACCGCCGGCCGCGTGTTCGTCGGAGATGCGGATGTGACCGGACAGCCGGCCGAACGGCTCGTGCGCAAGGGACTGGCGTACATCCCGCAGGTGGCCAACGTCTTCCCCGACCTCACCATTCGCGAGAACCTGGAGATGGGCGGCTACAGCCGGAAAAGCGGGGTGGGTGAGCGGGTCGACGAGCTCTTTCGCCTCTTTCCCGACCTCAAGGGATCGGCACACCGGCAGGCGAACACGCTCAGCGGTGGGCAGCGGACCATGCTCGCCCTGGCGCGCGGTCTCATGGTGGATCCCTCGGTGCTGATCCTCGACGAGCCGAGTGCCGGGTTGGCGCCCCGATTCCAGGGACTGATCTGGGAGCGGATCGAGGAAATCCGGGCGACCAATGTGGCGGTCCTCGTGATCGAACAGAACACCCGCGAGACGCTGCGGCACGCGCAATGGGCATACGTCCTGGTGCTCGGGCAGAACCGGCTGGAAGGTCCGGGGCACGACCTGCTCAACGATGATGAGGTCGTGAATCTCTACGTCGGCCGTCTCTCGTGAGTCCGCTGATCTTTGTGGTGTGGGTGGTGGTCGGCGTCGTCGTCGGCGCCTACGGCACGCTGGTTGGCGCCGGTGGCGGCTTTGCCATGGTCCCCATCCTCTTACTTGTCTATCCGCAGCAATCGCCCGCCCAGCTGACCGCCGTGTCGCTCGGGGCCGTCTTCGCGAACGTCATCTCGGGCTCGATCGGATACGCGCGGCTCAAACGGATCGACTTTCGCACCGGGCTCGCGCTCGCGCCCGCGACCATCCCCGGCGCGATCATCGGGGCGCTCGTCGTGGGCGCCATCCCTCGAGTCGCGTTCGACCGCGTCATGGGCAGCGCCCTTATCCTCGTTTCCGGATTCCTCCTGCTCAAGCCTCACGGCAGCATCCCGCTCGCCCTCGGGGGTCGATGGGTCATATCGCGAACCATGGTCGACTCGGACGGCAATCGCTACCAGTACCGGTTCAACCTGGCGCTGGCCATCGTCGCCAGCTTCGGCATCGGTTTCGTGTCCAGCCTCCTCGGCATCGGTGGGGGCATCGTCCAGGTGCCGATCCTGACCAGCTTCTTCGCATTTCCCGCGCACATCGCGTCGGCGACCTCGCAATTCGTCCAGATCTTCACGAGCGGGTTCGGCACCCTGACCCACGTCGTTCGAGGGGACTACGCATCGTTCGTAGGCGTCACGGTGGCGCTGGCGGTCGGCGTCATCATCGGCGCGCAGTTCGGGGCCGTCATCTCCCGCCGAGTGGCCGGCAGCGCGATCATCCGACTTCTCGCCGTGGCCCTGGGCCTGGTCGGGATCCGGCTCCTGCTCCTTCGGTCCTGACCGGTGCTAGACGCCGAGCTGGGACGCGAGATCGACGAAGTCCTCGGCCACGATATCGACTGAGATGTCGAGGGTCTCCGTTTGGCCGGTGCCCCATTCCTGAGGACGGCGCACGAAGGCGGTTCGCATCCCCTGGCCCGCGCCGGCGGCCAGGTCATAGCCGTGCGAGGCGACCATCATCGACTGTTCGGGTCGAACGGCGAGCAGATCGGGGACCAATCGGTATACGCGAGGGTCCGGCTTATAGGTCCGCACCAGCTCGACCGATAGGACGCAGTCGAAGGGGAGGTGAGCCGCTCGGTTGAGGTCGACCAGGTGAGCCATGCCACCGTTCGAGAGCGTGGTCAACACGTAGCGTGAGCGCAAGCGGGACATTCCGCTGACGGAATCCGGCCAGGGCGGCAGGTGGTGCCAGGCGAAAACCAGGCGGTCGCGATCCGCTTCGGTCAACGACGGGAGCGACAGCTCGCTTATAACCTCACGCAACGAGGCGCGATGCACGTCGTCGAGCACCTGCCAGGGCATTTCGCCGCTACGGATGCGATTGAGATAGGGCAGATACTTACTCCGCCATCGGTTGGCAAACGCCGGCGCGTCGACCACCAGGTCGCGCTCCTTCGCAATGGCGGTCATTTCTACCGCGACCCCGCCGCGCCAGTCGACGACGGTTCCAAAGACATCGAAGGCCAGCACCTTGAGATCGGAACGAGTGTTGCGGGCCATCGCTGGACGTTAGCCCTGGGCCAGCTGGAGGTCGGAGCGGTCGATCGCGTCTTGCGGATGGCGCAGGATGTCGAGCAGCCTCGGGTCGTGCGGGACGATGACACCCTCGAACTCGGACCCGACCTGCTCTAAGGTTTTTGCCCACGCCTCGCGATCAGCAGGCACATCGACGCGCAGCCACTCGCGCATGGTCGTGACGATCTTCCCGCCCTGCGACACGCCGATCGTGGCTCGACGGCGCGACAGGTGCTGTAGCGTCTCGAATCCCCTCCACGAGAGAGTCTCAAAGGCGGGGGAGTTCGGAAGGATCAGCCCGACGCAGAGCTGGCTGGTGACCGCGGCGATCGCCGCCAGCGCGAGCATCGGGTCGCGGCCGCCGTCGTCCTCCATCCAGACGCTGTCAACGCCGGCTGCCTCCATCGCGCGCGCGTCCGCCAGGAATTCCCCCGGGTCCTCGAACCGGGAGGGGAAGACGACCCCCACCTTCATCTATGCCTGGGCGCTGAAGATGATGACGGCGCGCAAGGCCAGCACGCCGACCAGTACCAGCACCGGAACGACGACCGGAGGCAGCTGACGCCTCATCGTCGGCCGCCATTCGGCGATCAGCGGCACCAGCGTGCCGACCAGAACCACCAGCCAGAGGATGATCCAGCCGCCGCCGAGCACCTTCGACACGACACCGCCGAGCGTGATGAAGAAGAGCGCGATCAAGATCAGCTCCAGGATGATGAAGTAGCGGTCTGCCTCCATCAGCTTGCCGTCGCTGACGGCCGCGTCGCGCCGGCCGCGGTTCAGTAGCAGGACGGTGGCGGCCGCGCCACTCAGCCCTGACGCGAGGAACAACCCGCCCAGCGTCCACGTATCGCTCCACACCGGCTGGTTGCTCACCGCGAGCAGAACGCCGGTGTAGGCCGCGACGAAGAATCCAAAGATGGCGCCGAGGACCATGAATACCTTCCCAAGGGCACTGTTCATGACGCGGCCGGCGCCGGCGAGAATGCGCCAGCGCAGATATCCGCCCTCACCTACGGCACCCAGAAACGTCACAAACGAGAAGAGCCCGAAAATGGTGAGCCCCCACGACCCCAACGAGATCGGCGAGTACGCCTTGAACGCCGGAGTGCCGGTCCTGACATCGACCAGCATGTGCCAGAAGCGGAGGGGCTGGCCCAGGTCAAGCGTGAGGAGGATCGGGCACAGTAGCAGCAGCGGAAAGCTGATGATGAAGGCGAGTCGCGATGCGGCCTTATCCGCCGGATTGCCCCAGAGCCGCAGCATCGTGCCGATGACAAAGGCGCCGCCGGCGATGCCGGCAAAGAAGAAGTACAGAAGGATATACCACTCCCAGTGCGGCGGGACGACGAAATGCTCGCCGGGCATCAGCCCCCACCCTGCCCTCCCCCGCGAGCGGGGGAGGGTGATGAGCCTGACCCTGCCCCGGAGGGGGAGGGAGATGAGCTCTCGCCGCGACGGCGGAAGGCGATCAGACCGGCGACCGCTGCGAAGACTGCGGTGACGCCCGCCGTCAGATAGCCGGGGATGTTGTTGCGGCTCGGCAGGACGGCGCTCTCGGCGCTGGGCAGGTTGTAAGCCTCGGGCTTATCGGTAATCAGGAACAGCGCGTGCAAGCCGCCGTACTCCTCGTTGCCATAGATGCGCGCCTGGCTCATGCCCTGCTGCTGCAGCGTGTTGAGCCGGGCGGCGGCCGTCTGGCGCATCTCGTCGAGCGGGCCGAACTTGATCGACTGCGTCGGACAGGCCGTGGCGCAGGCCGGCTTCAAGTTGTTCTGCAGGCGGTCGTAGCAGAAGGTGCACTTTTGTGCCGTTCCACTGGTGCTGTTGAAGCCGATGACGCCGTAGGGGCAGGCCGAGATGCAGTCGCGGCAGCCGTTGCAAACGTCCTGCTGGATGAAGACGGTATCGAACTCGGTGCGGACGATGGCATTGGTGGGGCAGACTTCGAGGCAGCTGGCGTTGGCGCAGTGCTTGCAAACGTCCGACATCATCGACCAGGCGATCGGCTTGTCCTGGCTCGTGCCCGCTTGCTCGACGAATCGAACATGCCGCCAGTTGGCGTGGTCGAGCCCGCCGGTGTTGTCGTAGCTGCCGCGGAACTCGAGCGGGTTGTTGGGGAGAGCGTTCCATTCCTTGCAGGCGACCTCGCAAGCCTTACACCCGATGCAAAGCGTCGTGTCCGTGAAGAATCCGACCGGTGCGGCCATGCTCAGTTCCCCATCAGGTTGGGCGTGATTTTCGTCAATCCCTGGTCGTGGGCAAACAGATCGAGTGGCAAGGCGGCGATTTCATCGACGACTGGCACGGCCCTCGTGTCCCGCCGGAGGTCGAAGGTCAGCAGATACTTGCGGCAGGTCTGGCAGCCATCGACGCGGACGTGAGGGAAGCGCTCCTGTTCCTGGTAGATCGGGAGCTTGGTGCCCGTCGACTCGCCGCAGCCGGCGCAGGTCATGCGCGCAAAGACCCAGTTGTTGGCGCAGCGTGAGCAGACTAAGTAGCGAGGCCCGCTGACCAGCGCCTCGCCGGACACCGCGAAGTAGGAGAGCTGCGGTAGTCCCCCGCACGCCGGACACTCGTACATCACCCTCCCACCTTGCGGTGGCGGCATCATTTCCCTCCCCCTCTGGGGGAGGGCAGGGTGGGGGCTCTTGAGAGCTTCCAGCAGCGGAGAGGCAGAGGCGCGGGCTAAATAGGTTTCGACGGGAGTCAGTGACTGCCCATCGAGCCAGCGCTGCACGAGGTTCACGAGGTCGGCATTGCAAAAGACGGCGATCACGCCATCCCGGAGCGCGCGCGGGCCCGCTTCGACGGTGACATCGACGATGGCTGGCAGGATATTCCTGGCCG
>Ga0307479_10000063_pt1 | contig 116625 bp, 59 predicted proteins | sample atmos_gasesECM4C_FD_203743 | JGI IMG/M metagenome (GOLD analysis project Ga0307479, IMG submission 203743) | Hardwood forest soil microbial communities from Morgan-Monroe State Forest, Indiana, United States - atmos_gasesECM4C_515 | ecosystem: Environmental > Terrestrial > Soil > Temperate... | reverse complement strand
CCGAACGCCAGCACGTGCTGCTGCTCGCCCTGCACCACATCGTCTGCGACGGCTGGTCGCTGTCGGTCCTCACCCGCGAGCTGGCGGCGCTCTATGCCGCCGCCCTGACGCCTGGCGGTCCGCCCGATCCCCTCCCCGCGCTGACCGTGCAGTATGCCGACTTCGCCGTCTGGCAGCGCCGCTGGCTGGCCGCCGCGCCTGCCGCCGCCGGCGGCTTCCCCGGCAGCGCCGCCGGCAGCCTGCCGGGCGAGGCGCTGGCCGTGCACCTCGCCTACTGGCAGCAGCAGCTCGCCGGCGCTCCCGAGGCGATCCAGCTGCCGACCGACCGGCCGCGGCCGGCGGTGCAGAGCCTGCGCGGCGCCATGCGCGCCGTCACGCTGCCGGCCGAGACCGCGCACCTGGCCCTGGCCTTTGGCCGCAGCGCCCAGGCCACGCTGTTCATGACCCTGATCACCGCCTGGGCGGCGCTGCTCTGCCGCTACAGCGGCCAGTCCGAGGTGATGATCGGTTTCCCGATCGCCAACCGCAACCGCGCCGAGACCGAGGGCCTCGTCGGCTTCTTCGTCAACACCCTGGTGCTGCGTGCCGGCTTCGCCGGCAACCCCGGCTTCGGCCAGGTGCTGGAACGGATCCGGCAAGCGACCCTGGGCGCCTACGTCCATCAGGACCTGCCGTTCGAGAAGCTGGTCGAGCTGCTGCGGCCGCAGCGCCGGCTGGACGTGAGCCCGATCATCCAGGTGCTTTTCGCGCTCCAGAACCTGCCCGCCGCCGGGCTCGACCTGCCCGGCCTCGTCTTGACGCCGCAGGCGCTGGCCACCGGCACCGCCAAATTCGAGCTGACGCTCGGCTTCCAGGAAAACGGCGCGCAGATCGTGGGGAGCCTCGAGTACAACGCCGACCTGTTCGACGGCGCCACGGCCACCCGCCTCTCTGAGCACTATCTGCGGCTGCTCGGCAATGCCCTGGTGACGCCGGAGCGGGAGCTCGCCGAGCTGCCCCTGCTCGCGGCGGCCGAGCGGCAGCAGCTGACCGTGGAATGGGCGCTGCTGGACGGCCTCGCCGCGCGTGCCGGACGGCGCGCGGCGGCGGGAGCGCGCAGGCAGCCGGCGCGGTCGTCCGGCAAGCCCGGGAGACGGATCTACGTCCTCGATCGCCACCGCCAGCTGGCGCCGATCGGCGTCCACGGGGAGATCTTCACGACCGGCGATCCGCCCCGTGGCCGCCGCCGCCGTACGGCACCAGGCGCCGAGCGGCTCCTCCCGGACGCCTGGGGGGAACAGCCGGGCTCCCTGCTGGTGTCCAGCGGCCTCACCGGTCGCCGCCTGGCGGACGGCCGCCTGCACGTCTTGCCCGGCGGCACGCCGGGGTCCCGGGACCGCGGCAGCCGCCGCGTGGCGCTGGCGATCGAGGCCGCCCTGGCACCCGCCCAGCCGCGACTCGAACCCGGTGGCTACGCGGCGCCGCGCACCGAGCTCGAAGACCGCATCGCGGCGATCTGGCGCTCCCAGCTGCAGCTCGATGCCGTCTCGGTCAACGACAACTTCTTCGACCTCGGTGGACATTCGCTGCTGCTGGCGCGCGTCCACGCCCGCCTCGAGGAAGAGCTGGGCGTGCAGATACCGATGATCGACCTTTTCCATCACCCCACCATCGCCGCGCTCGCTCGGCACCTGGGCACGCGGGAGGAGACGCCGGCCTTCACCCACAGCCGCGAGCGCGCCGCGCGGCGGCAGCAGGCGCTCGTGCGGCGCGCTCCCGCCGGCCGCGGTCGGACCGGGGAGCAGCGATGAGCGCGGCGGCGACGCGGCCGCTTGCCGCCGACCGCGATGTCGCCGTGGTGGGCATGGCCGGCCGCTTTCCCGGCGCGCGCAACGTCGACGAGCTGTGGCGCATCCTCGCCGACGGCGTCGAGGCGATCACCTTCTGGAGTCGCGAACAGCTGGCAGCGGCCGGCCTCGGTGCCGAGGCGCTGGACTCGCCGCGCTACGTCCGCGCCCGCGGCGTGCTCGACGGCGCCGAGCTATTCGACGCCGCGTTCTTCGGGCTGCTGCCCCGCGAGGCGGAGGTGATGGACCCCCAGCAGCGGGTCCTCCTCGAGTGCGCATGGGAGACCCTGGAGGACGCCGGCTGCGATCCCCGCCGCTTTCCCGGACTGATCGGCGTCTTTGCCGGCGCCGGCGCCAACACCTACGCCTGGCACAACCTGGCCGGCAACCCCGAGATCGTGGCGGCGCTCGGCACCTTCCAAGCGGCGCTTGGCAACGAGCGGGACTTCCTCGCCACCAACATCTCCTACCGCCTCGACCTGCGCGGACCGAGCTTCACCGTGCAGAGCGCCTGCTCGACCTCGCTGGTCGCCGTTCACCTCGCCATGCAGAGCCTGCTCGGCTATGAATGCGACCTGGCGCTCGCCGGCGGCGTCACCATCCTCGTGCCGCAGCTCACCGGCTACTGGCACCAGGAGGGCGGCATCCTGTCGCCGGACGGGCACTGCCGCGCTTACGACGCGGCGGCGGCGGGAACCGTCGGCGGCAGCGGCGCGGGCCTGGTGGCGCTCAAGCGGCTCGGCGACGCCCTGGCGGCGGGCGACACGGTGCGCGCCGTCCTGCGCGGCTCGGCGGTGAACAACGACGGCGCGCAGAAAGTCGGGTTCACCGCTCCCAGCGTCGACGGGCAGGCCGAGGTGATCGCGGCAGCCTTGGCGATGGCGGGCGTGGACGCGCGCGACCTCTCCTATGTCGAAGGCCACGGCACCGGCACACCACTCGGCGATCCGATCGAGCTCCGCGCTCTGACCCGCGTCTTCCGCGCCGCCACCGGCGACCGTAACTTCTGTGCTCTCGGGTCGGTGAAGACCAACCTGGGGCATCTCGACGCCGCGGCCGGCATCGCCGGCTTGATCAAGACGGTGCTCGCGCTGGAGCACCGCACGCTGCCTCCCAGCCTCCACTACCGCCGCCCCAACCCGCGCGCCGAGCTCGCCGACAGCCCGTTTTACGTCAACGCCGAGACCTACCCATGGGTCCCCGACAGGCTGCCGCGCCGCGCCGCGATCAGCGCCTTCGGCATTGGCGGCACGAACGCTCACCTGGTGCTGGAGGAGGCACCGGAGCCAGCGGCCGCGACGCCCGGCCGCCCGTGTCAGCTGCTGCCGCTATCAGCGCGTAGCGTGCCCGCCCTCGAGCAGGCGACTGCCGCCCTCGCCCGGCACCTGGGCCGTGAGGCCGGACTCTCTGCTGCCGCCTTCGCCGACGTCGCCTACACCTTGCAGGCCGGCCGGCGGGGCTTCGAGCATCGCCGCTTCACGGTTGCCACCGACCCGACCGCGGCGGCGGCGGCGCTGTGCGGGCACGGCGAGGTGGCCGTGGCCTCCGGACGTGCCGAGCTGCGCGAGCGGCCGCTGGTCTTCCTCTTCCCCGGGCAGGGCACGCAACGGGCTGGCATGGCCGCCGGGCTCTACCGCCACGAGCCCGAGTTCCGCGCCGACGTCGACCAGTGCGCCGAGCTGTTGCTACCTGCCCTGGGCCTCGACCTGCGGCAGGAGATGTTCGGTGCCGCGGGCGCGGGCGCCACCGCCGATCGGGAGGAGCGCCTGCGGCAGACCGCGCTTGCCCAGCCGGCGCTGTTCACGATCGAGTACAGCCTGGCGCGCCTGTGGATGCGCTGGGGGTTGCGGCCGGCGGCGATGCTCGGCCACAGCCTGGGAGAGCTGGTGGCGGCCTGCCTGGCCGGGGTGATGGCGCTCCCGGAGGCCCTCGGTCTGGTCGCCGTTCGCGGCCAGCTGCTGCAGGAGCTGCCGCCCGGGGCCATGCTCAGCGTCGAGCTGCCGCAGAGGGAGGTCGAGGCGCTGCTCGGCGAGGGGTTGTCGCTCGCCGCCATCAATGCGCCGTGCTCTGCCGTGCTGTCGGGCGAGCCGGCGGCGGTCGCCGAGGCGGAGGCGGAGCTGGCCAGGCGCGCGGTGCGCTGCCGCCGCCTGCGCACCTCGCATGCCTTCCACTCGCGGTGGCTCGACCCCGTGCTTGAGCGCTTCGCCGCGGCGGTTGCCAAGCTTACCCTGCGGCGGCCCGCGATCCCCTTCCTGTCCAACGTCAGCGGCAGCTGGATCTCCGATGCCGAGGCGACCGCGGCCGCCTACTGGGTGCGCCAGCTGCGGCAGACCGTGTACTTCGGGGCCGGCGCCGCCGAGCTGCTCGGCAACCCGTATCACGTCTTCCTCGAAGTGGGACCGGGTACGGCGCTGCGCACCCTGGTGCTCGCACAGCCCGCCGCGGCCGGGCGCACGGTCCTCGCCTCGCTGCCGGGCGGGGCGACCGCGGCAAGCGCCGAGGAGGGCGACCTGCCGGCCCTCTACCAGGCGCTCGGCCGGCTGTGGCTGGGCGGTTTCGAGGTGGACTGGGACGCGGTGCACGCCGGCGAGCGCCGCCGCCGGGTCCGGCTGCCGACCTACCCTTTCGAGCGCCGGCGGTACTGGATCGAGCCGCGCGCCACGCCATCACCAGCGGGGTCCACCGGCGTGGGAGAGCAGCCTGCGCCGGCGACGCCGGCGCCAGCCAATGAGCCACCGGCGGTCGCCCTGGCCGCCGGCAACCGGGCCGCGCCGGCGCCGGTCGGGAGCGCGTCTGACGCTCTCCTCGGGGCGGCGGCGGCTTCACCCCCGGCCGTCCGGCCGCCGCTCCCGACCCCGTACGTGCCGCCGGCCGACGCTCGCGAGCAGGAGCTGACGGCGCTCTGGGAGGAGCTGCTGGGCGTCGCCGGCATCGGCGTTGCCGACGACTTCTTCGATCTCGGCGGTCATTCGCTGTTGGCGATCGCCATCCTGGAGCAGATCGAGCGTCGCTTCGGTGCCGTGTTGCCGGCGAGCATCCTGGCCGGCGGCACCACCATTCGCGGATTGGCGCGTCAGCTCGCTGCGGCGGCGGCAGGGCCCACGAACGGTCCGCGGCCGCTGCGCGTCGTGCTGCAGGCCGGGGGAGCGGCGCCGCCGCTCTGGTGGATCCATCCCATCGGCGGCAGCGCACTCTGCTATCGCCACCTCGTCCGCCAGCTCGGGCCTGGCCGTCCGCTCTACGCCATCCAGGCCGCCGGGCTCGACGGCGTGGAGCCCGCCGCCGGCAGCATCGAGGAGATGGCGGCGCGCTACGTCGCGGAGCTCGTCGCGGTCCAGCCGGCCGGGCCCCACCTCCTGGCAGGCTGGTCGTTCGGCGGCCTCGTCGCCTATGAGATGAGCCGGCAGCTCCAGGCCGGCGGCCGCGAGGTACGGCGCCTCGTGCTGCTCGATTCCTGGCCTCTGGCAGGGACCAACGGCGCCGGGGAGGATGAGCCACATCGACTGGCTGCGGGCGCTACAGGTGAGACCGGGGAGGCGGGCGAGGCACGCGCGACCGATGCGACCCGCGGCGCGGCGGCGATCCTCGGCTCCTTCCTGCGCGACCTGGCAGGAGGGGATGGTGGCGGGGCGCTTGCCGCCCTGCCGCCCGCGGCGATCGAGCGGCTGTTCACCGTCTGGAGCGCACACCTAGAGGCGGCGATGCGCTACCGGCCGGCCCCCGCCACCCTGCGTGCCGAGCTGCTGCGCGCCGCCGAGCCGGTGCCGGGAGTGGCGGGTCCCGATGCCGCTCAGCTGGAGCGCGTCTGGAGCGAGCTCACCGGTGCCAAGGTGGCGGCGACCGTGGTGCCGGGAAGCCATTACACGATGCTGGCGCCGCCGCACGTCGAGGTCCTCGCCGCCCACCTCCAGCGCTGCCTGGAGGAGGCCCGGTGAGGCGCGTGCCGGCGCCGCGACGGCCATGGCCAGGAAGGAGAAAGTGACATGGATGAGCATCGGCACGACGTCATCGTCGTCGGCGGTGGACCGGCGGGCAGCACCTGCGCCACCCTGCTGGCCCGCGCCGGCTACGACGTGCTGCTCCTCGAGCGACACAAGTTCCCACGCTTCCACATCGGCGAATCGATCACCGCTTTCGGCTTCGAGGCGTTCAAGAAGCTGGGCGTCTACGACGAGCTCAAGCGGTTGAATTTCGTCAAGAAAAAAGGGCTCGAGTTCGTGCTGCGCGAGTTTTCCCTCAAGGCCTACTTCTTCACCGAGCATCCCAATGAGCCGGGCGAGCTGCCCTGGGCCTTCCAGATGAAGCGCGCGGAGCTCGACACCGTGCTGCTCGACAACTGCAAACGCAGCGGCGCCAAGGTGCTCGAGGAGCAGCTGGTCAAGCAGGTCCTTTTCGACGGCAACCGCGCGGTCGGCGTGGAGTACAAAGACCTGGCGCCGGGCTCCTCCGACGAGCTGCGGCGCGCCCATGCACGGTGGATCATCGACGCCACCGGCCTCGCCGGACTGCTCAACCGGCAGCTCAAGGACAACTGGTACAACGATCCGCTGCTCGAGAACAAGATCGCGGTCTTCGCCCACTGGACAGGCGACTTCGAGATCACCAACACCGACGAGGACGTCAACTTCAGGCTTTGCGTGCACGACAACCGGCGCGACTGGGCGTGGTTCCTGCCGGTGGACAAGCACGTCGTCTCGCTGGGCGTCGTGCTCAGCCAGGAGACGGCGAAGAGCGAGGTGCGCAGCCGCACTCCGGAGGAGATCTTCTACCACTATGCGCAGGGCATACCCTACCTCGACGATTTCCTGCGCCGCCACCAGCTGACGCAGACCGAGAAGTTCCGCGTCGTCAAAGACTACTCCTACCGTTGCCGGCGATTCCACGGCGAGAGCTGGGCGCTGGTCGGCGACAGCGCCGGCTTCATCGATCCCATCTTCTCGACCGGGCTGCAGCTCGCCTTCAACAGCTCGTTCGCGCTGGTCGAGTGCCTGCAGCGTGCACTCGCCGAGGAGCGGCCGGACAGCTCGCACCTGGCTGTCTACAGCCGCCGTTTCGACGATTTCTACCGCCTCAACTCGATGCTGGTGCACATGTTCTACCTGGCGCGCCTCGATCCGCGGCGGGTCCTCGATCCCTATTACATGTGGGGCCACCTGTCGTGGGCAGGAGCCAAGTATCGCCTGCTCTTCATCTGGTACTTCGTGCGCGCCACCTTCACCAGCCGGCGGACGAGCCGCATCTGGACGGAGCAGCTGCTGTTCGGCAACCCCGACCCGGACAACGTCTTCGCCCGCCTGTGCCTGATGCTGTCGCACAACTATGACCTGCTCCACGGTCGTCAGCAGACGGCGGGGCAGCAGCTGCGGGCGGGCGCGAGCGCAGCGTGAAGCGGCGCCGCCGGCGGCGGCGCGCACCTGGTTTTTGGCCGCCGGCCGGCAGCGCGCGGGACCGCAACAAGGAGAGCCGCACGATGTACAGAGTCGCGCTGATCAACATGCCCTTCGCAGCGGCCGAGTCGCCTTCGATCGCGCTCACCCAGCTCAAGGCGGTGCTCGAGCGCGACCTGGGCGACCGCGTCAGCTGTGACATCCACTACCTGAACCTGGAGTTCGTCAGTTACCTCGGGCTGCCCCTGTTCCAGGCTATCTCCAACACGGTGGAGGCCAACACCTCGGGGCTTGGCGACTGGTTCTTCAGCCCGGCCGCCTTCCCCGAGATGCGCGATGAGCCCGAGCTCTACCTCTCTCGCCATTTTGCCGGCCAGCGCACGCAGCTCGACCAGGTCAAGCACCACCTCCTGAGCCGGCGGCGGACGGCCGGCGAAATGCTCGTCCAGCTGATCGAAAAGCTCGGCCTGATCCGCTACTCGCTGATCGGCTTCACCTCGATGTTCTCGCAGAACGTCGCCAGCTTCGCCATGGCCAAGGCGCTCAAGCGCCAGCGGCCGGAGCTGGTCACCGCGATGGGCGGCGCCAACTGCGAGTCGCCGATGGGCGAGGTGATCGCGCGCCAGGTTGGCGAGATCGACTTCGTGTTCTCGGGTCCGGCGCTGCTCAGCTTCCCGCGTCTGGTGCGCCACCTGCTATGCGGCGAGGAGGTTGAATGCCACCGCATCAAGGGAGTGCTGTCGCGGCGCAAGCTGCAAGTGGCGGCAACGGCCCAGCCGCAGACCGCCGCGGGCGAGATCGGCGACGAGCTCGACATCGACGAGGAGGTGCCGCTCGACTACGATGACTTTTTCGCCGCCTTCGACCGCAAGCTGCGCGGCACCGGTCTCGCGCCCGTCGTGCCATTCGAGACCTCGCGCGGCTGCTGGTGGGGCGAACGGTCGCACTGCACCTTCTGTGGCCTCAACGGCATGACCATGAGCTATCGTGCCATGGCGCCCAAGAAGGCAATCGACCTGCTGCATGGCCTCTTCGCGCGCTACGGTGGGCGAACCGCGGAGTTCCAATCCGTGGACAACATCCTGCCGCGGCGCTATCTGACCGACGTGCTGCCGTTGCTCTCGCCGCCGGAGCATGCGCAGCTGTTCTACGAGATCAAGGCCGATCTCAAAGAGCACGAGCTGGCCGTGCTCAAGCGCGCCCACGTCACCAAGATCCAGCCCGGCATCGAAGCGCTCTCCACCCAGACGCTCAAGCTGATGCGCAAGGGGACCACGGCGTTCCAGAACCTCAAGTTCCTGATGCATTGCCTGGCGCATGGCATCCAGCCGCTCTGGAACCTGCTGGTGGGCTTCCCGCGCGAGCCGGAAGCGGTCTACCGGAAGTACCACGACGACATCCCGCTGTTGCTGCATCTGCCGCCGCCGGCAGGGGCTTTCCCGGTGCGCTTCGACCGCTTCAGTCCGTACCACAAGCAGGCCGCGGAGTACGGCCTCGAGCTGCGCGCCTGCGACTTCTACGGCATGGTCTATCCGTTTCCAGCCGCCGAGCTGGACTCCCTGGCGTATTTCTTCAGGGACGGCAGCTTCTCGGCCGCCTATCAGGTCGCGACCGCCCGCTGGCTGGGCAAGCTGCAGCGGCGCGTCGCCGACTGGCAATCGCGGTGGCAGGGCAGTGGCGGCGCGGGGCGGCCCGAGCTGGCGGCGAGGCAGAGCGCGGACGGCTCCTGGTCGATCCACGACAGCCGCGGCGCGAGCCTGCGCCAGCATCGCCTCGACGCGCAGGGGTGGCGGCTGCTCAGCCTGCTGGGTGAGCAGCGCAAGCTCGCGTCGCTTGCCGAGCGCTGTTCGGAGATGGAACCGACGGAGATCGAGCAGCGGCTCGCGCAGCTCCGCGAGCGCGGCCTGCTCTTCGAAGAAGATGGCGTTTACCTCAGCCTGGTGAGCCCCGCGCGGCCTGCCGCACAGATGAACAGCAGCCGCGTCTGCAACGCATCCAAGGAGCTCGCCACGACATGATCGAACAGATCCGCGCGGTAGCCGGCAGCGATCAAGCCGCGGACGACAGCCGGGTAAACATCGCGCGAGAGCTGAATCGCGAGATACTCATGGAGTCCTATCGGTGCGCGTGCGATCTGGATCTTCTCGGCGGTGGCGCCTTCGGCGGGAAGGTGGTCTGGAGCCGACTTTCCAGGAACACCCTCCGCTCCTCAGGGGTCTTGAGGTCAAAGTCCATCATCTTTCTGAAGTAGAACAATATGACACCGCTCTCGATGAACCATGCCATCAATGCAAACATGAGCAGCTTGAGTACGAACGCCAGGCTGGTAAAGATCAGCGAAGGATAAGGATCTCTGCCAACGACCGTAAAGGCTCCCTGTATCGAGGCATACACATAGAGCAGCGTGATCATCCTGCGCGGGGCGTTCAGCATCTTGCTCTCCAACGCTCCCGCCACCAATGCGATGGCTACTCCCCCGGCGCAACCCGTCACCCAGCCAAAGACCTGGCTAAGCGTGACGCCTGCATCGTGCGCACTCTTTGGAATCCCGGGGATCAGCATCACGGCCTCGCACACGCCCAGCAAGGCAACAAATGAGATGGCCGGGAAGAGCGGACTCGGTTTACCGTGGGTCGGATAGCGCAGCTCCCGGAAGCACATCACGAAGAACACCGTCTGGACGTTGTTCATGAAGTTTTTGAGCGGCGTCAGCAGCGAGAAATCGAGGCCGGGAAACCACAAACGCAAGAGCGCGCCTATTCCCAGGACGAAGTAAAGAAGAGCCCATAGCATCCAAGCCCGCCCCCAGAGATCCGCGAACTCCTCTGCGCCGTTCTGCACCCGTCTACTCAGATCCTCATTTTCCCCCTCGCTTGGTGCCAGTTGCGGCACCTTCGGGATGAAGAGAAAGAGCAGCAACACGACAACGCTCTGTAGAAGAAGAACAGCTACGGCGATCCTCTCCGCCAGGAGGGGCGAGCCTATGGGCAGCTTGCTGCTCGCGGTGATCGTGCTCGGAAGGTACTTGGCGGACAGGCCAAAAAGCAGCGTCAGGCCAGGAAGTGCAAACAGCACCTCGAAGGTAGCCCGCATCTTGAGGCTCTTGATCTTGAACCAGGCCTGGAAGGTGTCAGCCACCTCGTCGTCAGGCACACCCTTTTTCGGGACGATCCTCGGAGGAGTCCCTGGATGCTCTGGCATGCGGCCTCCCGAGCTGGGGCCGCGCCGGTCAAGGATCAACCGACTCACCCACCAGCCCTGAACGTGCTGAGGTTCCGACTGCACCAACCGGCCAAGGGATGCTAGCTGATTAGAGATTTCGCAGGCAACTGCCGTATGGCAATATCTCTATCTGATGCTGGCACGGGGCCCGGCGAAGACCCCGGAGCTTTTTCATCAGAAGTACCACGAACCCCAGCCAGCGGCCCTCAGTGCGACGGCGGTGGCGTGCCGCCTGAGCTCGTGGAGCCATAGACGCCGGCAAGGAATGCACTGCTTTGGCCCGCGTTGTCACCGATGCGGATCACGTGACTCTCGCCAGCGACCCCGGCACTTGCGAGGAGGATGTTTCCGCTCTCGGTGCTGGTATAGCTGACCCCGGCGTTCGTCCCGATGGCAATGTTGAAGGTCCCGCTCGCAACGTTCACGAGCGCTCCGAGGCCGACCGCTGTATTGCCGGCACCGATGGTGCAGGAGCGTAGCGCGGCGTAGCCCAGGGCCGTGTTGTTGAAGCCGGACGTGTTCGTTCCCAGGGCATTCCAGCCGACCGCGGTGTTGTTTGGGCCAGAGGTGTTGCTGGCGAGGGCTACGGCGCCGACTGCCGTATTCGTCGTTCCGGTCGTATTGGCGCCCATCGCCGATATTCCGATCGCGGTGTTCAGGTTCCCAGTCGAAACGCTCGGATTCCCCGCGCCGGTGCCCAAGGAAAGATTGTCAGAACCCTGCGTCGGGCTGCGGCTGCTGAAGTACCCGACGACGTCAGCCAGGACGTGCGTTCCCGAGACCTCGGCATAAAGGGCGATGTCTCCCCCCTCTTGATCCTGGCGCACCGGGATCACGATGCCGTTCGCGATTGTCACCCCTGGCGTGTAGTTGATGATCGAGGTGCTGGGTATCGCCTGGTCCGACGGCCACGCGCGCAGGTCTCCAGGACCCTGGGGCGTCACTGCCACGAAGTTCAGCATCACCGCCTGCACCTGCGCGACGCCTCCGGCAAATCCCGGCACGGCAAGCGGGCGACCGGCCGGCCCGGGCCGGAGGAGCCGGCGCCGGGCCCGCTTCCGGCGTTCGTCAAAGCGGTGGCGTGAAGGTGAGGCTCGTCGTTGCCGTTGCCTGCGACAGGCCGTTCAGCGCGCACTCGGCCAGGGCCAGAGGATCGCGCACGTCGACGATCGCCACCTGGTCGCCGGCGAAACGTCCGCTGGTGATGGTGGCGGTCAGCCCGGCGGCGCCGCCGACACTGCCGAGATCCATCAGCAAGCCCGTGACCTCGGCGCGGCTATCGGTGTCGTCCGCCCACACGATTTCCAGCGTGCCGGAGATATTTTCCGCTGACGTGCAGCTCAGATTGCCCGTGAGCGAGAAGGTGAACGTGCCTGTCGTGGGACCTCCATCCAGGACCACGCAGCCGCTGATCGTGCCGCCACCGGTGGCGGTGGAGAGCGGCGGCTGCGCCGGCGGCAGCACCAGCTTCGCGGGCGGGTCGAAGTTGAGCGTGATCGATGCCAAGCACGAGGCGTCGAGCTGCGCTGCGGCGGGTCTCGCACACCAGGCGGCGGCCATGACCAGCACCACTGCCCATGCCACGGAGAGCCGGCGTCGGCCCATGGGGATCGCGGCACCGGTAAGCCTGCCGGATTGCTTCATGCAGCACCTCCTTTCAAGGTAATATGCGCTGAAGCGCATGGATGATAACACAGGAATAACTGTGGATAGAGACGCTCCCTCGCCGTTACAGCCGTCACGCAGATCCGGGCGCACCCAAGGCCAGGAGGCATCCCCGCGCGGCACCCGACCGCTGCCTCGATCCGGTCTCGGCCGGCAGGAAGGCCAAGCTCTGCCGCGAGCGGCGGGAGGAGCTTGCCGGGGCATGGATACGGCGCAACGGCCGACGGCTCACCCCAGCGGCTCGAGGTCCTCGTAGAGCCGCGACAGTGCCAGCGCGCGCACCCGTTCGGCCAACGGGAAGGTGTGGTCGCCGGCGTGCACGACGTCCACGCGCTCGAGCTCGAGATCGGAGAGGGCGGTACGGATCGACGGTGACAGCCGTGGCGCATCGGTGCGCTTGAACTCGAAGCCCAGACGGCGCCTGCCGCGCACGGCCAGGAGATCGAGCTCGGCGCCGCCGTGCGTGGCCCAGAAGAAGGACTCCTCCGGCCGTGCTCCCAGGCGCACCAGCACCTCGTTCAGCGCAAAGCCCTCCCAGGAGGCGCCAACCTTGGGATGCCCCGCCAGGTCGTGCCAGGCCGGAACGTTGAGCAGCGAGTGCAGCAGACCGCTGTCGGCGAGGTAGACCTTGGGCGAGCGCACCTGTCGCTTGCTGAGATTGGCGAACCAGGGCTGCAGTTGGCGCACCACCAGCGCAGCGGTCAGGATGTCGAGATAGCGGCGCACCGTCGTGCCCGCGATGCCGAAGGCCCGCGCGATCTCGGCGCCGTTCCATACCTGCGCGTGGTAGTGGGCCAGCATCGTCCAGAAGCGGCCCAGCGTCGCCGCCGGGATGGTCACCCCAAGCTGCGGCAAGTCCCGCTCGAGGAAGGTGCGGATGAAACCGCGCCGCCACTCGGCGCTTTCCTCGTCGGAGCTGGCGAGGTAGGAACGCGGGAATCCTCCCCGCAGCCAGAGCCGGTCGCGGGTGCCGACGCCCACCTCGTCGAGGGCGAAGCCTTCCAACTCGTAATAGAAGATCCTGCCGGCCAGCGATTCGGAGGTCTGCTTGAGCAGGTCCGGCGAAGCACTGCCCAGGATCAGGAAGCGGACCGCCGAGCCCGGCCGGTCGGCGAGCACCCGCAGGGCCGGGAACAGCTCCGGGCGCCTCTGCACCTCGTCGATGACCACCAGGCCGGCCAGGTCGCGGAGCGCCAGCATCGGCTCGGCCAGCCGGGCCACGTCGACCGGATCCTCGAGATCGAAGAAAGTGGCCGGGCCGTTGCGGCGAGCCGCGAAATCTCGCGCCAGGGTCGTCTTCCCGACCTGGCGTGCGCCGAGCAGCCCGACGACCGGGAACTGCTTGACCAGACGGGCCAGGGAAGCGAGATGACGTCGCCGTTCTAGATGAGCAGTCACCATGAAATTCTAGCATTAATCGCTAGGTTTTCAAGATGGCGGCGGGGAACTCTTTTTCACGCAGGCCGCGACGCTGACCATCTCCGAGCTCGAATACCACGCCGCCGGTCGTCTCGGCGTTGACGCCGGCCAACGGCGGCCTGCTCGCCACGTCGCTGCCCGCGATCTCGGCAACCTACATGGACGATCTCTCGCGGCGCCGCTGAACCGGCGCCGGAGGTCGACCCCGATGCCGTCACCCCACCCGCAGCTCTTCCCGGATCACTCTCCTCAGGATTTCCTCCAAGGGTTCTCGTTCCTGCTCGACGTGCTTTCGTAGCGCCCCGTTGAGCAGGGTCTGGTAATTGCCGCCGCCAGCGGCATGCACCTGGTCCTTGAACCATTGGAGAACGTCGTCGTCGATACGGATCGTGATCCGTGTCTTGCCGGGAGGAGTCGGGACCACAGCGCCGCGCCTTGCCTTGGTGAAATCGTATTCCTTCCTCATCATTCTTCCTCGTATTGTCGACGTTCCTTGCCCGTCGCCTCCCGCGCCATATTCAGGCGAAGGCGCTCTTTGCGCCAGGTGTAGACCACGACCAGGAGCCGGCCTTGGGGATCGCACCCAAGGGTGACGAAGCGCTCCTCGTGCTGGGAAGGAAGAAGACGAAGTAGGCCGACAGCAAGATCGGATTCCTCGCCAGGCGCGCCGCCGGGCGTTCTAGCAGAGCACGACCCTTCCGCACCCGCCATACCATGCTCTCATCTACCACTTTCCGTTCTTGAAAACCTCTGCCAGGTCTTCAATGGTCGGAGCGAAAATGGTCAAGATGAGGCTGGCCAAGACTTTCGCAAAGAGGTGCCCATGCCACCGATAGAATACCCAGATCAAGACCGAGAGCCACGCAAGGGTGTACAGGCACATGAACACCCGGCTCCAAGCAAGCCGCATGATCGTGTCGCGAAGTCTGTTGAGGATCATGGCGTCACCCGGCCGGCGGCACCTCTCGCCAGATCGGTTGCCCTTGAAGCCGACTCGAAATAGTCTGGCACGCATCGGTCCAGGTCAGGCGGCCTTGCGCACGGGATCCGCCGTCGCGACGACCATCCGGGAGCCCCATGACAGGCAGGCAGGATCTCTCGTACTCCTTGCGGCTGGCCCTCAGATCCCCGGGCTTCAGCTCCATCGTGGTGCTCACCCTGGCGCTCGGGATCGGCGCCACGACCTCCGTCTTCACGGTCGTCGACGCCGTGCTGCTACACCCGGTTCCCTATCCCGACCCGGAGCGCATCATCGTGGTCCTGGGGACGCATCCGGAGCGCGGGCCGGAACGTATCTCCCTCACGCCCGCCGATTTCATCGCCTTGCGCGGCGGCAACCGGTCCTTCGGCCAACTCGGCGCCTTCGTGCCGTCCGGCAGCATCGATCTCGCCGGGCAAGGGGAGCCCGTGCAGCTGCAGCGCCACCTGGTGTCGGCAGGCGCCCTCGAGGCGCTGGGAATCCACGCCGCCCGCGGGCGGCTGTTTCAGCCCGACGACTATCGGCAGGGACAGCATGTGGTGGTGATCAGCCACCGGCTGTGGCGGAGCCGGTTCGCCGCCGATCCGCGAGCCATCGGGCGGCGGCTGCTCCTCGGAGGGGAGTCCTGCGAGGTGGTGGGCGTGCTGCCCAAGGACTTCCGCATCCCCGGTGGCGATCCCGACGTGGTGCTGCCCCTGGTCTTCAAGCCCGCCGACGGCATCGACCGCACCGCCGCCTACCTCGGAGGTATCGGACGCCTGCGGCCGGGCGTCTCCCTGGCTCAGGCGCGGGCGGATCTGGGGAGCCTCGCTCACGGCCTGGCGCAACGGTTCCCACGGACCAACCGCGGGCTGGACGTCAGCCTGGTGCCCTTGCCTCGGAGCTTCGGATTGCAGGCGAGCAAGGCGCTGTGGACCATCTTCGGGGCCGTCGCGTTCGTGCTCCTCATGACCTGCGTGAACGTCTCGAACCTGCAGCTGGTGCGCTCGCTGGCCCGCGAGCAGGAGCTGGGCATGCGGGCCGCGCTCGGCGCCACCGCCGCGAGGCTCGTGCGCCAACTGCTGACCGAGAACCTGCTGCTGGGCGCGTTCGGCGGCGCACTGGGGCTGCTCGCCGCCGAGCTGGCGCTCCGTTTCCTGCCCGATCCGCGAGGGGTCTATCTGCCGGCGAGTCTCGGGGTGGCGCTCGGCGGCAGGGCCCTGCTGTTCACCGCCCTGGTCACCGTGGCGAGCGCAGTCGTCTCGGGGCTGCTGCCCGCCTGGTACGCCTCCCGCCCCGGTGCGGCCAGATCCGGCGAGCGCGGCGCCACGGCCGGCCCCCGCCACGAGCGGCTCCAGCGCGGCCTGGTGGCGTTCGAGGTCACCCTCGCGTTCGTGCTGCTCGTCGGCGCGGGCCTCCTGATGCGCGGCTTTCTTCGCATCCTCGAGCAGGACCGCGGCTTCGATTCGAGCCAGGTCCTGACCCTCGACGTCTCGCTGCCCCCGTCCCGCTATGGTGAGCCGCGTCAGATCCAGCAGCTGTACCGGCAACTGGACCGCAACCTCGCGGCGCTCCCCGGGGTCGAGGCCGTGGGAGCCGCCAAGGAGATCCCGCCGGAAGAGCCCTGGTTCTTCCGTCCCAAGATCGACGGTGAGGAGGTGCCCGACGAGGTATCGATCGGCTGGCAGCTCGTCGTCCCGGGATACTTCGAGGCGCTGCGCACCCCGTTGCTTTCGGGCCAGCCGCTGACCGACCGCGACCGCGCCGGCAGTCGCCTGGTGGCGCTGCTCAACCGCGGCGCGGCGCGGGCGCTCCTCGGCAACCGCACGGCGATCGGCAGGCGGCTCGGATTCCACGACCAGTCCTTCGACGTCGTCGGCGTGGTCGAGGACCAGCGCGGCCCCGGCGGCGACGCCCCGCCGGTGGCCTACTTCGTCTACGACCAGGCGACCCTGCCTCCCGCCATGCTGCGCTCGCTGTCTTTCGTGGTTCGTAGCGCCGGACGACCCGTGTCGGCCGGCGCCGTCAAGAGCGCCCTCTGGTCGCTCGATCGCAGCCTTCCGGTTGCGCGCCTGGAATCCATGGACCAGCGGCTGTCGGCGGCGCCGGCCCTGACCCGCCCGCGTTTCAACGCGCTCCTGATGGCGGTCTTCTCCGGGTCTTCATTGCTCCTCGCCGCGATCGGGATCTACGGCATGCTCTCGTATTCGGTTCGCCAGCGGACGCGGGAGATCGGAGTGCGCATGGCGCTTGGCGCCCGGCGCGCCGACCTGCTGGGCATGGTGCTCTGGCGCGGCCTCGCGGTGGCCCTGCCGGGGATCGCCTGCGGCCTCGTGGGCGCCCTGGGGCTGGCGCGTGTCGAGGCCAGCCTGCTCCTCGGCGTCAGCAGTGCCGATCCCTTGACCTTGCTCGCGATCACGCTGCTGCTATCCGCCGTCGCGGCCCTCGCCTGCTACGTTCCGGCGCGCCGCGCGAGCCGTCTGGACCCGGCCGCGGCGCTGCGCGGCCAATGAGCCGCGGATGCGGCCGCGGCGACCGTCGAGCTGCACGATGCCCGCATCGCTGCCCTGTGCCCTTGCCATGGCGTGTCCGAGCTAGGGTCGGCCGACCGCGACTTCTCGCGTTTTCCGGAGCTCGCGACGCGCAATCCGCTCGTCCCTTGAGTCAGCATCGAGCCAGCATCCGGAACCGCGGGATCACGCGGCTTCGAGGTAGGGACAGCTGGAGGTGGCGAGGTTGAGCCGCAGGCGGTTGCACTCCACGAAGGTGGGCTCGATTCCCAGTCTCCGCAGGGTCTCGCGGAGCGGCGCGGCCTCGTCCAGCTCGGCTGCAATCCGTCTGGCGAGCGGCTGGCGCGGCTCACCGGGGTAGGGCGAGACCCGCGGCGACCTGGAGTAGCCGGCGTCCGGCAACCTCGTGAAGATCTCCCGCTCGGTCTTGACCCGCACGAAGCGGCGGTCGAGGAACTCCTCGCAGATCTGCCGCTCCGGCTTGCGCGGGCGCGGACAGTCCAGCCGCTGGAGATAGAACCACAGGAGCGGCGAGGACTCGGCCATGAGCAGGTTGGTGATGTGCCAGCGCTCGACGTCGGAGAGCGCCAGGTAGAGAGGGTCGAGATGCTCATCCCCGAACCCGAGGTTCCACTCCGTCTCGCCCTCGCCGCGGCCGCGGGAATCCTGGCAGAAGGTGAGCATCTCGAGATCGCAGCGGCGCGCGGCTTCGGCCAGGGACCCGACGGTGAAGCTGTGCTCGACCGGCTGCAACAGGGTGTCGGCGAACGCGGCGTCCGGCGCCCCGGCGAGCGTCCCCAGGAAAGACGGCATCAGCATGTCGCCCCGCAGGCTCGCGATGAGCCTGCGCGCCACCGGCAGCTCCCGCGCCAGGTCGGGCCGCGACGGATTGCCCAGCAGGCCGCGGACGGCGTTCTGGAAGGCCGAGCTCAGGATGCGATGGTACTGGTTGTAGACCATGAGCTCCAACAGGCCCTCGGGTTTCAGGGCCCCGGCCAACCGGGAGAGCGGCAGGAGGGGATCGGCATTGTGATGGATCACGCCCGTGCAGATGACGTAGTCGAAGCGGCTGGAATACCGGACCTGGTTGATGCTCTCGCGCCGGAGCTCCAGGTTCGCGATCCCAAGGCTCGCGGCGTTTTCGGCACAGGCCGCAAGGGACTCGGCGGAAAGATCGGACCCCAGGACCCGGGCATGAGGGAACCTGAGCGCCGTGAACAGGGCTTGATTGGTGCCGCAGCCCGCGACCCAGATGCGGGCTTCCTCGGGTAGGATCCGCGCGCCCCAGTGACCGATGTCCTGGGCGAGCATCAGCCCGCCGAGGTCGGCGCGCTTCACGCGCTCGAAGTATTGGGGCGGCCATGGATAACGGATCTGGCCATAGAACTCCGCGTTCAGCTCGTCCACGGATTGTTCGCCCGTCGCGTACCTCACGTTCTGAAGCCCCGGTTCCATTCGCTGTCCCCCTGTCCCGCGGACGCCCCTCACTCGGCCCGTAGCGAGCTCAGGGGATTGACCATCAAGACCCCCAGGGCCGGCACCAGGCTGGCGAGGAGGGCGACGGTCAGGATCGACACCGACACCCCGCCGTAGATCCAGGGGTCCGCCGGCTGGACACCGTAGAGCAACGACAGCAGGAGGCGCGCGACACCCAGGGCGGCGGCAAGACCGAGGGCCAATCCGACCAGCGCCAGCCGCAACCCCTGCTTCAATGGCAGGAGCATGAGATCGCTCTGCCGAGCCCCGAGGGCGCTCCGGATGCCAAGCTCCCGGCTCCTCTGGGCCATCGCGTGGGAGACGATGCCGAAGAGACCCACGGCGGCGATCAGGGCGCCGCAGACGGCGAAGAGCGAGAAGATCCTGCCCCAGAAACGCGGCAGCCATTCGAGCTCCGCCTGCACCTCGGGCAGGGGACGAAGGTGGAAGAGCGGCAGGTAGGGATCGAGCGAGCTGACCGTTGCCCGCAGCGCCGAGGCCATCGCGGCCGGAGCCCTCGCGGTCCGCACGGCCAGCGTCAGCGTGCGAGCGGTGGTCCGCATCAGGGGCAGATAGACCTGCCGGTCCGGCCACCCGAGGCCTCCCATCTGAAAGACCTGGTGGACATCGCCGACCACCCCGACGACCGTCAGCCATTCCCCCGAGGCGCCACCGGCAAGGCGCAGGCGATGCCCGAGGGGAGAGCGCCCGGGCCACAGCGTCCGGGCGAGGTTTTCGCTGACGATGGCCACCGGCCTGTCCGCGGATACCTCCGCGGCGGTAAAGGCGCGGCCCGCAACCCGGCGCATGCGGAGGGCATCGATATAGTCGCCGTCCATCGCCTGGCGGGTGGCAATCACCTCGTCACCCGGCGCGACCGGCCGGTCATCGGCCACCACGCCGGCGGCTGCGAAATAGTCGTTGCTGCTCGGCAGGTAGTCCACGACCCCGGCCGAGACGACGCCGGGGAGCGCGCGCACCCCGGCCAGCAGGCGTTCGGTGAAGTGAAAGCGCTGCCCGGGGCTCGCGTAGGACGTGCCGGCGAGCAGGAACTGGCCGGTCAGGACGCTCTCGGCCCGGTAGCCGCGATCGATCTCCTGCATCCGCTGGGAGCTCTTGACCAGCAGCATGGCGCAGATCAGCAGGACGCCCGCCATGGCGAACTCGCCGGCGACCAGGACGTTCCAGGTGCGGCCCTGCTTCTTGCCGGCCGACATGCCGCGGTTTTCACCCCGCAGCTGGGTGAGCGTGTCCGCCCCGGTCACCCGCAGAGCCGGCAGCAGCCCGAAGACGACGCCGGTCACGAGCGAGATGCCGAGGGTGAAGGCCAGCACTCGGCTGTCGAGGTCGAGACGCACCCAGAAAGGAAACTCGGTCGGCACCGCTGCCAGCAGGAGGCGGACCGCTGCGACGGCAGCCCCGACCGCGAGAGCGCCGGCGAGCAGGAAGATGACCAGGCTCTCGGTGAGGAGCTGGCGCAGAAGACGCCCCCGCCGCGCCCCCAGGGCGGCGCGGATGGCGAACTCCTTCCAGCGCCCCAGGACGCGGACGATCAGGAGGGTCGTCGAGTTGGAACAGATGATGACGAGGACGAACCCGGCCGCACCGAGCAGCAGCAGCAGGCCCAGGCGCGCCTCCTTCGGCATCAGCTCTTCGTTCAGCGGGCGGACCCGCGCGCCGCTCCCCCGGTTGGTCTCGGGATAACGAGCGGCAAGCCGCAGAGCGACCTCGTCGAGGGCTCTCTGCGCCTGCGCGACGGTGACGCCCGGCGCGAGGCGGGCCAGGGCGCTCAGGGAGCGGTCGGCGCGCCCGGTGGCGTCGGGGTCGAGGGCGAGCGGCGTCCACAGCCGCGCCCACTCCGGGAAGCCGAAGCGCTCCGGCATGACCCCGATCACCTCGTAGTCGTCGCCGTCCAGCCGCAGCCGGCGTCCGATCGCCCGGCGGTCGCCGCCGAGCTGCTCCTGCCACAGCGCATGGCTCAGGAGGATGACGCGGTGATCGCCGCCCGGACGGTCCTCTTCCGGCGTAAAACCACGCCCGAGCAGCGGCGCGACACCGAGCAGCGGGAAGAGGCCCGCCTCGACCCGCGCCCCCTGCACCCACGCCGACCGCTCGTCGACGCTCAAATTGTAGTTGGTGCGCCGGAACGCGCCGACCGCCTCGAAGACCCGGGTCTCCCGCCGCCAATCGCGAAGGTTCAACGGCGCGACGGGATCGAAGCTGGAACCCTTGCCGTGTTGCATCTCGTGCAGCGCCACCAGCCGCTCGGGCGCGCGGTAGGGCAGCGGGCGCAGGAGGAGCGCGTTGACCACGTTGAAGACCGCGGTGTTGGCGCCGATGCCGGCGGCGAGCGTCACGATCATGAGCAGGGGAATGCCGCGCCGCTGGTTGAGGGAGCGGACCGCGGATCGGATGTCCTCGAGGAGGTTTCTCATCGTCTTCAGCCTCCGCTCACGCCGACTCGAGAACCGCGATGGGCTGCGGCAGGATCGGCAGCGCAGGCAGCACGGAAGGTAGGGCGTCCGGCAGGTCCTCCTCGACCCGGCGCAAGCTGGGTATGGAGTAACCGATGGCAGCCGTCAGCAGGACGGCGACGCCGACCAGCATCAGCAGCAGCCCCATCCCGCGCCCCTTGCCCACGCCGATCACGGCGCCGACCGTTCCGGCGAGCCGGCCGCCGGGAGCCATGAGCGGCTCGAAAACGCGATCGGTGAGCGGCCCGGCCACCGCGTAGGCGATCGGCGCCATGCAGCCGGCGATCACGTGGGTCACGGCAAAGACGCGGCCGAGCACCTGCGGATCCACCTTGCTCTGGACGATCGCGCTGGTGGACCCCTCGGTGAAGGGCAGGGTGAAGAAGGCGCAGAACAGGCCGATCGTGATCAGCGTGATCGAAGGCTGGAAGCCGGCCAGCATGAGCCCGACGGCGGCGAGCGGCACCGGGCCGAAGATTCCCAGGATGCGCCGCTTGGGTCCGCCCCAGGTGCTCATGACGACGCTGCCGATCAGGAGGCCGATCCCCGCCAGGGTGAGGACCGTGCCGAGGGTCCGCGGCGACGCGATCGAGAGGATGAGGGGCTGGATGAGCGCGTTGGCGAGACCGGCCGAAAAGTTGGTCGCGGCGAGGAAGAGCATCAAGCCGAGCAGGCCGCGCCGGGCGGCGAGGTACGACCACCCCACGGTCATTTCCTTGAGCCAGGTGTCCTGCCGCGGCAGCCCGGCGCCGTCGCTCGCGAGCGCCGGGAAGCGAACCACCAGCAGGCTCAGGACGGCGATGCCGAAGGAGAGGCAATCGATGAAGACGATCGTGCCGATCTTGAGGAAGCCCAGGAGCACCCCTCCCAGGAGGGGCGAGAAGAGCTGCGCCATGGCCTGCGCGGTGCGCACCATGCCGTTGGCCCGCGTCAGGTTTTCCTTCGACACGAACTGGCCGACCGCCGCCGAGTAGGCGGGGCGCTGGAATGTGGCGAGCGAGCTGCTGAAGACCAGCAGCGCGTAGATCCAACCGATCTGGACGTGGCCGGAGTAGAACATCAGCGCCAGGGCCAGGGCGCCGACGCCGGCGCCGGCGTCGGCGAGGATCATGGTGAAGCGGCGGTCCCAGCGATCGGCCAGCAGGCCCGCCACGGGCAGCAGCAGGACTCCCGGTATCGAGCCGGAGAAGAGCACCAGGGCGAACCGCGTCATCGAGCCGGTCTGCTGGTAGACCCAGACGCCCAGGGCGAAGGTGGTCAGACCCGAGCCGAAAAGCGAGAGCAGTTGACCGAGCCAGACGATTCTAAAGGTTTTCATTCGCGTGCTCCTAGCATGCTTCCTGCCAGTGATGGGGGGCCCGTCGAGAGGAGATCGAGGGCCGTCTCGAGCCCGCGGGCGAGCGCCGGGGCGAGAGCGGGAGAGAACATGGTGAGGTGGTCGCCGGGCACCATTTCGACCCGCACGCCGCCCGTCGTGACGCGACGCCAACCCCAATCCGGATCGTCCGGCGAGGACACCATCACCTCGGCGTCGTCGGGATGCATCTCCCGGGCGCGCAGGAGGTGGACGTCGACGTCGAGGCGCCCGGGCAGCTCGTAGCCGAGCAGCGCCCGGGTGTTGGCCTTGGAAACCTCCAGCCCGCCGCGCACCTCGCCGAGATCGCTGCCCGGCGGCAGCAGGTAGACGGCCTCCAGGTGATCCTTGAAACGGGCCGCGAACGAATCGATCGAGAGCCGGGAGAGCTCTTCCGGCGAGATCGGGAGCGGTTGGCCGGTGACCCTCGCGGCGAGCAGAGCGATGCCGCGCAGCCATTGACCGTCGTCCAGCTCGTCGTGCCCGGCGCGCTGCCTCAGGTTGCCGCGCAGGGGCGCGGGCGTGTCGAAGATCGCCAGCCCGGCGACCTCTTCCCCCTGCTGGCGCAACAGCCACGCGACGTGAAACGCCACCCAGCCGCCGAAGGAATGACCGCCGAGCAGATAAGGCCCCCGCGGCTGGACGTGACGGAGGGCGGCGAGAGAATCGACGGCCATCTCGGCGATCGTCTCGTACGGGCGGCTGCGACCGTCCAAGCCGCGCGCCGCGACCGCGAAGAAGGGGCGGTCCGCGTCGAGGTGCCGGACCAGCGGGTAGATGTACATCGTGTTGCCTCCCCCGCCGGGAAAATAGAACAGCGGCGGCTTGGACCCGCTGGCGCGGATCGCCAGGAAGCTGAGCGTCGGGACCGCGGCGGCTTGCGGCACGCCGACGGTGGCGGCGCCCCCGCCCTGGGCGATGCCATCGAGCGCCTGCCGGAAGCCCGCGAGCAGTCGGCGGACGGTCTCGTCGCGGTGGCGGCACGGGTCGCGGGCCCACTCGACCCGGAGCCGGCCTTCGATGATCATGGCGTCGATGGCGAAACCCGGAAACGGCGCGCTTCCCGCCGCACGGAGGGGACCGGTGTCCTCCCTCGCCATGCGCACGGCGGCGCCGCGAAAGGCGGTCTCGACGCGACCCTGGAAGTTGAAGCGCACCTGGGCGGCGGGAAGGGCGGCGAGGGCCGCGCGGACGGCCGGGTCCGGGCTGCCATAACGCAGCAGGCCGTAGCCCACCCCTCGCCGGGGCACGGCGCGGAGGCCGCGGGCGACCGCCGCCAGGTTCGCCGCCGGCTCGGTTTCGATCGGCAGCAGGACCGGGTAGAGCGAGGTGAACCAGCCCACCGTCCGCGACAGGTCGAGGTCAGGGAAGAGCGCCTCGCGGCCGTGGCCTTCCAGCTCGACCAGCAGGGAACCCCCGCCGCGCCAGGCGGCGATCGCGCTCGCCACGGCGGCGAGGAGCAGCTCCTCGACCGAGCTGCCGGCGAGGCGGGCCGGCCGGTTGACCAGCCTCTCGGTATCGTGCTCGTCCAGGGCGAGGACCGCCGCCGGCGCCGCGGCCGGCGCGCCAAACCCGGTCGAGTCGGCGGCGATCGAGCGCACGCCGCGACGCTCGGCGGACGTCCAGTAGGGCAGCTCGCCGGCCAGCTCCGGCGAGGCGGCGAAGGCCGCGAGCCTCTCCGCCCACTCCCTGAACGTGGTCTTCTGCGGCAGGTCCGGTGCCAATCCCCGGGAAAACCGATCGTACAGAGCGGTGAGGTCGCCGATCAGGATGGGCCACGAGAAGGCGTCGACGACCAGGTGATGGAGGATCAGTAGGAACCGGTCGGGCCCCCCCTCCCCCATGCGGAAGAGCACCGCGCGGCAGACCGGCCCCTTGACGAGGTCGAGGCTCGCCTGGAGCGCACCGCTGACGGCCGCGAGCGCCCCGGCGCGCGCCGAGGCCGGCAGGGCGGACAGGTCGCTCTCGCCCAAGGGCTCGGCCGGCTCCGCGGCGAGCAGCTCGAGGGCGCCGTTGCCCTCGCCAGGCAGCCACCGGGTGCGCAGGGCATCGTGGCGGGCGAAGAGGGCGCCGAGCGCCGAGCGCAGGTGCGTGGCGCTCCAGCCCGCCGGAACCTCGAGCAGGACCGCCTGGTTCCAGTGGCTGCCGCCGCGCGGCCCGCAGGCGTGGTTTTCCAGGAACCAGCTTTGAATGGGCGTCGGCGGGACGCTGCCCACGCCCCCCCCGCGCGCGGCCGCCACGGCCACCGCCAGCCGGGCGACCTGCGCCAGGTCGGCGACCGTCGGATGGTCGAAGAGCTGCTTCGTCGTCGCTGCGATCCCCGCACGGCCGAGCTCGCCGATGATCCGAATGCCCAGGATGGAATCGCCCCCGAGGTCGAAGAAGTTGTCGTGGATCCCCACCTCCGGCAGGCCGAGGACCGCCCGCCAGACCTCGGCGATGGCGGACTCGACGGGGGAGCGCGGCGCCGCCGGCTCCTGCCCCGGCCGGGCCGGCGCCGGCAGCAGAGCGGCGAGGGCGCCACGATCGACCTTGCCGTTCACCGTGACCGGCATCCGCGCGAGCACGAACCAGAGGGCGGGGACCTCATGGGCCGGGAGCCTTTCGCGGGTCCAGGCTTTGAGCGGCCCGACGAGATCCTCGCCGGCCGCGGCCAGCACCAGGTAGGCGGCCAGCCGCCGGTTGCCCTCGTCCTCCCGGTCCAGCACCACGGCTTCCCGCACGGCGGGGTGGCGCAGCAGGGTGGCCTCGACCTCGCCCAGCTCGATGCGGAAGCCATGGATCTTGACCTGGCGGTCCGCCCGCCCCAGGTACTCGATCTCGCCGTCGGGCAGCAGGCGCGAGAGGTCGCCGGTCCGGTACATCCGCTCGCCCGGCTTGCCGGCGAACGGCGACGGCACGAACCGCGTCGCTGTCAGATCAGGGCGCCGATGATAGCCGCGAGCCAGGCCCACGCCACCCAGGTAGAGCTCGCCGACGACCCCGATCGGCAGGAGCTCCTGCGCCGCGTCCAGAACGTAGGTCTCGAAGTTGGGGAGCGGCCGGCCGATGGTGACGGTCTCGCCCTTCAGGCAGAGCTTGAACGTGGCATCGACCGTGGTCTCCGTCGGGCCATAGGCATTCCACAGCCGGTGACCTTCGACCCAGGGGGCCGCGGTCTGCCGGGTGCATGCCTCGCCGATCGAGAACACCTCCGCCAGGTGTGGCAGGTCGCCGGGCGACAGCATGTTGAGCGCGGTCGGCGTCAGGATCGCGTGGGTGACCCGCTGCGCCGCGAGCACCGTCTGGAGACCGGGGCCGGGCAGCAGGTCGGCGCTTTCGACGAGGCACAGCGCCGCGCCGCCGGTGAAGGCCATGGTGAGCTCCCCCACGAACGAATCGAAGGAGCATGAGGCGAACTGGAGGACCCGCGCCCCCCGGCCGGCCCCAAATCGCGCCTGCGCCCGCGTCAGGTTGCTCAAGCCCTGGTGCCCGAGCAGGACTCCCTTGGGCTCGCCGGTCGAACCGGAGGTATAGATCACGTAGGCGAGCTGCCGCGGCAAGACCTGGAGGTCGAGGTCGGCGATTTCCCCCTCCCCCTCGCCCTCCCTCTCCCCCGCCTCCTCGCCCCAGGCCCCGCTCGCGAGGTCGATGACGTGGCCGGGGAGCGCCCCGGCGTGCGCGAGCGCCCCGCCCTTGGTGATCAGGTGCTCGACCCGCGCATCGCGCAGCATGTATCGCAGCCGTTCGCCCGGATACTCCGGCGACAGCGGCAGGAAGGCGCCGCCGGCCTTGAGCACGGCGAGGATGGCGACGATCATCTCGGCACCGCGCGGCATGCCGATGCCGACGACGACCTCGGGGCCGACCCCGGCCGCTCTCAGCGAGCGGGCCAGGCGGTTGGCGCGGCCGTTGACCATCCGGTAGCTCCACGTCCGCCGGCCGAGGACCAGCGCCTGCCGGCGCGGCGCCTGCCGCGCCCAGTCTTCGAAACGGCAGTGCAGCGACCGGAAGGGGACCTCGGCCTCGGTGTCGTTCCACTCCCGGACGATGGCGTGGCGCTCCCCATCGGCGAGCAGCGGCAGGGACCCGAGGGGCAGGTCGGGAGCGGCCGCCAGGCGTTCGAGCAGGCGCGCGAAGTGGGCCGCCGCCCGCCCCATGGTGGCGGCGTCGAAAAGGTTGCGATCATAGGTCCAGAAGCACTCGATCCCCCGCTCGCCCTCCCAGGCGTGGACCTCGACGTCGAAGCGCGCGGTCTCGTCGTCGATCAGCAGGCGGGTGAGCTCCAGACCGCCTGCCGGATGGGGCCCGGCATCGGGCACCTGCATCGCCAGGGACACCTGGAAGAGTGGATGGACGCCCGGCTGGCGCTGCACTCGCAGCTCTTCGACCAGGCGGTCGAACGGCAGGTCCTGGTGGGAGATGGCACCGAGGACCATGCGATGCGTTCGCGCCAGCAGCTGCCGGAAGGTCGGATTGCCGGCAAGGTCCACCCGCAGGACCAGGTTGTTGACGAAGAAACCGATCAGCGATTCGACCTCCCGGCGGTCGCGATGGGCAAACGGCGAACCGATGGGCACGTCGGGCGCCCCGGCGTAGCGCGAAACCAGGGCGCCGAGAGCGGCCAGGAGCACGGTGAACAGAGAGGCGCCCGCCGCCTTTGCCAGGTCCTCGAGCTGGCCGCTCGCCGGTTCGTCGATCGCCAGGTGCAGGGTGCGGCCCCGCGGCGGGACGGCGACCGGCCGCGGCCGGTCGGCGGGCAGGGTCACCTCCGGAGCGAGGCCCGCGAGCTGGTCTCGCCAATAGGCTGCCTGCTCCTCCAGGACCTTGCCGTTCAACCACTCCTGCTGCCAGACCGCGAAGTCGACGTATTGGATGGGCAGCGGCGGCAGGGCGAGCGTGCCGCCGGCGGCAAGGGCCTCGTAGGCGGCACGCAGCTCGCCGAAGAAGATGCCGCTCGACCAGCCGTCCGAGACGATGTGATGCGTCGTCACCAGCAGGACGTGATCGCCGCTGCCGGCCCGCACCAGCGTGCAGCGCAGGATGGGGCCGCGCTCGAAGTCGAACCGCCACCTGGCCTCGCACAGAGCGAGGTCCCGCCAGACGCTCTCCCGTGTGGCCGGCGGTAAACCCGAGAGGTCGATCAGGGGCGGGTCGATCGCCGTCGCCGGCGAGACGGCCTGCATGGGCGTCCCGTCGAACGCGGGGAAACGGGTGCGCAAGACCTCGTGACGCAGGACGATCGCGGTCAGGCTCCGGGCCAGGGCGCCGCGGTCGAGGGTGCCGCGCAGCAGGAGGTTCCAGGACGTGTTGTAAAGGCTCGGGTCCCCGGCCTGACCGTGCAGCCACATGCGGCGCTGCGGCAGGGACAGCGGGAACCTGCCGGCGCTCCGGTCGGCGGGCAGGATGGGCAGGCGGGCAGGCTCCAGCCCCTGCTTGGCGAGCAACGACAGCAGGAGCCGCCGCTTCTGCGGCGACAGGGCCGCCATCTCTTCTTGCAGTGCAAGCATCACGGTCTCCGCTGGCGATGGCTCGGCGACGCTCAGCCCGCCGCCGGGAATTCGGCGAGGCGGTCGAGCGGGCTCCGCATCCAGTTCTCGCCGAGGTCGGCGTGCCGGTCGAGATAGTGGTTGACCTCCTCCGAGCCGAGGAGGTCGCGCAGCCGCCGGATGACCTCGGCGAGCGGCACGTCGTCGCGGTAGAGGGGCGCCGCCGGGCGCAGGATGCGGTGGAGCTCCTGGAGGCTCGGGCTGTAGTCGCCGGCGTCGTTGAGGTGGGTGGCCTGGATGCAGGCGCCGAAGGTCACCGCCAGCATCGTTTGCAGGTGCTCGGTCAGCCGCAGTGACTTGCGGGCGGCGATCAGACCCATGCTGACGATGTCCTGGTTCGAGCCGTTCGACGGGATCGACTTGATCGACGCCGGCGCCGCGAGATCGAGGTTCTCCGCGGCGATGCTGGTGGCCAGGTACTGCCCGCCCTCGTAGCCGGAGAACAGACCGGCCTCGCCGTGGGCGAGGAACGGCGGCAGGTGGCCGTTGAGGTGCGGATCGACGAGGCGGTTGAGCTGGCGCTCCAGTAGCACGCCGATCTCGGTGATCGCGATGTTCATGTAGTCGCAGGCCATCGCCACGTATTGGCCGTGGAAGTTGCCGCCGTGGAAGCTGTCCTCGGGCCGCTCGAAGAAGAGCGGATTGTCGTTGCAGGAATTGAGCTCCTCTTCGACGATCCGGCGGCTGAATTCCAGCGTTTCGATGACGGGACCGAGGACCTGCGGGATACAGCGCATCGAGTAGGCGTTCTGCAAGGAGATGCCGGCATCGGAGACGCCGTCGTCGCTGACATTGCGGCGGATGGCAGCCATGATGTCGGCGTGCTCGCGGGTGCGCTGACTGCCGGCGAGCAGGCCGCGCAGGATGCCGGCGACGAGAACCTGGCCGCGGTGGTTCTTCAAGGCGTTGCCGCGGTCCTCGAACGGGCGCGTCGAGCCGTGGAGCGCCTGCACGATGTCGGCCGTCGCGACCAGCGCGAGCTGCACCAGCCGGCTCGCGCGGACCAGGGCGAGAGACGCCGCGCCGGTCATCCCGGAGGTGCCGTTGATCAGCGCCAGCGCCTCCTTGTAGCCGAGCTCCAGCGGCTCCATGCCGTGCGCGAAGAGGACCTCCGCGGCGGGGCGGATCTCGCCGTCGGCCCGCAGCGAGCCGCAGCCGATGAGCGGCAGCGCCAGGTGGGAGAGGGTCGCGAGATCGCCGCTCGCCCCCAGCGAGCCCTGCTCCGGGACGACCGGATGGAGACCGCGGTTCAGCAGCTCGGCCATCATCCTGACCGCTCGCGGGCTGACGCCGGAGTGCCCTTTCAGGTGGCAGTTCATCCGCGCCACCATCATGGCGCGCACGACCTCGTCGGGAAACAGCGGACCGCCCCCCGCGGCATGGCTCAAGAGCAGGTTCCGCTGCAGCTCCGACCGGTACCGCGCCGGGACGATGAAGTTGATGAGATGGCCGAACCCGGTGTTGACGCCGTAGATGGGAAAGCTTTCGGCACCCCATGCCTGGACCCGCACGAAGGTCTCCTCGACCTTCCTGATGCTCCTCGCGTCGAGCTCCACCGGCTCGCGGTTCACCGCCACGTCGTAGACTTCGAAGACTGTGTGATTTTCACCGCTGACGATCATGTCGTCCTCCCGGCGGGTAAAGGTTCTCGAGGATGAGCCTGCAAGTCCGAAAGAAGCCTCCCCGCATCCTCTTCCGAGACGTTCTGCACCTGCTCCAGCAACTCTTGCAGTTGCGCCACGAAGGCGACCTGCTCGCGGCTGCCCTGCCGCTCGCGCAGGAAGCCGGCAAGCCCGGCGACCGTGGGATGAGCGAAAACGTCCCGCACGTGGACGTCGATGAGGTACTGCTCGCGCAGCCGGTTGGCGACGCGGGCGGCCAGCAGCGAGTGCCCTCCGGAATCGAAGAAGTGGTCGCGGCGGCCGATCCGTTCGCGGCCCAGGTACTCGGCGAAGAGCGCCGCGATCAGCTGCTCCTCGTGGGACACCGGCGCCTCGAACGGCTCGCCGGCCTCCGGCATGGCGGATGCGACGCCGGGAAGCGAGCCGTAATCGATCTTGCCGGTCGGCGTGCGCGGCAAGACCGTTAGAAAGACGAGGAAGCTCGGCACCATGAAAAGCGGCAGCTCGCCGCGCAGCCACTCGCGCAGCGCACCGGCGGCAAGATCGCCGCGAGCGACGACGTACCCGACGAGACGGGGGTCGTCCGCCACCGTCGAGAGCTGGGCGGCGCACTCTTCCACCGCGGGGTGGCGGGCGAGCGCCGCTTCGATCTCCGCGAGCTCCAGGCGCTGTCCGCGCAGCTTGACCTGGCGGTCGACGCGGCCGCGCAACTCCAGGGTCCCATCGGCGCGCCAGCGGCCGAGGTCGCCGCTGCGGTAGACCCGATCGGGATAGCTCGTGTGCAGCGGATTCTGGCCAAAAGCCGCCGCGGTCGCCTCCGGCATCCCGTGGTAGCCGCGGGCGAGAAAGGGGCTTCTGATGTAAAGCTCGCCGGCAACCGCGATGGGGCAGGCTTCGCCGTTGCTGTCGAGCACGAAGATCCGGCAGCCCGGCAGCGGCGTGCCCACGGGGATGAAAGCCTGGTGGGGCTCGACCTCCGTGACCTGCTGGCTCGCGACCAGGATGGACTCCGTGGGACCGTAGACGTTGTGCAGCGCGGGACGCTCCCCGAAGTGATCCAGCCACCTCCGGGCGAGAGCGACCGGCAGGGCCTCGCCGGTCAGCAGAACGGACGCGAGCGCGGGCAGCCCCGGCGGCGCCGGCCCGGCGACTGCGAGGTCGAGGATCTGCTGGCAGAGGCTCGGCGTCATCTGGATGACGGCGACCTCGGCGTCGGCGATCCAGCGATGGAGGCGCGCCGGATCCTGGCGGATCTCGGGGGGAGCGATGGCCAGCGTGGCGCCGGTCGCGAGCGCGCTCCAGATCTCGACGTAGCAGGGGTCGTGGCCGACCGAGATCCACTGCGCCACCCGCTGGCCCGGAACCAGCCGGAAATGCCCGCCGAACCACTCGATCAGGTAGCGGAAGCCACCGTGCGTCTGGACGATCCCCTTGGGAAGGCCCGTCGAGCCGGAGGTATAGCAGGAGTACACGGGAGCCGAGGCGGCGCCGGGGTCGGCGGCCAGGGGCTGCCACGGCCGCGCCAGGACCGCCTCCATGTCGTCGACGGCGAGCCCCTGCTCCTCCGTCCAGGAGCGCAGCAGCTCGGCATGCGCCGCGCGGGTCGCCGCATCGGCAAGCAGGACCGACGGCCGCAGATCCTCGACGATCTGCCGCAGGCGTGCCGCGGGATGGGCGGGATCGAGGCAGACGAAAGCGCCACCCGCCTTGAGCACGCCGATCATCGCCGCCACGTGGTGGATCCCGTTCGCCAGCAGGAGCGCCACCGCTCCGACTCCCCCACTCTCCGGCCCCCGCGGGCGTGCCGCGAGCAGGCGCGCGCCGACGCGGTCGGCCAGGCGGTCGAGGGCGGCGTAGGTGATCCGTTCCTCGGCAGCGAGGATGGCCCAGGCCTGGGGTTGGCGCTCGACCTGCAGCGCGAAGAGACGGTGCACACCCTCGCCGGCCAGCTCGAAGCGCGGCGGCGCGACCTCGGGCAGGAGCTGCCGGCGTTCCTCCGGGGTGAGCAGCGGCAGGTGCGCGATCGCGGCGTCCGGGCGCTCGACGAGAGTCGCCAGGAGGGCTTCGAGCTGCCGGGCCATGCGGCCGATCGTCGCCGGGTCGAAAAGATCGGTGCTGAATTCAAGGGTCAGCGTGATCTCGCGGCCGGCATCCTCGTAGGTTTCGAGCGCGAGGTCCACGCGCGCCTGCCGCTGGCCGGTCTCCCACTCCGAGGTGACGGCGCCTGCGAACTGGCAGCCGTGGCGAGCCGTCTGGTTCAAGCCGAAGATCACCTGGAAGAGCGGGTGCCGGCTGAGATCGCGCTCCGGCGCCAGCTCGGCGACGAGCTTTTCGAACGGCAGCGCCTGGTGCTCCACGCCCGCGAGCAGGGCCCGGCGCGTCACCGGCAGGAGATCGCGAAAGCTCCGCTCCCCCGCGACCTGCGTGCGGATCGCCAGGAGGTTGATGAAGACCCCGATCAGCTTCTCGGTCTCGGTCCGCTCGCGCCCGGCGGTCGGCACCCCGACGACCAGATCGCTCTCCTGGGTGTAGCGGTACAGCAGGGTGTTGAAAGCCGCCAGCAGGAGCATCGAAAGCGAGACGTCTTCGGCCTGGCCCAGGGCGCGCAGCCGCGCCGCGAGGTCGCTCCCCAGGGCGAACGAGAGGTGGGAGCCGCGGAACGTCTGCAGGCGCGGCCGCAACCGGTCGAGCGGCAGCTCGAGCGCCGTCGCGGCGCCCGCGAGCTGCTGGCGCCAGTAGGCCAGGAGCGGTTCGAGCCGGGCCCCCGAAAGCCACTGCCGCTGCCAGGCCGCGAAGTCCGCGTACTGGATCGGCAGCTCCGGCAGCACGGCGGGGCGACCCGCGAGGTGACCGCGGTAGAGCTCGGTCAGCTCTTCGAGCAGGATCGGGGCCGACCAGCCATCGTAGACGAGGTGGTGCAGGGTGAAGGCGAGCAACCGTTCGTCGTCCGCCAGCTCGATCACCAGGACGCGCACGAGCGGCGCCTCGGCGAGGCGGAAGCCGCGCCGGTATTCGGCGCCGAGCCTTGCCTCGACCGCCGCCGGCCGGGCCGCGGCAGCGAGGTGGCGCAGGTCCTCGACCGCGAGCGGGATCCTGCCCTCCTGCCACACCCGCTGCCGGGGAATGCCGCCGACTTCGGGGAAGGAGGTGCGGAAGATCTCGTGGCGCCGCGCCAGATCGTCCAGGCTGCGCTCCAGGAGGTCCGGCCGGAAGGCGCCCAGCAGGCGATAGGCGGCCACGCCGACGGTATAGGCCTCCGCTCCCGGGTCGTCGCGATCGTTCAGCTGCTCGAGAAACCAGAACCGTTCCTGGGCGAAGGACAGCGGGAACAGGTCCTCGCCGTGGCGCGGCAGGCTGGCAATGCGCTGGCCGGCCTCGTGCTTCTTCGCCAGGCGCGCGGCGAGCTCGGCGCGCTTCTCGGGCGAGAGCCGGGCCAGGCGTCCCGCGCTCCGCGGCGCCTGCCGGGCGCGCGCCAGCTCGGCGAACCAGGTCTCGAAGCGCTCCGCGCCCAAACCCCCGACGAAGGCCAGGGCGGCGGCGCGGGAGTCGGCCGAGAGCTGTTCATAGTGCGCCCGGTCGCCGAGCACCCGCGCCAGCGCCTGGCGCCAGGGGCGAAGGTCCTGTGGCGGAATGACCGGCTGCGGTCGCGCGAAAGGGCTCGACCGGCGGTATTCTGCGATCGGCGTTACGGGCAGCAGGTGATCGACCCCGAGCTTCGCCTCGGGGATACCGCCCAGGTCGCTCGCCAGGACCGGGATGCCGCGCAGCATGGCCTCGACCGCGATGACGCCGAACGCCTCCCCCCACAACGACGGCATCAGCAGCACCCGCGTATCGGCGAGGATCTCGTCGATGTTCGGCCGCGGCTCCCGCACGGTGACATTGGGGAGCGCTGCCATGGCCTCGCGCTCCGCCGACCCCGTCCCCCACGAAGCCACGGCGGTGAAGGCAACGGCGGGAAAGGCCGCGGCGAGGGCGCGGAAGATCGAGAGGCCCTTGAGCTCCGAGGCGTTGACCAGGGTCACCGCCCCGCGGGTGAAGTCGCCGGCACACGGATAGGGGGGTTCGCCGTAGACCGGGAAGGGGAGCACGGTGGAGTCGAAGCTCCCCCAGCGGCGGATGTAGCTCCGGACGTATTCGCTGACCGTCAGGATGCCCGCGACCCTGCCGAAGAGCCGCGTCTTGACCGGGTCCTGATCGAAAGCCTCCGGGCCGAAGGGCAGAGTCGGCTGGGCGTGCGCGATGTAGACCACCCGCCCGGCGGCAAGGTCGAGCGCCGCGCCGAGGAAGACACCGGTGTGGTCCTCCGAAACCAGGACCCAATCGGGTTGCTGGCGCGCGATCCGTGCGGCGAGGTAGCTATGGAAGCGCGTGTAGTTGACGAGCGAGAACTCCGCAACGATGGCATGGACGAGAACTCCGTTCTGGCGGTAGACGACGACGTCCTCGCCCTGCTCGACGACGGCGATTCCCGCGGCACCGAGATCGGCGAGCAGGCGCTCGCGTTCGTCGGCGCGCGGCATCGCCGCCTCGTAGCCCGGGGCGACGACCTGGCAGACGTGCCCGCGCGAGGCCAGGGCCTCCATCAGCAGGCGGTTGGCCTTGTGCGCCCCGCCGAAGGGGAACCGGTAGTCGAGCAGTTGGATGAGCAACAGTTGCATGGCTCACGCCTCTGCTTGCAGGTTCGCGGTCTCGTCGCCGGACGGGCCTTCCAGTTGAAGGATCTCGGCTTCCAGGTCGAGATCGCTGCTGGCTGCGAAAATGGCCGCCTCGACCTGCCTGGCGAGCGCGTCCAGGGTCTCGCCGGAAAAGACGGCCTGAAGCGGGATGCGGACGGCGAAGGTCTCGTCGATCCGAGCGGCGATCTGGATCGAAAGCAGGGAGTGGCCGCCGAGCGAGAGAAAATCGTCATGGATGCCCACCCGCTGAAGGCCCAAGACCTCCTGCCAGATGGCGGCCAGCGTCTCCTCGATCGTCGTTCGGGGCGCCACGTACGCGGCGCGACGCCGGCTCAGCGCGGTGTCGGGCGCCGGCAGGCGATCGCGGTCGATCTTGCCGTTGCCGTTCAAGGGCAGGGCCGCGAGCAGCACGAAGTCGGCGGGAATCATCGGCGCCGGCAGCGCCAGGGCCAGACGGTCGCGAATGCCGGCGACGGTCAGCCGCTCGTCCCTGCCCACCACGTAGGCGACCAGGCGGCCCTCGCGGAGGACGACCAGGGCCTCGCGGACGTCGGGATCGCGCAGCAGGGTCTCTTCGACCTCGCCGAGCTCGACGCGGATGCCGCGCACCTTGACCTGGCGATCGCTCCGCCCCAGGTACTCGACGAGGCCCTCGGTGCGATGGTGCGCGAGATCGCCCGTGCGGTAGAGCCGCTCTCCCGCGCCGGCGGGATCGGGCAGAAAACGGGCCGCCGTGCCGGCGGGGTCGTGCCAATAGCCCCGCGCCACCTGGGAGCCGCCGATGTGGACTTCGCCGACGGCACCCGGCGGCACCGGTTCGCCCCAGGCATCGAGGAGATAGACCCGCACGTTGTCGAGCGGCCGGCCGATGGGGAGCGCCGCGAGGCAGCAGGCACTCCAGGCGACCCCGGTGGCACACACGCAGGTCTCCGTGGGACCGTAGGCATTGACGAGGCGGTGCCCGGCCGCCCAGCGCGCCACGACCTCCGGGGTGCATGCCTCGCCGGCGCTCACCACCGTCGCGAGACAGGGCAGGTCCGCGGCGGGCAGCAGGGAGGCAACGGCGGGCGGCAGTGTGACCAGGGTGATGCGCTCGCGCCGCAGCAGGTCCACCAGGGGGAGCCCCGGCAGGAGGTCCTCCGGCGGCGCCAGGACGAGGGTCGCGCCGGCGCCCAGGGTGACGAAGATCTCGGACACCGAGGCGTCGAAACCCAGGTTGGCGAACTGCAGGACCCGGCTCGCCGGGCCGACGTCGAAGAGGCGCCGCTGCGCCTGGATGAGGTTGACCACCGGTCCGTGCGCGACGACGACGCCCTTCGGCCGGCCCGTCGATCCGGAGGTATAAAGGAGGTAGGCCGCGTCCTGCGACCCCACCGGCAGATTCGGCGGTGCCGCCGGCTGGCGGGCGATCGCCGCCGCGTCCGCGTCCACCAGCACGGTCCGCAGACCGGCGGCGAGCGGCGCCCGGGCGAAAGCCTCGCAGGTGACGACGAGCCGCGCCGCGGAGTCGGCGAGGATGAAGGCGAGGCGCTCCTCGGCCAGGGCCGGATCGAGCGGCACGTAGAAGGCGCCGGCCTTGAGGATTCCCAGGAGGGCGACGATCAGCGACAGGTCGCCGCGCGGCAGGGCGAGGATCACCGGCGTGCCCGGGGTGACACCGCGGGCGATCAGGTGGTGCGCCAGCTGGTTGGCGCGCTCCTCCAGCTCGCCGTAGGACAGCACGGTGTCGCCGCGGGCAACCGCCGGCGCGCGCCGCGAGAGCTCGGCCCGATGGCGGATGACGTCGTGGATCGCGTTGATCGCCGATTGGGAGTCGGTCGCGGCCGCGGTGTCGTTCCATTCGACGAGCGCCTGGTGGCGCTCGGCCACGGTCATCGCCGGCAGGCGCCGCAGGGGCGCATCCGGCTCGGCCAGGGCGGCCGGAAGCCAGCCGAGAAATCCTGCCAGCAGCCGCTCGGCGGTCCACCGGGTGAAGAGATCGGTGGTGAAATCGAGCTCCAGATGCAGGCGGTCGTCCCAATCGACGACGTTCAGGTGGAGGTCGAACCCGGTGGCCAGGATGGGCTGCGGCGCCGGCCTGATGGCGAGACCGGGGAGCGCCGGCAGGCGTGGCGCGCGTTCCAGGTTGAAGGTGGCGGCGAACAGCGGGGTCCGGCTGGGATCGGGCGCCAGCGCCAGCTTTTCGAGCAGCCGCGAGAAGGGATGGTCCTGGTGCTGATAGGCGCCGAGCAGCGCCTCGCGCGTCCGGGCCAGGTGGTGCGCGAACGGCTCGGCCGCGTCCGCCTGAACGCCGATCGGCAGCAGGTGCGAGCAGTACCCGACCGTCGTCTCGGCGTGCGGCGGCCGGCCGGAGGTCGTGATCCCCAAGGTGATCCGGCTCTGCGCGGCGCGGCGCCCGAGGTACGAGGACCATAGGGCAAAGAGCGTCATGAAGGGGGTGCACCGGTGCTGAACGCCCAGCCGGCGCAGCTCCTGGGTCCGACCGCGAGCGAGCTCGCCGGTGACCCGTGCGCCGCGGAAGCTCTTGCGGGCCGGACGCGGAGCGTCGGGCCGCAGGTCGAGGTCGGTACGGCTCTCGGCCACCTGCGCCAGCCAATACGCTTCGTGCTCGGCCATGGCCGGGGCCTGCTCCTGCCGGTCGCACCACAGCAGGTAGTCGCGCCAGGCGAGCGGCGCCGGCAGGTGGGCCGGCGTCCTGGTGGCGGCGGCCGCGCCATAGAGCTCCAGCAGGTCCCTGACCACGACGCCCATCGACCAGCCGTCGATCAGCAGATGGTGGGCGGCCAGGGCAAGCACGTGGCGATCGTCGGCCAGGACCAGGAGGTGGGCGCGCCACAGCGGTTTGCCGGTGAGATCGAAGGGCCGCCCGGCCTGCTCGATCCACCAGGCATGCAGCGCCGCATCGGGGTCCGGGGAGCGCCGCAGATCGATCGTCTGGAAACCGGCGGCCTGGTGCGGCCCCTGCGCCGGCGGCAGGATGACCTGGTGCTCGCCGTCGGCCGCGATCACGGTGCGGAGCGCCTCGTGCCGGGCGACGGTGGCAACGAGCGCCTGGTCGAGGGCGCCGGCGGCGAGGGTGCCGGTCAGCTCCAGGCCGATCGACGTGATGTAGGCGAGCGAACCCCCCTCCGCGAGCTGGCTGATCATCCAGAGTTGCCGCTGCGCGCCGGAGAGCGGCACCGTGGCGGGCGGCGCGGCGGCCGGCGGCGGCACGAACGGCGCCGCGAACGGCGGCGCGAGATCCGCTCGCGGCGCCGGCGAGCCGGCGAAGAAACCAGCCGCCAGGAGCTCCGCCACGCTCTGCCGCGCCGCCAGCCGTATGTGCTGCAGGTCCTCGTCGGTGTGCGCGGTCGAGAGGAAGCAGGTGCGGCCTTCCCAGATGTAGACCCCGTGCGCCACCATGGCCTGGAAGAAGAGGTCCATCGCGAGCGGCTGGTAGAGGTAGCTCCCGTTGCCCGCCAGCAGGAAGCGGCAGAGTGAGGAGAAGACGACCACTTCGATGGGCACGCCGGCGGCGCGGAAATCGTCGTTGAGCGCCGCGGCGAAGGCGGCCGAGCGAGCGTTCAGCTCGGTTTGCAGGGACGGTCCCGCGGCTTCGAGATGACGGAGGACCGCCAGGGCGGCAGCCATGGCAAGGGGATGCTTGCAGAAGGTGCCGGCGACGAAGGAGGTCACCGCTTCCGGCCGCGAGGCGTCGCCATACTGCCAGGGCCCGCCGTCCACGGCATCGAGGAAGCGGCGGCGGCCCGCCACGATCCCGATCGGCATGCCGCCGCCGATCGCCTTGCCGTAGGTGGCGAGGTCGGCCTCGACCCCGAACCAGGCCTGCGCTCCTCCGGGATGCACGCGGAAGCCGGTGATCACCTCGTCGAAGATCAGCGGCACGGCGGCGTCGCGGGTCAGGTCGCGCAGGCGGCGCAGGAAGCCGGCGGGCTGGAGGTCCGGACGGCGGCTCTGCACCGGCTCGACCAGCACGGCCGCGAGCTCGGGCAGCTGGGCCGCGATGACTTCGAGGGCGCGCTCTTCGCCGTAGGGCAGCACGATCGCCTGCCGAGCCGTGGCCACGGGAACCCCGGTCGCCATGGGGTCCGCCCCCAAGCGGGCATCCTCACCCGGCCGCGCCACCGCCAGGGTGGAGTCGGCGTGACCGTGATACGAGCCGGAAAACTGCACGGTGCGCACGCGTCCGGTCACCGCGCGCGCCAGCCGGATGGCCGTCATGACCGCCTCGGTGCCGGAGTTGCAGAAGGTCACGCGCTCCATCCCGGTCATCGCGGCGATCCGGGACGCCACCTCCCCTGCCAGGTCGGACTGCACTCCGACGTGCATGCCGCGGTCGAGCTGGGCGCGCAACGCCGCGACCACGAAGGGCGGGTTGTGGCCGAACAGGTTGACGCCGAAGCCCATGGCGAGGTCGACGTACCGGTTGCCCTCCCGGTCCCAGACGTGGGCGCCGCTCGACCGCTCGGCCACGATGGGAAAGCACATCTCCTTGGTCTCCGGGCGGAAGCCCATGGTCATGCGCAGATCGGCCCACCGGGCGCGATGGCGGTCGGCCTCCTGCCGCGAGCTCGGAGTCCGGCGGTACAGGCGCCGCGCGAGATCCTCGACGTAGCGCCGCTGGGGCGGGGTGAGGTTCGGTTTCGTCTCCGCCGGGCTGCCCACCGCGAAGGCCGGGCGCGCCTCGGCGGCGCGCGCGGCAAAAGCGGCCCTCGCCAGGGCCGGGACCGGCGCGGTGGCAGGCCGGTCGGTCTGCGCCCCGCCCGACAGCACCGCCAGCTGCTGTTCGATCAGGTTGGCGACGACGTCGAGCTGGTGACGGAAGAGGCCGCCCAGGTCCGGGCTGGCGGCGAGCGGCCCGGCGCTCCCCGGGGCGGATGTCGCGGCCGGCATGGCCGGCATGGCCGGCACGAGCGGCACGACCGGCACGAGCGGGGGATCTCGCGTCGTGCGTTCTTCCAGGTAGGCCGCGAGCAGGGACAGCGAGTGCACCTCTTCGAAGAACAGCCGCACCGGCAGCTCGATGCCGTAGGTCTCTTCGATGCCCCGGACGAGGCCAACGAAGACGATCGAGTCGGCACCCAGCTCGAGCAAGGGCGTCTCGGGATCGATCGCCGACGGGGCGAGCTCCAGGAGCTTGCCGAGCGCCGCGCTCAGGCTGGCCAGGATCGCCGCCCGGCGAGCCGGGGCGGCGGGGACGGCGAGGACCGCGGGAAGATCGGCCAGCCGGCCGGCCTCCGCCGCGGCGTCGAACCAGTGGGCCTGGCGTTCGAAGGGGTAGGTCGGCAGGGTGAGGCGGCGGCGGTCGAACGGCAGGTCGAAGGCTCGCCAATCGACCGCGACTCCCCGGGTGTAGAGAGCGCCCAGGGCATCGAGCAGGGTCTGCTCCGCCGGCCGTTCGGGGAGCAGGGAGGCGAGCCACAGCGCGGCATCCCTGCCCGCGGAGCGTCGCCCAAGAGCGCTCAGGGTCCCGCTAGGTCCGATCTCGAGAAACACGCCGATCCCATCCGCGACCAGTCGCCGGATGCCGCTCGCGAACCGCACGGGCTCGGTGAGGTGCCGCAGCCAGTAGTCGGCGCAGAGGCACCCGCCGGGCGCGACGACCTCGCCGCTCAGGTCGGCGACCAGGGAGAGCTTCGACGGCGCGAGCTCGCAGCGCGCGAGCAGCCGCGCGAAGGGCTCGGCCAGCGGCGCCATCAGCGGCGAATGGAAACCGTGCCCGGCGGCGAGACCGTGGGCTCTGATCTTGTCCGCCGCCAGGGTCGCGAGGACGCTCGCCACCGCCGCGGCCTCCCCGGAGACGACGACCTGTTGCGGTCCGTCGAGCGCCGCGATGGAGACCCGGCCGGCATGGGGCGCCACCGCCAGGCGGACGCGCGCCTCGTCGGCGAAGACCATCGCCATCGCGCCCGGCGCCGCGGTCTCCTGCATCAACCGGCCCCTCCCGGCGAGGAGCTCCAGGCCGTCCTCGAGCGACAGGATGCCCGCGGCGTGCGCCGCGGCATACTCGCCCACGCTGTGCCCGAAGACCACGTCCGGCCGCACTCCCCAGGAGCGCCAGAGCGCGGCGAGAGCGTGCTGCAGGGCAAAGAGCGCGGGCTGGGCGTAGCGCGTTTCGCGCAGGCCATCCGTCTCGCCGAGGAGCGCCAGCAGCGAGAAGCCCGCGACCTGCCGCAGGATCTCCTCGCAGCGGTCGAGGGCGGCGCGGAAGACCGGCTGGCTGGCATGGAGGTGGAGGCCCATCCCGGCATATTGCGAGCCCTGCCCGGTGAACAGGAAGGCGACCTTCGGCCGCGCGCTCGGCGCTCGCCCGCGGCGCAGGCCCTGGGCACCGCGGTCCGCCGCCAGGGCCTCCAACCCGAGGCCGAGCTGCGCCGGCGAGGCGGCGGTCAGGGCCGCCCGGTGCGGCAGCGGAGCGCGGCCGGTGTTGGCGCTCCAACAGAGATCGGGCAAGAGCGGCGCGTCGGGCCCGTCCAGCAGCGCCAGGTAGCGCCGGGCAAGGGCGCGCAGCGCCGCCTCGCTCTTCGCCGACAGGGCGAGGACGTGCCAGGCGCGCTCCACGGCAGTTGCGGCCGGTGCCGGCGCCGTCGGCGGCGCCTCTTCCAGGATGAGGTGCGCGTTGGTGCCGCCGAAACCGAAGGAGCTCACGCCCGCCCGGCGCGGCACGGCGTTGCGGCTCCAGGGGACGACCTGGGTCGGCACGTAGAGCGGCGTCCCGGCGAGGTCGATCTGCTCGGAGAGCCGCGCCAGGTGCAGGTGGGGCGGGATCAGCTCACGGTCCAGGGCAAGGACGGTCTTGATCACCCCCGCGATGCCCGCTGCCGCCTCCAGGTGGCCGATGTTGGTCTTGACCGAACCCACGGCGCAGCGGCGCCCCGCCGGGCGCCCGGCGAGCAGGATCGTCTTCAAGGCGCCGAGCTCGATGGGATCGCCGAGAGGAGTGCCGGTGCCGTGCGCCTCGACATAGTCGATCGCGTCAGGCGTGACCCCGGCCTGCCGGAGGGCGCTCGCGATGACTCTCTCCTGCGCCTGGCGGCTGGGGGCGGTCAGCCCGTTGCTGCGCCCGTCGTGGTTCACCGCGGAGCCGCGGATGACCGCCAGGACCCGGTCGCCCGCCGCGACGGCGTCAGCCAGACGCTTCAGCACCACCAGGCCGCAACCCTCGCCGCGAACGTAGCCGTCGGCGGCGGCGTCGAAGGTCTTGCAGCGGCCGTCCGCCGCCATCATTCCCGCCTGGGAAAAAGCGATCGTCGCGTGCGGCGTCAGGATCAGGTTGACTCCTCCCGCGAGTGCGCCGTCGCACTCCCCGGCCCGCAGGCTGTGGCAGGCCTGGTGCAAGGCCACCAGGGAGGAGGAGCAGGCGGTGTCGACGACCAGGCTGGGGCCCTGGAGGTCGAGCGCGTACGAGAGCCGGTTGGCGATCAGGCTCAGGGCGTTGCCGGTTCCCGCGTAGGCGTCGATCTGCGCCAGCTGGGCGGTCTGGAACCGTGCGTAGTCGTTGCCGGAGACGCCGACGAACACCCCCGTGGCGCTCCCCGCCAGCCGGTCGGCGGCGACGCCGGCGTGCTCCAGCGCCTCCCATGCCACCTCGAGCAGGAGCCGCTGCTGCGGATCCATCCGCTTCGCCTCGTGCGGCGCGATGCCAAAGAAAGCCGCGTCGAAGCGCTCCACCTCGCGGATGAAACCGCCATGGCGGGTGCGCATCCGGCCCGGCTGGCGGCCCTCCGGGTCGTGGTGAGCCTCGGCGTCCCAGCGCTCGGGCGGCACCTCGGAGATGGCGTCCACCCCATCGACCAGGAGCCGCCAGAAGGCGTCCGGCCCGTCCGCCTGCGGGAAGCGGCAGCCGATTCCGATCACCGCGATGGCTTCGCCGAGGCGAGACGGCGCGCGCGGCGGGTCCGGGCGCTCCTCCTGGCCGGAGAGATGGGCGGCGAGGGCCGCGACCGTCGGATGGTCGTAGGCGAGGGTCGGCGCCACCGGGCGCCCCAGCCAGGCGGCCAGCGCGGCGGACAGCCGCACCGCCTCGTTGGAGCCCAGGCCATAGCGGGCCAGAGGCTCCGCGCGGTCGAGCTCCTCCTGGCGGAGCCCCAGCTGCCCGGCCAGGGTCGCCACCAGCCAGGCCTCGATCTCCGCGCACGATCGGCCAGGCGACGCGGAGGCGGGTCGTGCCTCCTCCGCCCGAGCGGGAGGCGCCGCGGCCTCCGGCAGGCGACGGGCCCAGGAGCCCACCGCGTGGAACCGTCCGGCCAGGTAGTCTTCACGGCAGGCCCGCCGCCGGATCTTGCCGCTCGACGTCTTGGGCAGGCTCAGCGGGCGAATCAACACCAGGGCGTGGACCTGCAGATCGTGGCCCAGGGCGACCGCCGCGCAGACGGCGCCCGCCACCGCCTCGACGTCGAGCCGGCGCAGGGCGGAGCGCCGGACCTCCTGGACGACGACCAGCCGCTCTTCGTCCGCGGTCTCGACCGCGAAGGCGGCCGCGGCGTCGGGCCGCAGAGCCGGGTGACTCTGCCCGACCGTCGTCTCGATGTCGCTCGGATAGTGGTTCGCGCCACGAACGATGAGGAGATCCTTGCGGCGGCCGGTGACCAGCAGGCCGCCGTCGTGGATGAGCCCCAGGTCCCCGGTGCGCAGGAAGGGCCCTTCGCCGCTGTCCGCAAGATGGGCGCCGAACGTCTCCCGCGTCTCCTCGGGGCGCCGCCAGTAGCCGCCCGCGACCGCGGGTCCGGCAACCCAGATCTCGCCGACCTCGTCCGGCGCGCAGGACGTAAGGGTCTCGGGATGAACGATGCGGATCTCGGTCCCGATCTCCGATCCGCCACAGGAGACGAGGGTCACCGCCGCGGCGTCCGCCGGGTCTGCCGGCGCGAAGCGATGGCGCTTGAGCGCCTGGCGATCGACCCGCACGTAGACCGGCTCCTGGTCGCACCGGATCGTCGCCACCTTGAGCGTGGCCTCCGCCAGGCCGTAGCAGGGACAGAACGCTCGCGGATCGAAACCGCAGGCGCGAAACGCCGCCGCGAAACGGACCAGGGTTTCGCGGCGGATGGGTTCGGCGCCGTTGCCCGCCGCGCGCCAACTGCTCAGGTCGAGGCCGGCGCTCTGGCCGGGGGTGATCGTGCGGGCGCACAGCTCGTAGGCGAAATTCGGCGCCGCGCTGTGCGTCGCTCGATGCCGCGAGATCGCCGCCATCCAGAGCAGGGGATTTTGCAAGACGAAAGCCGGCGACATCAGGTGGCAAATGCAACCTTTATACACGGGCATGAGCAGCCCGTAGACGAGCCCCATGTCGTGATAGAACGGCAGCCACGAAACAATGACGCTCGCGCGATCGTGAGGCGAGCCGCGATCGATGTCTTCGAGGTTCGCCAAAAGATTGGCATGCGACACCATGACGCCGCGCGGCGTTCCGGTCGAGCCCGAGGTGTACTGGAGCAGCGCCAGGGCCTCGTTGCCAGGCCGGTGGGGCTCGCGCCGCGGCGGGCACCCTGCCGCGGCCGCCGACCCATCCAGCCAATGCAACCTCCCGAGCTCCGGCAGATACTTGCAGTGTCGCTCTCGCCTGGCGAAGAGCTGCGGGCTGGCCAGCACGACCCGCGCCGCCGAATCCTTGGCAATGGCCCGCAGGCGAGCATCGGCGCGGTTCAGCCTTGGCGGCGACATGGGGACGGCGACCACGCCCGCCAGCTGGCAGCCCCAAAAAGCGACGATGAAGTCGAGGCCCTGGGGATAGAGCAGCAGGGCGGCGTCGCCTGGCTGCGCCACCTCCCGCAACCGCACGGCGATGGCTTCCGCCCGGCCGGCCAGCGCGCCATACGAAAGGCACGCCGGGCCGGCTGCGCCCTCCGCGAAAGAGTAGACGATCGACTCTCGGTTTTCCGCCGCGCGGCTTGCGAGAAGATCGACCAATGAATTCGGCACAGTTTTTCTTTTGAGGTTGAAGGTTCAACCACCAGCGCGCTGCCCGCATGCTCACCAGGGGGGGACAGGAATCGATAGTGCTCTCAAAATCACGCAATGTCAAGTCGTGTGAATTTTCTATTAACGCAATAGCCCCAGGGGGCTTCCCGGAGCGCGAGGATATGACAATAAGCTGTCGCACCCAGGCAAGTCGCTTATACTCTTCCCGCACGGTTGCGAACATGTTGCGAACATGTTGCGAATATCTAAAGTGAAATATTCGCGCGACGGGGGTTCATGGCCAGGATCGTTTTCCTGCTCGAGCACGAAGAGGGCCACCTCAACCCGACGTTTCCGCTGGCCCGGCGCCTGCAGGCACGCGGCCACGGTGTCACCTACATGGGCCTGGCCGATGGCAGCGGCTATATCCGCTCGCAGGGCTTCGATTTCCATCCCATCTTCGAACAGCTCGTGCCTGCCGGTACTCTCCGCACGCAGCGGGAAGTTTCAGCGACCGTTCCTGCCGGCGATCACGGTGCCGAGATGAGGCTGGCGCAGCAGACCGGACCGGCTTCGATCTTTCTCCGCCTATGGCTCGCGATGGTCGTGGGCGAACCGTCCTTGGAGCAGGCGATGCGATCTCTGCGTCCCGACCTCCTCGTCCTGACCAGCTTCTTTGCCCCTTACGCCGTGGTCCTGCGCTACCGCTACGGAGTGCCGATCGTCCTGCTCACGCCCCTGCTGAGAACCCATGCCAAGTCGCGGTATGCCGAGATGCTCGGCGACCTCCTGATGGAGCTGGGGGGTGCGGAGGCCGCGGCTTTCAGCGACCTGGTGCGACGGGCCGACCCCGGCGTGCGGACCATGAGGGATATCGCGGGGCGGATGATGGCGCTGCGAGAAGTGATCCTCTGTCCTGTCGATCTGGAGCTCCCCGCGGCGCGCCACGACCGCGAGCCCGAGGTGTATTACGCCGAGGCGTCCGTCGATCTGCAGCGCAAGAGCGAGCAGGCGTTCCCCTGGGACCTCCTCGACCCGCGCCGCAAGCTGCTCTACGTCTCCCTCGGCAGCCAGAGCTACCGCGCCGACCGCGACCGCGTCTCGGCGTTCCTCCGCGCCACCAGCGCAGCCTTTCTCCATCGACCGGACTGGCAGGTCGTTCTGTCGACCGGAGGGCTGCTGCGGGCGGAGGAGGTCGCGGCGCCCGCGGGAACCATCGTCGCCGGCTGGGCCCCCCAGATCGACCTGCTGCGGCGGGCGCGCGTCGCCATCACCCACGGCGGCCTCGGCACGGTCAAGGAGTGCATCTTCTTCGGCGTTCCGATGGTTGTCTTTCCCATCAGCCACGACCAGCCCGACAACGCCCGCCGTGTCGTCCACCACGAGCTGGGTACCGCCGGGGACCTCGGCAACTTCTCCCCGGAGTCCATCCATGCCCTGGTCGAAAGCGCCGATCATCCCGCCGTGCGCGCCAGCGTCGAACGAATGCGGCAGCGCTTCCTCGCGGTCGAGGAGTCCGGATTGGCCTGCCGCCTCATCGAAGAAATCCTCCCTCGTTGACCGCCGGCTGTGCCACGCTCGCTTCGCCCGCTCGCACGGCCGTAACGGCGCGAATGGCCGCGGTCAGCAGGCGGCCGGCGGTCGCCACGTGCGGCGGGAGGAACATCGACCGGTGGCCGCCGGGGACCCTGTGGAGCTCGAGGCCGCCGCGCGCCAGCTTCCTCCAGGTCGCTTCCGGGTGCCCTGCGAGGCCTTCCGCGGCACGCAGGAAGAGCACGCGGCCACTGTAGGGGCCCGGCTCGTAGAGGTGAAGCGCCCGGCGCTGGCCGTCGATCGCCGCGAGCAGGCGCAGAAGGTCGGCGCTGCCGGATGACGCGGGGAGCCCGCCGGCGCGGCGAGCCCGCTCGAGGACCAGCGCCAGCCGGCTCTCGCCGTCGAGACCCGCCAGCTCCCGGCCCAGGATGCGCTCGTCGCCGCCGGTCAGCCAGGCCAGGAAGGCCGCTTGCGGTTCGACCCCGTCCGCCTTTGGCACCGCGGCCGACGCTGCCCGGGCCAGCGGCTCGCCGGCCCAACTGTCGAGCAGCGCGAGCAGCGCCACCTCGTGCCCCAAGGCGGTCAGCTGGCGCGCCATCTCGAAGGCGATGCAGCCGCCCATCGAGCTGCCCGCGAGCAGGTACGGACCCGCGGGCCGCCAGGCCAGCAGCGCTGCGAGATACTGCGCGGCCATTCCTTCGAGCCGTTCCGGCACCGTGCCGCCGGTCAGGGCCGGCGTCTGGAAGCCGTAGACCGGCTGGTCCGGCCCCAGCTCCCGCGCCAGGTGGCGGTAGATCTGGACGTCGCCGAAGACCGGATGGATCAGCACCAGCGGCGGGCGCCTGCCGTCCCCCGGCTGCAGGCCCACCAGGTTCGCGGGCAGCGGCGCGCTCGCCTCCCTCCGGGCGAGCGCAATGCCCAGCGCCGACGCGGTCTCCCTGGTCGGCTCGCCGAGCGCCGCCTCCGCCGCCGGGCCCCACGAGCGCTCTCCCACCCCGGCGTCCACCTGGCGGTGAGAGTGGAACTTGACGTCGCCCAGCATCCGCGACTGGGCGTGGATGCCGTCGACCATCCTGCCCGGCCGCGACTCGTAAGGCCGTGCCATGGCAGGCTCGTAGGCCAGGCCGAGGAAGGCGCACACGGCGGCCAGCACCCGCCCCGGTTCGCGCACCAGCTGCTCGAAGGAGACGGTGTGCCAGCGCTCAGGCGGCACCTCGCCGCGCAGCTCCAGGATGTTCTGGTGCGCCACCGTCCAGGACAGCTCCGCCAGCTCCCTGCGCGTGAACGGATGGCCGGCGCCGAAGAAGATCTGGTCCAGCTTCGCCTCTTCGAAGGAGCGGATGGTGGCGCAGGGGTGGCGGACCAGGTGGACGTAGAGAGGGCCCGCGAAGTCCTCCTCCGCCCGTCTCAGCGCCTGCCGGTCCCAGGCGTAGGTCGGCGTCTTGTCCACCAGCAGGCGCTCGCCGAGGTCTTGCTGCAACAGGCCGTAGAAACGGCGCGTGCTGAAGCCGGCGTCCTCGCAGCCGGCGATCAGGCCGAGGGCCTCGGTCGCCGCGCAGCCGCGGATCTCCATCAGCGCCCGCACCGCACCTTCCCGGCGGAAGGCGTCCCTGCCGGAGAGAGCCCGCCGCCGCTCGGAGAGCGTCCGGTACGACAGCAGCTCGAGCTCCGGCGGCGCGAAGAGGCGCGAGTGGCCGGCCAGCATCACCCGCAGCAGGGTCGAGCCCGACCGCGGCGGCGACAGCACGAACACCGCCGGCGGATTCCGCTCGCCGGCCACGGCCGGAGCTGCCGCCGGCGGCATCGCCCTGGCGCCGAGCAGCTGGCGCATCCGCGCGACCTGGGCCCGACCGACGCGGCCCGCGGCCTCCGGCTCCCCTGCGGCGGCGGCGCCGTCGCCGCCCTCGCCGCCCCACAGCCTTGCCACCGCCCGCGGGTGCTCGGCGACGAGGTGCGCCGCCAGGCCGGCGATCGTCGGCGCGTCGAACAGCGTCACCACGTGCACGATCTCTCCCAGCTTCTCCTGCAACCGGTAGATCAGCATCGCGCCGCTCAGCGAGTTGCCGCCCAGGGCGAAGAAGTTGTCCTCGATCCCGAAGCTGCCCGCGGGCAGCGCGTCGCGCCATAGATCGGCCAGGTAGCGCTCGAGCGGCGTCCGCGGCAGCACCGGCTCGCCCTGCGCCGCGCCGCTTGCCGCCGGCTCGGGCAGCGCCCGGCGATCGATCTTGCCGCTCGGCGTCAGCGGCAGCGCCGCCAGCTCCACCCAGGCGCTCGGCAGCATGTGCTCGGGCAGGCTCGCCGCCAGCCACCGCCGCAGCTCGCCGCGCGCAACCGAAGACCCCGGCCGCGGCACCACGTAGGCCACCAGCTGGGCCGCCGCGCCCGAGCCCCGCGCCACCACCGCCGCCGCGGCCACCGCCGGGTGCCGGGCGAGCCGCGCCTCGATCTCGCCCGGCTCGATGCGGAACCCCCGGATCTTGACCTGGTGGTCGATGCGGCCCAGGAACTCGATCGCCCCGTCCGGCAGGTAGCGCGCCAGATCCCCAGTCCGGTAGAGCCGGCCTCCCCCCCACGGCGGGGCCCCTGGCGCTGGCGCGCCGCCCCCCCACGGCGGGGCCCCTGGCGCTGACGCGCCGCCCCCCCACGGCGGGGCCCCTGGCGCTGACGCGCCGCCCCCCCACGGCGGGGCCCCTGGCGCTGACGCGCCGCCCCCGCCGCTTTCATGGGCCCCTGGCGCGCTCTCGGGATCGGGCACGAACCGCTCGGCCGTCAGCCCGGGCCGCCGCAGGTAGCCGCGGGCCGGCTGCACACCGCCGATGTAGAGCTCGCCGGGCACCCCCACCGGCACCGGCCGCAACGCGGCATCCAGCAGCCGGATGGTGGTGTTGGCGATCGGCCTGCCGATCGGCACGCCGCCCAGCCCGCGGCCCGGGTCCGACGCCCCTGCGGCTCGGCGCCGCGCGGCCGGCAGGCACTCCCAGGCGGTCACGTCCACCGCCGCCTCGGTCGGACCGTAGAGGTTGTACAGCGGCACCGCCAGCCGCTCACGGTAGCGCGCCAGCAATTCGGCCGGCAGCGCCTCGCCGCTCGCCACCACCCGCCGCAGGCCGGCGGCGCCCGACAGGTCCGGCGCGTCGAGCAGCGCCCGCAGCATCGACGGCACGAAGTGCACCGTCGTCACCCGCTCGCGGGCGATCAGGTCGAGCAGGTAGTCGGTGTCCTGGTGGCCGCCGGGGCGAGCCACCACCAGCCCCGCACCGCACAGCAGCGGCCAGAACAGCTCCCACACCGAGACGTCGAAGCTCAGCGGCGTCTTCTGCACCACCCGGTCCGACGCCTCCAAGCCGAACGCCGACTGCATCCACAGCAGCCGGTTGACGATGGCGCGGTGGGTGTTCATCGCGCCTTTCGGCCGCCCGGTCGAGCCCGAGGTATAGACCACGTACGCCAGGTTGTCCGGATCGACCGGCACCTCGGGACCCGCGGCCGCCGGCGGCGCCGCGCCTCCCGGGGCATCCAGGCAGATCACCGTCGCGGCCGGCGCTCCGAGCCCGCTCGCCAGCCGCTGCTGCGTCAGCAGCACCGGCACCGCGGCTTCCTCCAGCATGAAGGCCACCCGCTCGCGCGGATACGAAGGATCCAGCGGCAGGTAGGCGCCGCCCGCCTTGAGCACCGCCAGCACCCCCACCATCATTTCGGCCGACCGCTCGACGCACAGCCCCACCAGCACCTCCGGCCCCACTCCCGCCGCCCGCAGCCGGTGGGCCAGGCCGTTGGCCCGGGCGTCCAGCTCCCCGTAGCTCAGCCACTCGCCCGCGAAGCCCACCGCCGGCGCCTCCGGGCTCCGCCGCGCCTGTGCCGCGAGCAGCTGGTGCAGGCAGCCCGCCTCGCCCCAGCGCACCGCCGTGTCGTTCCAGTCGAGCAGCTGCTGCCGCTCGGCACGGCTCAGCAGCGGCAACGCGGCGAGCGGCCGCTCGGGATCGGCCAGCGCCGCCCGCAGCAGGGTCTCCATCTGCTGCATCAGGCGCCCCACCGTTCCGCCGTCGAAGAGGTCGCGGTTGTAACGGCAGACCCCTGAGAGGCCGCTCGCGGCCTCGTGCAGCGACAGCGTCAGATCCACCTTGGCGCTGCGGTTGTCGATCGCCACCGCCGCCGCCTCCACTCCCGGCAGCCGCAGCTCCCGCCACGGCGCGTTCTGCAGCACCAGCATCACCTGGAACAGCGGCGACTGCGACAGGCTGCGCTCCGGCGAGAGGTCCTCGACCAGCTGCTCGAACGGCAGCTCCTGGTGCGCGTAGGCCCCCAGCGTCACCTCCCGCACCTGGCCCAGCAGCCCCGGCAGCCCCTCCTCGGCCACCGGCCGCACCCGCAGCGCCAGGGAGTTGAGGAACAGGCCGATCAATCCCTCCACCTCGTTGCGCGTGCGGCCCGCGATCGGCGTGCCCAGGACCAGGTCGGGCCGGCCGATCTGGCGCAGCAGCACCAGGTCCAGGGCCGCGGCGAGCAGCATGAACAGCGTCACCTTCTGCGCGCGCGCGGCGGCGCGCAGCTCGCCGGCGAGCGCCGGGTCGAACCGCACCGGACGCACCTCCCCCGCCCAGCGCTGCAATGCGGGCCGCGGCCGGTCGGCGGGCGGCGAGGTCAGAGGCGGCGCGCCGCGCAGCCGCTCCCGCCAGTAGCCCAGCTGCCGCCGCAGGACGTCGCCCCGCAGCCAGTCGCGCTGCCAGCAGGCGAAGTCGGCGTACTGGACGGCCAGCCGCGGCAGCCGGGCGGGCCGCCTCGCCAGGGCGGCGCCGTACAGCTCGGTCAGCTCGCCCAGCAGCACGCCGACCGACCAGCCGTCGGCGGCGATATGGTGCACCGCCAGCAGCAGCCAGTGCTCCGCGGCCTCCGGCGCCGGGTCAGGTGCGCCCGCCGGCGTGGCGCCGCGCCCCAGCCAGAGCAGGCACGCGCGCACCGGCGGCCGGGCGGCAAGATCGAAGGGGGTCGCCGCATCCTGGTCCGCCAGCCCGGTGGCCGCCCGCGCGCGCCGCGCCATGGGCAGCCGGGAGAGGTCCACCAGCGGCAGCGCCCCGTCCGCCTCGGGCGCGATGCGCACCACCGGACGGCCGCCGCGCACCGCGAAGGTGGTGCGCAGCGTCTCGTGGCGGCGCACCACTCCGGCCAGGGCGGCGGCCAGGGCGGCGCGGTCCAAGGCCCCCCGCAGCCGCAGGGCGCTGGCGATGTTGTAGGTGGGCGTCCCCGGCCGCAGCTGCTCGAGGAACCACAAACGCTCCTGGGCAAACGAGAGCGGCAGCTCGCGGTCGCGCGGCACCGCCAGGATCGGCGGCATCGCGTCGGCCCCGGCGAGCAGGGTGCTCAGCTCCTGGGCCAGGCCCGAGAGGGTCGGACGCTCGAAGACCCGGCGCAGCGGCAGCTCCACCCCGAGCTCCCCGCGCACCCGGGAGACCAGCTGGGTGGCCAGCAGCGAGTGGCCGCCCAGCTCGAAGAAGTCGTCGTCCTCCCCCACCTGCCGGACACCCAGCAGCTCGGTCCAGAAGCCCGCCAGCAGCCGCTCGGCCGGAGTGCGGGGACCGCGCCTGGCGCCGATGCTGCCCATGCCGCCCATGCCTCCAACGGCGCCCAGGACCGCGCTCTCCTCGGGTGCCGGCAGCGCCCGGCGATCGAGCTTGCCGTTGGGGGTCAGCGGCAGGCGCTCCAGGGTCACATAGGCGGCGGGCACCATGTAGGGCGGCAGCTGCGCCGCGACGAAGGCCCGCAGCTGCCGCGGGTCGAGGGGTGCGGCGGCCGGGCCGGGGGCGGCGCGGCGCACCACGTAGGCCACCAGGCGTTTCCCGCCGGTGGCCGGCTCGTCGCGGTCCACCACCGCCACCTCGCCCACCTCGGGGTGGCGGGCCAGCACCGCCTCGACCTCGCCCAGCTCCAGACGGAAGCCGCGGATCTTGACCTGCCGGTCGATGCGCCCCAGGAACTCGATCACGCCGTCGGCGCGCCGCCGCGCCAGGTCGCCGGTGCGGTAGAGGCGGCCGCCGGCCCCCGGCGGGGCCCCTGGCACGGCTTGCGCCGCGCCGCCCCCGCCCCCCGGCGGGGCCCCTGGCACGGCTTGCGCCGCGCCGCCCCCGCCCCCCGGCGGGGCCCCTGGCGCGGCTCGCGCCGCGCCGCCCCCGCCGTTTTCAATGCCCGCGAAGGGGTCGGGGACGAAGGCCGCGGCGGTCAAGTCCGGGCGGGCGAGATAGCCGCGCGCCAGGCAGAGACCGGCGATGCACAGCTCGCCTGGCGCCCCCGGTGGCAGCTCGCGATGGTCGCGCCCAAGCACGTAGAAGCGGGCGCCGGCGATCGGCCAGCCCAGCGGCACCGTCGGGCCGGTGCAGGCAGCGGCAAGGCCGCTCCATTCCGTCACCGAGACGGTCGCCTCGGTGGGACCGTAGCGCGACACGAGCAGCGCGCCGGCCGCGGCTCCGCCCGTCGCCTGTCGCGGCACTCCTTGTTGGTCGGCCGCGGCTCCGCCCGTCGCCTGTCGCGGCACTCGTTGCTCGTCGCTTCGCGCCATGGCCGAATCGAAGAGCGCCAGCAGATCGGCCGGCACCCGCTCGCCGCCGGTGACCACGCGGCGCAGCGAGCGGCAGCGCAGGAGCGCCTCCTCGGCGAGCAGCGCCGGGAGCAGCGCCGGCGGGGCGTTGGCGTTGGTCACCTGCTCCATCTCTATCAAACGGGCCAGGTAGCCCGCTTCCTGCTGGCGCGCCGCCTCCGCCAGCACGACCGTGCCGCCCATCCACAGGGGTGCGAACAGCTCGACCACCGAGACGTCGAAGGCGAGCCGCGCCCGTTGCAGCACGCGGGCGCCGGGCGCGAGGTCGGCCGCCACCTGGAAGCGCAGGCGGTTGACGACGGCGCGGTGGACCGCCACCACCCCTTTGGGAGCACCCGTGGAACCGGACGTATAGAGGACGTAGGCGGCGTTGTCGGGCCGCGGCGGCAGGGGCGGCGGCGGCGGCGGGGACGGGAGGCCGCGCTCCGCGCTCCCGGGGCCGCTCTCACTGCCGGCGCTGCCGGCACTGCCCGGCCCCGGCGCCGCGACCGCGACCCACGCCGGGGACGCGAGGAGCACCCGGCCACCCAGGCCCTGCAGCCGCTCCACGGCCGGTCCGTCGGCGAGGACCACCCTCGCCGCCGAATCGGCGAGGATCTGCGCCTGCCGGTCGCGCGGGTGGGAGGGGTCGAGGGGCAGGTAGGCGCCGCCGGCTTTCAGGATGCCGAGGAGCCCCACCAGCAGGTCGAAGGAGGGCTCGACGCAGATGCCGACGACCTGCTCCGGCCCCACCCCCAGGCCGGCAAGCAGGCTGGCCAGCCGCCCAGCCTGCGCCGCCAGCTCACCATAGGTCAGCGCCAGCCCGCCGCGGCCATCCGCCCCGCGCGCGGCCAGCGCCACCGCGTCCGGGTGGCGCGCCGCCTCCCGCTCGAAGGGCGCGTGCACCAGGTCGTCGCCGCCCGGCTCCCAGCCCCCGTTCCATTCCACCAGCAGCTGGTGGCGCTCCGCCTCGCCGAGCAACGGCAGCTCCGAGAGGCGCCGTTGCGGTGCCGCGGCGACCGCCCGCAGCAGCTCGCGCAGCTGACCGGACAGCCGCTCGATCGTCGCCGCCTCGAACCGCCCCGCGCGGTAGGTCCAGCTGCCCGACAGGCCGCCCCCGGCGGCAGCCGCCACGGCCAGCGACAGCTCGAACTTGGCGGTGCCGCTGTCGCTGTCCAGAAGCTCCACCGCGAGCCCCGGCATCGACGGCGGCGCCAGCTCGGGCTGCAGCGCCAAGAGCGCCTGGAAGAACGGCGTCTCGCCCGCCTCCCGCCGCGGCTTCAGCTCCGCCACCAGCTGCTCGAACGGCACCTCCTGGTGCGCGTAGGCGGCCAGCGCCGCCTGGCGCGCACGCCCCAGCAGCTCGAGGAATCCAGGGTCGCCCGCGAGGTCCAGCCGCAGCACCAGGGTGTTGACGAACAGGCCGACGAGGTTCTGCACCTCCGGCCGGTCGCGGTTGGCCACCGGCACGCCGACCGCCACGTCCTCCTGGCCCCCGTGGCGCCCCAGCAGGACGTCGAACGCCGCCAGCAGGGCCATGAACAGCGTCGCGCCGTGGCGCCGCGCCAGCGCCGTCAGCTCGCCGGCGACGGCGGCGGAGAGGGCAAAGCCGCGCCGCGCGCCGCGCAGGCTCGCGGCGGCGGCGGCCGGCCGGTCGCCGGGCAGCTCGAGAGGCGGCGGCGCGCCGCGCGGACCCGCGAGCTGCTCGCGCCAGAAGCCCAGCTCGGCCGCCAGCCGCTCACCCGCCAGCCGCTCGCGCTGCCAGTGGGCGAAGTCGGCGTACTGGATGGGCAGCTCCGGCAGCGCTCCCGGCGCCGGCGGCAGGCCGCTCACCCCGGCGGCGTAGAGAGCGGCCAGCTCGCGCGCCAGCACCTCGATCGACCAGCCGTCGCCGGCGATGTGGTGGAGGGTCAGCAGCAGCTCGTGCACGGCCGCCGGGCCGGCCGGGTTTTCGACGCCGCCGTCCAGCCGCAGCAGGACGGTGCGCAGGAGCGGTCCGGCGGCCAGATCGAAGGGGCGCCGGGCCTCTTCCGCCCGCAGGCGGACCGCCTCCGCAGCGCGGCGGCTGGCAGGCAGGCTGGCCAGGTCGATTCGCCGCAGCTCGCCATCCTCCGCCGGCGCCGCCGGCGCCGCCGGGTTCGCCGCCGCTTCCACCACCGCCACCGGCCGCGCGCCGCCGCCGCCGCTGCCGCCGGCCACGATCCTGGTGCGCAAGACCTCGTGGCGGCGGCGCACCTCGCCGAGACCGGCCGCCAGCGCCCCGACCCGCAGCGCGCCGGTGAGGCGCAGGGCGAAGGGCATGTTGTAGGCCGGGCTGCCCGGTTCCAGCTGGTCGAGGAACCACAGGCGCTCCTGGGCGAAGCTGAGCGGCAGCGGCCGCCGCCGCGCCTCGGGCGGCAGCGGCGGCGGCGGCACCCGGGGGATGGCCGCTGCCGGGAGGCCGCCCTGCCGGGCCACCGCGATCGCCGCCGCCAGCGCCGCCACGCTGGCGCATTCGAAGACCCTGCGCAGCGGCAGCTCGACCTGGAAGACCTCACGCACCCGCGCCAGCAGGCGGGTGACGAGCAGCGAATGGCCGCCGAGGTCGAAGAAGCTCTCGTGGACGCCGACCTCGCCGCGGCCGTCGCCACGGGCCACATCCAGGCCCAGCAGGCTCGCGAAGAGACCGGCCAGGATCTCCTCGTCGGGAGTGCGCGGCGCCACGCGTCCCTCGACCGCGCCGGGCCCGCCACCCCACCGCGGTGCCGGCAGCGCCCTGCGGTCCACCTTGCCGTTGGCGGAGAGCGGCAGCGCGGCAAGCACCACGATGGCCGCCGGCACCATGGCCTCGGGCAGGCTCCGCCGCAGGCTGCGGCGCACGTCGTCGATCAGCGCCGCCTCCTCCTCCGGCGGCAGGCAGCCTCCCGCGGGGTCCGCCGCCGGCGACGGCTGACGCGGCACCAGGTAGGCGACCAGCCGCGGCCCGGGAGCCGCCGCCGGGCTCACCGGCCCCGCCGGACCCGGACCCACCACCGCGACCACCGCCTCCCGCACTCCCGGGTGACGGGCCAGGGCCGCCTCGATCTCTCCCGGCTCGATGCGGACGCCGCGGATCTTCACCTGGTGGTCGAGACGGCCCAGGTAGTCGAGGGCGCCGTCCGGCAGGTAGCGCGCCAGGTCGCCGGTGCGGTAGAGGCGGGCCCCGCCCCCGCCCCCCGGCGGGGCCCCTGGCGCGATCGCGCCGCCCCCGCCCCCCGGCGGGGCCCCTGGCGCTACTGCGCCGCCCCCGCCGTTTTCAGGATCGGGCACGAACCGGTCGGCGGTCAGCTCCGGGCGCCCCAGGTAGCCGCGCGCGAGCTGCACGCCGCCGATGCACAGCTCCCCGGGCACGCCGGCGGGCAGCTGCCGGCCCTCGCGGTCGAGCAGGCGGAGGCGGGTGTTGGCCACCGGCCGTCCAATCGGCACCAGCCGCCGCGCGCCGGCCCGCTCCGTGGCCCAGGACGTCACCTCCACCGCCGCCTCCGTCGGGCCGTAGAGGTTGTGCAGCGGCGCATCCAGGGCAGCGTAGTACTGCTGCTGCAGCTCGTAGGAGAGGGCCTCGCCGCTTGCCATCACCCGCCGGAGCGAGGGCAGGCGCGACGGCCGCCCGGCACGATCGGCGCCATCGAGGAACGCGGAGAGCATCGCCGGCACGAAGTGCACGGTGGTGATCTCGTGACGGGCCAGGGCCGCCAGCAGGTAGGCGAAGTCGCGATGGCCCTCGGGGCGGGCCATCACCAGGCAGGCACCGGTCGAGAGCGGCCAGAACAGCTCCCAGACCGAGACGTCGAAGCTCAGCGGCGTCTTCTGCAACACCCGATCGGCGGCGGCCAGCGGGTGGCGCTCCTGCATCCAGAGCAGCCGGTTGACGATGCCGCGATGGGTGTTCATCGCCCCCTTGGGCTGGCCGGTCGACCCGGATGTGTAGATGACGTAGGCCAGGTTGTCCGGCTGCAGGCCGCTCGACCCGACCGACCGGCCGCGGCCCGGGCGCCGCCCGGCCGGCTCGGGATCGAGCCAGACGGTCGTCACACGGCGCCCTTCACACCCGTGTCTAAGGACGCCGGCCGCCGCCTCGCCCAGCCAGGGCAGCGAGCGCCGTCCTGGCGCGGGGCCGCGGCAACCGGGGAGGTTTGGCGAGGCGACCAACACCCTGGCGCCCGAGTCCCGCAGCATGAAACGGAGGCGCTCGGCCGGGTAGCCGGGATCGAGCGGCAGGTATGCCGCGCCCGCCTTGAGGATGGCGAGCAGGCCGGCCACCATCGCGGCCGAGCGCTCGGCGCAGATCGCCACCAGGCTCTCCGGTCCGACTCCGAGCCGCCGCAAATCGGCCGCCAAGCGGTTGGCGCGGGCCTCCAGGGCGCCGTGGGTCAGGTGCTCGACCGTCGCCCCGGCGGCGTCCGGAGGGGGGGCGGCTTCGGCGACGACCGCCACCGCGTCCGGAGCGCGGCGCGCCTGCTCCTCGAACAGCTGGTGCAGGAAGCGGTCGCCGGGGTGGGCGGCAGCCGTGTCGTTCCACTCCCAGAGCAGCTGCTGTCTCTCGCCCTCTCCCAGCAACGGCAGCGCCGCGACGTCGAGCCCGCGGTGGGTGCCGGCTCCCACCGCGGCGAGCAGGGACTGGAAATGGCCGGCCAGCCGCTTGATCGTGGCGGCGTCGAAGAGGCCGGTGCGGTACTCGAACGAGAGGGCAAGCCCCTGCGGCCTTTCGAGCGCATCGATGGTCAGCTCGAACTTGGCGGCCGTCGCATCCAGCTCGCCGAGCTCGATCTCCAGGCCGGCAGTCGGCCGTTGCCGCGCGGCGGTCGTGGCGCTTTGCAGCACCAGCATGACCTGGAAGAGCGGCGTGGTGCCGAGATCGCGCTGCGGCGCCAGCGCCTCCACCAGCTTCTCGAAGGGCAGGTCCTGGTTGGCGTAGGCGGCGAGGCAGGTCTGCCGCACCTGCTGCAGGAGGCCGTGGAAGCTCGGGCGGCCGGCCAGGTCGGCGCGCAGCGCGAGCGTGTTGACGAAGCAGCCGATGAGCCCCTCGATGTCCAGCCGGTCGCGGTTGGCGATCGGCGTCCCCACCACCAGGTCCTGCTGCCCGGTGTAGCGGCAGAGCAGCACGTCGAACGCGGCCAGGAGCACCATGAACAGCGTCGCACCGCCTTCCATGGCCTCGCGGCGCAGGCCCGCGGTGACCGCAGAGGGCACCAGCTCTCGGACGCACGCCCCGGCAAAGTCCGGCACCGGCGGCCGCGGCCGGTCGGCGGGAAGCGCCAGCTGGGAGGGAGCGCCTGCCAGCGCCTGCCGCCAGTAGCCGAGCTGCGGCGCGAGCGCTTCGCCGGTCAGCGACTCCCGCTGCCAGCGGGCGAAGTCGAAGTACTGGATCGGCAGCTCGGGAAGCGGGCCGGGTGCGTCGAGCAGCCCCGGCGGCGCTCGCCGGGCAGCCGGCAAGGCGGCGTAGAGCGCCGCCAGCTCGCGCAGGAAGACCGTCACCGACCAGCCGTCCGCGACGATGTGATGCAGCACCAGGACGAGCAGGTGTCGCTCCGGGCCCAGCCGCAGGAGGGCGGCGCGCAGCAGCGGCCCGGTGGCGAGATCGAACGGGCGGCGGCCGAATCTCGAGCCGAACGCTCGGCCGGTGGCGGCTGCCGCCTCTCCGAGCGGCGCCAGGTCGATCAACGGCAGCTCGACCGCGCGCGCGGGCAATACCAAAGGCGACGGCCGCCCGGCGGCGAGCGGGTAGGCCGAGCGCAGCACGGCGTGGCGGCGCACGATCTCCTCGAGGCTTCTGGCGAGCCGCGCCGGGCTGAGCGCGCCGCTCAAGCGCAGCGCGCCCGCGACGTTGTAGGCGGCGCTGTCCGGCGCCAGCTGCGCGAGGAACCAGATCCGCTCCTGGGCGTAGGAGAGGACGAGATCATGGTGGCTCTCCGGCAGGCGCACCGGCGGCAGGCGCCGCGGGATCGGGGACAGGGTGGGCCTGGCGAGGCCCGCGCTGCCGCCGAGCGCGCCTTCGACCTCGCGCGCCATCGCCGCGAGCGTCGGGCGCTCGAACACCCGCCGTAGCGGCAGCTCCGCTCCCAGCTCCTCGCGCACCCGCGAGACCAGGCGCGTGGCCAGCAGCGAATGGCCGCCGAGCGCGAAGAAGTCGTCACCCGGCCCGATCGCCGCGCCGCCCCCGCCGGCTGCCGCCGAGGGCCGCCTTGGCCCCAGCAGCTCCGCCCAGAACCCGGCCAGCAGCTCCTCGACCGGAGTGCGGGCAGCGAGCTGTCCCGCCGCCAGCTCGGCGTGCCGCGGCGCCGGCAGCCACTCGGGCTCCGGCAGGGCGTCGCGGTCCACCTTGCCGTTGGCGGTCAGCGGCAGGGCCGCGAGGAGCACCACCGCCGCCGGCACCGAGTGGTCCGCCAGGCGCTCGGCCAGGAAGCCGCGCAGCCCGGCCGAGGTCACCTGGGATCCCGGCCGCGCCACCACCCAGGCCGCCAGCCGCCGGTCGCCAGGCCCCGCCTGGCGGGCCGCCACCACGCTCTGCTCCACGCCGGGGTGGCGGGCCAGGTGGGCCTCGACCTCTCCCGGCTCGATGCGGAAGCCGCGGATCTTGACCTGCCGGTCGATGCGGCCGAGGAACTCCAGGTCCCCGCTCGGCAGCCAGCGCGCCAGGTCGCCGGTCCGGTAGAGGCGGCCACCCGCGGCGCCGCGTCCATCGGCAAACGGGTCGGGGACGAAGCGCTCCGCCGTGAGATCCGGGCGGCCGAGGTAGCCGCGGGCCAGGCCGTCGCCGCCGGTCACCAGCTCGCCGGGCACCCCCACCGGCACCGCCTGGCCCTGGCGGTCCCACAGGTAGACGGTGCTGTTGGCGATCGGCCTGCCGATCGGGACCGAGGGCGGCGCGGCGCCCGTCTTGGAGGGCGGCGCGGCGCCCGCCTCGGAGACCGCCGTCATGCCCATCATGCGATGACAGGAGGTGAAGGTGGTGTTCTCCGTCGGCCCGTAGGCGTTGATCAGCAGGCAGCCGGGCAGCTCCTGCAACGCCCGCCGCACGTGCGGCGCCGACAGGACGTCGCCGCCGGTCAGCAGCTGGCGCAGGCAGCCCAGGCTCTCCACCCGGCTCTCGACCATCTGATGGAAGAGGCCGGCGGTCAGCCACAGGGTGGTGACTCCGCCGCGCCGCAGCGCCTCGCCCAGCTCGCGCAGGTCCGGCGGCCCCGGCGCGAACAGCTCCAGCCGGCCGCCGCCCAGCAGCGGCCCCCAGATCTCCAGGGTGGAGGCGTCGAAGGCCAGCGGCGCCACGTGCAGCCACACCTGGCCGGGGCCGCAGTCGGCGAACCCAGCCTCCCGGACCAGCCGGACCACGCCGCGATGGACCGCCGCCACGCCCTTGGGAGCGCCCGACGAGCCCGACGTGAACATCACGTAGGCGAGGCTCTCCGGACTGGCGCCCACCTCCGGCGGGTCGAGGTCGGCCGCGCTTTCGCCGTCGAGCTCCCGGCCGCCGCCGAGCGGGAGCGACACGAGGTCGCCGCCGAGCCGTCCAGACGCGGGACGGGCCCGGTCGGGAGCGGTGAGGAGCACCCGCGCTCCGGTCTCGGCCAGGAGGGCCTCCTGGCGAGGCCATGGCAGGCCCGGGTCGAGCGGCAGGTAGGCCCCGCCGCTCTTGAGCGTTCCCAGCAGCGCCACCACCATGGCCGGCGAGCGCGGCAGCCCGAGCGCCACCAGCGCCTCGGGTCCCACCCCCAGGCGGCGCAGGCGCCGCGCCAGCTGGTTCGAGCGGCGGTGGATCTCGCCGTAGGTCAGCTGCTCGGCGCCGGCAGCCACCGCCACCGCGTCCGGCCGGCGTAGTGCCTGGGCGGCGAACAGCTCGTGGACCAGGCTCTCCCGGGGATAGGCGGCGGCGGCCCCCGACCACTCCGCCAGCAGCTGGTGGCGCTCGCCGGCGCCGAGCAGCGGCAGCTCGTCGATGCTCCGCGGCGGCGATGCGGCGCCGGCCGCCACCGCCGCGAGCAGACGGCCGTACTGCTCCGCCAGGCGCCTGACCGTCGCCGCGTCGAACAGGTCGCGGCTGTACTCGAACGACAGCGCCAGGCCGGCGGGGGTCTCGGCCGCCTGCACCAGGAGGTCGAACTTGGCGGTCTCGATCGGCAGCTCGCAGAGCTCCATCGCCAGCGAGTCCCGGTGGGCGCCCGGCGGACCGGCCGCGCCCGCCGGCACCTCGACGCTCGTGGCGGTCGTCGCGTTCTGCAGCGCCAGCGCCACCTGGAACAGCGGCGTCGCCGCCAGGTCGCGCCGCGGCGCGAGCGTCTCGACCAGCTTCTCGAACGGCAGCTCCTGGTGCGCGTAGGCGCCCAGGCTCACCTGCCGCACCGCGGCCAGAAGCTCCGGGAACCCGGGCCTCCTGCCCCCCGGGGACGGCGCCAGCCGGGCGAGGTCCGAGCGCAGCGCCAGGGTGTTGACGAAACAGCCGATCAGCCCCTCGATCTCCAGCCGTTCGCGGTTGGCGATCGGCGCCCCGACCACCAGGTCGTCCTGGCCGGTGACGCGATGCAGCAACACGTTCAGCACCGCGAGCAGGGTCATGAACAGCGTCGCGTCCGCCTGCCGCGCGGTGCGCCGCAGCGCCGCGGCGAGCTCCGGGGGCACCCTCCGGGAGATGGCCGCGCCGCGGAAGCTCTGCACCGGTGGCCGCGGCCGGTCGGCCGGCAGTGCGAGCTGCGCCGGGGCCTCGGCCAGCGCCTGCTGCCAGTAGGCGATCTGTGCCGCCAGCGCCTCGCCGGCCAGCCAGGCGCGCTGCCAGCGCACGAAGTCGGAGTACTGGATCGGCAGCTCGGCGAGCGCCGGGGGCTCGCCGGCGGCGAAGGCGGCGTAGAACGCGGCCAGCTCGCGCAGGAAGACCGTCACCGACCAGCCGTCGCCGACGATGTGATGCAGCGCCAGGACGAGCAGGTGCTCCGCCGCCGCCGGCGACGGATCCTCACCGCCGCCCGGCACGCGGAGGCGCAGCAGGGTGGCGCGCAGCAGCGGCCCGGCGGCGAGGTCGAACGGCTGTCGGCCGAGCCTGGCTCCCAGGGCGATGGCCGCCGCGCCGGCGCCCCCTGCCAGCGCCGACAGGTCCACCACCGGCAGCTGCACCGCCAGGCGCGGCAGCACCACCTGCACCGGCCGGCCCCCGGCCGCCGGATAGACCGAGCGCAGCACCTGGTGGCGCCGCACGATCTCGTTGAGGCTCCTGGCAAGCGCCGGCACGTCGAGCCTGCCGCGCAGGCGCACGCCGCCGGGCAGGTTGTAGGCGGCGCTGCCCGGGGTCAGCTGGTCCAGGAACCAGAGGCGCTCCTGCGAGAAGGAGAGGGCGGCATCCGCCTGCCCGCCCGCCAGCACTCCGGGCGCCGCCGGGTTGGGACCCAGAGGCTCCAAACCATCGGCCGGGCCGGCGATCTCGGCGCCCGCGCCCGCACCCCCCGCGCCCCCCGTGCCGACCGTGCCCCCCATGCCGATAACCGCCGAGATCTCGGCCGCCAGCGCCGAGAGCGTCGGATGCTCGAACACCCGCCGCATCGGCAGCTCCACCCCAAAGGCCCGGCGCACTCGCGAGATCAAACGGGTCGCGAGCAGCGAGTGGCCGCCCAGGGCGAAGAAACTGTCGTTCGGGCGGATCGCCTCGACCCCCAGCACCTCGGCCCACAGGCCGGCCAGCAGCTCCTCGGCCGGCGTGCGAAGAGCGCCGCGGCCGGCTCCGGCCATCCCCATGTCCCCCATGTCTCCAACATGGCGCTCCGCATCCGGCGCCGCCGCCGCGCCGGCCAGGGCCGGCGGCAAAGCCGGCCCTGACAGCGCCTTGCGGTCTACCTTGCCGCTGGGAGTGAGCGGCAGGCGCTCCACGAAGACGTAGGCGGCGGGCACCATGGCGTCCGGCAGCCTCTCGGCCAGGGACTGCCGGAGGTCGGCGGCCGTGGGGGCCGCGCCGGCGGCAGGGGCGCCTGCCGCGGCAGGCCCCGGTCCGCGGCGCGCGACCAGGTACGCCACCAGCCGATGCTCCGTCGGAGCCGCGGCCGCCGGTCCGCATTGTCCGCCGTCGGGGCGTGCCACGGGACGCAGGACCACCGCCGCCGCCTGCACCGCCGGGTGCGCCAAGAGCGCGGCTTCGATCTCTCCCAGCTCGACGCGGACGCCGCGGATCTTCACCTGCTGGTCGAGCCGGCCCAGGCAGTCGATGGCGCCGTCCGGCAGGTAGCGCGCCAGGTCGCCGGTGCGGTAGAGGCGCGCTCCGCCCGGCGGGGCCCCTGGCGCTGCCGCGCCGCCCCCGCCCCACGGCGGGTCCCCTGGCGCTGGCGCGCCAAATGGGTCCGGCACGAACCTCTCGGCGGTCAGCTCCGGGCGCCCCAGGTAGCCACGTGCCAGCTGCACGCCGCCGATGCACAGCTCCCCGGCCACGCCGATCGGCACCTGCCGCCCCTCCCGGTCCAGCAGCTGGATGCGGGTGTTGGCCACCGGCCGGCCGATCGGCACCCCGGGCGGGCGCACCGCCGCCTCGGCAGCCGCCCGGGCCGGCGGCGGCGCCGGCGGCGCGATAACGCCACCGGCGGCTCCCGGCTGCTCGCAGCTCCAGGAGGTCACCTCGACCGCCGCTTCGGTCGGACCGTAGAGGTTGTGCAGCGGCACCGCCAGGGCGGCGTGGAACTGCTGCCGCAGCTCGCTGCCCAGCGCCTCGCCGCTCGACAGCACCCGCCGCAGCCCGGGCAGCCGGGCCGGCGGCGGCCCCGCGCTCCCCACCCCGCCCTCGCCGTCCTCGACGGGGCACAGACCGGCGCCTTCCAGGAACGCGCCCAGCATCGCCGGCACGAAGTGGACCGTGGTGATGGCCTGCGCCGCGAGCGTCTCGGCCAGGTAGGCGCTGTCGCGGTGCCCTCCCGGGCGGGCCATCACCAGGCACGACCCGGCGGTGAGCGGCCAGAACAGCTCCCACACCGAGACGTCGAAGCTGAACGGCGTCTTCTGCAGCACCCGGTCGTCCGCCGCCAGCCGGTACCGCTCCTGGCCCCACCGCAGCCGGTTGACGATGCCGCGATGCGTGTTCATCGTCCCCTTGGGCTGGCCGGTCGAGCCGGAGGTATAGATCACGTAGGCCAGGTTGCCCGGCAGGACGCGGCTCGCCAGGCGGTCCGGGTGGACGCCGCCGCGCGCGCGGCCCGGGACGAAGTCGTCGAGCCAGACCGTGGCGGCCCCGGTCACCGGCCCGCCCAGCCTGGGCAGCAGCGCGCGCTGCGCCAGGACCACCGGGGCCGCCGCGTCGCGCAGCATGAAGCGCAAGCGCTCGCCCGGGTAGTCGGGATCGAGCGGCAGGTAGGCGGCGCCCGCTTTGAGGATTGCCACGAGGCCCACCACCAGGGCGAGCGAGCGCTCGGCGCAGATCGCCACCACGGTCTCGGGCCGGGCCCCCAGCTCGCGCAGGTGACGCGCCAGCCGGTCGGCGCGCGCGTCGAGAGCGCCGTAGGTCAAGCTCTCGACGGCCGTGGGCGCCGCCACCGCCACCGCCTCGGGAATCCGCCGCGCCTGCTCCTCGAACAGCTCGTGCAGGCAGACGTCGCCGCCCCAGGCCGCCGCCGTGTCGTTCCACTCCAGCAGCTGCTGGCGCTCCGCCGCCCCCAAGAGCGGCAGCGCGGCGATCTCGCGTCCCGGTTCCGCCGCCGTTGCCGCGAGCAGCTCCCGGAGCTGCCTCGCCAACCGCCTGACCGTGGCGGCGTCGAACAGGTCGCGGCGGTACTCGAACGTCAGCGTCAGCCCCCGCGGCGTCTCGGACGCGTCGAGCGTCAGGTCGAACTTGGCCGCCGTGATCTCGAGGTCGCAGAGCTCCATCGCCAGCTGGGCGGCGGTTTCGTGCCGTCCGCCGCCCGCCGCGCTCTGCAGCGCCAGCATCACCTGGAACAGCGGCGTCGAGGCCAGGTCGCGGCGCGGCGCCAGCGTTTCGACCAGCTGCTCGAAGGGCAGGTCCTGGTGGGCATAGGCCGCCAGGCACACCTGCCGCACCCGCCCGAGCAGGTCGCGGAAGCTCGGCCGGCCCGAGAGATCGGCGCGCAGCGCCAGGGTGTTGACGAAGCAGCCGATCAGCCCCTCGAGCTCGAGCCGCTCGCGGTTGGCGATCGGCGTTCCGACCACCAGGTCCGGCTCACCCGTGGCGCGATGGAGCAGCACCGCGAAGGCGGCGAGCAGGCTCATGAACAGCGTCGCGCCGCTCTGCCTGGCGGCGCGGCGCAGCTCCGCGGTGTCCGCCAACGACAGCTGCTGGGAGATGCGGGCCCCGCGGGGACTCGGCGCCGCCGGCCGCGGCCGGTCGGCCGGCAGTGCCAGGTGGCTCGGGGCGGCGGCCAGGGCCTGCCGCCAGTAGGCGAGTTGCGCGCCCAGCAGCTCGCCGGTCAGCCGGCGGCGCTGCCAGCGGGCGAAGTCGAAGTATTGCAGAGGCAGCTCCGGCAGCGGGGCGGCGGGCGCGCCGAGGCGCCGCCGCTCGCCGGCAAAAGCCGTGTAGAGCGCCGCCAGCTCCCGCAGCAGGACCTTCACCGACCAGCCGTCCGCAACGATGTGGTGCAGGACCAGGATGAGCAGGTGCCGGTCCGGGGCCAGCCGCACCAGCGCGGCGCGCACGAGAGGCCCGCGGGCGAGATCGAAGGGCTGGCGGCCGAGCCGGCCACCCAGCTCGTGGCCGATGCCGGCGGCGGCTTCTCCCAGCGCCGACAGGTCCACCATCGGCAGCTCGCCGGCGCGGTGGGGCCAGACCACCGGCACCGGCCAGTCCGCCGCAGCCGGGTAGGCCGAGCGCAGGACCTCGTGGCGGCGCACGATCTCGCCAAGGCTGCGGCCGAGCGCCTCCGGATCGAGCCGGCCGGTCAGGCGCAGGGCTCCGGGCAGGTTGTAGGCGGCGCTGCCGGGCTCCAGCTGGTCCAGGAACCAGAGCCGCTCCTGCGGGTAGGAGAGCACCCGCTCCTCGCCGTCAGGCCGTCGCGGGATCGGTTCCGCGGCGGCTCCGGCGGGCGCCGCCCCACTCCCGGTGGTCCCGGCGGTCCCGGCGCTCCCGGCGGTCCCGGCGGTGATCACCGCGATCTCGCGCGCCAGCGCCGCCAGGGTCGGCCGCTCGAACACCCGGCGCATCGGCAGCTCCGCCCCGAACAGCTCCCGCACCCGCAACGACAGCCGGGTCGCCAGCAGCGAGTGGCCGCCGAGAGCGAAGAAGTCGTCCTCCGCCCCGATCGTCTCGACTCCCAGGATTTCCGACCACAGACCGGCCAGCAGCTCCTCGGCCGGGGTGCGGGGAGGGACCGGGGCGGCGCCGGCCACCCATCCTTCCGCTTCCGAGCCAGCCGCCGCCGCCGGCCGGTCCACCCGCTCTGCCGGGCTCGGCAACGCCCGGCGGTCGAGCTTGCCGCTCGGGGTAAGCGGCAGGCGCTCCAGGAACACGAACGCCGCGGGCACCATGGCGTCCGGCAGCTTGGCGGCCAGCGCCCGCCGCAGCTCGGCGATCGCGGGCGCCGCCGCGAGTCCGCCGCCGGCTCCCGGGACCGCCGCGGGTCCGCCTCGCGCGACGACCCAGGCCACCAGCCGCTGCTCGCCCGGCGCCTCGGCTCCCGCGCCGCCTGCCGGACGCGCCACGGGACGCAGGCCCACCGCCGCCGCCGCCACCGCCGGGTGCGCCGCCAGCACCGCCTCGATCTCGCCCAGCTCGACGCGAACGCCGCGGATCTTCACCTGGTCGTCGCGGCGACCGAGGAAGTCGATGGCGCCGTCGGGCAGGTGGCGCGCCAGGTCGCCGGTCCGGTAGAGCCGCGAACCGGGGGCCCCCGGCGGGGCCCCTGGCGCTGTCGCGCCGCCCCCGCCGCTTCCAGGGTCGGGCACGAACCTCTGGGCGGTGAGCGCCGCGCGCCCCAGGTAGCCGCGCGCCAGCTGCACGCCGCCGATGTGCAGCTCCCCCGCGACCCCGATCGGCACCTCCTGCCCGTCGCGGTCCAGCAGGCGGATCGAGGTGTTGGCCACCGGCCGGCCGATCGGCACGACTCGCTGGCCGTCCGCATCGCACTCCCAGTGGGTGACGTCCACGGCCGCCTCGGTCGGGCCGTAGAGGTTGTGCAGCGGCGCCGCGAACCGGGCGAAGTACGCTTGCTGCAGTTCCAGGGGCAGCGCCTCGCCGCTCGCCATCACCCGCCGCAGGCGCGGCAGCCGCGGCAGCCGCGGCAGGCCCGGCATGCCCGGCATGCGACGGCGCGCGGGCGGCAGGGCATCGCGGCCGGCCTCCGCGAGGAAGGCGCGCAGCATCGCCGGCACGAAGTGCACGGTGGTGATCCGCTGCCTGTCCAGGATGTCGAGCAGGTAAGCGCCGTCGCGATGGCCCCCGGGACGGGCCAGCACCAGGCTCGCGCCGGCGATGAGCGGCCAGAACAGCTCCCACACCGAGACGTCGAAGCTGATCGGGGTCTTCTGCAACACCCGGTCGTCCGCCGCCAGCCGGTAGCGCTCCTGCATCCAGAGCAGCCGGTTGACGATGCCGCGATGGGTGTTCATCGTGCCCTTCGGCCGGCCGGTGGAGCCGGAGGTATAGATCACGTACGCCAGGTTCTCGGGCCCGGCGCCGCTCTCGACGCCGGTCGAGTCCGGCTCCGGCGCCTCGGGCCGCCGCGGACGGCGCCGCCGCTCGCCGCCTTCGGCCGGCGCCTCGTCGAGGTCGTCGAGATCGTCTAGAGCCATGGTGACCGTGCCGGCCGCCGGCGTGCCCAGCCGCGCCAGCAGCCGGCGCTGCGCCAAGAGCACCCGGGCTCCGGAGTCGTCGAGCATGAAGCGCAGGCGATCGGCCGGGTAGTCAGGATCGAGCGGCAGGTAGGCGCCACCCGCCTTGAGGATGGCCAGCAGACCCGCCACCATCGCCAGGGAGCGCTCGGCGCAGATCGCCACCACGCTCTCCGGCCCGACGCCCTGCTCCCGCAGCCGGCGCGCCAGGCGGTTGGCGCGGGCGTTCAAGGCGGCGTAGGTGAAGCTCTCGCCGCTGTCGCCGTCGCCGTCCCCGTCGGCGATCGCCGCCACCGCCCCGGGAACCCGGCGCGCCTGGCGCTCGAACAGCTGGTGCAAACAGGGCTCATCGGGACCAAAGGCCAGGCCCGGGCCGGCGCCCACCGCCGCTTCCGGCCGCAAGTTGCCGGCGGTGTCGTTCCATTCCAGCAGCTGCTGCCGTTCGGAGTCGCCGAGCAGCGGCAGCTCGCGGATGCTCCGCGCCGGGTCCGCGGCGGCGGCGGCGGCGAGCGTGCGCAGCTGGGCGAGCATGCGCCCGGCGGTGACGCCGTCGAACAGGTCGCTGCTGAACTGCAGCGAGGCGGTCAGAGCGCCCTCGATCTCGGCGGCGAGCAGGGCCAGGTCCACCTGCGCGCCGCGCCGGGTCAGCGGCACCGGCTCGACCGCCAGGCCGCCCAGCTCCACCCTCGACCCGGCCACGCCAAGCGCCATGGCTCCGATGCCACCCCGAACGCCGGGGCTGTCGATGCCGCCGCTGGACCCGCCGGCTCCGATCGCCTCGGCGGTTCCGGGGGCCCCGCGCCCAGCCCCCGGGGGCCGCTCGCGGTAGAGCACCAGCATCGCCTGGAAGACCGGCGGGCGACTGGGGTCCCGCTCGCCGCCCAGCCGCTCCGCGAGCAGCGGAAAGGGGTAGTCCTGGTGGGCAAAGGCGCCGAGGGCGGTCTCCCGCACCCGGTCGAGCAGCGCCGCGAAGGAGGGGCTCCCCGCCAGGTTGCCGCGCATCACCACCGGGTTCACGAAGTAGCCGACCAGGCTGGCCAGATCGAGCGAGCTTCGCCCGGAGGTGGGGGTGCCCACCCGCACCTCCTCCTGGCCGCTGTAGCGGTGCAGCAGCACCTGGAAGGCGGCCAGCAGCGTCATGAACGGAGTGGCCCCGGCCTGGCGGCCCAGGGCATGCAGCGCAGCCGTCAGCGCGCCGCCCAGCCCCAGCGTCCGCGCACCGCCGCGGAGGCTCGGCACCGCCGGCCGCGGCCGGTCGGTCGGCAGCTCGAGGGGCGGCGCTCCCGGCGGCAGCGCGGCGCGCCAGTAGGCTTCGAGCCGCTCGCCTTCCGGTCCCGCCAGCCGCTCGGCCTGGCGGCGCACGAAATCGCCATAGGAGACCGCGAGCGGCGGCAGCGAGCGCCCGCCGTAGAGCGCTCCCAGCTCGGCCAGGAGCACCTCCGCCGACCAGAAGTCCACCGCGATGTGGTGCACCGCCAGCATCAGGAGGTGCTCCACGCGACCGTCGGAGCCCTTCCGTCCTCCCTGGCCGCGTTCGCGGCGCCGCCAGAGCCCGATTCGCAGCAGGGGGCCGCCGGCGAGGTCGAAGGGCCGGTATGCCTCCTCGCTCAGCCGCTCCGCGAGCCGCGCTTCGCTCCAGGTCGTGGCGTCCTCGAAGGTGAAGTCGAACCGGGCTTCCACCTGCATCGACTGCACGGCCTCCCCGCTGCGGGCATCGCCGGCATCGAAGGTGGTGCGCAGGGCGCCATGGCGCGCCACCACGGCCGCCACCGCCCGCTTCAGGCGGCGCCGGTCGAGCCGGCCGCGGACGCGCCCCGCGCCGGCGATGATGTAGGCCGGGTTGCCTGGCGCCATCTGGTCGAGGAGCCATAGGGCGCGCTGCCCGGGAGACAGCGGCCCTCGCCCGCGGCCCGGCCCGGCAGTCCCGGCACCGGGCGCTGCCGGCGGCGGCGCCGCCACCGGCGGGGGTGCCATGAGCCGGCGCTCGACCTCTTCGGCCAGCTCCGCCAGGCTGATCCCTTCGAGCAGCGTGGCCAGGGGCACCTGCACACCCAGCTCCGACTCGAGTGCGGCGGCCAACTCTGCCGCGCTCAGCGAATCGAGGCCGAGCGAGACCAGCGAGCGCTCCGGCGGCAGCCGCGCACTGTCGATCTCGAGGATGCGCGCCGCCATGTTGCGGAGAGCGTCCTCCCCGGCAACGCGCTCGGCGCCGGCAGCACCGGCTGCGGGGCGGGCCGGCGGTGCGGAGTTGCTGTCTGCCGGGGGTGCCTGATCGATCACGGAGTTGGAGCTTGGCGACTACCGAAATGCAAGTGCGAATGTATCAATACGCATGGATCGGAACGCGGCGCTGCTTTGGCGGCAACCGTCATCCCTAGCCAGCGAAGCGACCCTGCTTGCGATGCGCCGGACATGCGGCAATCGTTGGGCGGCAGGCGTCGGCGCTTTCCGGGGATTCGTCAGATTCCCGCTGGGCCGGCGTTTGCACCTCCCTTTCCGGGTTGCGACGCAGGGCGCCGGAGGGTACACTTCGGCCCGCCGAGAAACCCGGCGCCCCCAACGTCCGGGTTCTCTGACGGCTCGTGCGACGAGCCAGCGTCATTGACCCGCTACCTCAAGGTATCTGCCGATGACCATCTCTTTCACCGACGACACCTCGCACCTCGCCGAGACCTACGACCGCATCAGCGACTTCCAGTTCGAGGGCGGCAAGCGCCTCGTCGAGCGCCTGAACCTCGAGGCGGGAGCTCGCGTCCTCGACGTGGGCTGCGGCACGGGACGGCTCGCTCGCTGGATCGCCGAGCGCGTGAGTCCCACGGGCACTGTCGTCGGCATCGACCCGTCCGCCGAGCGCATCGCCATCGCGAACGCTCGCGCCGGCGGCATCACCTTCGCGGTGGGTCAGGCCGAGGACCTGGGCGCGTTCGCCTCCGAGAGCTTCGACGCGGTGAGCATGTCGGCGGTCTTTCACTGGGTGTCCGACAAACCGCGGGCGCTCGCCGAGATCCGCCGCGTCCTGCGCCCCGGCGGCCGCCTCGGGGTGACCACGTTTCCGGGCGAGCTGAGCGGCGCGGGTACCGTGCCCGCGGTCCTGGGCCCCGTGCTCGCACGATCGCCCTACGCGGAGCGGGTGGACCGGTCGGGCCCCGGCGCTCTGAGCCGGGACTACACCACCACGCGGTTGATCTCGATGGTGGCCGAGAGTGGCCTCCATCTTGCCGAGTTGCACGTCGCGGCGCGCTCCCGGCATTACGCCACGGGAGCGGACGTGGTCGCGTTCATCGAGTCGAGCGCGTTCGGCAACCTCTCCAAGGCCGTCCCCGAGGAGCTGCGCGAGGCGCTGCGTCTCGACCTGGCCGCCGCCTTCGACGCGCGCAAGGGCCCCGAGGGCATCACGCTTCGGGACTGGGGGACGCTCTTCGTGGCGACGCGGCCCTGAGGGACTTCGCGGCGTCTCCCCGATGCCGTCGTGTCCAGGATCAGGCGTGCGGGACAAGGGAAGCCGGTAGGTCGCACGGCGGCAGGCTTCTGGCGGTCAAGCTCGAAGCCGCGGATAACATCCCGCTCGCGACATCACCTCTTATGTTCGCCTGAGCATAAGAGGTGATGGTCGGAGCTCTCAAAAGGAGAAGGAGACGACGACGATGCCGCCGGTGCGGCTCACGCTCTTGAGCGGCACCGTTGGATTCGTGGTGCCCGGTGCGATATTGGGCAGGGGCTGGTTGGCAGTGACCCCGTCGCCGAGCACCTGGGCCTTCGCATCGAGGATCACGCCGAGGCCGAGAACGCCCACCCACGGTCCATAACCCCACCTGGGACTCTGGTCAGGGGTCTGCGGGTTGCTGGCGGTCTTGCTGTGTTGAAGTTTCGTCTCGCTGCTGCAGTTCTTTGACGATCCGGTATTCGCCTTCGTGGGGTCCCCGTTCGTATCGCAGTTGGGCAGCGCGTCCTTCGCCTCGGGGCAGAAGTCCATGCCCGCACAGAAGAAATGATGCATTCCCGCCGGTCGCACCCTCCGGCAGGGACTTCAACACCTTGGACGGACATCGCGCCGATTTTCCAATCACAGATTGCACCGCCGTGCGGCCTGAGAAGCGAGTGCCGGATCGCGACGAGCTCAACGCCGGCGTCCGCCGTCTGGCGGGACGTTCCTTGTGGTGCTGCGCAACCGGTGCTAAAATCCGACAAACATCAGTTTATTGAAGTATTTACATAAACAGTGCGCGCCGTGTGCGCCCCTGCGAAGGCTCGGCCATGAAGCCATCCCGGAAGGCGACCAGCGACCGGGTCGCCCGATTTGCCTGCTGGAGAGCGCGTGCGCGCCTGATCGTGGTGGCTGTCCTGGCAGCTGCCTGCCAAGGCGCAACCGTGCAGGAAGGCATGACTTGGCTCGACTCAGAGCTTCTGGCGTCCCTGAACGAGGTCCTCTCACCCATCCCCCGCTTCAGCGGCGGCCCGCAGGCAAAGGCGCGATTCCGACCCACTGAGCAGCCCACTTGCCCACCGGCGTTGGCGCAGACCGCCCCGCTGCACGTCGAGGCTCTGCGTCCGAAGCTTGCGCACCTGTCGCGAAGGGTCGCCCGTTTCAGGTACGCGCACGCGCATTCGGCGCCTGCACTGCGGATCGAGGCGCTCTGGACCCTGCTCGGCGATCCCACGCCGCGCGGACGGGACCACGTGGTCAACCTTCTCCAGGATGCGCTTGAGCTCGCGCCCCGCGAAGGGTCACGGCGCAACGATCTGGCGGCGGCTTACCTCGTGCGTGCCAGCCTCGATGGCAGGGCAGACGACCTGCCTCAGGCGCTCGACCTGCTTGACCAGGATCCCGGGCCCCTTCACCTGGCCACGGCCGTTAGAGTCAATCGCGCCTATGCGTTGCAGTGTCTTAGCCTGTGGCGGGAGGCGCAGGAGACGTGGCGGTTCTTGGCGCCAGGCGGAAGCGTGCTGCCAATCCCAAGGCCCACTCCGCAGGCTGCCCCATCAACAACGATTTCGCGGCTTGACGACTTATTGAAAGATCCGCTGGCAGCGCGACGGCGTGGCGAATGGCTTCTCGGAGAATGGGCCCTTCACCACCTGGGGGGCCGCAGCGCACGAGCCGAAGGGGCCCTTGAGGACGCGGAACGAATAGCCGCTCATCTCGAACGCGCGGGTGGCGATGGACTGCTCAGGGCCTCGGTCGCTGTCGTACGCAGCGCCGGTGCGAGCGGCGATCGCGCGAGACTGGCTGCTCTGGCACACGGCCACGCCACGTTCCATTCCATACGCGGCGACGCGATTTACGCCGACTGCCGCCCCGCAGAGCTGCGGTCCGCCGAGGCGCAGCTCGGCGCCGCCGGGAGCCCATTCGTCGGCTGGGTTCAGCTGGACGATGCGGGATGTGCGTATTTCTCCAAGGACTTCTCTCGTGCCACCCGTATCGCAACCGCGGTCGAGGCAAGCGCCGGCAGCCGCGGATGGATAGCCTTGCAAGCGCGCAGCGAGTGGCTGCTTGGCCTGCTCAGCATCGTCCGTGCCCGCTTTGTGGAGTCCAGTCGTTACTACTCGCACGCTATCGCTCTCTTCAGCCGCGTCGGAGAGGACTCTCACGTCGCCTATCTTCATTCCTTGAAGGCAAAGGCTTATCAGTATGGCGGCGCTCGTCTCGCGGCATGGCACGAACGACTCGCCGCTCTCACCCAACGGGCAAGGATACAGGACCCCGAGAGGCTGTTCACGATCTACTACGAGGCCGCAGAGGCGATGCAAGCGGACGGCCACCCGGTCGCGGCACTGGCTTTTCTCTCGGAACAGATGCGCGCCGCGATCGCCGGCGCGGAGCAGACCGGCAAGACTGACCTGCTGGTCTATACGCTCCTCGCGCGCTCGAGCCTCCTCGATCATATGGGCCGCCGCGCCGAGAGCCTCGACGCCGTTGCCCAGGCTGAAGCAGCCTGGCGCAGGCTCGACGGGAACAACGAGAGCCGCCGCGAGCTAAGAGTCAGGATTGACGTGCAGCAAGCCCTGCTGGACGAAGGCAGCTCCGGCGCCGGCGCGCGCGCCGCACTCGACCGCGCACAGGTTTTCTTCGCCGGTCGCTGGCGCTCCCTGGGCGAGCAGATCGAGGTCCTCCGCCTGCATCAACTGCGGGCGCGGTTCGATGAATCCCGTCGAGACTATGCAGCCGCCCGTAAAGAGCTGCTGCTCGGCGCTGACGAAATCGAGCGCCAGCGCCTGGATTTCGCCAGCATGGAGGATCGCGCCGGGTTCCTATCGCAAAGGCGGGCACTCTTCCTCGACCTGGTGCGCCTGGAGCTCGACAAACTGCATGACCCGCTGAGCGCGCTCGATGCTTTCGAGCGCGGCACCAACCGCATCCTGCTCGACAACACCGAGGCACCGCTCGCGGGAATGTCCAGACCGCTGCCCTCGTACGATCTCGGCGCCGCGCTTCCGGCCGGCACGCTCGTCGTCCGCTTCGGCCATCTGCAGGACCGCCTGCTGATCTGGACCTTTCTAGGCGGCAGCATGGGCTTCGAGCAGCGCCCTATGCCGGCAGCGGAGCTGATCCGCAAGGTCCAGCGCTGTAGGAGCGTGCTTGCAAGGGAAGCCGCGGGGCCAGAGCCGGAAGCGCCCTGCAATGCGCTGGCGCAAGACTTGCTGCCCAAGCGCCTGCAGGAGCTTGCCGCCGGCGGCTCGGTCTTGGTCATTCCGGACGAGGCCACCGCCCCACTGCCTTTCGCGGCACTACGAACCGCGCCCGACGCACCCTTCCTGATCGAAAGGTATTTCCTCAGCTACGCTCCAAGCTTGACTCTCCTGCTCACTCTCGACTCCACCCCGCTCGCCGCACCCCATCCTGCTCCGCGATCCGCCCTGTTCATAGCAGATCCGGAATTCAACACGGACCTGTTCCCCTTCCTACCGAGGCTGCCGGCGGCGCGCCAAGCAGGCCTCAGATATGCGGCCCATTACCCGCACGCGGAGGTCATCGACGGCCGGCGGGCGACGATCCCCAATGTGCTCGCCGCCCTGCAGCGGGTCGAGCTGCTGGAGTTCGACGGCCATGGCTTGACCAATGCTCAAGCCCCTGAGCTGGGAGGGCTCCTGCTCGCTCCCGACTCGCGCTCGCCCGCCAGCTCGACCGTCCTCACGGCTGCCGATCTGCCGCCGGGATTGCATCGGCGTTTGCGCCTGGTGATTCTTGGCGCATGCTCGACCGGGCTCACCGCGTACCGCGACTCGGCAGAGGTGGCCGGCCTCGTCGCCACCTTCATCGCCCGCGGGGTACCCGAGGTGGTGGCGTCGGCCTGGGAGGTGCAGGACGATCGGACCGCGGAGCTTCTGGATCGCCTCCATCAAGCCCTGGCAGCGGGCCTGCCGGCGGCCGCGGCGCTGCGGTCCGCCCAGCTGGCGCTGTTGCGCCTGCGGCCGGCGGACCCCGATACCTCTACCTGGGCAGCGTTCCAGGTCTTTCAGGGAGCGAAACGCTCCGCTCCGTCCGTCTATGAGCGGGAACGGCCGACCTTCCGTCAGCCGGCATTCACGGAGGGTATGAGATGAAGGTGGCATGCTTCAGTCTCGCGGCGCTCTTCGCGTTCCTTGGCTGTCAAAAGCCTCCCGCTGCCCCGCCGGCCGTACCGGCGACCTATACGGTCCGCATCGAGCTCAGCGGCCTCATCGGATTCGCAAAGGGCTTGACGCTGACCGGGCCCAACAAGGGCAAGGAGGACGGCACCGTCTGGGCGTTCCTGGCCAACGCCGCATACAACCCCGAGAAGTCCGCCGAAAGCGATCTTCCGCCGGGTTTCTTCGCCGAGCAAGCCAGCAGGTACTATGACAGCCAGGCCGACCGAATGCGCGACCTCAATGATCTCATGCCGCCCCACTATGCTTGGATCCGTCTCCACAATGCAGCCATCGTGACTACCGACCCGGCGAAAAAGTTCGATCCGGAGAAGGGGCGATCGATCGCGGGCGGAGACATACGATTCCGGCCCAAGGATTTGCAGGGCCACGCTCCGGCCGGTCCGGTTACCGCCGACCTTTGTCAGCTCAGCGACATTTCACCCACCGCCAAGGCGCTGAGCTCCGAAAAAAAACAGCTCTTCACCCTGGGTCAGCTCCGTGCTCTTGATGAGCTCGATCCCGCGTTGTTGAGCGCAAAGCTCGACAAACGCCTGGCGGCCAGAGTGCTCGTCAAGTCTGGAGTGATGCAAACGCGCGTGCACGCACACCTCCATGGTGCAACCGAGGGCTTCGATAACAGAGTAGTCGCCCTCAGGTATAGGACCGCAACCACCGGGTGTCTAGGCCAACAGCTAGACGGCGTCGAGCTTGCCACCGAGGTCGACGTCGAGCACACCGGCCTTTCAGGGGACTTCCAGATCGACATCGCGCCGGGCGACTCGATACTGTTTCATCCTGCCGATTGGACCAAGCCGGCGGTGATCGAGATTTTCAATGATATCAGGGAGATGAGGGACAACTTGAAAATCGACCCTCCCTTGAGGTACGTCGACGCTCAGGCATACCGCTGGTACTACCGCCTAGTGCCGCAGCCGGCTCAGAACGACGTACCCCATCATTACTTCCCATGCAGCTCCGACAAGGGGCCACCCAAATGCTACATGAAATATTTCTACATCGACCCGACGAGGTTGCCGGGATGAACCCGCCGTCAAGAACTCGAACCGTGGCTCGCAGCGCCATCCTTGCAACCGTGACGGCTCTTGGGGCTGCTCTGGCCCACGGTGGCAAGGTCCTACAGGCTCGGCAGGACACGGAAGCTCGGCTGCCTACAGTCGTTGCAGTGCAAGGCGGCGCTGATTCCCAAGATCTGGCCAGCCGTTTTGTCACCGGGCGGAGTTTCTGCTGCGGACTGCCGCACCCGTGTGACTGCAACTCGGCTCCTCTCCTGAAAGCGCCCTCGAATTGGCCGCCTCCGGTGCAGTTGCAACTCGATACGTGTGTCGACTATAAGCGGTACTACTGGAACAAGAGCTTCACAGACCCCGCGACAGGAGAGACCGGCCTCGACCAAGATACCACGAACGGATTGGAAGGTTATGAGATCGTCTTCTACGCCGGACACGGCGACCCCCAAGGGTTCAACGCGCCATATAAACGCTCGTTCATCCGCCTCAATCAATTCTCGCTCGGCGACGGCAAGGTCCGATATCTCTTCATGGTCAGCTGCAACGTGCTTGCGCATGGACCGCCGGTGACGCCCGACTTCACCAGGCCAGATCTCTTCGACGCCAGGACGTTCGACTCCAAGAAGGCCGACGACGATCCCTCCCATAGCGTCGCGAATGTCTTCTATCGCTGGGGGCGCTACTATGGCGACTCCACGATCAAGATAAGTCCCCTGAACAAGCGGCTGCGGCTGGCATGCGGCGGCTCCAGCGCGGTCGGTAACTCCGTGGCCTACGCTACGACATTGCTCTGGAACTACTTCCTGAACTCGAACTTCGGGCCGGCAGACTCTTTCCTGGCCGCGCTCTACAACCGCGCGCTGTCGGAGATCCCCCTCTGCATCAGTCGTGGCGACAGCTTCCAAGACTCCGGGCTGGCCGACACGGAATTCAGGGACGATCCGCTGGTGCCTCCGGACCGACAGACACTACCTGAAAGGATTTACATCGAGTATCCCGCTCCAGGTGAAGACGACGACCCCGTGGCTCTCATGTTGGCCAGCCGCTCCAGTGCGAAACTGGCGCATGGTGCCGCAGGACAGACCGCCGATTCCGCGCTGCCGATCCTGGTGATCAAGCCGCCACCGAGCCCCGACCTACTTAAAGGGAAGAGCCTGGGCACGCGAGTGGGCCCCTTCGGTTTCCTGGGCTCGTCGGCCCTGGACTTGCAGGCCGACATCGGTTTGTTTTCACTGAAACAGGCGCCGGATCACCAGCTGCCGCCTCCGGGCCTCGACGAAATTTGCGTCGAACGGCAACCAACTTCCGGCTCCATGATCTACTCGTGGCGACCCACCTTCCCCGGCGCTGCTCGACATCTCTTACCAGCCGATACCGAGAGATTGGACGCGACCGGCGTCGCTCTCCTGGACCGGCTGATCGAAGGTTTGCCGCCTGCCGCCAGCGGCGAGAGCCCCGAGCCGGGAATCGTCATGGGGCCTCCGGAGACCACGCGGATGAAGGTCGACAGCGTGCTTGCAAAGGACATGATGTCGGAAGAGGCAGTCGGCAAGCTGGAGACCTATCATCATGAGCCTGACCGGTGCATCTACGTGCGCCAGCCAGCTTATTACCAGAAAGGGAACCTCGCAGTCCGGATCTACGGCGAAAGCAGCGAGACCCTCGTGAGGAAGTGCCCGAGCGGGAACCTTGAAGATCAGTATTTCTCCTCCGGCGCAGGCCCCGGGTATCACACCTGCACGCGGAAGGTGGCACCGGTCGTATCCCTGGGCTTTGGAACCCCGATCTACGACCACGAGATACCTGGCATCCCCATCCCGAGCTCGGTGGCGGAGGACAATGCACGCAAGCAGCTCTCGCCAAGAGACGCCTACGAGGATAAGGCTGTGCGTCATCGGATGGGTTACAGATCCGCACCGCCCAATTGCCACCAAACGCAGTTGTTCCCAGTCTACCAATTCGACTTCGTGCCGAAACCGGGTCAGCCCTACCCCAAGCGCACGATCGAAGTGTGGGCGCAGCAGCTGACGAACAAGCAAATCGAGGAAGGCTGGGGATGCAGCAGTACCCCGTCATCCCCGAGCAGCGCTGGTCAACGTCCGTAGGTGGCGTGGACGCCGGCTCTTCAGCGCAGATCGCTACCACGCTCTCCGCCCAACGCCCTGCTCCCGCAACCGGCGCGCCACCGCGGCGGCAGGCTTCTGGCGGTCGACCGGCGCGACCACCGAGCAGGTGGTGAGAACGTTGTAAGATGAGACCATGGACGGCCACGGACTTCCCTGTCTCGACCTCCTGAAGGCCACGCCGGACATCCTGCGCGGGCTGATGGCGGAGCTCACCGATGAGGATGCACGGTGGAAGCCGGCGCCGGATCGTTTTTCCATCGCCGAAGTGCTGGCGCATCTTGCGCACTCCGAAGGACACTGCTACCGCATGCGGGTCGACCGGTTCCTGAGCGAGGAGCGCCCCGAGTTCGAGCCTGACGACGCCCAGATGTACCTCGAGTTGTACCGGGACGCGAATCCCGAAGACGCTTTCGACCATTTTGAGGAGCAGCGCGAAACCAACCTGGAGTTCCTGCGGGAGCTCCCGGAGGCGGCGGGGATGCGCGCCGCAAAGCACCGGGAATATGGCGACATCACCCTGTCCGAGATGCTGCACGAATGGGCGCTACACGATCTCGGTCACATTCGGCAAATCGCGGAACTGGTCCGTGCCAGGAAGTACCTGGCTGGGGCCGGCGCGATGGGGCGAGACTACCTTCTGAAGCCGTAGAGCGTGGCCAATGCAGTGGCACAAGGCAGTGGAGGAAGAATGAAGGCTGCGGTTCTGCATGAGCTTGGGAAGGTGCCGCGATGCGAGGATTTTGCCGAACCGGCGGCGGGCAAAGATGAAGCCGTCGTGCGCGTCCGCTCCGCGTCGCTCAAAGCCGTCGACAAGCAACTGGCCAGCGGCTCGCACTATGCCAGCCCCCGTGAATTGCCGGTGGTGTGCGGAACAGACGGGGTTGGGGATCTCGAGGATGGCACGCGGGTATTCTTCGGTGGACCGAGGCGGCCTTACGGCGCGATGGCGGAGCGCACCGTCGTGCCACGCGCGTTTTGCTTCCCCGTGCCCTCCGGCCTCGATGACGACACGGCTGCGGCGCTGCCGAATCCGGGCGTTTCTGCATGGCTATCGCTCACGCAACGCGCGAAGCTCGCGGCGGGCGAGACCGTCCTCATCCTGGGCGCGACAGGAGTCATCGGACAGCTGGCCGTCCAGATGGCGAAGCTGCTCGGGGCGAGGCGCGTGATCGGCGCGGGACGCAATGAGAGGGTCCTCGGCATGCTGAGCGAGCTGGGCGCGGACGCGACGATCCAGCTCGACCAGCCTCGGGACTCTCTCGAGGACGCATTCGCGCGCGCGGCGGGAGACCAGGGGTTCGACGTCATTCTCGATTACCTGTGGGGGCGGCCTACGGAGGCGCTGCTTGCGGCGATCACCAAGTCGGAATTTGCGGCAGTGACGAAGGAGACGCGTCTCGTGCAAGCGGGCGAGAGCGCCGGGCCGACGATCTCGCTGCCGGCGGCGGTCCTGCGCAGCACGGCGTTGACGATCCTCGGAACCGCGGGGGTACCGTCACGCGAGGTTTTGGCAGAGGCCATGCAACAGGTCATGGCGCGGGCGGTCCGCGGGGAGCTCCGAATCGAGACCGAGCCAGCTCCGCTGGCAGATATCGCACAGGTGTGGCAACGCCAGGGACAATCCGGACGCAGAATCGTGGTGACCCCCTGAGCCAGCGGACCCTGCGCCAGCTCATGCTCTCGCGCGCGGTCGGCGGCGCTACTTTCCCCTGTACCCATAGCGCCTGCGCGGTCACCGACGGTGTTCCGTGTACATGCCGCCCTTGCACAGGAGCCAATTGCAACTAGGCGCCTGCTGATCGCCGCTTCGGCAGGTGGCGGTGCGGCCGGATTGGCCGGGATGGTGGCGCGCTCGAGTACCGGCAGGCCGCGGACGCCGCCCCACCTCTCCGGGGAGGCGGCGAGCCCACCGGATAAACCGCGGATTCCGCGCCCGGGCGTGATGGCCCCTGACGATCGCGGTAGGGCGGCGGCAAGGGAAGGCTCCACGAGACCGGCGGTGCCGCCGCTCTCCGTCATCGTGGCCCGATGTAGGCGTCGATCACGCTGGTGAACGTGGCCGGATGGGTCTCCGGCAGGCAGAAGACCGGGTGCGGCTCCCATGACTGGAAGAGCACGTAGTCGGGCCGGCCGCCGCCCTTGCCTTCGTAGATCTGGAAGCGCGCCACCACCTTGTCCGCCCACTCGTCATCGGAGGCATCCAGCTCGTCGCCGATATAAATGATGCCGAACCGCGTGCCGCGCTGCCGCGCTCCGCCCTCGAGCGCCTTCACGATCACGGGCCAATGCGGGTCGCTGAAATCGATGTCCGCGAAGAAGAAGGGGAACGGCGCGCCGGTCACCGCCCGGTAGGCTTCGTGCCACTCCGCGATCGCCGTCACCACACCCGGCGGGTAGGCGGCCGCGATGATCGGTTCGACGTCTCCGACCGCTGCGTCCGGATAGACGCTCCTGACCAGCTGCGCGAACTGCCCGACTGCCAAGGCCACCGCCTCCACCGGCAAGTGACACGAGCGCGGGTCGGCCACCACGGTGCCGAAGAAAAACGGCTCGTCGACCTTCACGAAGAGCACCTGTGCGCCGAGGGACTTCAACCGCTCGAGATAGGCGAGCGTGAAATCGTGGAGCGAAAGGCCCCATGGCACATACCCCTCGACACCCGAGCCGCAGGTAGGCTGGGCCTGTAGCGCCGGCGCTTCGATCTCGATCCCCATCCGATGCGCCTTGAGAAAGGCGACGACTCGTTGCAACTCCTGGTCGCCGGCGGCGGCGATCCAACCGGCGTACATCCCCACCACGCCCACGTGTGCCATGGCCCGCGGCCACGCCGCATTCTCCTCGAACAAACCAAGGAAATCCTGCGACCCGCGGCTGGGTCCGTTCGGCCACGCGGCGGGCGACGGCAGCGGATGGAACCAGATGCGGTTCGCGCTCTCGCGGGGATGCCGGGCGCGCGCCGCGGCCGCCGCCGGCGGCGGCTCGCCCGGTGCGTCCTGGGCCAAGGCAGCCAGCGTGCCGGCCGTCAGCAGGAGAGGGAGAAGCAGTGCGCGCCGCCATTGGCGCGAAGACGGGTTCATGCACATCGGTGATCCTCCAGGTCGCACATCGGTCGCACGTCGGTCGCAGGTCAGTCGCACATCGACCGAGTAGTGGTTCCTGGACGCCGGTTGTATGACGGGATAGACCCCCCAACACCCCTCTGGGCCCACCGCCTGTTCCGTGTCGGCAGCGTTTGATAAGATAGCGGCACATTCAGCGCGCGGGGGTTGGCGGTCGCGGCCCTGCGGCCGCGAAGGGCGCCGCATCCCGCATGCCGCCTTCAGCCTCCCCGCCTGCCGGGTGCAGGATGCCGGAGAACCGGATGCCTTGGTCATTGGTCATCTCACCCTTGCGCCGCGAGGCGCACGCTCCCGGCTGGCGCGGCAGGCGCCGGAGGGTACCGCCGCTGCCCGCACGCCGATCCCCGCACCGATCCCTGCGGCGCCAGCTGGCCTGTGCCGCGCTCGCGGCCGCCGCCTTCTCCCTCGCTGCCCACTGCCACCGCCCGGCGGCTTTCCAGGATCGGCCGCTGCGGATCGCCCTCAACAGCGGCCCGTTCACCCTCGACCCACACGCCAGCGAGCTGCCGAGCCTCTCGGTGCTGCGGAACATCTACGATTCGCTGACGGCCTTCGATGCCGGCAACCGCGTCGGACCGGCCCTGGCCGAGAGCTGGGAGAACCCCGACGAGATCACCTGGATCTTCCACTTGCGCCGCGCCGTGTCCTTCCACGACGGGCGCGAGTTCACCGCGCGCGACGTGCTGTTCAGCTTCGACCGCGCCCGCCGGGTCCCCGGCAGCAAGATCGGCACCTACCTGGTGGCGATCGACAAGGTGCTCGCGCTCGATCCGCACACCGTCGAGATCACCACCCGGCGGCCGGACCCGATCCTGCTCAACAAGGTCGCGTTCGTCATGATCGTGCCGGCGGGCTCGCCGCCCCGGATCCTGCAACCCGTCGGCACCGGCCCCTACCGCCTGGCCGCCCACCAGCTCGAAAAGCGCCTCGTCCTGCGCGCCTTCGAGCGCTACTGGGGAGGTGTCCCCAGCGTGCGGACCGTCGAGTTCCTGCCGCTCCCCGACCACGACGCCCGGGTCAACGGCCTCCTCGACGGCGACCTCGACATCATCGAGGAGCCCAGCCTCGCCGCCGCGGAGCACATCCGCGCCGCTCGGGGGTACCGCATCGCCAGGCAGACCCAGAGCCTCGGCGTGACCTATCTGCTCTTGCGCAGCGATCGGCCGCCGCTCGACGACCCAAGGACGCGGCGCGCCATCTCTCTCGCGCTGGACCGCGCCGCGCTGGTGCGGCAGGCGCTCGACGGCGACGCCGTGCCGCTCGGACAGATGGTCACCTACAACGTCTTCGGCTTTTCTCCGGACATCCGGCCGCCAGCGGCCGCGCCGGCCGCCGCCCGCGCGCTCCTCGCCGCCGCCGGCCACGCCGGCGGGCTCGACCTCGAGCTGCAGATCAGCCCGGGGCTGCGTCCCGAGCTCGACGCCCTGGCGCAGCAGTTGCTGGCCGTCGGCATCCGGGTGCGGGCGCTGGAACGGCCGCTCGAGACGTTCTCACCCGACGCGGACTCCTCGTTCGCGTCATGGTTCTGTCTCTCCGGCGACGCCAGCGACTTCTTCGACGTGATGGCGCACAGCCCGACGCCGGGGAGCGGCTACGGCGCCGGCAACTTCACCCACTATCAGAACCGCGCGCTCGACGTGCTGATCGAGCAGAGCGAAGCGACCCTCGACCTGCTTGCCCGGCGCGGCGAGCTCGAGCGTGCGATGCAGGTGCTGATCAGCGACTACGTTTTCATTCCGCTCTACTCCACGCCGATCCTCTACGGCACTCGCGACACGGTCGCCTGGCAGCCGCGCAGCGACGAGCTCATCCTGGTCAACACCATCCAGCGGTCGAATCCGCACGATTGACGGCGGCGCTCGCGCCACCCCGGGGCCCGGGCCTACCCCGGACCGTGCAGCACCCCGGCCTCCAGCGCCTTCAGCACCGCGCGCGTGCGATCGCGCACGCCGAACTTGGCGAGGATGCTCGAAACGTGGTTCTTGACCGTCCCCTCCGCCGTGCCGAGGGCGTGGGCGATCTCCTTGTTGCTGTAGCCGCCGGCCATCAGCCGGACCACCTCGGCCTCGCGCCGGGTCAGCTTTTCGATCGGCGCCTCGGTCGCGACGTGAACGCCCCGGGCGAAGCGCAGGAGGCGCTCGGTCACCGCCGGCTGAAACACCGTGCCGCCGGCGGCGACGGCGCGGATCGCCGCGATCAGCTGGTGATAGGAAACGTCCTTGAGCATGAAGCCGCGCGCGCCGGCGCGGATGCCGTCCAGCACCGCCTCGCTGTCGTCGAACGTCGTGAGGATGAGCGTCGGCGGCAGCGTGCCGGCGGCCGACAGCTCGCGCAGGACGTCGATCCCGCTCCGGTGCGGCATGCGGACGTCGAGCAGCAGCACGTCGACCGGCACCGCGGGCACCCGCGCGATGGTCTCGCTGCCGTCTCCGGCCTCGCCGACGACCGCGATGCCGCCGTCCATTTCGAGCAGGGTGCGGATGCCCTGCCGAACGAGCAGCTGGTCGTCGGCGATGAAGACCCGGATCACCAGGAAGCGCCCCGAGCTGTCGATCTAGGCGCCGTGCAGCGGCAGCATGGCGGTGACCTCGAAGCCGCGGCCCGGCTGCGTGGCGATGCGCAGCTGGCCGCCCGCCCTCTCCAGCCGCTCGCGCATCCCGCGCAGGCCGAAGCCGTCGCTCGCGATGTCGGCGCCGCGGGCGCCGCGGGTGCCGCGGCCGTCGTCGTGCGCATCGATGCGAAACGCCTCGCCATCGCGCTCGATCACGATCCACAGGTTCTCGGCGTTGGAGTGCCGCGCGGCGTTGGTCACGATCTCCTGCGTGCAGCGCAGCAGGATGTGCGCCCGCTCCGGATCGGCGATGCGCAGGCTGTCCGCGATCCGCAGGTGGACCCGCGGCCGCGGCACCGCGCCGACCAGCGCCTGCAGCGCGCGGGCGGCGTGGACGCCGTCGCGCGCCTGGAAGTCGGCGACGATGTCGCGCACGTCGCCGAGCAGCTCCCTGGCAAGCGACTGCGCCGTCTCGACGTTGGCCTTCGCCGGCCCCGCCGTGCGCTGCAGGGCCGCCTCGAGATTGAGGGTGAGGGCGGTCAGGCGGTGGCCCAGGGCATCGTGCAGCTCGTGGGCGATGCGCAGGCGTTCGGCCATGCGGCTGCTCTCCTCCAGGATCTCGTGCACCGCGCGCAGCTCGGCGTTGGCCGCGGCCAGCGCGGTGCGCGCCGCCACCTCGCGCGCCATGACGTAGAAGATGAAGAACGCCACCAGTTGAAACCCCAGGCACGCCGGCGCCAGCAGCAGCGCGGCGCGCGGGCTCATCTGGACGGCGACGGCGGCGCCCAGCAGGGCCGTCTGGACGCTGATCCAGGCGATGCCGGCGACCCGCTCGAGGCGCGTCCCGAGCTGCATCGCCACCAGCGCCAGCAGCGTGGCTTCCGAGCCGTTGCAGCGCAACAGCACCAGGGCGAGCGCCGCGCCGGACTCGGCGGCCAGCAGGAGCAGCCGCGGATGGCGCAGATCGACCGCGAAGAGGATGCCGAACAGCAGGTAGGCAGCCAGCCAGCGGCCGTCGGAGGTCGTCCCGCCGCTGTGGTAGATGACGGCCGGCAGCCCGACCATCAGCCAGGTGATCAGGCCAAAGATGCCGATCAGCCTTGGCTGAACGATCTGGGATGCCTGGGCCATCTGAGCTATCTGACTGAGCTGTCTGAAGCTCCGTGCAATCAGCATAGCACCCCCTTCCGGGGGGGCGCATGGGCCGAAAGTCATGCCCTGGCGTCCCGGGTCGAGGTGCCGGACCGCTCATGCCGGCGGTCCTGGCGATTTAGAGGTACCGCTCCCGCAGGATGGCCACGTGGTGCGCGAAGTGCCCCGCCACGATGAAGGCCAGCGCCCGGACGGTGAAGGAGTTGCCGCTGGCGACGCCGCGGCGCGCCCAGGCGTCGCGCGGCAGGTTGCGCAGGAAGGACAGGGTCGCCAGGCGGACGGCGCGGAACTCCTCGACGTGGCTGGCCCACGGGACCTCGTCAGCCCGCGCCGCCGCGGCGGCGGCGTCTTGATCGAAGCTCGGCAGCTCGCTGTCGAAACCGCGGGCGAACCACAGGGCGCGCGACGTGAAGATGCGCTCCGTGTCGTTCAGATGGCTGAGCACCTGGCGGATGCTCCATTTCTCCGGCGCATAGCGGTGCAGCGACTTTTCCTCGCCGATGCCGGCCCGCAGCTCCATCGCCTCCGCCAGCTGCACCTGAAGCGTGCCCATCACGTCGTCGTTCGCGAGCTTGTCGATATAGGTGAAATAGTACGGCGCCGCCTCGCCGCGTTCAGGGAAACCGATCATGCACTGACCTCCGCTGCCGCCTGCCGCCGGCTCAGGAGCGGCGCCGCAGGGGCACGCCGGTGGCCGCGGCCTGGCGCAGCTCCGGATGCACGACGAGCCCAAAACCGTCGGCCAGCCGGGGAAAGTAGTTGAAGATGGCGATCAGGTGCCCAAGCTCGAGGAGCCCCTGGTCGTCGAGGCCGACGTCGCGCACGGCTTGCCAGTCCGCGGCGGTCATCTGGCGCGGGTGGAGGCTCATCTTCTCGGCCGCCGCGCACAGCGCCCGCTGCCGCGGCGTGAGGTCGCCCAGCTCGCGCCAGCGGTGCTGCTTGATCGCCTCGACCAGCCGTGGATCGCCGTTTTCGACACGCAGAAACTCTGCGTGAGATTCCGTTCAGTACTCGCAGTCCTGGGCCGCGGAAGCGACTGCCGCGACCATCTCGCGCTCGGTGCGGTCGAGCGCGCCCGGCGCGAACATGATCTCCTGGAAGGCCTTCTGCATCGCCGGCCCGATGCGCGGGTGGGCGGCGAGCAGGCGCGACATGTCGCCGATGAAGCCGAAGTCGTAAGGTGACTTGTAGCCGGTCGTGGCCCGTGCCCGCAGCTCCTCCTCGCCAGGCAGGTCGACGTACGGTCCTTGATCGTCTGACATGGAATCGTCTGACATGGAGAGAGCATATACCGGGGCCGCGCCGGCCCGCGCGATGGCGCGCCCGCGGCGGCGCGCCGAGGTATGATACCGAGAGCATCATCCGTTTGACAGCATCGCCTGGGCGGGCGGCGGGCGCCTCGACGCCGCGCCGAGATCTCCGGCGCCGGCCAGGCAAGGGCCTTCACCACACGAGAGGACGCAAGACCATGAATGCCACGAATGCCACGAAAAGCATGCTGCCGCTGCTGCTGGCGGGATGCCTCGCCGTTGCCGGCGCCGCCCGGGCACAGGAGCCGCCGCCGTATCCCGGAAACGACGCGCCGCAGGGCGCCGAGCCCCAGCAGGGCAACGACGCCGCGGCGCCCGCGGCACCCGACGACAACGCGCCGCCAAGCGACCCGGCGGTCGCCGGCGTCGCCTACTTCCACGAGCAGCTTTCGCCTTACGGGCACTGGGTCGTCCGCGCGGGCTACGGCGAGGTGTGGGTGCCGGACGTGGCTCCCACCTGGCGGCCCTACACCACCGGCCATTGGGTCTATACCGACCAGGGCTGGGCGTGGGTGGCCGACGAGCCCTGGGGCTGGGCCGCCTTCCACTACGGCCGCTGGTACTACGACCCCGAGATCGGCTGGGGCTGGGTCCCGGGCACCGTCTGGGCGCCGGCCTGGGTGGCATGGCGCCACGGCGGCGGCTACCTCGGATGGGCGCCGTTGCCCCCGGCGGTCGGGTTCGCGGTCGGAGTCGGCCTGGACTTCGGCGGCGTCGTCATCTCGCCGGGCTTCTACACCTTCGTCGGCGAGCGGGACATCCTGGCGCCGCGCATCGCCGTCGCCATCGTGCCGTCGGTCCGCAACGTGACCATCGTCACCAATACGGTCAATGTCACCAACTACACGGTGGTCAACAACCACATCGTCAACAACGGGGTCAGCGTGCAGGCCGTCGAGCAGGCCACCGGCCGCCGGATCCAACGGGTGCCGGTTGCCTCGCTGGCCACGGCGAGCGCCGGCGGCAAGGGCGCCTTCTACCAGCCGCCGGTCATCGCCAGGGCGGCACGGGTGCCCCACACCGAGTTCGGCAAGGCCCTGCCCGCCCAGGTGGCTGCCCAGCAGCGCGCCGGCGTGGCCGGGCGCTCGTCCACCACCGCCGGCGCGCGCAGGTCCGCAGGCGACAACAGCGCCGGCGCTCGCGCCCGTGCCCAGTCGGGCACCGCCACCACCGCCGGCACCGGCGCCACCGCCGGCACCGCCACCGGCCGCCCCTACCGTCAGCCGCCCGCAGGAGCCGCCGGAACGCCCGCCAGCGGGCAGGGCAAGGCCTCCGGGGATGCAGCCACCAATGCCGGCCGCCGCACCACCACCGGCACCGGCACCGCCACCGGGGCCGCCCGCACGCCGCCGCCGCAGGCCCAGGCGGAAGGCCAAAAGAAAGCTGCGCCCCAGCCGGCCAGGGAGAAGCCGAAGCCGAAGGAGAAGGAAAAGGAGCAGAAGCCGCCGCCGGCATAGGACGGCGGCTCGGCGCGACGCCTGTGCCGCCCGGGCGTCGCGCCTTCGCCCGCCATGACAGGGCCTCCTTCCGGATCTCCCGGTCTATGGCCTGACGAGCTTCCTGGTCCCGCTGGCCGGGACGCTGCACGCGTCCGGCCCTCCCGGACGATCCGGCACCGCTCTCGCGGTGGCGATGCTGATGCCTGCCCAGCTGGTCGGCGACAGCGCCCTGACGATCTACAGCGTCAACGAGGTCAGCCTGCGGCAGCGGGTGGCGCCGCCGCACGTCCTGGGCCGCGTCAACGCCGGCATGGCGCTGCTGGCGCGGGGCATCTATCCGCTCGGAGCGCTGCTCGGCGGCTACCTCGGCGCGCGCCTCGGCGTCCGTCCGACGCTCCTGCTCGGCGCCGGCGGCCTCCTGCTCTCGACCCTGTGGCTGCTCGCCGCGCCCCTCCGCGGCCTGGCGGCGGCGGCCGGCGAGTGAAATTCCCGCCGCGCCGGCGCCGTTCTCATCCTGCGGGAGCGCCGCCGCCATGACCAGTCCGACCCTCAGCTCGACCCCGGCCAGCCAGCTTGCGGAGGCCGCGCCCTACACGATCCCGGCCGGCGCCGACATCGGGCACGTCCATCTGAAGGTGGCCGATCTCGAGCGGGCGCTTGCCTTCTACCGCGGCGTGCTCGGCTTCGACCTGGTCACCCGCTACGGCTCGCAGGCCGCCTTCGTGTCGGCCGGCGGCTACCATCACCACATCGGTCTCAACACCTGGGAGAGCCGCGGCGGCACGCCGCCCCCGGACGGCCATACCGGCCTCTATCACGTCGCGATCCGCTACCCCACGCGGGCGGCGCTCGCGGCGGCGGTGCGCCGGGTCCTCGACGCCGGGATCCGCCTGCAGGGTGCCTCCGACCACGGCGTCAGCGAGGCGATCTACCTCGCCGACCCCGACGGCAACGGCGTCGAGCTCTACTGGGACCGCCCGCGCGAGCGGTGGCCGCGCACCCCGGACGGCGAGATCGCCATGCGGACCGCCCCCCTGGATCTCGCCGGCCTCCTGCGCGAGGCGCCCGCCGCGGGCGCCTAACCCCGCCCCGCCGCGAAGATCGCCCGCACCGTGTCGATGGTGTCGGCCTCGGCGGCGGTCTTGTCGGGGCGGAAGCGCTTGACGCGGGCGAAGCGCAGCGCCATGCCGCCCGGGTAGTGCGGGCTCTCCTGGACGTCGCCGAAGGCGACCTCGACCACCACCTCGGGCCGCAGCTGGACCACCCATTCGCCGGCCCCGGCGCTGCCGCCGACCGCCAGCTGCCGGAACCTCTCCGTCTGCCAGAGCAGCATCTCGTCGGTCAATCCCTTGAAGGTCTTGCCCAGCATCACGAAACCGCCGCCGCGCGGGTCGCGGGCGCCGAGGTGCAGGTTCGAGAGCCACCCGCGGCGCCGGCCGTGCCCCCACTCGGCGGCGAGCACCACCAGGTCCAGGGTGTGGGCAGGCTTGATCTTGAGCCAGCTGGCGCCGCGCCGGCCCGCCTCGTAGGGAGCGTCCATGGCCTTGGCCAGCAGCCCCTCGTGACCGCGGCGCAGCACGTCGGCGAAGAAGGCCTCGGCCTCGCCGGCCGCCGCGGTCACCAGGCGCGGCACGGTCAGCCCCGGCGCGGCGGCGGCCAGCGCCGCGAAGCGCTCGCGGGCCGGCCGGTCGATCAGGTCGTCACCGTCCAGATGCAGCACGTCGAACAGGAACGGGGTCAGCGGCAGCTCGCCGCGCAGCCGCGCCACGTCGAGCTTGCGGCCGAAGCGCCGCATGGTCTCTTGAAAGGGGAGAGGCGAGCCGTCCGGCCGCAGGGCGATGGCTTCCCCGTCGAGCAGCAGCCGGCGGGCCGGCAGCACCCGCACCGCCTCGACCACCTCGGGCAGCGCCGCCGTCACCTCGTTGCCGAGGCGCGAGAAGACCCGCACTTCCTCGGCGGCCTTGTGCACCTGGATGCGCGCGCCGTCGAGCTTGAGCTCGAAGGCCGCCTCTCCCAGCCGCTCTAGCGCTTCGGCGGTGCCCGCGGCCGGCTGCGCCAGCATCGGCTGCAAGGGGCGGAACAGCTGCAGACGAAAGCGCGCCAGCCCCGCGCTCCCGTCGAGCAGCGCCGCCCGCGCCACCGGCGCCAGCTCGCCGGCCAGCATCAGCGCCCGCCGCACCTCCGACGCCGGCACCGCCGCCGCCACCGCCAGCGCCTCGACCATGAGGCCGGCGAGCGCTCCCTGCCGCAGCTCGCCGAAGATGAGCCGCGCCAGCAGCTCCTGCTCCTCCCGCGTTGCCGCGCCGAGCAGCGCCCGGAGCCGCCGCGCCCGCTCGCCGGTCGCGCCGGGGCCGCCGGCGGCGGCGATGCCGGCGAAGGCGGCATCCACCTCCGCGAGGCGCAGCGCCGGAGCCGCCGCGGCCGGAACGTCCGCCAGCGCGGCCCGCACCGCCGCCGGCCCCAGGCCGAGCCTCCCCTGCCGCGGCTGGCCGGACGCGAACGCGGCCGCCGCCTCGATCTCCTCCGGCCCCAGGCGGCGCAGCAGGTCCGCGAGCGCCGCGATCTTCTCCGAGCGCGATCGGGTGGCCGCGACGCGGCGCGAGGTGACAACCAGGTCGGCGAGCAGCATCGGCAGCCGCATCGTACCGCCGCCGGGCCTGGCGTTGCGCTCGCCATCCTCGCTCGCCCACCGTGATCGCCGCGACCGGGCGCCCTACCCCCCAGATCCTCGCCGCGGCGCTCGGCACGTCCGGCGCGTCCGGCGCGTCCGGCAGGGCCCTTGCCGCCCCGCCCGCGGTTGGCTACGATCCGGGCCGCCGCACCCACCGCAGGCCACGAGGGACCCCGACCATGTACCGTCCACCCGACTTCTCCGCGCCGCACCTCGCCGCGGCGCCGGAGTGCCGCTTCCAGCCCGCCCCGGCGGACACCGTCCTGCCCGACGGCTTCATGTCCACCACCAACCACCCGACCTACGTCAAGATCGACGGCACCTGGCACATGCCCGAGCGGCCGCGCATGGACTCGCACCTGGTCTGGGACCCGGCGGCGCGGCGCCTGGAGGCCAAGGAGCTCCGACTCATCCGCCAGGGCAACCTGGTGGCCACGGCCAGCGCCGAGGACGGCTCCGAGGGCGTGCTGGTCTGGGATCGCGGTTTCGTCGAGGAGGTGGACGACACCCGGCTGCCCGAGGCGTTCTCGTTCATGGCGTCGGAGGTCAGCCGCGAGAAGCCGGTCAACTACGACGCCATCTTCCGGGAGTTCATGCGCCATCGCGGCGCCGGCGGGTTCATCCTCTGGATCATCGGCCCGGCGCTGGTCCACGCCCGCGGCCGGGTCGCCATGGAGTGGCTGATCCACCAAGGCTTCTGCCACGGCGTCATCACCGGCAACGCGGTCGGCGTCCACGACATCGAGGCCGCGCTGTTCGGCACCACGCTCGGCATGATGGCCGACGGTTCCGGCACCTTCGGGGGCCACAGCACCCACATGCGCGCCATCAACGAGGTGAAGAAGGCCGGCTCGATCTCCGCCCTGATCGGCTCCGGACGCCTCCGCACCGGCATCATGCACGCCCTCACGACGGCCGGGACTCCCTACGTGCTGGCCGGGTCGATCCGCGACGACGGGCCCCTTCCCGAAACCATCGTCTCCGCCCTCGACGCCCAGGGCGCCATGCGCGAGCTCACCTCGCGGGCCACCATGGTGGTCATGGTGGCGACCGCCCTGCACGCCATCGCGGCCGGCAACATGCTGCCCACCTACTGCGCCCGCGCCGACGGCTCGCTCGCCGAGATCACCACCATCTGCGTCGATCAGACCGAGTTCGTGGTGCACAAGCTCAAGGACCGCGGCACCCACCAGGCTTTCGGCGTGATCACCAACGCCCAGGACTTCATGCGCCTGCTGCAGCTCGAGCTGGCGGCGCGCCTCGCGCCGTCGTGATCAGACCCGCTCTTCGCGGAGCTCGCCGACCAGGATCTCCGCGCCGCCCGGGGGGCCGCTGACCTCGACCGCCACCTCTCGCCCCCCCGGTTCGAGCGTCACCCGGAAGCGCAGGAAGGCGCAGCACCGGCTTTCGAGCCGCACCATCTCCAGCACGTCGTCGACCGTGGCCTCGTCGCCCGGGAAGCGCAGCTCGTAGCCGGCGCCGCCCGGAAGCGGCAGCGCCGCCGCCAGGCGCTGCCGCACGCGCCGCAGCAGGCCGGCGCGCCGCTCCCGCAGCTCGGGCGTGGTCAGGGTGCAGACGATCGGCGGCAGGGTCGGGTCGTCCATCGGCTTTCAGCGCTTCCGCGGCAAGTGTATGGGCGGCAGGACGGGCGCGGCAACCCGGCCCGCTATCATGTTCCCATGCCCGAGCTCCCCGACGTCGAGCTCTACGTCGAGCGCCTGGCGCCGCTGGTCGTCGGGGAGAGCCTGCTGGGGGTGCGGCTGGCGAGCCCGTTCCTGCTGCGCTCGGTCGAGCCGCCCCTGGCCGCCGCCGCCGGCCGCCGGGTCGCCGGCGTGAGCCGCCTGGGCAAGCGCATCGTGCTCGGGCTCGCGGGCGACCTGTTCCTGGTGCTGCACCTGATGGTCGCCGGGCGCCTGCGCTGGCGGCCGGCGGGAGCGGCGATCCCGGGGCGCAACGGCCTCGCCGCTTTCGATTTCGCCGGGGGCACCCTCCTGCTCACCGAGGCCAGCAGCAAGAAACGGGCGTCGCTCCAGCTCGTGCAGGGCGGCGCGGCGCTCGCCGCCCTCGACCCCGGCGGCCTCGAGGTGCTGGACGCCAGCCTGGAGAGCTTCCGCGCCGCCTTGCTGCGCGAGAGCCACACGCTCAAGCGGTCGCTCACCGACCCCGCCATCTTCTCGGGTATCGGCAACGCCTATTCCGACGAGATCCTGCACCGCGCCCGCCTCTCGCCGTTCAAGCGCTCGACCGACCTCGACGCAGAGGAGAGCCGGCGCCTTTTCCAAGCCACCCGCGACACCCTGACCGAATGGCTCGAGCGCCTGCGCCGCGACACCCCGGGCTTCCCCGAGAAGGTGACCGCCTTCCGCCCCGAGATGGCGGTCCACGGCCGCTTCGGGATGCCCTGCCCACGCTGCGGCGCCCCCGTCCAGCGCATCGTCTACGCCGAGAACGAGGCCAACTACTGCGCCGCCTGCCAGACCGGAGGCCGCCTGCTGGCCGACCGCGCGCTCTCGCGCCTCCTCAAGGCCGATTGGCCGCGCACCGTCGCCGAGCTCGAAGAGCGCCGGCGCGAGCGCCGGGCCGCCGCCCCGCCCGGCGAAGTCCCCAGCGCCTGAGCGTACCCGGGAGGGATCGGCGACGTTGCGACGGGCCCCCGCAATCCGTCATTTTCGGCCCGTAGGACGTGTCGGCGCCCTGCACTCCTTCCCGGCCGGCGCGGTCTCGAGCCAGCTCACCGCCAGCGGCGCCACCGGGCCGGGGAGCGGCGTCACGCCAAGCCAGCAGGCGCGCAGGCCGATCGACGCCAGGGAGCGCTCGGCCGCCGCCGCCGTCTCCATGGGCGGCCGCTGCGACGGCAGCGCCAGCATCATCCCGGGGCCCAGCCGGGCGTGGTCGCACATGTCGCCGCCCGCCACGTTGGGGAAGGAGAAGGTGACCAGGCGGCGGCAGAGCCGCCAGGCGGTCGCCAGCGAGTCGTAGAACCGGCCGGCCGGCTCGCTGCGGTCGTACCACAAGCGCACCTGCATGCTGGGGTCCTGCCGCACGAGCAGGCTCAGGCCGGCGTCGACCTGCCGGAAGAAGAGATAGGAGTCGGCGTAGGCGGCCGGCTCCGGGACAGCCGGCCTGACCGCGGCCTCGGCGGCGAGCACCGCGGCGGCCAGCGAGACCGCCAGCAGCACCGCCGCCCCCAGGCCGCGCCGGCCGGTCGCCACCACCGCCACCATCACGGCGCCGAGCGCCAGCGGCCAGGCGATCGTCGGCGGCGCGCCGGCAACGGGCAGGAGCGGCCCGGCGACGCTGGCCAGCGCCAGCAGCGCTGCCAGGGCGGCGGCGAAGCCCGCGAAGACGCGAGGAGCCAGGGAGCCCAGCAGCGGCGCCAGCTGCCCGGCGAGCGCCAGCCCTGCCGCCGGCAGCAGCAGGCTGGCGTAATAGGGATACTCGAGCGCCACCCCGTGGCCTTCCAGCTCGCAGGCCGCCATCGCCGCGAAGAAGGCCAGGAACTGGACCTGGGAGAACCCGGCCGGCGCCCCGGCCGCCGCATCGCCGGGCGCCGCACCGCGATCCGCCGTGCCGCCAGCCGCCGCAGGGCCCGCCGCACCCCCATCCGCCGCACCCCCATCCACCGCGCCGCCGCCCGCCGCGCCCATCCGCGCCGGCCGCGGCCGCCGCGCCAGCACCGCGAGGCTGCCCCCCAGCACCAGCAGCGGGAAGACCAGCCAGCCGGCATGGGGCCCCCAGTCGGCGAGCGGCTGCTTGAAGATGCTGGGCTTGCGGCCGAACTCCCACAGGAAGCGGAGCGTCGAATTCAGATAGAAGCGCGGGCGCCCGCGCCCCCAGGAGCGGCCGACGGCACCGAGCCCGATGAACAGCGCCGCGGCTCCCGCGGCCGCCCACGCCGCCGCCGCCGGCACTTCGCGCCAGCGAACCCATCCCCGGCGAACCTCGCGCCAGCGCGCCCCGCGTGCCGGGGACCGCCGGCCGGCCGGCCCGTCGAACACCAGGAAGGCCGCGGCCAGCAGCGGCAGGTACAGCGCGTAGAACAGGTTCGCCGTGACCAGCGCCGCCGCCGCCGCGCCAGCCGCCGCGAGCTGCGCCCGCCACCGCCAGCTGCCGCGCCACGCGGTGCCGGCGGTGCCGGCGGCGGTGGCGGCGGTGGCGGTCGCCGCGGTGAGGGCAGCGAGAGCGGCGAGATAAAAAGTGATGCCGAAACCGTCGACGTAGTTGCTGCCGATCGCGCGCAGGAAGAACGGCTGGCCGCCGAGGGCCAGGCTGGCCACCAGCGCGCCCCGGCGGCCGGCGTGGGCGCGGGCGACGTAGAAGAAGGCCGCCAGCGCGCCAGCGTAGAGGGCGAGGTGCAGCAGCACGTTGGCAGGCACCGCCGGCAGCAGGTGGCGCAGCAGGCAGCCTGGCAGGATGACCGACAGGCGGGATCCGTAGTACAGGTCCGGGTCCTGGCCCAGGTAGGAGCGCGCGAACCGAAAATAGCTGTAGTAGATCCAAGGGTCGCGGCGCTCGGCGCCGTCGAACAGCCACCGCCGGTCGAGCGCCGCCTGCGCCAGGGGCAGCAACGCCAGCAGCAGGTAGTCTCGTATACCTGGCCAGCGCCCGGCTGGTGCCCCCTCGGTCTCGTGGGGGCTTCCCGCTCCGGTCGGCTCGGCTGGCATGGACGCAACCCATATCACGACCCCCGATGAGCCGCGGCAAGACGCGGCCAAGCGCTCCCTGGGCGCTCCGCGATACAATCGGCCGCAGGCGCCGTGTGCCGCGGCGGCCGGCTGGGCTCACCGGCGGACGGCGAGCGGAGACCTGAATGAAGCTTGAACAACCCCCGGCCTTCCCGGCCGCCCCCGCTCCCCTGGCTCCGGCCAGTGCCCTGCACCTCGCGCCCGCGGGCGCGACGGCGGCGGCGGAGCCGGCGGCGCTCGTGGTCAGCCCCTTCATTCATTACGGCCCCGACCGCGCCTACAACCCGCTCGCCGACGAGATGCTCGAGCTCGGCCAGCCGGCCTTCGAGGCCCTCTGCCAGGTCATGGCAGGGCTCGAGGCATCGCCGCCGGCGCTGCGCCGGTTGCGCGAGCGCCACTGGGTGGTGCCAGCGGGCACCGACCTCTCCCGGCGCTTCCTGCTCAAGTACGTCTCGCTCGAAGCGCACACCGTCTGCAACCAGGCTTGCTACTTCTGCCCGGTGTCGGTGGCGCCGCGCGAGGATTACTTCATGCCGACCGAGCTCTACGAGCGCATCGTCGGCGAGCTCGCCGCCTTCCGCGACACCATCGAAGCCGTCTTCATGATCAGCTACAACGAGCCGACCCTCGACAAGCGCTTCGTCGAGCAGGTGCGGACCATCCGCGCCGCGGGGCTGCCGCCGGCGGCGCTCACCAACGGCACCGGCCTTTCCGCCGACCGCATCGACGCCCTGGTCGCGATGGGCGGCCTGCGCTTCCTGTCGATCAACCTGTCGACGCTCGACGCCGACAAGTACCGCCAGGACCGCGGCGGCGACCACCTGCGGCTGGTGCTGCGCAACCTCGACTACGCCAAGGACAAGCCGGTCGCCGAGCAGATGGACATGGTGGTGCTGGGCACCGGCGACGAGCGCCACCTCGCCGACTTCGCCGAGATCGAGCAGCGCTTCGCCGGCAGCCGCTTCAACGTCAAGTATTTCGTCGTCAACGACCGCGCCGGCTACCTCAACATCGGGCTGCCCACCAAGCATCCGGGCCGCAAGCTGCGCGGCTGCGATCACGTCGGCTCGCGGCCCCTGCAGCACCTCCACATCAACCCGCGCGGCCAATGCATCCTCTGCTGCCAGGACTACAGCGAGTCGGAGGTGGTCGGGGATCTCACCGCCAGCAGCGTCGAGGAGGTGCTGACCGGGCCGGCCATGGCGCACATGCGCCGCATGGTCTACGGCCTCGAGCCGGCGCCCGACAACTTCATCTGCCGCAACTGCAAGTTCGCGCTGCTCGAGTAGCCCCGCCGCCGACCGCAGGCCGCGGGCCCGCCGATCCCGGCCGGGCCGGCCGGGCCGGCGGCTGAGCTGGGTGAGCTGGCGGAGCTGGATGAACTGGCTGAGCTGGCCGAGCCGGCTGAGCTGGCTGAAATTATTGCGATTGTTGCGATCGTCGCGCGATGCCCCTGCGAATCACTTACGTCTTCGAAGCGCTGACGCTCTTCGGCGGCAACAAGGTGGCGCTTCACCAGGCCAACCTGCTGGCCCGCGGCGGCCATGACGTGACCGTCGTCTGCCCCGAGCCGCCGCCGGACTGGTACCCGCTCGACAGCCGCTGCCGCTTCCTCCGGCTGCCGCTGCCGATCGCGGCTTACGGGCCGCCCCTCGCCGCCGCCCGGGCCACCCTGCCTGCCGCGGACGTCACCGTCGCCACCTTCTGGACCACCCTGGCGCCGGTGGCGGCCGCCGTCGCGGCCGCGGGGCGCGGCGAGGCAGTGCACTATTGCCAGGGCTTCGAGGCCACCTACACCCACAACCAGGCCGAGCACCCGGCGATCCTCGCCGCCTATGCGCTGCCGCTCCCCGGCCTGGCGGTCGCTCCGCATCTCGCCGAGCTGCTGCGCCGCCGCTTCGGCCGCCCGGCGCGGGTGGTGCCGCAACCGCTCGAGCCCTTCTGGTCGCCCGGCGCGGCCGGCCCGGCCGCGGCAAATGGGGCCGAGCGCCACGCTTCCGGCCGGCCGCCGCGCATCCTGGTCGCTTCGCCGTTCGAGATCGACTGGAAGGGAGTGGCGACGGCGCTCGCCGCCGTGCGATTGCTGCGCCGTGGCGGGCTGGATTGCCGGCTGGTGCGCCTCTCGCAGTGGCCCTTGACCGCCGAGGAGCGCCAGGTGCTGGCGCCCGACGAGTTCCACCACTACCTGGCGCCGCCCGCGGTGGCGCGCCTGGTGGCGGGCTGCGACCTGCTGCTCGCCCCTTCCTGGGAGCAGGAGGGCTTCGGGCTGCCGGTGCTCGAGGCCATGGCCTGCGGCGTGCCGGTCGTGGCCTCGGACGTCTCCTGCTACCGCGGCTATGCCGCCGGCGCCGCGACCCTGGTGCCCTGCGACGATCCTGCCGCCTTCGCGCGCGCCGCCCGCCGCCTGCTGGCCGATCCCGAGTCCTGGCAAAGGGCCCGCCGCGCCGGGCTCGAGACGGCTGCCGGCTTCGCCGAGGAGCGCGCCGCGGAGGCCGCCGAGGATGCCTTCGCCTGGGTTGCCGAGGGCCGCTGGCGCGCCGAGCTGGCGCCCTCCGGCTCGCCGGCGGCCCGGTCGCCCAAACCTTGAGGCCCAGCGCAAACTCAAGATGGACCGTGCGGCGCACGCTGGAGCGCGGCGCCAGCGTCCGCTAAGCGGTCACGCCGAAAGCGGCGAGTCTCGCCTGTGGAACCCGGCGATGGCAGCGCCACCAGGCCGGCGCGCGGTTGGCGAGATTGCCGCCGTGGACGACCTGCAGCAGGTACTGCCCGGGCAGGCAGTGCGTCTGGTAGTGGCGCTCGAGCACCTTGTGGTCATGGGCAAAGGGGTTGGCGCCGCGGCGGAAGGCCGCCAGCGGCGACGGCTCCCGGCGCCTCAAGGCATACAGCTTGTGGGTGCGCGCGTCCAGGCGCAGGAAGGCCCTGGTGCAGAGCACCTCGGCGGCCGCCGCCGCGGGGTCGCCCTCGGCCTCGTCCAGGCGCCGGAACCAATCCTCGTGCAGCGCGTCGTCCGAATCCAGCCTCGTCACGACCTGGTCCGGCGAGCCTCGCCAGCCGCCGTACCAACCGTCCTGCACCACGATCGAGAGCCACTTCAGATCGGCCAGCCGCTGCGACACGTATTCCGCGCTCCGGCTCGAGCACAGCAGCACGACCGGCACCCGTAGCCGCTGGATGCTGGGCGCGTAATAGCTGCGAAAAGGCGCCAGCCTGCCGTCGAGCCATCGCCGGTCGGCGTGCAGCGCAGCGGTCGCCGGATCCAGCCGTGGGACCGAGAACCGCGTGACGATCACGTGCCGCATCGACGCCAGCTTATCGCGCTTGCCGGCGGCGACCGAGCCGCCGCCACCCCGGGCGGAATGCGGCGGGCCGCGGACGGGTTCGGGGGTGTAGGCGGCAGCGCCTTCCCCGCCTTCCCAATCCACGTGCCGGACAACCCAACGACGACGGACCCCCTCGAGAGCGCCGCGCCGCGCCAGGCGCTGGTGCGCGACCCGGTTTGCGGCATGACCGTGGATGAGCGCCGCACGCAGTACCGCGAGGTGCTGGACCGCGTTCCCTACTCCTTCTGCAGCGCCTCCTGCCGCGACCGCTTTCGCCGCGATCCCGAGCGGTACGTCGCGGCCCCGGCGCGTGCCGGCGCCCTGGCCCAGCCCGGCCCGCGGGCCGCCGCCGCTCGCCCGCCGGAGCCCCTGTCGCGGGCCGCCGCCGGTCCGCCGGACCCCGCGCCGCCGGCCGCCGAATGGACCTGCCCGATGCACCCGGAGATCGTGCGCGATCGGCCGGGCAGCTGCCCGATCTGCGGCATGGCCCTCGAGCCGCGCTCCGTGGCGCTGCCCGGCGGCGGCGCCGCCGCCGAGGAGAATCCGGAGCTCGGCGCGATGCAGCGCCGCCTGTGGATCTGCGCCGTCCTTGCCCTGCCGCTCCTGGCCGCCGGCATGGCCGAGATGGTTCCCGGCGCCATGCGGCTGCTCGCGGCCATCCCTCCCGCCACCCGCAACTGGCTCGAGCTGCTGCTCGCGACCCCGGCCGTGCTGTGGGGCGGCTGGCCCTTCTTCCAGCGCGGCGGGGCGTCGATCGTCAACCGCAGCCTCAACATGTTCACCCTGATCGCCCTGGGCACCGGCACCGCCTACGCCTACAGCGTCGTCGCCACCGTCGCGCCCGGCATCTTCCCCGCCGCCGCCCGCACCGCTCGCGGCATGAGCGGCATGGGCGGCGCCGTGCCGGTCTACTTCGAGGCCGCCGCCGTGATCACCGTCCTGGTGCTCCTCGGCCAGGTGCTCGAGCTGCGCGCCCGCGGGCGCACGTCCGCGGCGCTCCGCGCCCTGCTCGACCTCGCGCCGCCCACCGCCCGGCGTCTCGTCCCCGGCTCCGGTCCCGGGGCGGCGGCCGCCGCCGGCCCCGACCCCGCGGGCCTCGCCGCGAGCGCCGACGTCGAGGTGGCGCTCGCCGCGGTCGAGCCCGGCGACCGCCTGCGCGTGCGCCCCGGCGACAGGGTGCCCGTGGACGGCACGGTCGTCGCCGGCCGCGGCGCCGTCGACGAGTCGATGCTCACCGGCGAGCCGATGCCGGTCGAGAAGATGCCCGGGGACCGGGTCACCGGCGGCACCGTCAACGGCAGCGGCAGCTTCGTGATGGTGGCCGAACGGGTCGGCAGCGACACCGTGCTGGCCCAGATCGTCCGCCTGGTCGCCGAGGCCCAGCGCAGCCGCGCGCCGATCCAGCGCCTGGCGGACCGTGTCGCGGCCTGGTTCGTGCCGGCGGTGATGGCGGCCGCGGTGGCCGCCGGGGCCGCCTGGTGGCTGCTCGGCCCGCAGCCGCGGCTCGCCAATGCCATGCTGGCCGCGGTGGCGGTGTTGATCATCGCCTGCCCGTGCGCCTTAGGCCTCGCCACCCCCATGTCGATCATGGTGGGCACCGGCCGCGGCGCCCGCGCCGGCGTGCTGATCCGCAACGCCGAGGCGCTCGAGATCTTCGAGCGCGTCGACACGCTGGTGATCGACAAGACCGGGACCCTCACCTCCGGCCGTCCCCGCCTCACCGCCATCGAGACCGCGGGCACCTGGCCGGAGGCCGAGCTGCTGCGCCTGGCCGCCAGCCTCGAGCGCGCCAGCGAGCACCCGCTTGCCGCCGCCCTCGCCGCCGCCGCCGCCGAGCGCGGATTGGCGCTCGCCGAACCCGCCGAGTTCCAGGTCGAAGCGGGCCGCGGCGTGCGCGGCGTCGTCGCGGGCCATGCCGTGGCGCTCGGCACCGCCGAGCTGCTGGCCGCCCAACTCGGCGGGCAGGAGCCGGTGCCCGGCGACGCCGAGGCCGTTGCTGCGGGCGCCCGCAAGCCTGCCGCCGCCGGCGCCGCCCGCGCCGCCCAGGGCCAGGCGGACGGCGGCGAGCGCTGGGATTGGCGCGCGCGCGCCGAATCGCTGCGCCGCGACGGCCAGACCGTGCTGCTGGCCGCGGTCGACGGCAGGCTCGCCGGTCTGCTGGCGATGGCCGATCCGATCAAGCCCTCGACGGAGGAGGCGCTGCGCGAGCTGCGGCGCGACGGCCTGCGCGTCGTGCTCGCGACCGGCGACCACCGCGTGACCGCGGCCGCCGTCGCCGCTCGCCTCGGCATCGACGCCGCCGACGTCGTGGCCGAGGCGCTGCCCCAGGCCAAGCGCGACCTCGTCAAGCGCCTCGAGAACGATGGCCACGTCGTCGCCATGGCCGGCGACGGCATCAACGACGCCCCTGCCTTGGCCCAGGCCGATCTCGGCATCGCCATGGGCACCGGCACCGACGTCGCCATCGCCGCCGCCGCCATGACCCTCCTGCACGGCGACCTCCGCGCGTTGCTGCGCGCCCGCCGGCTGTCGCAGGCCACCATGCGCAACATCCGCCAGAACCTGGTCTTCGCCTTCGCCTACAACGCCCTCGGCGTCCCGATCGCCGCCGGCGCCCTGTACCCCTTTTTCGGCCTCCTGCTGTCGCCGATGATCGCCAGCGCCGCCATGAGCTTCAGCTCCGTCTCGGTGATCGCCAACGCGCTCCGCCTACGCCGCGCCCGCCTGTGAGGGGGCGCGCGGGATGCGTCCGTCCCCGCCGCCGCCGACGTAGAATGATGCAAGGCGTCTCGCGCCAGCCGATCGCGTCCACCGCCGCGCCCAGCCGGCGCCCGGGTGCCTCGCCGGCGGCACGGTACCAACGCTCGATCGACTCACAGGAGGCAACGAGACCATGAAGAACCTCGACTTGAACCGCCGCGATCTCGGCAAGCTGACGGCCGCCGCCCTGGCCGGCGCCATCACCGGCTCGCTGCTCGTGCCCGGCGGGCAGCGCCCGCTGCACGCGGCGGAGCCGGCCAAGCCCGAAAACAGTCCCTGGCTCAGGGACCCGCACATCTGCTGCGGCCTCAACACCTGCAAGGGCCACGGCAAGGGGGCGAGCAACGAGTGCGCCGGCATGGGCACCTGCGCCACCGTCGCGGCCCATGGCTGCGCCGGCGAGAACGCCTGCGCCGGCCTGGGAGCCTCCGGCGACAACGGCTGCAAGGGCAAGGGCAGCTGCGCCGTGCCGGTCAGGGGCGAGGGCTGGAAGAAGGCCCGCGCCGGCTGGGAGGCGGCGATGACCAAGGCCGGCAAGAAGTTCGGGGCGGCGCCCAAGGAGTGCGGCGCCGCCTGATGACGAAGCCATCACGGCTCGGACACGCCAACCTCGGCCTCGGGGTCGGGCTGCGCGCCGCGCACTTCGATCACATCCTGCGCCACCAGCCGGCCGTCGACTGGTTCGAGGTGATCAGCGAGAACTTCATCGATTCCGCGGGCCGGCCGCGCCACGTGCTGCGCCAGATCGCCGAGCGCTACCCGGTCGTCATGCACGGCGTCTCGCTGTCGATCGGCTCGACCGACCCGCTCGACTTCGCCTACCTCGCCAAGCTCAAGACGCTGGCGCGCGAGGTTGGCGCGCGCTGGATCTCGGACCACCTGTGCTGGACCGGCGTGCTCGGCAGCAACACCCACGACCTGCTGCCGGTGCCCTTCACCGAGGCCACGCTCGCCCACGTCGCCGCCCGCGTGCGCACGGTGCAGGACTTCCTCGAGCGCCCGCTGGTGCTCGAGAACCCCAGCTCCTACGTCACCTTCGCTCACTCCACGATGAGCGAGTGGGAGTTCGTGTCACGGCTGGCCGAGGCCGCGGACTGCGGCCTGCTGCTCGACGTCAACAACGTGTACGTCTCGAGCTTCAACCACGACCTCGACCCGCAGGAGTTCATCCGCTCGCTGCCGCACCGGCGCATCGTCCAGTTCCACCTCGCCGGCCACGCCGACTACGTCACCCATCTCATCGACACGCATGACCATCACGTCATCGACCCGGTGTGGGAGCTGTATCGCACCGCGCATCAATTGACCGGCGGCGTCTCGACGCTGCTCGAGTGGGATGCCCGCATCCCGCCCTTCCCGGTGGTCCACGCCGAGGTGCTGAAGGCCAAGCGCTTCATGGGCGAGCGCCTGCCGGCCCCGGAGCCGCTGGCGGCGGCGGCCGGCGCGGGCGCACCGCAGGCTGCCGTGCCGCAAGCTGCCGCGCCGCAAGCTGCCGCGCCGCATGCTGCCGCGGCCGCCAGCTTGCCCGGCGCGGCCCAGGTGCCGCACCCGCTGCATCACCTGCGGCCGGAGGTGGTGTGAGCCGCGCACCGGGTAACGGGAGGCCGGCCGGCAGCGCGGCGGGCGATGCGACCGGCGCGGCGGGCAGCGAACCCGACGGGCCGGCGCGGCCGCCGCTCGACGTCGTGCAGCAATGGTTCCAGGCCGTGGTCACCCACCCCGCCGGGGTCGCCGCCGGCGCCGCCTCGGAGGCGGCGCAGGGCCTGGTGCGCCTGGACCGCGGCGCGCTCGAGCGGCTGGTGCGCCGTTCCAGCCGCCTGACCGCCGAGCAGCGCCTCGGGATCTACGCCAACGCCTACTACGCCCGCCTGCTCGAATGCCTGCGCGACGGCTTCCCGGTGCTCACCCAGGTGCTTGGCGCCGAGGCGTTCGACAGCTTCGCCTTCGACTACCTGCAGCGCTACCCGTCGCGCAGCTACACCCTCAATCGCCTGGCCGAGAGCTTCCCGCGCTTCCTCGACGAGACCCGACCGGACCGGCCGCCGGCAGGCGAGAGTCCCGACGCCGCTGCCGCACCGCACCACCCACCCCGGGCCGGCAACCTGCCGCACGCAGGCCGAGCGGCCACTGCCGTGCCGCCGCCTACCTGGCCTGACTTCCTGATCGACCTGGCGACGCTCGAGCTGGCGATCGCCGAGGTCTTCGACGGCCCGGGGGCGGAGGGAGAGCCGCTGCTGGCGCCCGCGGACCTCCTCGCCCTCGAAGCCGGAGGCCGTTTCGCCGCCGCCCGCCTCGCGCCGGTCCCGTGCCTGCGCCTGCTGCGCTTCCGTTATCCGGTGAACGCCTTCTACTCCGCGGCCCGGGCGGCCGCGGATGCCGCGCGCGCCGAGCAGTCCACGGACGCCGGCGGCGTCGATGGTGCCGGCGGCGCCGACCTGCCCTTTCCAGATCCGGCCGAGGAGCACGTCGCGCTCAGCCGCACCGACTTCGTGGTCCGCCGCCACACCCTCTCGCCGTTCGAGTCCGCGGTGCTGGCGGCGCTGCTGGCCGGCGCCACCGTGGGCGAAGCGATCGCAGGCGCGGCCGCCGCCAGCGAGCTTCCCGACGGCGAGCTCGCCACCCAGCTCGACGCCGCCTTCCGCCGCTGGACCGCCGCCGGGTTCTTCCTCGCCGCCACGGTTCCGTAGCATTGGCAAGCCGGCAGCCAACTCCGGTCGGAGCAACCGCCGCGTGAGCGGCTTGGTATTGCTCCATTCTTGTGTAGGGGCCCGGAGCACCCGCCGACGGCCTGGCCGACCGCCATCGCTGCGTCTCAGTGGCGGTGAATCCGGACCTGCGAGCTACCCTCGATGTCCGCACCGATGATGAGCTCTTGCAGGTCGGGTGGCACGGCGAGCTCCACGCCGACCCGTGAGCCGACGCTGTACGCGCCGGTCGGCCTCAATCTGATGCGGTCCAGCGGCAAGTCGAAGCTCTGCCTGTAGCAAGGCACCCTTAGCTTGAAATTGACCCTCAGCGCGGCGGGCTCGATCTCGAGTCCCTGCGGCAGGGCGCTACGATCGATCTCGACCCGCCCCGAGACCTGCTTGTCAATCGTCCCGCGGAGCCGCAACTGCACCTCGACCTCCTGCGGCTCGTGGCCGGACGCCTGGATCGGTGCCACCACCGTCGCCCTGCCGGCGGCCAGACCGGTCTGCCGATCGACCTCGTGCACACCGCTCACCTCGGCTCTCAGGCTGGTGATCGCAGCCGCAAGGCTGCGCTTGACCCGCACTCTCCCGGTGCGCGGCGCCATCTCGACGGATTCGGCCGAGCAGGCCGCCGGCAGCGCCGCACCTGCGACGGTGACCGTGATCGGGATCGCCTTCAGAACGATGAAAGGATCCGCCAGGTGCAGCAGGCCAAACGAATGCGTGATGATGTACTGGGCGCGATTGTCGCGCTGAAACTCGCTCACCAACTGGTTGTAATAGGCTCTACCCGCTTCAGGCTGATTTGCGGCCACTGACGCGCTGATCGCCCGCTCGAGAAATCGCAATCTCAGCTGTCCCGTCAATGGCGGGCCGGCGCCGATCTGCCCTGCGAGGTCCAGCGCCCGCTGAGGATCGTCGAGGCGCGCCGCACAACTGCCCAGGTCCTCCCTCCCCTCGCTGTCCTCCATGAGCACCAAGCCGGCAGCTCGCCACAGCGCGCCGTGCGCAGGCTGGTTGAACGCTCGCTGCACCTCCTTGGCTGCATCCTCAAACGATCGCGGCGCTTGCATCAGCAGGAAATGACAGGCATCGGCTTGGCTCATCACGGCGGCCTGCTGGGCCTCCGCGCCCGGCGCCGGCGCCCGCACGCTCACCGTGACCGGCACAGCCTGGATGTCCTGGAAGCTGCCGCTGATCATATAGAGGCCAGGGTCCTTGAAGACATATCCTTCCGCCCCGCACGAGATCGGCACCGAGCCACGCAGCACGTCCCCTGGCGCCAATGGATGAGTCAGCGGCACGGCGTCGTAGATCACATAGGGTTGAAACCTCTCGGGCTCGCGGTCGCGGCGCTTGATGACATACGACGCCAGGCCATAAGCTGGGTCGAACAGCGGCGCCACCTGGGCGCTCTTGGGGCTGTGGTTGGTGATCCGCCCCTCGAGCACGACGGGCTCCCCGACCACGATCGAGACCTCACGTGGCACGAGGTCGAAGCTGAAGGATGCTGGCTCGGCGGCGCAGGCGACGGTATTGCAAAGCATGCACCCGGCGAGCCAGGCCACTCTCCTCGCCATGCTCGCGGCGGTCATCGACCGCACCACGGCTCGATCCGCTTTGGGCTGTTCAGAGGCAGGTTCCCTCGTCCGGGCATCACTTCGCACAGGGGGTGGCCGGTGAGGTGTGTGCGGCTGCCTGGCGAAAAGGTAAAGGTCCATTTCGTAGCAGCGAGCTCGCTCCTGGTCATCAATGTGAGGTGCTCGCCATCGTCCTCGCAGTGCGTCAGGTTGAGAGCATGCCCCAGCTCGTGAGCAAAGGTGCGCACGACTTGCTGCGGGTCGGCTTGACCGCTGCCGTCATCCCCGCGGGCAATCGCGGAGGTAAAGATTGCCACCCCTTGCCGCGTTGACTCGTTGAGCGTGAGGCCCAGGACTTCCGCGTCGCCGGTCGCCAGGCGGCTGAGCAGGCTGACGTGCACGTACCACTCGCCGTTCTCGGCGGCCGTCCAGCGCAGGGTCGCCAGGCAACGGTCGAACTCCACGGCTTCCCGATCCGAGAAAAAGGGGCCTACCCCCAATTCCGGATGACTGGGCGCCTCCTCCGGGTGCGTCCAACGCTGCGGTCCTTGGTGGCGGATGTCGAGCAGGTAGCCCGCGTCGGTGAAGATGCGCCGTAGGGAGTTGAGCTCATGGCTGGTCGAGCGCTCGACGACCTCCGGCTCGTCTGGCGGCGAGAAGCCCGGCTTATCCGATGTCATGCGGTGCACCTCGACAAGAATCCGCCGCTCGGGAATCACTACATTGTAGGCGTCGGTGCGCTGCCCGGTGACCCGGTTACGCACCACCACGGCGTAGGGTCCGGCACCCTTCGTCAGATCATGCGCCGGGTCCAGCAAGGCCACCAGCAGCCGGTCGTATTCCGTACTAAGGAAGGTCTCGTCGAACAAGGAAACAGGGACCCCCGGAGGGAAAGACCGTTCGAGCTCCCGGTCATCGAGGACGACCACGGAGTTGGTGTCGAAGCCACTGCCATAGAGGACCAGGCGGATGACGGGCCTCGGTCCTCCGCCGGCCGTGCCCGGCTCGTGGCGCGTCAGATATCCCAGCTCGTGCCCGGTAAGCTGAGGTACGGGCGCTGTCTTCGTGGCATCGACCACGAAAAATGGCTTGCCGAGAAGGGCGGCGGCCTTGTCGTAGACCTCGACCGGATGTGGGCCGGGAGGCAGGCCGTATGGGATCGTGAAGAGCGCCATGGTGCCGGCGCCGGCCAACCGCACCTGCTGACCCTCGACAACGACGCGATCGATCTCAGAGCCAGAGGCGGCGACGACCTGGACGATCTTCCCGGTCGGACCGTTGAGCGGGATGAGCGTCACCGCCGTGCCCGACCGGGCGGCCGCCAGCAGGAGCGTCCCAACCGCCGCCAGCAAGAGCCAATGCCGTGGCATCTCGCCAGGCCTTTGCCGCGTCATGGTTTGAACATCGCCATCGGGCATATCGGCCGGTCCTCAGCGTCCGCCGCTGAATAGGTACATTTCGTATCATTGTAGGGCACGGGGCGTAGGTGCTGCGGCGGACGCTTGTCCGAGAGCTCGTAGAAGAGCTCGAAGTGGTGGGCATCCTGGGTGTGCCTCGGGTCCTGGCAGAGGTTCGCCTGCCATTTTGGGCACTCCGACTGGTTGGAAAGAAAGATCGTCATGAGATTGGAGGCATCTGGCGTCAGGGTGATGCTGGCCCGCGCCATATTGTCGCCAAACGTGAACAGCTTGAGCGTCACGTTCGGATCGAGCACCGTCATGCGGATAGTAACTTGCTTCAACAGGTGACTCTTGTTGCCATTGACCGCCGTACCTGCCCCGAGCGTCTTGAATGTATAGTCCCTGTTGTTGCAATAGGGGACCAAGTCATTCATATCAATACGACCGGTAAGAATGTCGAGCCGCGCCGCAAGCAGGCCCTTCAGAGGAATCGGGTTCGTCGAGTCTTGGTCGATCGACTCGGCTCCCGGCATCACCTTGGCCATGTCGGGGCCGGGGGCGGCCATCAACTTCGTCAGGTCGAGGGACCCCTCCGCCGTCTTCGGCGCAAGGGTGACCGTGTCGCCGGCAAGCTGCCAGACGCCCATGCCTTTCAACGCATCGGGTCTGAAGGTCCGGCTCAGGTCGGCTACCGCGGCCGCGTCGGATTCGTCGTCTTGACATTTCCCGGCATAGCCGGTGCGCAGCTTGCAGGGATAGACGAGCAGCGGGCGGTGCTTCGGCATGAGCATGCCATCGCTGGCGTAGTAGTCGTCCCTGGCGTCGGGCAGCAGGATCCACATCGACTTCTGGTCCTGGCTAGGCACCAGGGCGATCAGGCCGGTCAAGACGATCTGCAGGGTAAAGCCGCCGCTCATCTCGTCCTCCTCCTCAGTTGGAGGTTCAGGTTGTATTGCTTGATGTCTACCAGCATCATCCCCTCTCAAGCAGCGGCGCCAAACGGCTCGAAGGCCGCCCATACGCAAGGCGGCTCGCCGCGACGCCAAAGCTCCAGCGCCGCGGAGCGCAGTGCCTCTGCGACACCCATCCCAGCGCGCCAGCGCCGATGGAACAGGATCGCCAGCCGCTCTGCGTCGTCGTCGTCGACGTCCCACAGGCTCGCCACCACCGTCGAGGTACCTGCCCCCAAGAACAGGCGCGCCGGGCTGAGGACCCCTTCCGTTGGCGACAGCGTGCCAAGGGCGGTTCCACAAGCCGAGAGAAAGACCAAACGGGCATGTCCGAGGCGCAGCTCGCCGAGCCGCAGGGCCGCGACGCTGCCATCGGCTTCGCGAAACAGCAGCGCCGGCGCCATGGCCGTATCCTCGCGAGTGACCGCGTGGGCGGCGATGTGGACGACGTCGGCATCGGCAACGGCTGCCAGGAAAGCGCGCTTCGTCGCCCGCTCGCCGACGAGCAACTGGCAGTTGCGATAGAGACCGGCGACCGCCGCCGCCTCCCGCCGGGCACCCGGAAGGTCGGGAAGCTCTTCCAGGGCTCCCTGCGGGGCCCCCAGGACCACGGCCCGCAGCTCGCGCGGCCTGGCCAGCTCCCGCGACCGCTCCTGGAACCGGACGTAGGCCGTGGCGCTTGGTGCCAGGACGATCTGAAATCTGCTGATCAGGGGCGCCGCTCGACTGCCGTCGTAGAGCGCCAGGAAAGGAATCTTGTAGAGATCCTTGTCCGGCACCACGATGAGCTGGCGCGTACCGCCGAGCTCACCGAGGAAGGGGCGGATCAGTACATCGAAGGCGAGGGCCGCACCACCAGTGAAGGTCCGATCCGACGGCCCTCGCCGCTGCGCCGCGTCCACCACCAGATCAGCCAGAGCGGTGACCCCCCGTTCCGGGATGGCGGTCACGGCCATCACGACGCGCTGGCGCGTCACCAGCCACGCCACCAGGCGGTCCGCGAGCACGGCGTACTCGACCAGTACCGTGGTTGCTGGCAACCGCTCCTGGATCTCCGCCACCGAGAGGGCTGCCGAGGCGGCAGCGCCCGCGGTGGCGGCGCGCTTCTCCTCCGCCGCCGGCCGGTAACCGCGAAGCTCGAGCAGGCATTGAGAGCGCGCGCGCTCGGCAAGGGCCAAGGATTCGACAGCCTCGTGCCGCTCGCTGTAGAAGGCGACGATCGCGTCCAGTAGCCGACGCCCTTGATCGAAGAACAAGGCCCGCTGGTCGAGGTTCTCGATCAGCCTGCTCTGCTTTTCGAGAGTCACCAAGGCGGTGCCGAGATCGGCTTCTGCCGCCGGGTCATCGCCCAGCGCACGATAGGCCTCGGCCCGCAGTAGATGGATCCGCGACAGCTTGATGCCGAAGGACGTCGCGCTGTAAATGCGCAGCGCCTCGCTCAAGAGCGTGGTCGCGGCGCGTGGGTTGCCGGAAATCTCGAGCTCCCCTTCAACCGCGAGCAGATCGCCCTCGATCGTGCGCCGCACCGACGCGTCCACCCCGCGCCCGGCGCCAGCCTTCGCGTGCTCGAGATCGGATTGCGCCTCGGCAAACCTCCCGAGACGATCGAGGATCGCGGCGCGCCGCAGCAGCGCCGCGGCGAGAGGGTCCGACCGCGCGGAGGTCCGGGCGCTGGCCACCGCCGCGGCCTGGAACGTGAGCGCGGTGAGCGGCTCGCCCGCGTCGAGAGCCGCTTGCGCCAGCTCCTCCAAGATCGACTGACGCCGTACGGGATCACCCACTGCCCACACCTGACTCGCCGCCGCGAGCCGAAACGGCCACGCCGCCGCTTCGTCCCCCAGGCGCCGATAGCCTTGGGCCAGGAGGCGATTGACCGACGCGGCGTTCTCTTCTTCGCCGGTCGCCGCGAAGGAGCGTGCGGCCGCATGGTATTCGGCGAGGCCAAAGGAGACCTCGCCTTCGATCGTCTTGATCAGCCCGAGCATCCAGTGGATGCGACCCAGCAGATTCGAGTAGTGCCTGCCCTCCGCCGTCGTGCGCAGCGCCTCGAGACAGGCGGACGCTTCACCATATCTGGCGGCTTGGTAGTCGCAGACCCCCGCATAGAAGCCAGCCCAGAGCGACAGTGGGCTCCCCTGTCTTGCCAGCAGGGCACGAGCCGTCTGTAGCTGTGGCAGCGCCGCGGCATAACGGCGCTCCTGAAACAGCCGCAGTCCAGCGCCGAACTCCTGCTGGCCGCGCGCCAGCTCGCCACAGTCGCCGCAGCGGTTCATCGCCGCGACGGCATCGCGCAACAGGACGTCACCGCCGAGATCCCCCAACGTTTCGCCAAGCGTCTGCGCGAGCACCAGCGTCCGATGCGCCTCGTCGCGCCGGTCGGCCAGCCTCGAGGCTCCCCAACTCTCGAGCAGCTTCTCTTCGCCGTATTGACGGACCTGCTGGGGCATGGCTTGAATCAACCGGCGCACCGCTACTGCATCTCCCCCCGCCACGGCCGCCACCAGCATTGCCTGGCTGCTCGACCAGCGGGCTCCCGGTCGAGGCGGCAGCGGAACCAGCAACCGCTGCCGCGCTTCCGCCGCCCAGCCAGAGGCTGCATCACGCGTCAGGTAAGCGCTCCAAGCCTGACGCGTGGCCGGTTGGAGCTTCAGCGCCTCGAGGGCCAGCGCGCGGTTGAAGTAGGCCTCGACCGGTGCGCCAGGCGCGGCGATCGCCCGGTCGGCAAGGGTGAGGGCTTTGAAGATGAGCTCCGGGTTCCTCCTCACTGTCCCGAGCTCGAAATAAGCCGCGCTCGCATCCGAGAGGGTGGCGGCGTCCGCCATTCGCTGAGCAAGGATCCCGGCGAAAGCCCTCGCCGCCCTCTCCGGCCGGCGCGCGACCAGCTGCGCCACGGCCGCGTCAGCGATGCTTTGCAACGAGGGACGCCTTTCCGCTGCCAACCTGAGCGCCAGGATGGCGGGCCTGGATTCCCGGCCCAGAGCGGGCCATACCCAATGCTCGCTCAGTGGGGCGAACTGAAACCCTCCGGTCACGCGCCCCATCGTGAAGCGGACAGCACCGAGCGTGCCGGCAAGCTCATGTCGTCGGCTGGAGTTCTCGGAGGTCAGCAGCCCGAAGTCCACGGGCCGCAGGATCGCGGCGCACAGCACCACTGCCGACAACCGAAGGGTGCCGACCTTCCAGCGCTCGGACATGGATCCAGCTCTGGGCATAGGACCTGGCAACCGCAGTTTCCATTCCCGGACTGTGTGTCAGCATTCATACCAAGCGGCAGTCTCTGTCGCAATGCTATTGCTGCAGGTACATATCTGCATGATCGTATAAAGCTTTCACCAGCCGCCGCAGAAGAACCGCCCAGCTGGCCTGCGTGCAGCGTTCGACACCAAAGTCGAGGATCACCTGCGTGACGGCGTCTGTTAGACTCTTAATGATCCTCTCCGGTTAGTGGGCAGAAGGCCCAGGTAGCGGCGCGTCCGGCTGGACGCCGGCCTCGTCCGCCGCGTAGCCGCCGAAGCCACTCCGGCGGCCTCGACGATGGCGTCTTGATGGCCCCGCTGCTGGCGCCCGCGGACCTCCTCGCCCTCGAAGCCGGAGGCCGTTTCGCCGCCGCCCGCCTCGCGCCGGTCCCGTGCCTGCGCCTGCTGCGCTTCCGTTATCCGGTGAACGCCTTCTACTCCGCGGCCCGGGCGGCCGCGGATGCCGCGCGCGCCGAGCAGTCCACGGACGCCGGCGGCGCCGACCTGCCCTTTCCAGATCCGGCCGAGGAGCACGTCGCGCTCAGCCGCACCGACTTCGTGGTCCGCCGCCACACCCTCTCGCCGTTCGAGTCCGCGGTGCTGGCGGCGCTGCTGGCCGGCGCCACCGTGGGCGAAGCGATCGCAGGCGCGGCCGCCGCCAGCGAGCTTCCCGACGGCGAGCTCGCCACCCAGCTCGACGCCGCCTTCCGCCGCTGGACCGCCGCCGGGTTCTTCCTCGCCGCCACGCCGCCTGCCCCGTCCGTTACTTCTTGAACCGCGCCATCAGCGTCGGCGGCATCTGGGCCTTCGGGTCGGACGCCTTGATCTCCCAGTAGAGCGTGTGGCCTTCACGCCGCGTGGCGTTGGTCTCCACCACCTCGAACGGCGTCTCCAGCCGGAAGGCGAAGCGCGCGTTCTTGAACGCCGACTCGATCATCTTCGTCATCTCGGGATTCTGCGCGGCATCCTTGCCCGCCTGCTCCTGCATGCGCGCCGCCGGGTTGACGCTGCCGAACGTCACCAGCACGGTCGGGCCCTCGTCGACCACCTTCAGCTGCGAGAACGGGTCCTCGTAGGGGTTGGAACCAGGCTGTCCCTGGCCGCTCTTGTCGGGCAGCTTGATCTGCGCCAGCTTGCGCACGTCGTCGAAGCCGACCTCGAAGCGCGCCGACACCTTCGTCCCGCGGTCCTCGAACGAGCTGCCGAGCAGCTTGATGCCCGGCGGCATGCTCTTCTCGAGCTGTGCCTTCTGCGCCGCGACATCCTGCTGCTTCTTGGCCGGGTCCTCGCTCTTCTGCTTGGCGAGGAAGTCCTTGCGCGCCGCCTCCAGCTCCTCGGGCGTCGGGTCGCCCGCCTTGCCCGACATGCTGTGCTGCATGGCGGCCATGAACGCGATCATCGGCTCGAGATCGACGGTCATGTTGAACCCGGCGGTGCCCGAGAGATCCCGCCGCAGGCTCACGGACTGCTCGACGTCGAAGCAACCTCCCAGCGCCAAGCCGGCCACCGCGCCGGCGGCCATCGTCAGAACCAGCCTCTTCTTCATAAGCTCCCCTCTGTGCGCGCTGACGTCACCGGCGAGTATACAGATTCGACCTGCGGGCCTCCCTGTCGTCCCCCGCATCCCCCGCATCCCCGGCATCCCTGGCACCCTTCTCGTCGTCGGCCGCCGGCAGGCCGGACTGCAGGTAGGCGATGATCTGCCAGCGCCGCGCCGCCGGCAGGCGCGACCAGCCCGGCATTCCCGCCGCCAGCCTGCCGTTGGTCAGGAACCAGAAGAGGGCGCCCGGCGACGCCTCCCGCACCCGCTCCGAAGCGATGGCCGGACCCCGGCGGCTGCCTCGCGCGTCGTCGCCGTGGCACTCGGCGCAATGGCGCAAGAAGAGCTTGCGGCCGGCGGCCACGGCATCGGGACCGCCCGCGTCGGGATCGATCCGCGCCCGCGCCGGCGCCGAGGCCGGCACGCTGTCGAGCCCCGGACCCGCGCCCGCTCCCGCCGCGGCGCAGCCCGCCGCCAGCGCCGCCGCGGCGCAGAGTGCCAGCGCCAGCGCCGCGCCGGCGGAAGGCCAACGCCTCGGCCAAGGCCGCGGCGAGGCGGCGGCAGGCCGCCACCGGCCGCTCAACGCGCACCCCCCGCGGGCAGGCCGCCCCGCACGCGGTTGGCAAGATCCGGCAGCTCGTAGGAGATGCCCAGGCGCAGCAGGAACCGGTGGCTGTTGCCGTTCAGGCCGAACGCCGGCGACAGGCGCAGCGTCGTGCCGCCGGGCAGGTTCCAGGCGATCACCGGGCCGAGATAGTGGGAGGTGTCCCGGAGGCCGAAGCCATCGGCGTCGCCCAGCCCGCCGTACATCTCGATCCCGGCGGTGAAGTTCTCCCGGCAGAAGGAGCAGGCGTCCGGCCGCGCCGCCAGCGCCAGCGGCCGGGCCAGGCCGATGGCGTAGCCAAACTCCCAGGGTGCGCCGGCGAGGTTCTTCTCGGCGATCAGGTTCTCGGACAGGTCCCAGTCGCCAAGGCTGCTCGACAGGATCAGCTTGGTTTCCAGCTCGCGCTGCCGGTCGCGGCGAGCCAGCCGGTTGGACGCGGCGTGATCCGCCTCGACGTCGTGTCCGACCACTTCGAGCAGGGTCTTGTCGGCGGCGGTGATGTCCTCGAGCTCGACGTAGAGAACCGGGTTCACCAGGTGCTCGTGCAGCAGCGGCCGCACCCGGTTCTCCCACCGCCAGCCCGTCGCGAGCGCACCGTCGCCGGATGTCGCCTGGCCGTCCGCGTAGAGCTCGGTCGTCCACCAGGCCTTGACCCCATATTCGAGCTCGACCGCGGCGGCCAGGAAGTCGCCGCCGCCGCGCTGCCGCGCCAGGAGCGGATCGACGGCGATTTCCAGGTTACCGGGCTCTTCGAGCTGGCGATCGTAGGTGATGAGGTACGGCCGCTCCTGGGCGGCCGCACCTGCCGGCAGCAGCGCGCGGCAGGCCAGCAGGCCCAACGCCCAGGCGAGGCGCTGCCAGGCGCCGCGCCCGCCAGCCGGGCACGATGCGACAGAGAACATGAGGGCCTCCACGGAAGAGCCGCAGGTGCCGTCGCCATGCCGCGACGCCGGCCCCGCAAGGTCCAGTTTCCATTATTGAGACTTGATCTCAATATCTGCTCAGAAATGCTGGACCATTTTGGTACTGATTGTCAAGAGACCACCGCCCCCTCCCCGGGCGAGCACCGTGCTGTAGCGCGACATGCGGACGATGTGACGGGCGGTGTCGGGGTCCTTCAGCTCGGCGGCGAGCACCAGCCGCCTCATGGTATCGACGTGGGCGGCGCTGGTGCGGCGGTCGGCCTCGACGAGCCTCACGGCGAGCTCCGTCTTGTCCACTGGCTTGGCGATGAAGTCGCTCGCCCCGCAAGCGCCGGATCACTCGTAGCGCAGGGCGTCGATCGGATCGAGCCGCGCCGCCTTGACCGCCGGCCACAACCCGAACACCACCCCGACCGCCGACGACACGCCGAAGCCGAGCACGATCGACCACAGAGGCGCGGCGGCCTTGAACTTGAAGAGCAGCTGGGCGAGGAGCGCCGCCGACAGGCCGGCGACGATCCCCAGCCCGCCGCCCACCCCGGTGAGCGTCACCGCCTCGGCCAGGAACTGCAGCGCGATGTCGCGGCGGGTGCCGCCGATCGCCTTGCGCAGGCCGATCTCGCGGGTGCGCTGGGTGACGTTGACCAGCATGATGTTCATCACCCCGACGCCGCCGACCAAGAGCGCCACCGCCGCGATGACGATCATCACCGCGGCGATGCCGCCGGTGATCTGGCGGAAGGTCTGAAGTGCACTGTCGCTGGTGAAGGTCGCGAAATCGCTCGCCTGGTTGCCGTGGAGCTTCCGCCGCACCCGCAGGATCGCGGTTTCCTGGTCGAGCAGCGCCTGGAAGTCCTCCGGGTGGCGCGGCACGGTGGCGATGTGCAGCGTGTCCTTGCCGCCGTCGCGGATCTGCGGGAACTGCTCGTCGAAGGCGGTGATCGGGATGACCAGGAAGTTGTCGAGGCTGCCGCCCATGAAGGCGCCGCGCTTCTCGAACAGCCCGACGACCGTATAGGCGCGGCCCGACAGCGCCAGCGTCTGGTCGATCGGGTCGCGGTTGGGATAGAGCGCCTGGGCGACGTCCACGCCGATGATGCAGACCCGGGCGCCGTGGCGCACGTCGGCATCGGTCAGGAAGCGGCCGTCCTGGACGTACCGGTTGTCGGCGAGGACGTAGTCCGGCGTCACTCCCACCACCTGCGCGCCGTTGGCCTCCGCCTTGCCGGCCTTGATCTCGAAACCCACCGAGATGTAGCGCTCCGGCGAGACCGCCACCGCCAGGGTCGCCAGGCGCTTGAGCGTTGCTGCGTCGTCGAGCGTCAGGTCGCGGCGGTTGCGCTGATCCTCCGGGATGCTGCCGTGGCCGAACCGCGGCTCGTACTTCTGGAACTGCACCAGGTTGGTGCCGAAGCTGTTGAAAGCATCGGACACCGAGTTGTCGAAACCGACCACGAAGCTCACCATCATGATGACCGTGGCCACCCCGGCGGTCACGCCCAGCAGGGTGAGGAAGCTGCGCAGCTTGTTGGCGCGCATCGCCACCAGCGCGAAACGCGCGTTCTCGACCAGGTTGAGCTGCCAGGCACGCCGCCCCCGCCGCCCCCGCCGCTTGCCTCCGCCCGCCGCCGTCATTCGGCCCTCAGGGCGTCGACCACCGCCAGCCGCGAGGCGCTGCGCGCCGGCAGGTAGCCGGCGGCAAGGCCCACTCCGGCCGACAGCGCCAGGCCCAGCGCCACCAGGCCAAGCGAAGGCCGCGCCGGGAAGTGCAGCAGGCCGTTGATCGCCAGCGCCAGCAGCGACCCCAGCAGCGCTCCCGCCAGGCCGCCGCCCAGCGACAGCATCGCCGCCTCCAGCAGGAACTGCCGGCCGATGTCGCGCTGCCGCGCGCCGAGCGCCCGCCGCACGCCGATCTCCTGCGTGCGCTCCGCGACCGCCACCAGCATGATGTTCATGATCACCACCCCTCCCACGCCGAGCGACACCGAGGCGATGAGCAGCGACAGGATGAAGGCGGCGGCCGAGATCTGGCCCCACAGGGTCTGCAGGCTCTCGGCGGTGACGATGCCGAACGGGTCGGGGGAATGGAACGGCGTGTGGCGCAGCGCCCGCACCACGCCGCGCGCCTCGTCGACGGCATCGTCGATGCCGGCGACGCCGCCCCTGGCCTGCACGAAGATGGACAGCGAGGTGCGGCTGCCGAAGTTCTTGGCGAAGCTCCCGAGCGGCAGGTACAGCTGGTTGTCGCGGGTCTGGCCCAGCATGCTCCCCTGCTTGGCGACCAGGCCGATCACCCGGTACGGGATGCCGCCGACCAGCACCACCCGTCCGAGCGGATCGAGCTGCGGAAACAGCTCCTCCTTGACGTCCCAGCCGATCACCGCCACCGGCGCGCCGGCGATGGCCTCGCTGTCCAAGAAGTAGCGGCCGGTCGAGAGCTCGACGTTGTTCATGGCGCCGTAGTTGGCGGTGGTGCCATGGATGGTCACGTCCGCCAGCCGGTGGCCGCCGTACTTGACCACCATCGTGCCGCCCGCCTCGGCCCCCACCTGGCTCGCCCGCTTGAGCAGCGGCGCGATGCGCTCGAGGTCGCGGCGGTCGAAGTCGCGCCGCTTCATCGCCGCGATGAACTCTTCGCGGCTGCGCAGGATGCCGAACTTGCTGATCACGAAGACGTCGGGCGCCAGCGCGAACACCTTGTCCCGCACGTAGGCGTTGAGCCCCGAGATCACCGCCACCACCGCCACCAGGGTGGCCACCCCGATGATCACCCCCAGCAGGGTGAGGAAGCTGCGCAGGGCGTTCGACCTGACGGTGCGCAGCACCTCGCGCAATAACTCCTCGATATCCATGACGTCACCGCCTGGAGGCGGCCCCCGCGCCATCAGCCGGGTGCACTCCCCCTCCCCTTCGCGTCAATATTCTTCGGCGTCCTAGTGTCCCGAGTCAGAAGTTCGCATCATTATTCGGCGGCCCTCCGCGTCCCTGGCGGCGTTGCGACCTGCCGGGAGTGCCGCAATGGCTGGTGACTGCGGCCGCCTCCTCGACATAGTCCGGG
>Ga0307479_10000062_pt1 | contig 117219 bp, 81 predicted proteins | sample atmos_gasesECM4C_FD_203743 | JGI IMG/M metagenome (GOLD analysis project Ga0307479, IMG submission 203743) | Hardwood forest soil microbial communities from Morgan-Monroe State Forest, Indiana, United States - atmos_gasesECM4C_515 | ecosystem: Environmental > Terrestrial > Soil > Temperate... | reverse complement strand
TGGCGGCCGCGGGCAGCAACCCGCCGGTCGATCCGGCAGCCGCCCAGGCGTGGATCATCTACACGCTGGCTTCCAACGGCCACTTCGGGGTCGGCATCGACGCCATCCGGCTCGACAGCGCCTGCGCGGCCAGCCACTTCGTGCCCGGCGAAGTATCCTCTTCTCTGCGGTTCAAGAAGGACGTCGAGGACATGGAAGGTGCGAGCGACGGCCTGATGCAGTTACGGCCGGTGACGTTCCACTACCAGCCGGTGTACGACGACGGCTCGAACGTGCTGCAGTACGGGCTGATCGCCGAAGAGGTGGCGAAGGTCTACCCGGCCATGGTGGACTACGACTCGACGGGCAAGCCGCTCGCGCTGCGCTACAACTTCCTCTCCGCGATGCTGCTCGAGCAGGTGCAGAAGCAGCATGCGAAGCTCGACGAGCAGGCAGCCCGGATCGAGACCCAGCAGCGCCAGATCGAGGAGCTGACGCGGCGCCAGGCAACGGTCGACGCGCTGGCGCGGCAGCTGGCCAAGCTGGAGCAGGCGGTCGCGGCGCAGGAGGCCGCGGCGCACCGCTGAGGCCAGCGCCACATCAGCGGTTGGATCAGCGCCGGCTCGTCGAGCCGGCGCTGCCCAAAGAAGCCCGGCTCCGGCCGGGCTTCTTTTCTTTGGGCGCCTGCGGACGGTGCCGGAATGAATCAGTGGGCTCGTGGGAGATAGCGGTCGCGGAGCCGGATCTGGCGCGAATCCTGGGGCATCTCCTGGCCGCGGATGAAGACGTGCTCGGCGGCGGCGGTCACCTCCAAGGGGTCGCCGTTCCAGATCACCACGTCCGCATCCTTGCCGGGCTCGAGGGTCCCGTAGTCGTCGAGGCCCCAGATGCGGGCGGGATTGACGGTCATCGCCGCCAGCGCGCTCTCCCACGGCAGGCCGTGTGCCACCGCGTTGCCGGCCCCCTGCCTCAGGTTGCGCGAGTTGTGGGAATCGCCGGTCAGGAACGCCACGGTCACTCCGGCACGCTCGAGGCGGGCAGCATTTTCCAGCGTCGCGCCGAGCTCCTCGAAGCTTTGGGGCAGGTTGGTGAGCGGATTGAGCAGGACCGGCACGCGCGCGGCGGCGATCTCTCCCGCCACCTCCCAGCCTTCGGCCGCCCCCGCCAGGATCAGGTGGAGCTTCATCTGGCGCGCCAGGTCCAGGATCTGCTCGATGTCGCTCGCCCGGTTCACCAAAGCCACCAGCGGCTGCTCGCCGCGCGCCACCGGCAGCAGCGCTTCGAGGTCGAGGCGGGGGAGCGAGTAGGGCCGGCGCTCCGCGCGATCGTAGGCGGAGCGGTGGGCATCGTAGTCGAGGGCGTCGCTCAGCGCCTCGCGCAGGAGGATCGCCGCGGCGCCGCGAGTGCCGCCGGCAAGACGCGCACCCGCCTCGCCGAGTGCCACGAACTGTGCCGCCGACCGGCGGACCACCGTTTGCGGCCCGCCGCCCAGCTGAATCACCGCCCCTTGCCCTAGAAACAAGCTCTTGCCCGTGGCGGGCGCGGAGATCGCGCGGGTGATCCCCTCGACCCGGTTGATAGGTATCAGCATCGAGCGAGAATTGATTCCCAAGGTGGCGTCGAAGGAAGCCGAGACATGGGGGTCTTCGTTGGTGGCATCCTCGGTATCCTCGACCGCGTTGACCTCGACGAGGCCGAGGTTGGTGAGCGAGTCGAGGAGACCCGGCGTCACGACCTTACCGGCGGCGTCGATGCGCCGGGCGCCGGCCGGAACGGGAATGCCGAGGCCGACCGCCTGGATGCGGCGGCCGGCGATGATCACGGTGGCGCCGCGCAGGGTCCCTGCCGGTCCCATGGTATGCACGGTGGCGCCGGTGATCGCGACCGTTTCCGATGGCGGGAGAGCGGCGGTGGCCGCGACGGCCGCCGCACCGGAGGCTGCCGCCATGCCGGAGGCTGTCGCCTTGCCCGAGGCCGCCGCCGCATCGGGGGTCGCCGTGCCGGCCGCCGGCGCGGTGGCAGAAGGGCCCCGCGTAGCCGGTTGCTCGCGCCGGCCGTCGCGCAGTCCGAGCTCGAAGTCGGTCACCGGTTGGTGCCGCGGGTCGAGGCTGTCGTACATCAGGGCGCCGTCGATGTAGACCTTCTCGGCGCGGCTGTAGACGCTGAAGGGATTGCCGCTCCAGACCACGACGTCGGCCATCTTGCCAGGCTCGAGCGAGCCGGTCTGCCGATCGACGCCGATCGAACGCGCCGGATTGATGGTGAGCCAGCGGACCGCCTCCTCGGGGGTGATGGCGATGCCGGCGCGGGCACCGGCGGCCATGGCCTTGGCGGCCTCCTGGTTCAGGCGCTGGATGCCCTCCGCGGAGTCGGAATGGACGACCGCGCATGCGCCCGCCTGTGCCACCAGCGCCAGGTTCTCGCGGATGCCGTCGAGAGCCTCCATCTTGAAGCCCCACCAGTCGGCCCACATGTCGGCGCAGATACCGTTCTTCGCCAGCACGCCGGCAATCTTGTAGGCCTCGACCGCGTGATGGAAGGCGGCGATGTGGTAGCCGAACTCATGCGCGACGTCGATCATCTCGAGCATCTCGTCGGCGCGATAGCAGTGGTTCTGCACCAGGATCTTGCCGTCGAGCACACCTGCCAGGGTCTCCAGCCCGAGGTCGCGCTCCGGCGGCTCGGCGTCCTTGCCGCGTGCCTTCCGGTCCTGGTACTCACGCCAGCGCTCGCGATACTTCACGGCGCGGATCCACGCCTCGCGGTAGCCGGCGACGTTGCCCATCCGGGTCGAGGGCGCGCGTCCGCGGTCGCCGTAGACCCGCTTGGGGTTCTCGCCGCAGGCCATCTTGAGGCCGTACGGGGCGCCGGGGAACTTCATCGCATCGACGCCCAGGGCCGGCACGTTCTTGATCGTGATGCTGCGCCCCCCAAAGAGGTTTGCCGAGCCGGGCAGGATCTGCATGGTGGTCACGCCGCCGGCGAGCGCCAGCGGGAACTGCGGGTCCTGCGGCCAGACCGAGTGCTCCGCCCAGACATCGGCGGTCACGGGATTGGTGGCCTCGTTGCCGTCGGCGTTGGCCGCGACCGCGGGCGAGGCGTAGACGCCGAGGTGGGAGTGAGGATCGATCAGGCCGGGAGTCACCCACTTGCCGGTGGCGTCGACGACCTCGGCACCTTCCTCAGCCATGGCGGCGGCGGCCACCACCGCGTCCGGGCCCACCGCGGCGATCCTGCCGTCGCGCAGCAGGACCGAGGCTTCCTCGAGGCGTGGTCCCGCGGCGGTGAGCACGGTAGCGTGGCTGATGAGCACCGGCGGCGACAGCTGTCGCTGGTAGGTCGACGGGTAAGGGCTCGGCGGCGACGCCGGATCGGGGGTGGCCATGACGGCAGCCGCCGTGGGGGCACCGTCGCCGGCCGCGGCGGTCCGGTTCGCGGCACCCTGGACGGTCGCGCAGTCACCGGCGGCAAGCGCGGCGGCGGCCAGCAGGGCCGCCAGTAAGCCTCGGTTCGGCTGTCCCACGTTCATACCTCCGAAGGGTTCGTCCGGCGTGCGATCCTAACATCCGCGCGGCGCGGCAGGCTGCAAATCACGGGGGGCGGTGCGTCACGCCCGAGGTGGCCGGGTGGCCGCTCGGGCTCCGAACATGGCCTGGTCGGCCCTGGCGATGAACAGCATGCCGAAGCCGAGCAGCAGCTGGCCGCAGAGATCGGCGAGCGGCGAGTAGCCGAGCCACTCGAAGTGCAGCCGCTCGCCGTCCAACCGGTGCAATCCCTCGATCAGGTAGAGCGGGACGTAGAGCAGGAACTGCACGGTCAGCCAGCCGAGGGCGGCGCGCATCAGGTGAAACCCCAGCGTGTGCCGCTCCGCCCGTGCTCGCCCCAGGACGACGAAGGCGGCGGCGAAACCCATCGCGAGCACCGCGGCCTGAAAGGAGAAGAGCAAGGTGAAATCGGTGAAGAACGGCACCAGGGTGCCGGCAAGGATCACGGCCGCGAGCAGGCCGGGCACCAGGAAGCGGTGCAGCCGCGTCAACGCGCCGACCGCCAGCTCGCGGCAACCGACCAGCAAGGCCGCGAGGAAGTACCACTCCGCCACCAGGTAGACCACCCAGAAGGCGCGGCCGCCGAAGGCGATGAAGCAGCGCACGGCCAGGATCGCGAGCAGCAGGCAGGACCAGGCGAGGGCCCACCGCCGCAGGTAGGTGCGGCCGAGCAGGCGGGACAGGTAGGCGAAGGTCAGCGCCAGCAGCAGGGCGCAGGCCGCGTGGGCGGTGACCGCGACGGAGGAGATGGCATCGGGTGTCTGCACGGCGGTCGGCCCCTGCCCGGGCAGGGGCGGTCGAGGGTCGCCGGCATGCTAGCATTCACCGCGACGTCGTCCGCCACCGCCGGGCGCAGCCGGCCCGGCGGGACGCTTCCCATCGCTTCGGAGGCGCCTCAAAATGACTATTTCCGTCCTGGATCGGGACGCTTCGGACCTCACTCCCGCCGCCGGCGCCGGCCCGTTCGACCGCGAGGCGGTGCTCGCCGACTATCGTATCGCCTTCGCAAGCCGCCAGGCGAGCCTGATCGGCCGCCGTGAGGTCCTCACCGGCAAGGCCAAGTTCGGCATCTTCGGCGACGGCAAGGAGGTGGCCCAGGTAGCCCTGGCGAAGGTATTCCGCCCAGGGGACTTCCGTTCGGGCTACTACCGCGACCAGACCCTGATGTTCGTGCTCGGCCTGCTCACCGTCGAGCAGCTTTTCGCGCAGCTCTACGCCAATCCCGACGTCGTGCTCGAGCCGTGTTCGGCCGGGCGCTCGATGACCGGCCACTTCTCGACCTGCCTGCTCGAGCCGGACGGCAGCTTCCGCAACCTCGCCGAGCTGGTCAACTCGGCAGCCGACGTGTCGCCGGTCGCCGCGCAGATGCCGCGCCTGGTCGGGCTGGCTTACGCGTCGCGGCTCTTCCGCGAGCTGCCCGAGCTGCAGTCGATGACTCGGTACTCGCATCACGGCGACGAGGTGGCCTTCGGCACCATCGGCAATGCCAGCTGCGCCGAGGGATTGTTCTGGGAGGCGGTCAACGCCGTCGGCGTCCTGCAGGCGCCCATGGTGCTGTCGATCTGGGACGACGACTACGGCATCTCGGTGCCCAACGAGCTCCAGGTCGCCAAGGACCTCTCCGAGCTGCTGGCCGGTTTCCGCCGCGCGCCGGGGTCGCGCCACGGCTACGACCTCTACCGGGTCCGCGGCTGGGACTACCCACAGCTGTGTGCCGCCTACCGCCAGGCCGCCGACGTCGCGCGCCGCGAGCACGTCCCCGCGATCGTGCACGTCGTCGAGATGACCCAGCCGCAGGGCCACTCCACCTCGGGCAGCCACGAGCGCTACAAGTCCAAGGAGCGGTTGGCCTGGGAGGCCGAGGTCGACTGCCTGCGCCGCATGCGCCAGTGGATCGTCGCCTTTGGGTTGGCGGACGCCGGCGAGCTCGACGCGCTCGAGGCCGAGGCCACCCGCCGAGTGCGGGCGCAGCAGCTGGCAGCCTGGGAGGCGGTGCGGGGGCCGATCGAACGAGAGCAGTCGGAGCTGATGGAGCTACTGGCGGCGGTGGCCGAGGCGGCAGCCGCGCCGTCGACTTCGCCGCGGGCCGAGGTCGAGCGGGTGCGGGCCGAGCTCGCCCGCCAGCCGTTGCCGTTGCGGCGCGACCTGATGGCGGCGGCCCAGGGTGCCCTGGTGGCGGTGGCTGCCCACGTTCCTGCCGGCGCCGGCGGCTCTGGCACTCCTTCCGGCTTGCAAGCGGCGGCACGCCGGCTGGCGGCCTGGCGGCGCGATCACCAGCGGGCGGGTGCCGAGCTCTATGGCTCCGATCTCTACAGCGCGACGCCGCTGGCCGCCCTGGCGGTGCCGGCGGTGCCCGCCGTCTACACGTCGGACTCGCCGGTGGTCGACGGCCACAAGGTGATGAACGCGTGCTTCGACGCCGCCCTGGCGCGCTACCCCAACCTCGTCGCGCTGGGCGAGGACGTGGGCAAGATCGGCGACGTCAACCAGGGCCTAGCCGGTTTGCAGGCAAAGTACGGAGAGCTCCGCGTTTCCGACACCGGCATCCGCGAGGCCACCATCATGGGCCAGGCGATCGGCATGGCGATGCGTGGGCTGCGGCCGATTGCCGAGATCCAGTACCTGGACTACATCCTCTATGCGCTGCAGATCCTTTCCGACGATCTGGCCAGCCTGCGCTACCGCAGCAAGGGACAGCAGAAGGCGCCGGTGATCGTGCGCACCCGCGGCCACCGCCTCGAAGGCATCTGGCACTCCGGCTCGCCGATGGCCGGCGTCCTCAACCTGCTGCGCGGCATCTACGTCTGCGTGCCGCGCAACATGACCCAGGCGGCAGGCTTCTACAACACGCTGCTCAAAGGCGACGACCCCGGGGTGGTGGTCGAAGTGCTCAACGGCTATCGCACCAAGGAGCGCGTGCCTGCCAACATCGGCGAGATGACGGTGCCGCTGGGTGTGCCGGAGGTGCTGCGCCAGGGCCGCGACGTCACGGTGGTCACCTACGGCGCCTGCTGCCGCATTGCATCGGAAGCCGCCGACCTGCTGGCGCAGGTAGGGATCGAGATCGAGATCGTCGATGTCCAGACGCTGCTGCCTTTCGACCGCGAGGGCCGCATCCTCGACTCCCTGCGCCGCACCAACCGGATCGTCTTCATGGACGAGGACGTGCCCGGCGGCGCCACCGCCTACATGCTGCAGCAGGTGCTGGAGGGGCAGGGCGGATACGCCTGGCTGGATGCGGAGCCTCGCACCCTGAGCGGGGCCGAGCACCGGCCTGCCTATGGCTCGGACGGCGACTACTGGTCCAAGCCCAACCGCGAGCAGCTGTTCGAGACCGTCTACGAGCTGATGCACGAGGCCAATCCGGCCGCCTACCCGCTGTTCTACCGCTGAGAGCGGCCCGGTCCGGGGATAAGGCCGGCGCCACGCCCGCCGGCCGCGCCGGGCAATCGGCGGCGCCTCCCCACCCGGGGAGGCGCCGGCAGGATCAGGGGTGCAATGCCTGCCGCAGCTGGTCGCGCAGGGCGGCCAGGCTCGCCAGCTCGGGGCCCATCGCGCTTGCCGGCTGCCCCGTTTGCGTCTGCAGGGTGCAGTCGGGGTCGGGTTGCGGATGCGGCGGATGCGGCGGATGCGGCGGATGTGGTGGATGCGGCGGATGCGGCGGATGCGGTGGTTGCGGATGTGGCGCCTCGGGCACCAATGGCTCAGTTTGGGTGGCGAGCTGGCAGAGCCGCAGCTCCTGGGCGTTTGGGTCGGCTTCGGGAAGGACATGAAACATCAGATCGCGAACGATGAAGGCCATCTTTCCCTCCTCGGGGGTCGCCGGCGGGACGATCCTCAGCCCGAGCCTAGGCCCCATTGTAAGCGGCGGCACCAGCCCGCATTCAGGTCGATTGGAGCAGTATATCGCAATCCGGCGCCAAGCAAGAACCGCCGGCAGTGCGTGTCTTGCAATTTATATAAATGCAAGTATGGCGCTAAGCCAGTGAGCCGCCCGGCGACCGGACTGCGTCAAGGAAAAGTCCCCAGCCAAATGTCGCCCTCTTGTGTCGAGCGCACCATATAGATCACGCGATCATCGCCGCTCGCGCTGACGCTCTTGAGCTCCGAGTTCAACGGCGGACTGAACAGCTCCCGCGGGGTGCGGGTCCTGTCGTCGACGATCATGAGCTTGCCGTCGCGCAGGTAGAGGACCCTGTGGCCGTCGTGGAGAAAGATCGGATATCGTGCTGCATCGGTGGTGACCCGTTGGTAGCGCCCGGTTGCAAGTGAATATTCGAAGACTCCTGGTTCGGCCGTCAGCCCGACCAAGCGATCGCCGTCGGCAGACCAAGCGGTAGGATTTAGCGGATTCGTGCGTCGAGCAAGCGGGATGGGGCGGCGCTCGGCCGGCGGCAGGGTGAGGTCGATCAAGCAGAGATCCTCATGCACTCCGACGTTGCATGCCAGCCGCTTGCCTTCGGGAGACCAAACGGGAGCATAGAGCGGATTGGCATCGCTGATCCGCTTTAGTTCGCTACCGTCCGGCCGGATCGTCCAGCCTTGAAAAGCGCCACCGCGGTTCGAATAGAAAGCGATTCGTGAACCGTCGGGCGACCAGCGGGGCAAGCGGTTCTTGGAGCTGCCGGTGGTGAGCTGCCGCTGGCCCGTGCCGTCCGGATGGATCACGAAGAGGTCCTCCTTTGGCGCATTCGTCGTAAAGGCGATCCAAGCTCCCGCTGGTGAAGCGTCGAGGGAAAAGACGGTTCGCGATCCTTCAGTCACTGCAGTTGGAGTCCCTGATATCGTGCCGGTGACAGGGTCCAGGCCCATGCGCTCGATGTTCGCCTTGCCCTCGTCAGTGGCGTAGGCGAAGCGCAGCCCGTCGCGCGAGAAGGTGAGGAATCCGCTCCATGGCGCGGGAGTGGTGACCGGCTCGGGGCTGCCGAGCACCTTGCCGGACTCTTGCTCGATCGGGACCCGCCAGAAGCTCATCGGGCCGCCGCGATCGCTCGCGAAGTACAGGTTTCTGCCGTCCGGCGACCAGACCGGGTTCCAGTTCAGGTAATTGTCATTGGTCACGCGAACCGGTTGGCCGCCGCCGGTGACGGGCAAGGTCCAGATCGTGCGCCGGCTGCCGGTGTCGAGCGCCCAGAAGGCGATGCGCCGGCCGTTGGGCGACCAGGTGGGCTGCATTCCGTCGCCTTTCCAGAGCAGCTGCCGATCCTCGTTCGCGACGCGAACTCGCCACAGCTGGCTTACTTCCCTGCGGATTGCCGGGTCGGCGACGCCCTCGGTGGCGAAAGCGACCTCGTTGCCGTCCGGCGACCAAGCGGGGTTGTAGCCGAAGGTCGTGAGGCGCCTGGGAGACTCTCCGGTCGCGCCCATGATGAAGATGCCGCCGCCCTCGCGGTCGGACCGGAAGGCGATGCGATCACCTTCAGGTGAGAACGCCGGCTGCGTGTCGTCCGCGTTTGGATCGCTGCTCAGATCCCTGGCATTGGCGCCGCGGACCGCCCGTTGCGAGTAGATGTGAGACCTGCCGCCGATCGACTTGGTGAAGACGAAGGAATTGCCGTCGGGCGAGAGGCTGGGGTAGGTCTCCCTGCCTTCGAGGTCGGTCAGGGGGACGAAGGTAGGGTTGGCGGGGGCCGGGCTCGTCGCTGCGAAGTGCCACCACAGGGAGGCGGCGAGGCTGGCGCCGAGCACCACCGCCGCCGCGAGCACCGACCGGAACCAGCGCCGGCGCGGCGCCGGCCGCGACAGGGCCGGCACCGAGGTGGTGCCGGTCAGGCCGCCGGTCAGGCCGGTGCGGGTGCCGGTGCCGGTCACCGGGCCGTAGAGGGCGCGCAGGTCGGCCAGGGCCTCGGCGGCGGTGAGGTAGCGCTGATCGGGATCCTTGGCCAGCATCCGGCCGATGATCCGGATGAGCTCGGGCGGTGCGTCGGGGCGCAGCTGGGCGACCGGTTCGGGCTCCAGGTTGAACAGGGCGTAGAGGACCGCCTGGTCGTGCTCGCCGCGGAACGGGCGGCGGCCGGTGACCATCTCGTAGAGCACCGCGCCCAGCGACCAGACGTCGGTGCGAGGGTCGACCTCCTCGCCGCGCGCCTGCTCCGGCGACATGTAGCCGGGAGTGCCAAGGGAGGAGCCGATGCGCGTGAGCCCGGCGGCGCCGGCGAGCTTGGCGATGCCGAAGTCGAGGATCTTGACGATCTCGTCGGCGGTGATCATCAGGTTGGCGGGCTTGATGTCGCGGTGGACGATACCGTGCCGGTGGGCCTTGACCAGGCCGCGCGCCACCTGCTGGGCAGTCTCTAGCGCCTCGTCGATGGGCAGCGCTCCGCGCTGCAAGCGCTGCTTCAGGGTTTCGCCGTCGTAGCAGGCCATCGCCAGGTACAGCTGGCCCTCGTCGGTCTCGCCGACCTCGTGGATGGTGCAGATGTTGGGATGGTCGAGCGCCGACGCGGCGCGCGCTTCCTGCAGGAAGCGGGTCTTCGAATCCTCGTCGCGGGTGAGCTCCGGCGGCAGGAACTTGAGCGCCACCACCCGCTCGAGGCTGAGGTCCTGCGCCTGGTAGACCACGCCCATGCCGCCGCCGCCCAGCGGGCCCAGGATGCGGTAGTGAGAGATGACGCGCCCGATCATGCCGCTGCCGGGGCGGCGCTCGGCGGCGGCCGAGCTCGGCGCACCGCCGGTGCCGGTTGCCGATCTGTCCTGGGCCGCTCCGGTGCCGGTGCGCGGGACCGGTGCGGCGGCGGCCGCGGCGTGGCCGAGCGGCACGCGCTCCCCGCTCGGCGCCGCCTCGCCGGTGCCCGCCGCCGCCGGCGTGTCCCCGGCGCCCGGGTCGGCGGCAGGCGGCGAGGCCGGGCGCCGCTCCTTGCCGGGAAGCGGCTGCGGCGACTCGATCAGGGTCTGGTCGTAGGGTCCGCTCGGCGCCGGCTCCGCCACCAGCTCGGCGACCGCGAGGAGGTCGGCACGCAGCTCGTCGGCGCGCTGGTAGCGCTCGGCCGGCCGCTTGGCGAGGGCGCGGACGATGACGCGCTCGAGCGCCACGGGAACTCCCGGGCGCAGCGTGGATACGGAGCGCGGCGGCCGCTTGACGATGGAGCTGATCAGCTCGCGCTCGTCGCCGCTGGTCCAGGGCAGGCGGCCGGCGACCATCTCGTAGAGCACGACGCCAAGCGACCAGAGGTCGGAGCGATGGTCGATGTCGGCGGAAAGGAACTGCTCCGGCGAGATGTAGGCGGTGGTGCCCATGACGTCGCCGGTCCGGGTCAAGCGGGTCTCGTCGGCCATGCGCGCGATGCCGAAATCGACGATCTTCACCCGCCCATCCTCGGCCACCATCACGTTGCCGGGCTTGACGTCGCGGTGGACGACACCCTTGTCGTGGGCCGCGGCCAGGCCGGCGGCGACCTGCGCGGCGATGGCGAGCGCCTGCGGCAACGGCAGCGGCCCGCGCTCGATCTTGCGCTTGAGCGATTCGCCCTCGCAGAAGGCCATGGCGATGAACAGCCGGCCGTCGTCGGTCTCGTCGGTCTCGAAGACGGTGCAGATGTTGGGGTGCTCGAGGCGGGAGGCGGTGCGGGCCTCGCGGGCGAAGCGGCGCTTGAAGTCGTCGCTGCTGCTGCGGTGGGGAGAGAGGAACTTGACCGCCGCGTAGCGCTCGAGCCTCAGGTCCCAGCCCTTGTACACCACGCCCATGCCGCCGCCGCCCAGGCGCTCCAGGATGCGGTAGTGGGAGACCGTGCTGCCGATGAGCGGCGCCGCCGAGGGGGACGGCGGCACGGGGATCTTCGGCGAGTGTGGGACCGGCGGCGGCGGCACGGCGAGCCGCGGCGGGGAAGCAGCCGGCGGCGGAGCAGCAGCCGGCGGCGCCGCCGGCGAAGAGGTCTGCGCCGCCGCCGCCGGTGGGTCCTGTGCGCCGTCGCCGTCCGGTGCGGGCTCCGGGCCCTTAGGATTCTCGGCCATGTGGGGCTGCAGGCAAGGAGGAAGTGGGATTCGCCGACCGCCGCATCCTGGACACCGGCTATTTGGCGCTAAAGTCTATCAGAACGACCACCGGTCCCGCCCTGCGCTGCGGGCGGCTCCTCGCGGGCCGGCGTGATAGGCTCGCCGCCGCCCTAAGGCGATCCCGTCGAGCCCCGTCAACCAGGGTGATCTCGGGGGTCCCGGCTACTGCGGGCGAGGTGCCAGATACCATGCAGCGCAGAGTGCTGATCACCGGTGCCAGCGGCGCGCTGGGCGGCAGCGTCGTGCGCCGCTTCCTCGCCGGCGGCGAGCGCGTCCTGGCGGTTCATGGCCGCAACCCCGGCGACCTCGCCGGGCTGGCGCCCGCCGACCGCCTGGCGGTGCGTCAGGTCGACATGGGCTCGACGGCCGAGGTGGAGCGGCTGTTCGCCGAGGAGCTGGCGGCGGAGACCGCCCCGGTCGTCGCCCACCTGGTGGGCGCCTTCCGCTACGGCCGGCTGGGAGAGCTGAGCGACGAGGATTGGAGCTACCTGATGCGGGTCAACCTCGACAGCACGTTCCGCGTGGCCCGCGAGTGTGCCCGCTGCTTCGAGCGCGCGGGCGGCGGTGCTCTGGTGGTGGTGGCGTCGCCGGCGGCGCTGCTCGGCGAGGCTGGGGTCGCGGCCTACGCGGCGGCGAAGGCCGGGACGCTGCGCCTGGTCGAGTCGCTGGCCCGCGAGGTCGCGCCGTTCGGCGGGCGCGCCAACGCCGTGCTGCCCGGGACCATGGACACGCCGGCCAACCGCCTGGCGATGCCTGACGCCGACCCGGCGAAGTGGGTGAGCACCAAGGCGGTGGCGGAAGTGATCTACTATCTCGGCACCCCCGCTGCCGCGGGCGTCAACGGTGCGGCGGTCCGGGTACCGGGGCCGACGCTCTGATCCGCAGCTTTTGGCCGAAGCGAAGGGGAGGGGCGTCCCCGGAGGCTGAGAAACCAAAATCATGTTAATCGCGGTCTGCATCAAGCAGGTTCCCAACGCCGAGGCGCGGTTGCGCCTCAGCCGCGACGGCAAGGGGCTGGACGAGGAGGACCTGCCATTCATCGTCAACGAGAGCGACGAATATGCCTTGGAGGAGGGCTTGCGCCTGGCCGAGCGCAGCGGCGGCGAGGTGGTCGCCTTCAGCCTCGGTCCCGAGCGGGTGCGCGAAGCGCTGCGCAAGGCGCTGGCCCTGGGCGCCGCGCGTGCCGTCCATCTTGCCGATCCGGCGTTCGCCGGCGGTGACGCTCTCGCGACCGGCCGCGCCCTCGCGGCGGCGCTGGCGCGCGAGCCCTTCGACCTGGTGCTGACCGGCTCCCAGTCCGACGACGCCGGCTTCGGCGCCACCGGTTCGGTCATCGCCGGCCATCTCGGCTGGCCCCACGTCTGGCTGGTGATGGGAGTCGAGCTCGAGCCGCCCAGCGGCGCGCCGGTGAGCGCCAAGGTCACCCGCGAGATGGAGAGCGGCATCAACGAGGTCTCACGCGTCCGGCTGCCCGCCGTGCTCGAGATCCAGGCCGGCATCAACCATCCCCGCTACGCCTCCCTCAAGGGCATCATGCAAGCCAAGAAGAAGGAGATCGCCGTGCCCTCTCCCGCCGACCTCGGGCTCGATCCGGCGCAGCTCGGCGTCGCCGGCTCCCGGCTCGAAGTCCTGTCGGTGGCGTTCCCGGCGGCTGGCAAGGGCGCGCAGATGATCGAGGGCGACGCCAAGACCGCTGCCGAATCGCTGGTGGCGAAGCTGCGGCAGGAAGCGAGGGTGTTGTGACGGCCAACGAGAATGAGGGGGAGGAGGCGGCGGCGGCGCGGCCGCGGCGGCCTTGGCGTGTGTGGGTGGTGCCCCAGCTGCGGGAGGGGCGGGTCTCGCGCGTCTCGTGGGAGGCGGTGGCGGCGGCACAGCGCCTGGCGGCCGCCCTCGGCCAGATCGCCGAGCCCGGCGGACCCGGACCCGCGCCGCTGCCTGCGACCCTCGATTCCGCTCGTGTCGAGGCGGTGCTGTTGGGGACGGGGCTCGCAGGCGCCGCCCAGGAGCTGGCGGAGCGCGACCTCGCCGCGGTCCACGTCGCCGATCACGCGGCGCTCGCCGCGTACACGCCGGGTGCCTGGATCGGGGTGCTGGCGCCGGCGATCGCCGCGGCGAGCCCCGACTTCGTGGTCTTTCCCCACACCTACCAGACCGTTGACTTCGTGCCGCGGCTGGCGCAACGCACCGGAGCGGGGTTGCTGCCCGAAGTGACCGGCTTCTCGGCGTCCGGCGCCGACGGCGCTGCCGCCGGCCTGGTCTGGTCGCGGCCGGTGCTGGGAGGAAAGCTGCAGGCCACGGTGCGGGTTCGCGGCGCAGGGCCGGTGCTGGTTTCGGTGCAATCTGGCTCGTTCCCGGCGGACGGCGTGGCGCCGGCCGCGGCGGGCATCGCCCCCGAGGTCAAGCCGCTGCCGGTCGACCCCGGCCAGGCGCGGCCGGACCGCGAGATCCTGGGCTACGAGCAGGTGACCGCCCAGCAGGTCGACCTCACCAAGGCCGGCGTCATCGTGGCCGTGGGCCGCGGCGTCGGCGGCGCGGACAAGATCGGGCCGGTCGAGGACCTGGCGCGTGCGCTGGGCGCCGAGATCGGCGCGAGCCGGCCGGTGATCGACAGCGGCTGGCTGCCGCGCGAGCGCCAGATCGGCTCGAGCGGCCAGACGGTGGCGCCGCGTCTCTACATCGCCGCCGGCATCTCCGGCGCCATCCAGCACCTGGTCGGGATGAAGGGCTCGTCGGTGATCGTGGCCATCAACAAGGATCCCAGCGCGCCGATCTTCACCGTCGCGCACTACGGCCTGGTTGGCGATCTTCACGAGGTGGTGCCGGCGCTGACCGCGGCGGTCAAGGCGGCGAAGGGCTGAGCCAGTGTCCCGTCTCAGAAATTCGCATCATTATTCGCCGGCCCTCCGGCCTCCTGGCGGCGTTGCGCCTCCTCGACATAGCTTCGACTATGCCTGCGTCGGCGCGCCTGGCCAGGTGGCCGGATTGCTCGCCGACTAATAACGCGAATTTCTGAGACGAGACACCCGCGGCGCCGTGAGAGAAACCTCCATCGACGACCTCGTGCAGCTGCCCGAGGCGCTCGCCCTGCAGAAGCACTTCGATGCCAAGAACTTCAGCCGCCTGCGCTGGCTGCTGCTGCTGGTCGCCGTGCTCGCCCTGGTCGGCCTGGCGGTGGCGGCGGCGACGCGGGTCTCGGCGCTGCGGGTGGCGTTCTACGCGCTGAACCTGGTCGCCGTCCTGGGTTTCATCGCCGTTTATCGCGAGCGCTTCTTCGAGCGCCACTTCCGGCAGATCCTCGTCGGCTACTTCTTCGTGCAGATGTGCCTGCCCGAGCTGTGGACCGTGCAGTCGGGCGCCGATGCGCAGCTGCAGCTCGGCGGCCTCTTCCCGCTGGTGCTCATGGCGTTTCGCCTGCGGCTGCTCGAGCACGTTGTGCTTTACGGCGCCTTCTGGGTGGCCGAGGCGCTGCACTGGGGCCCTGGCGGCCTGGAGGCGACCGGCGGCGCCGCGGCGGCGGCGATGGCCAGCCCGACCGCGGTCAACACCCAGGACCTCGAGATCGGCATCGCGGTGGTGACGGCGGTCTGCCTGATCGCCGCCGCGACGCTCACCCAGCTCGACAAGCGGCGCTTCCTGGCGATCTGGCGGCGCGAGCACTCCCGCTCGCGCGAGCGCCTGCGGATGCGCGAGGAGATCGATTACGCACGCAAGATCCAGCTCAGCATGCTGCCCCAGGCGCCGCCCGACATCGCCTGGCTCGACCTGTCGGCGGCGTCGCTGCCCGCCACCGAGGTGGGCGGCGACTACTACGACACCTTCCGCCTCACCCCCTCGCGCCTGGTGCTGGCGGTCGCCGACGTCTCGGGCCATGGCCTCGCCTCCGGCCTGCTGCTGTCCGGCGTGCGCAGCTGTCTCTACCTGCTCGAGGACGATCTCGCTTCGCCGGAGGCGCTGCGGCGCCTGGACAGCATGGTGCGGCGCACCACCGACAAGCGCACCTACGTGACCCTGCTGCTGGCGATGGTCGATCGCGAGGCCGGGACGCTGGCCGTGACCAGCGCCGGCCACCCGCCGCTGCTGCACTACCGGGCCGCGACGGGCACCGTCGCCGCGGTCGGCAGCGGCGCCCCGCCGCTCGGCACCTTCGCCGATCCACGCTACGTCCGCAACGAGGTCCCGATCGCGACCGGCGACCTGCTGGTCGTCTACACCGACGGCGTCATCGAGATGCACAACGACCACGAGCAGGACTATGGCGAGGAGCGCCTCACGCGCGCCATCGCCAGGGCGGCGCCGGGCCGCACCGCCCGCGAGGTGCGCGACAGCGTGCTCTCCGATCTCGCCAACTGGAAAGGCAGCGTCGAGCAGGCCGACGACATCACGCTGGTGGTGGCGCGGCTGCGCTGAGCGCTGTGCGCCGGCCGCCCGGCGCCGTTCCCGCCGCCCGGCGGAGCTGGTATCGTTGCGGGTCTCGCCACCCCTCTGGAATGTGCAGCCCCGCCACATCCTTCCTGCCACGCCGGGTCCTTCTCGGCTGCCTCCCGGCCGTCCTGATGGCCGTGGTCGTCGAGGCCGTCATGGGCGCAACCGCGGCCGCTGCGCCGCCGTTGCTTGCCGCGCCCCGTTCCCTGCTGGCGGCCGCGGCGCCGCCGGCGCACCCGAAGATCAAGATCTGGCAGGAGCCGATTCCGCCCAAGGCCGCCGATCCTTTCGCGCCCGACCGGGCAGAGGCGGGGACCGCCGAGGCGATCGCCGCGCTCACCGGCCCGCTCCGCTTCCTGCCGCCGCCGGTGGCCTACCTGCCGGCCGCGGCAGGCGTGCCGTCGCCCGCGACCATCCTGGGGCACGTGGCGGGTGCGCCGGAGATCGGGCGCGCCGCCGACGTCCATCGCTACTTCCGGCGGCTGGCGGCGGCGAGCGACCGGGTGCGCGTGCAGGCGATCGGCAGCAGCGAGGAGGGGCGCGAGATCCTGCTGGCGATGGTTTCCTCCGCCCACAACCTGGCCGAGCTGGCGTACTTCCGGGAGGCGGCGGCCCGCCTGGCCGATCCGCGGCGCACGCCGCCGGGGGAGGCCGGGCGCCTGGCCGCGGACGGCAAGCTCCTGTACTACGTGGTGGGCGGCACGGTGCCGGGCGAGCTCGCCAGCCCCGAGATGCTCGCCGAGCTCGCCTACCGGCTGGCGGTCTCCGAGCGTCCCGAGGCACGGGCGGTGCGCGAGGAGGCGATCGTCCTGATCACTCCGGTGGCCGAGCCGGATGCCTACGACCGGTCGGTGGAGTGGTACCGCCGCCACCTGCGGCAGCGCGCCGGCCTGCCGTGGGCCGAGCTGAGCGAGATGCTGGCGCCGCCTTATGCGGGCCGCTACGGCGGCGCCCGGTGGGCGGCGGCCGGCGACGACGCCCTGGGCCTCGCCTCGACCCGGGCCATTGCCGGGGTTTTCTTCGCTTTTCACCCGCAGGTGCTGCAGGAACTCGGCACCTCGCCGCCGCTCCTGTCGCTGGGCGGCGCGGCGGAAACCGAGGGCGCGCCGGTTCAGGACCGCAGCCTGGGCTCGGCTGACGTCGCAGCACCGGCAGGCGCGCGGGCCGTGGCGGACGCCGGGCCCGCAGGCACCCTGGCCGCCGGTGTCGATCCCTGGCCCGCCCTGGCCGCGGCGGTCGGCGCGGCGCTCCGCGGCTTCGGGCTCCCGGGGGTGCGGGACGGGCCGGCGGCGAGCCCGCCCGCGATTGCGGCTCAACTGGCAGCGGGCCGGATGGCGGCGGACCAGCCCGCGGCGCACCGGGCGGCGACGGCGCAGCCTGCGGCGGGCCAGCCGCCGGCGGCCGCTCCGGCCTCGGCGGCGGTCGAGCTGGCGGTGGACCACAACGCCGCGGCTGGCGTGATCGGAGTGTTCGGCAACGGCACCGCCGGGGAGGTCGAACGCGAGATGGGGGACCTCGAGCCGGCTTCCGAGCCTGGCGCCGGCGAGGGCGCGGCCGGCGAGGCGTCATCCGGCGGCGGCCCGGCGCCGCGGGACCCGCGCGGTCCGGCCCGGCAGCGAGGCAGGGCAGGACGGCAAGCGCCCGCGGTGCGGGTGCGGACCGTGGCCTCCGCCTGGCCTCCCGGCGGCCGTGCTCGCTGGTCGCTGCGCGACGGCGTCAACTATGCCGAGAGCGCCACGCTGGCGGCGCTCGCCTGGGCAGCGGGGCATCGCCGGGAGCTGCTGACCGGCTGCTGGCGGCGCGGCGGCCGCGCCTTGGAGCAGGGCCGCGGCGAGCCGCCTTTCGCCTGGATCTTCCCCGCCCGCCAGCCCGACCCGGACCGGCTGGCGGCGATGTTGCGGCGGCTGCTCGAGCAGCGCCTGGAGGTGCACCGGCTGCGCGAAGATTTGGCGCTCGGCGAGCGGCGCTTCCCGGCCGGCAGTTACGTGGTGCGCCTCGACCAGCCTTACCGGGAGGCTGCCCTGCGTTTCCTCGGCGGCCGCTTCGCCGGCGCCGCCGGGGGCGAGGGGCCGCCGGCGATCCCGTGGCCGCTCCTTTACGGAGTGGAGGGAACGGAGATCCGCGACCGCGCCGTCCTCGATGCCGCGATGGAGCCGGTGAGCGCGATGCCGGCGCCGCCGGGCGGCATCGCCGGCCCCGCGCCCCCGGCGGCGGCAACCGCGCTGCCCGGTGCCGTGGCCGCCGTCTCCGGGACCGGCGAGGCCCCGGCCGGCCAGACCGCTGCCGGCGAGGCCCCCGCCGGCGGCGAGGTCTTCCTGCTGGCCGACGCCGGTCAGGTCTCCCTGCTCGCGGCCCGGATCGCGTTGGGGCCGTACCAGGTGGATGCCGCGGAGGCAGCGTTCACGGCCGGCGGCGCGGCCTACCCGGCCGGCAGCTGGCTCGTGCAGGCTCCTCGCTTCGCGGTGGCGGCAGTGGCGGAGCGCCTGGGCCTGACCTTCGCCGCCGCCGCCAGCCTGCCCGACGTGCCCCGCCACGTCGTCCATCTGCCGCGGCTCGGAGTGCTGCACGGTTGGACCGACGCCGAGCCCTCGGGCTGGCTGCGCGCGGCGCTCGACCGCGAGCACCTGCCTTATTCGCTGGTGAGTGACGGCGAGGTTCGCCGTGGCGGCCTCCGCGGCCGCTTCGATCTCCTCGTCTTTGCCGGAGCGGACGGGGATTGGCGGCGGCAGGTGCGCGGCATCGACGCCAGGTGGTCGCCGCTCGCCTTCAGCCGCACGCCCGAGTTCCCGAGTCACGGCGTGCCCGACGGCGCCGCCGACGTCACCGGCGGCCTGGGCGAGCCGGGGTTGCAGGAGCTGCGGCGCTTCGTGGTGGATGGGGGAGTGCTGGTGACGCTCGGCAACGCCTCGGCGCTGGCCGCTGGCGCCGGCCTTGCTCCCGGCCTGGCGCTCGCACCGCCGGCCCCCGCTGCGCCGGCGGCACCGGAGGTACCGGCTGAGCCGGTGGTGCCAGGGGCACTGGCGGAGCCGGTGGTGCCAGGGGCACTGGCGGCGCCGGCGCCGGATGCGCCGGCGACACCCGAAGCGCCGCAACCGGCAGAGGCCGCCGGAAGTGATCCCGCCGCCGGCAGTGATCCGGCCGCCGGCGGCGACCCGCCTCCCGGACCGCCCGGCGGGCCGACCGTCGAGCCAGGGGTCGAGCCCGCCGCGGAGGCGCTCGCGGAGCCGCCCGCGGAATCGGCCGGCGGGCCCGCCGCCATGGCCGCCGTCGAGCCCGCGGCCGAGCTGCGGGCGTCGGTCGTCCGGCGGGACCATCCGGCGGTCTATGGCTACCCGGATCTCACCCAGGTGCTGCGCCGCGGCGGCCCGCTGCTCGATCTGCAACCGGCTTTCGCCGGCAGCGTGGTGCTGAGGTTCGGCGCCGGCCACCGCGCCGGACCGGCCGCCGCGCCGCCGCCGGCGATGGAGGTCGAAGACATCGACACCGCGACGCCGGACGGCGCCGAGCCCCGTCCGCCTGCCCTCGCGGCCGACGCCGGGCCGCCGTTGCCACGACCGCTTGGGGCCGCCGATGGCCGGCTGGTCCTGGCCGGCCGCCTCGTGGAGCCGCCCGCGGCCCTCGACGGGCGGCCGGCGATCGTCGACTTGCCGCTTGGCAAGGGCCACCTCGTGGCCTTCGCCTTCGACCCCTTCGACCCGACGCTCGGCCCGGCCGACCTGCGCTTCGTCTACAACCTCCTGCTCAACTGGCACGCCCTGCCGCGCTGAGGCCGCGTGTCTGCCTGCAACCGCTCACGGCGCGGGCCGCTCGAGGGCGAACTGCAGCGTGTCGCGCCAGGCGCCGCGCTTCCAGTGGCGCCGCGGGATGCGCCCCGTTTGCTGGTAGCCGATCCTGAGCAGCATGCGGACTGACGCGGTGTTGCCCTCCATCACCTCGGAGAGCAGCAGGCGCAGCCCCAGCACCTCGAAGGCGTAGCCGGCGCGCAGGCGCGCCGCCTCCGTGCCGTAACCGCGGCCCCACAGGTCGGTCCGCCCGAGCACCGTGCCGGTCACGGCGACGCCGTGGCGCCACTCGATGCGGTGCAAGCCGCTGAAGCCCAGGTGCTCGCCTTCGCGGGTCTCGACCGCGAAGACCACGTCGGTGTCGGTGCCGCGGCCCATGCGGTCGAAGAAATCCTCTTCGGCCAGGCGGTGGACCGGCAGGTCGCCGATCAGGGTCCAGCGCGTCACCTCGGGGTCGTTCAACCAGCGCAGCGCACCGTCGAGGTGCCGCCCCTTGTCGAGGGGCACCAGCCGCAGCCGCTCACCTTCCCAGCCGTAGGCCATAGCCTGCTCCCGCGAGTTGCAGACCGGTTGGATCTCACCGGTGCGTCGCAGCAATCCTGGTCGCGGGAATCTTAGACGAAGCGACGACCGCCCGGCGCGCCGGTGCGCCGCCGCGCGGGGGCGTCAGGTCATAGAGCACATAGCCGGCCGGGCAGGTCGCCAGGCGGGTGAAGGCGCGCTCGACGACGGCCCGGCCGAGCTCCGCACGGTCGAGATCGCTCGCGGCGGCGATCCAGTAGCGGGCCCCGCGCCGCCGCAGCGCCGCCAGGGTGGCCAGCGAGCCGTCGCGGTGCTGGTAGACGAAGCCCTTGCGGTCGGCGAAGGCGAAGAAGGTGGGGTCGCTGAAAGCGACGCGGTGGCCCCCCGCGTCGCTGCCGTCGATGCCGCTGACCGCGATGCGGCCCTGCGGCGGGATGACGGCGGCGAATTGCGCGGCGCAGAGCGCCCGGTCGCGGGCCTCGGCGACGCTGGAGCTCGCGGCGCCGAGCAGGCCGTCGCGGCGGGCCAGGAGCCAGCCGGCGACGAGCGCCAGGCAGGCCAGCGCCGCCGCCCGCAGGAGCCGGCCGGCGCCGGTTGCCAAGCTGGCGCCGGTTGCCACGCCCGCTCCAGCCGTGGTGCCGGCGGCTGCCTTGCCGCCGGCTGCCTTGCCGCCAGCCGCGCCCGCACGGCCTTCGCGCTCGACCAGGACCTGCGCGCCGGCCCCCATCAGCAGGCAAGCGGGAGCGACCGCCAGGCAGTGATAGTAGAAGGCCCAGCCCGCCCCGGCGGTGCGCCCGGCCACGACCAGGAAGAGCAGCGTCGCAAGCAGCCAGGCGACCGCCGGTTCGAGCCGGCGCCAGGCCAGGCGGTGACCGGCTGCCGCCAGCACCAGCCCGAACGGCGTGAACACCTCGAGGACCTCGACGCGCGCATTGCCGAGAAGCCCGCGGCGCAACAGCACGTCGGGACCGACCAGGTGCGCTTCGTCGGAAAGGCCGAGCGAATTGCCGTCGACGGCCCAGAAGTGATACGCCCAGGCATACCACGCGACGGCCGGAGCCAGGGCGACCAGCGCCGCCAGGTGGACCCGCCAGTCGCGCAGCGCCTGCCAGCCGAGCCGCCGCCAGATCAGCCACGCGAACGTCAGGCCGAACAGGGCCGCCGGCTCCTTGACCAGGATCGCTGCGCCAAGCGCGGCCGCGGCCGCGAGCAGCCGGCCCGTGGCGGGCTGCTCGTACCAGCGCCAGAGCGCGCTTGCCGCCAGGACCTCGAAGAACACCATGACCGCCTCGGGCTGCATCCTCGTCGCCAGGTAGACGGCGAGCGGGCTGAGCGCGAAGCAGGCCGTGGCAAGGCTCGCTCCTGGCCGGGGCAGGACCCGCCGTGCCAGGCGGGCGAAGATCAGCAGTGTCGCCAGCGACGCCGCGGCGCTCAGGGCGCGCATCACCCGCTCGTCGGCGCCGAGCGCCAGCCGCGACAGGGCGGCGAGCCACGGCAGCAACGGCAGCTCCATCTCCACCTTGCCGGAGGAGTCGCCGCGCCAGTCGATGCGTGGCTCGAGCGGGTCGAGGTCCTCGCGCGCGAAGTTGCGCGCGATCTGCGTGTAATCGGCCTCGTGCCACAGCGAGAGAGAGCGGTAGTCCAGGGGCCGATCGACGCCGTAGAGGCGCAGCAAGCAGCCGGCGGCGATGATGATCGGAAAGAGGTAGCGGCGCCTTCCGACGGCCCCCCCGGAAGCCTCGTTCGCTGGGTGCCGGCCGACCCGTGGGAAGTGTCGGCGCCCTGCGACGGCCCGCCCGGAAGCCTCGTTTGCGGGGTGCCGCCCGAGGGGCCAGATTCGCGGCATCGGGCCATGCAGGCTGCAAGAGCAGTGCCGCGGCGCGCGGCTGGCCGGAAGGGGAGCCTACTCCGCGGCGGTGGCGGCGGGTTTGTGCAGCGGCCGGCGGGCTACGGCTGGCCGGCGATTCCAGGCGGCGGCGGCGTCTTCGATGGTGGCCGCGTCGAAGGTGCGGGTCTGGCAGGCGGGGCAGCCTACCCAGACGGTCGTCGGGCCTCCCGGATTGGTGGAGGCTCCCGCCACCGCCGGCGATCCGCAGACCGGGCAGGGGAGCAACTCGATGTCCGACATCCTGCTCTCCTTCCCCTTCGCGTCCCTTCTTGCTTTCGTAGCACCGCTGCCGGCGATGATAGCGGAGGCCAAGGTGAAGTCAAGGTCACCTCGGCTCGCCGGATGCGCTCGCATAGAATGCCGCCCGGTCATGGAACCTCCTTCTCGGTCGGCGGGTGGTCGGCCGGCGCCCCAGGGTCGCAGCGGCGGCGCCTCGCGCGTCGGGGCCGGCATCCTGCTCAGCCGCCTGGCGGGATTGGCGCGCGAGCAGACCGTCGCCTTCTTCTTCGGCGTCGGTCCGCACGCGGACGCGCTGACCGCCGCGCTGCGCGTGCCCAATGCGCTGCAGAACCTGCTCGGCGAAGGGGCGCTCTCCGCTGCCTTCATCCCGATCTACAGCCGGCTGCTGGCGGCGGAGCGCCGCGAGGAGGCGGGGCGGTTCGCCGGCGCCATCTTCGGCCTGCTGCTGGCCACCGCCGCCGCGCTGGCCCTGGCCGGCATCGTGCTGGCGCGGCCGCTGGTGGCGCTCTTGGCGCCGGGCTTCCTCGCCGACGCCGGCGCGATGGCGGCGGGCCGGGCCTCGGTGGACCGCTTCGCGCTGGCGGTCGGGGCGGTGCGCGTGCTGTTCCCGATGACCGGGTTGCTGGTGCTGTCGGTGTGGGCCCTCGGCGTGCTCAACAGCCACCGCCGCTTCTTCCTGGCCTATTTCGCGCCGGTGCTCTGGAACTCGGCGATGATCGCGGCGCTGCTGGCCGCCGGCCATGCCCTCGGTGTCTGGCCGGCCGCCGCGCCGGGCACCGGGAGCGCCGGCGCCGTCGCCCGCCTGCTGGCGGCGCCGGCGTTGCGCGACCGGCTGCTCGCGGCCTTCTGCTGGGGGGCGGTGGCCGGCGGCCTGCTGCAGTTCCTGGTGCAGCTGCCGCTGGTGGCGCGCTCGATGCGCGGCTTCCGCCTCGCCTTCTCGACCCGGGTGCCGGGGGTGCGCGAGGCCCTCGCCGCCTGGGGGCCGGTGGTGGCCGGGCGGGGCGTGGTGCAGATCGCCGGCTACGTCGATCTGTTCCTGGCCACGCTGCTCGCCACCGGCGCCGCCGGCGCCGACCGCTACGCCCAGATGCTCTACATCCTGCCGATCAGCCTGTTCGGCATGTCCGTCGCCGCTTCCGAGCTGCCGGAGCTGTCGCGCCTGCGCGGCGTGGCCGAGGCGCCGGCGCTGCTGGCCCGCGTCCGGCGGGCGCTGGGCCTGGTGGCCTTCCTCAACGTGCCGACGGTCGTCGGTTACCTGGCGTTCGGTTACCTGGTGGTCGGCGCCGTCTACCGGCGCGGCAGCTTCGGCGGTGCCGACAACGGCCTGGTCTACCTGGCGCTCTGCGGCTACAGCACCGGCATCCTCGCCACGACGACTTCGCGTCTGCTGCAAAACACCTTCTACGCTCTGGGCGACACGCGCACTCCGGCCAAGATCGCCGCGCAGCGCGTCGGCGCCGCCGCCCTGATCGCCCTGCCGCTGATGTTCTGGCTCGATCGCTTCCCGCTGCCTTCGGGGTTCGGACCGCAGCCACCGGGGCAGCGCCTGTTCCTCGGCGTCCTGGGCCTGTCGCTCGCTTCCGGCGCCGGCGCCTGGCTCGAGGTCCTGCGGTTGCGTGCCGCGCTGCGCCGGCGCCTGCCGGAGTTCGACCTGCCGTGGCGCGGCGAGCTGCAGGTCATGATGCTGGCGCTGGCCGCGGCGGCGCCGGCGGCGCTCCTGTGGCGGCTCCTGCCGGCGCCGCTGCCGGGCCTGGTCAAGGCAATGTCCGTGCTGCCCGCCTACGGCGCCCTCTACCTGCTGGCCGCCATCCTCGCCCGGCGCCCGGAGCTGGCCGCTTTCGCCGGCCGGCTCGGCATCGGTCCGCGGCACCGCGACGGGTCACCGTAACCGCGGCGCAGGCGCCCCCTGGTCAGTGGTCGTCGCCGTCGTGGTCGTCGAACGGGAAGGTGAGACCGGTGTAATCGCCGATCACCTTGGCGTCGTACGGCCCGAAGAGCCCCTGGCTGGCGTTCTCGGTGCCATAGCCGGGCGCATTCAGATTGCCGTACTGCGCGACGATCTTGCCAGTCATGTCGACGACGATCACGCGATGATTGAACTGGTCGCTGATGATCGTATTGCCGTCCCGCAGACGGATGGCGCGTGTCGGCAGGGGGGCGGAGTTGCTGCCGGCCTCGGTGTTGGTGACGTACTGCCAGACCACCGTGTCATGGCTGTCGACCTCGACGGCCCGGCTGTTGTTGGAGTCGGTGAGCAGCGTGTGGCCGTCGGGCAGGCGGCTCGCGAAGGCCACGCCGCTGACGGTGCCGCCGGCGGTGAACGTGGCCAGGATCGAATGATCCTGATCATGCTCGACCTCGATGGCCCGGTTGTTGTTCTCGTCGGCGATCAGGACGTGGCCGTTGTCGAGCAGCTGGGCGCTGTTCGGGTTGTCGAGCTGGTTGGGGCCGTTACCGCTCTTGCCGGTGGTCCCGTATTGCCAGACGATATGCCGGTCCGGAGTCACCTCGATCACGCGCTCGTTGGCCTGGTCGGTGATCAGCACGTCGCCGTTGGGCAGCCAGGTGGCCTGCACCGGGGTGTTGAGCTCGTCGCGCCCGGCGCCGGCGACTCCGAACTTCCCGTACTGCCAGCGGATGCGTCCCCTGCGGTCGACCAGGATGACACGGTTGTCGGGGCAACCGTTCGCATCGGTGCAGTTGGGCACCGTGTTGGGGGGAATGCCGGTGCCCGCCATCAGCGTGTATCTGCCGACGCGCTCGGCATCGTTGCAGCCGACGATCGACGCTGCCGAAAGATCGTTCGGTCCATTGCCGAACTGAAAGACGATGTTGCCTGAAGGATCGATCTCGATGACGCGGTTGTTGAACTGATCGGCGATCAGGATGTTGCCGTTCTGGTTGAAGCGGCTCGGCCCGGCCGCCGCGGCCGCCGCGGGCGGGTGAACGGAAAATACGAGACCGGTGAGCGACGCCGCCACCAGGATCGCCATGCGGAGAGCGGCGGCTGACGAGTTGCGAGGCGCCCTCGTGCGCGTCGAGGATATGAGCATGCTTTGCCTCCAAATCCGTGCGGGGGTCCGGCTGTCGAGGCGCTTCGCCCACTTCGACCCGATGCCGGCAGCGCGAGAGCACCAGGGGCCAAACCGTGCAAACGCAATGGCGAGGAAGCAAAGATCATTCCAAAGCCGCGCCCGCCGCAGACGCCTTTCCGGCGGCGGCGCCCGCGGGCACCGGCTCGGCCGCGTCGAGGTCGATCAGGGCGATGCCGACTGCGGGATCGAATCGGCGCACCAGCTGGCGCGGCGATTCCTGCAGGATGACCTCGAGCGTCGGCCAGACGTGTCCCTCGAGCAAGTGCCCGCCGCGCACCGTCGCGTCGCCGCGGCCGATCACCACGTGGGCGTGGACCTTGGGCTTGCCGTTCTCGAGCGCGATGTCGCCGTTGAGCGACAGCACCTCCACCTGCTCCTCGAGGCGGATGCGCCGGTACTCGCGGAGATCGCGCTCGAAATAGCCGAGGGTGACGTCGGAGAACGCGCCGATCGCAGTCAGGTGGCTGCCGCCCAGTCCGTGCTCGAGCGCGAAGGCGGTCAGGCCGCCGATCACCTCGTCGCCGCGCTCGAAGACCAGCGCCCAGACCGCCGGACCCGGGGGCTGCGACATTCGCTTCGCTTTCATGGCTCGCCTCTCCTGCTTGGGCCACCCCTGCCACCGATTCCCGGGCGCTCGGGCCCGCCGCGACGGCCCGCTGCCGGCGGCGTCGCATTCGCCGGTTCGGTCCCGGCCGGGCCGCGCCTGGCCTGGCGGCGCGCCGGCCGGCGGCCCCGCAACCTGCCGCCCGCCAGCCAGCCGAGCACCGCCCCGAAACCGAGCGCCCCGGCAGCCGTCAGCGCGACCGCGGCCAGCGGCCACGCCGGCGCCTCCATCGCCGCCTCGGCCGCGTGCGCAAGGTCCGCCAGGTCTGCCGCGCCGGCCGCGTCCGCGGCCCCGGCCCCGGCCGCATCCTCGGCCCCCGCCGCCGGCCGCTGCCGCAGAGCCAGCTGCAGGACCTGCGCCAGGTGCAGGCCGCGGCGGCGGGTGCCCTGGGCGATCTGCTCGCGGCAGCTGAAGCCGTCGGCGACGATCCAGGTGTCCGGCGCCGCCCGGCGCACCGCCGGCAGCAGCACCCGCTCGCCGCAGCGCATCGACACCTCGTAGCGCTCGCCGCGCTCGAAACCGAAGGCGCCGGCCATGCCGCAGCAGCCGGCGTCGAGCACCTCGCAGTCGAGGCCCAGCTGCTCGAGGGCCGCCTTCTCGCCGCCGAGCCTGCTCAGCGCGCGCTGGTGACAGTGCGCCTGCACCAGCGCCTTGCGGCGCCGCCCGGGCAGCCGCGGCGGCCGCCACGCCGGGGCCTCCTGCGCCAGGAGCTCGCCGAGCAGGAAGGATTGCCGCGCCAGGCGGCCGGCGTCCTCGTCGTGCGGCAGCTGCCGCAGCAGCTCGTCGCGGAACACCGCGAGGCACGAGGGCTCGAGAGCGACCAGCGGCGTGCCGGCGCGGATCTCCGCGCGCAGCGCGCCGAGCGTCAGCCGCAGCTGGCGGCGCGCCAGGCGCAGCATGCCGTGGTCGTAGAGCGGCCGCCCGCAGCACAGCGGCTGCTCGGGCACCACCACGCGCCGGCCCGCCGCCTCGAGCACCTCGACCGCCGCCCGCGCCGTCGCCGGCTGGAAATGGTTGTTGAAGGTGTCGGCCCACAGCACGACGCGCGGCCCGTCCGGGTTCGGCCGGGCGCCCGCCCGCTCGCGCGCCCGCCACCAGGCGCGGAACGTCTGGTTCGCGAAACGCGGGATGCGGCGCTGCGGCGCCATGCCGGCGGCTGCCTTGGCGAGACCGGAAAGCCAGGGCGCCTGGGTGGCGAAGTTGACCAGCGGCGCGATCGGCGAGGCGAGGCGCGCCCACCAGTGGATCAGGCCGAAGGCGTAGGCCGAGCGCGGGCGCAGCCGGCCCGAGTAGTAATGGTGCAGAAACTCCGCCTTGTAGGCCGCCATGTCCACGTTGACCGGGCAGTCGGATTTGCAGCCTTTACAGGACAGGCAGAGGTCGAGCGCCTCCTTGACGCTCTCGTCGCGCCAGCCCTGCCGGCCGATGGCGTCTCCCTCGAGCATCTCGAAGAGCAGGCGGGCGCGGCCGCGGGTCGAGTGACGCTCCTCGAGCGTCGCCATGTAGCTCGGGCACATGACCCCGCCGTCGCTCTGCAGGCGGCGGCACCTGCCGACCCCCACGCAGCGCAGCGCGGCGTGCGCGAAGCTGCCGCGGTCCTCGGCGAAGTGCAGGTGGGTGGCGGGATCCCACGGACGGTAATCGACTCCCAGGCGCAGGTCCTCGTCCGGGGCGTGGGCGCGCACCACCTTGCCGGGATTCATCTTCCACGCGGGGTCCCAGAGCGCCTTGAACTCCGCGAACGCCGACACCAGCTCGGGGCCGAACATCTTCGGCAGCAGCGCCGCCCGCGACTGGCCGTCGCCATGCTCGCCCGAGAGCGAACCGCCGTAGCCGACCACCAGGTCCGCCGCCTGGTCGATGAAGGCCAGGTAGCGGTCGATGCCGGCGCGGCTCTCGAAGTCGAAGTCGATGCGCATGTGGACGCAGCCCTGGCCGAAGTGGCCGTAGAGCGCGGAGTCGTAGCCGTGCCGCTCCTGCAGCCGCCGGAAGTCGCGCAGGTAGGCGCCGAGACGCGCCGGCGGCACCGCCGCGTCCTCCCATCCCTCCCAGGAGTCGGCCATCCCCGGCACGAAGGCGGTGGCGCCGAGCGCGGAATCGCGCACCTCCCAGATCCGCTTGGCTTCCTGCTGGCTTTCCATCACCTGCGCCGACGGGGCGCCGGGCCGGCGCCGCAGGGCCTCGGCCATGTCCCGCGCCCTGGCGTCGGCCTCTTCCTGGCTGTCGCCGCCAAACTCGACCAGCAGCCACGCGCCTCCCGGCGGCAGCTTGGCGACGCTGTCGGGGTGCAGGTTCTTGGCGCGCATGAAACCGACCAGCCGGTGATCGAAGCCCTCGAGGCCGATGGGCCGCCATTCGAGGATCTGGGGGACGTGGTCGCCGGCGACGAAGACGTCGGCATAGGCGAGGACCGCCAGGGTGCGGTAGGGCGGGCTCGGCACCAGCTTCAACGTCGCCTCGAGCATGGTGACGCAGGTGCCCTCGGTCCCCACCAGGGCGCGCGCCACGTGGAAGCCGTTCTCCGGCAGCAGCTGATCGAGGTTGTAGCCCGAGACGCGGCGCGGGATGTCGGGATAGCGCTCCCGGATGAGGCCGGCGAAACGGTCCCGCAGCGATGCGAGACCCGAGTAGATCTGGCCGCGGCGGCCACCCTCGCGGACGATCTGCGCGAGCTCCTCGTCGGAGGTGGGGCCCACGCGCAGCCGCAGGCCGTCGTAGGTCAGCACGTCGAGCGCCTCGACGTTGTCGACGGTCTTGCCGGCCATCAGCGCGTGCACGCCGCAGGAGTTGTTGCCGATCATGCCCCCCAGCGTGCAGTGGTCGTGGGTGGCGGGATCGGGACCGTAGGTGAGGTGATGGCGCTCGGCGGCCTGGCGCAGCGTGTCGAGCACGATGCCGGGCTCGACGCGCGCCAGGCGCCGTTCCGGGTCGAGCGCCAGCAGCCGGTGCATGTACTTCGAGAAGTCGAGCACCACGGCGACGTTGCAGCACTGGCCGGCGAGGCTGGTGCCGCCGCCGCGCGGGAGCACCGGCGCGCCGTGCCGGCGGCAGGCGGCCACCGTCGCCTCGACGTCGCCGGCGTCGCGCGGCAGCACCACGCCGATCGGCACCTGGCGGTAGTTCGAGCCGTCGGTGGCATAGAGCGCCCGGCTGCCGGCGTCGAAGCGCACCTCGCCGCGCACGGCGGCGGCGAGCTCGGCGGCGAGCGCCGCGGCGCCGGCAAAGGGCGGCGGCGTGACCCGCCGGCCCGAGTGCGGCGAACGCAGCAACGCCCCGGGACCTTCCCCGGTGGGTGCCGCGGCGGTAGCGTCGGTGGTGGCAGGGCTGGAGTCGGGACCGTTGCCTGGGGGAGGCGGCATCGACATGCGCGCGATCATAGCGCCGGGGCGACCGGCCGGCGCCCGCCGTCGCCCGTCTGGCCGCGCGGCGGCATGGAAGAGCTAGAATGGATCGTCGTTTCACGGATCGCACGCGGAGGAGGAGCTCATGGGCAGAGGCACGAAGGGTGTCCGGCCGGCGCTGTCGGCGGCGGCGGTGACGGTGGTCCTGGCCGGCTGGCTGGCGGCGCTCGCGCTGGCGGGCGGTGGCGGCGGTGTCCTGGGTCGGCGGGCGGCGGTGGCGCAGCAGCAGGATTTCTCGAAGGTCGAGATCAAGGTCACGCCGGTGGCTGGCAAGGTGTACATGCTCGAAGGGGCGGGCGGCAACATGGCGGCCTCGGTGGGGGAGGACGGCATCCTGCTGGTCGATGACCAGTTCGAGCCGCTGGCGCCCAAGATCCGCGCCGCGCTTCTGGGCATCGCCCCGGGCGGCAAGCTCAAGTTCGTGGTCAACACCCACTGGCACGGCGACCACACCGGCGGCAACAGGGTGTTCGGCCTCGAGGCGCCGATCCTCGCCCAGACCAACGTGCGGAAGCGTCTATCGGCCGAGCAGACGGTGATGGGCAACAAGGTGCCGCCGTCGCCCAAGGAGGCGCTGCCGGTCCTCACCTACGATCAGTCCGTCTCGGTGCATTGGAATGGCGAGGAGATCAAACTGGTGCACTTCCCGCACGGCCACACGGACGGCGACACCATCGTCTTCTTCACCGGCGCGAACGTCGTGCACATGGGCGACGACTTCTTCGCCGGCCGTTTCCCGTTCGTCGACCTGGGGACAGGGGGCAGCGTGCAGGGCCTGATCGACAACGTGGCGAAGGCCCTGGCCCAGATGCCCGCGGACGCCAAGGTGATCCCCGGCCACGGCCCCCTCTCGGCCAAGGCGGACCTCGAGCGCTTCCACGCCATGCTGGTGACCACGACCGGCATCGTCCGTCAGCGCATGCAGGCAGGCGAGAGCCTGGAGAAAATGCAGGCCGAGGGGCTGCCAGCCGACCTGGCGCCCTGGGGTCAGGGCTACGTCGACACCAAGACCTGGATCCTGACCATCCACGACAGCCTGGCCAAGGAAGCGTCAGCCAAAGCGCCGGCCGGCCATCCTCGGCGCTGAGGGCTCTCGCCAGACCGCGGCGGCCGGCCAAGCGCCGACTGGAAGGTGAAATTCGGGATCACCCCCACGTCAGGCGCGCCCAGGCTCGGCCGGCCCCCGCGGTGCTTGGTCCCGCCGCCGGATGCATGTAAACTCACGCATGTACGCTGGTGGTCCAACCAAGCCCGCGGCCGACAGGTCCAGGGGGTACGATCGATGGCACACTCCGTCACGCGCCGCCGCAACGGCCTGCCCGGGTTCACGCTCGTCGAGCTGCTGGTCGTGGTGGCCATCGCCGGGGTGCTGATGCTCATCGGCGCGCCCGCCCTGATGAACGTCGTCGCCCGCTACAAGGTCCACTCCTCGGCGCAGACGCTGGAAATGCTGGGGCGCCAGGCGCGCTACGAATCGATCAAGCTCAATCAGCCGGTGACGCTGGTCGCCGACACCAGGCGCAACCAGTTCTACGTCGTCTCCGGCACCATCGCCGGGATGCCCCCCTGGAGCTTCCCCAACGGGCTGGGAGACATCCCGCCCACCCAGCGGGTGGCGGTGTGGCCGCTGCCTCGCGGGGTCTCCTTCGCCATGGTGCCGGCGACCTCCTGTACGGCGGGCTCGTTCTGCCAGTCGTTCCAGTTCGCCTCCGACGGCTCGGGCACGGGCGTGCCGGTGGTGTTCAGCACGCCCAACCAGCCGAGCTACAAGGTGACCCTGGTCACGCAGGCGACCGGCAAGCTCGCCATCCAGTAGAGCGGCAAGCTCGCCATCCAATAGACCGGTCAGCAGGGCGGCATCTCCCAACCCGCGCGGGCGCAGTCGGGGAGGCCGACGCCGTGCAGCCAGTTGCCCAGCACGGTCAGGCCGGGATGGGCGCGTGCGAGGGCCGCGGCGGCATCGCGCGCTTCCGGCCACCGCGCGTCGGGCTGCGGGATGCCGGGTTGCCAGCGGCGCACCAGGACCGGTGCGGGCTGGCCGCGGATGCCGAGCAGCTCGGCCAGCTCGCCGTGCGCCAGGCCTGCGAGCTCGGCGTCGGCCAGCTCGACCAGCGCCGCGCGGCGGCGGCCGCCCACCATGACGGTCAGCAGCACCCGCCCGGCGGGCGCGCGGTCCGGAAACAGCGTGGAGGAAAACAGGCAGCCGAGGATCCGGCGCCCTTCGCGATGGGGTGCGAGGAAGCCGAAGCCGTCCAAGGGGTGGAGCACCTGGCCGCGATCGTAGCCCAGGGCGACGACGGCGACCGGGGCGTGGGGGATGCCGGCGATGGCCGCCAGGCTGGCGGGCACGGCATCGCCGCCGGCCGCGGCGCCGCCGGCGCCGGCGGCCCCCGAGGCCAACCCCGCGAGCACGGATGCGGTGGCCGCGGCCGGCAAGGCCGATACCAGGCGTGGCGCCGCGAGGAGCAGCCGGCGCCCGCCTTGCGCCGCCCGCACCGTGAAGGCGCCGCCCTCGCGGATCGCCAGCTGCACGGCGCAGCCGTAGCGCACCTCCAGACCCTGGGCGAGGCGCCGGGCGAGCTCGGCGAAGCCGCCGCGGTAGGCGATGAGGCGGCGGCCGGCGCGCGGCCGGCCCGAGACGGCGCGGGAGCCGCGGCGCGTGGCATGGAGCATGCCGCGCACCAGGCTGCCGTGCTCGCGCTCCAAGGCATAGGCGCGGCTGAAAGCGTAGCCGACGGCAAGCTCCTCGGGGTCGCCGGCGTAGATTCCCAGTCCGATGGCGTCGGCGAGCGGCAACACCTCGCCGCCGAGGCGCCGCCCGAAGAACGCGGCGAGGCTCTCGTGGGGTCCGGGTCCGCGGCGCCGCCAGGGCTCCGTGGCCAGCCGGGCCTTGCCGCGCCAGGAGAGCAGCGGGCTGGTCAGCAGACCTCGCGGTCCTGCCGGCAGGGCCACCAGCCGGCCATGGTGCACGACGAAGCGCCGCCGCGCCGCCGGGGCGGCGGGTATCAGCTCGCCGGCGCAGCCGGCGGCCGCCGCCAGCTCGCGCAGCGCCGGCGCTTCCTGCACCGTGTTGGGGCCCAGCTCGATCAGGAAGCCGGCGCTGGCCGCGGTCGCCATCGCCCCTCCCGGGCACTCGCCCGCTTCGAGCACCAGCGGCCGGCGGCCGGCGCGGAGCAAGGCATGGGCTGCCGCCAGGCCGCTCATGCCGGCGCCCAGGACCAGCGCGTCGGCGAGCTCGACGGTCACGGGCGCTGCCGGCACGGCGGGCGCGGGGTCAGCGCGTCGCCGCGGGGACGGCGCGGGCTGCCGGCGCATGCTTGCCCTTGGCGGCTGCCGGGCCGGGAGCGGCTGGCTGCGCCGAAAGGCGTTGCACGAGCTCGACGAAGGTCCGGGCGTTCTCGACCGGCGTCATCGGCAGGATTCCGTGCCCCAGGTTCACGATGTGGCCGCCGCCGGCGCCTTCGGCGAGCAGGGCCGCCACCCGGCGCTCGATCTCGGCGCGCGGCGCCAGCAGGGCGGCCGGATCGAGGTTGCCCTGCAGCACCCTGCCGCCTGCCAGGGGGCGCACCCGGCCGAGCGGCAGGCGCCAATCCACCGACAGGACCTCGACCGGCAGGTCGCCCAGGGACTCCAGCAGGTGGGAACCCCCGTGAATGTAGTAGATGAGCGGCGCCTTGCCGCGCAAGCCGTCCACCACCTTGCGCAGCGGCGGCAGCGCCAGGCTGCGCCAGCGCTCGGCGTCCAGCAGGCCGCCCCAGGTGTCGAACAGCTGGATTGCCTGGGCGCCGGCCGCCAGCTGCCCGCGCAGGTAGGCGAGCGAGGTATCGGCGATGCGGTCGAGCAGCAGGGCGAGCCCCTCGGGATCGCCGTAGCTCCACGCCAGCAGGTGCTCGAAGTGGCGCGAGCCGCCGCCCTCCACGAGATAGGCGGCTAGCGTCCAGGGGGTGCCGCCGAAGCCGATCACCGGCACCTTCCCGGCCAGCTCGCGGCGCACCAGGCGCAGCGCGGAGAAGACGTAGCCCAGCGTCTCCTCGACGTCGGGCAGGCGCAGCCCGGCGATGTCCTCGCGGCGCCGCACCGGGCGCGGGAAGGTGGGCCCGTCGCCGCGCACGAACTCGAGCTCCGCGCCCATCGCCTCGAGCGGCAGCAGGATGTCGGCGAACAGGATGGCAGCGTCCACGCCGAGGCGCGCGATCGGCTGCAAGGTGGCCTCGGCGGCCAGCTCCGGGGTCTTGCACAGGGTCAGGAAGTCGACCTTCTGCCGCAGCGCCCGGTACTCGGGGAGGTAGCGCCCAGCCTGGCGCATGATCCAGACCGGGCGGCGCTCGGTCGGCTCGCCGCGGCAGGCCCGCAGGAAGAGGTCGTTCACCGGGCCAGGATAGCAGACCGGCCGCGAGCCCCCGGGGAGGCGAGCCGGGCGAGGCGGGGGCGCGGCAGGCGAGGGCCGCCTGCCGCGGCCTTCTCGTATAGTCTTGGTGTCGAGAGCCGCGCATGCCAGAGCCCGCGCCAAGACAGACCCCCGAGTCCGTCCGCGCCGCCCGCTGGGCGCTCGGCGTGCTCACCCTGATCAACCTCTTCAACTACCTCGACCGCTACGTGCCGGCGGCGCTGGTCGAAAACCTGCGGCGCTCCGAGCTGCATGTCACCGACACCGAGTCCGGGCTGCTGATGTCCGGCTTCATCGTGGTCTACATGCTCACCTCGCCCCTCTTCGGCGCGCTGGGCGACCGCGGGCAGCGGCCTCGTATCGTCGCCGCCGGCATCGCGCTGTGGAGCCTGGCGACCGGGCTCGCCGGGCTGGCGCGCAGCTTCGCCGGCCTGCTGTTCGCGCGCTCGGCGGTGGGGGTCGGGGAGGCCGCGTACGTCACCATCTCGCCGGCGATGCTCGCCGACTCCTTCCCGCGCAGCGAGCGCGGGCGGGTCTTCGCCGTCTTCAACGCCGCCACCCCGATCGGCGCCGCCGCCGGCTACATCCTGGGCGGCCTGGTCGCGAGCCGCTTCGGCTGGCGGGCAGCGTTCTTCGTCGCCGGCTTCCCGGGGCTCTTGCTGGCAGTGCTGATGTGGCGCCTGCGCGACCCGCCGCGCGGCGCCACCGAGGAGACGGTGGAGCAGGAGGAGGAGGCAGCGGTCGTCACGCCGGCTGAGGCGGCGCCGCCAACGACGGCAGCCAGCCTGGCAGGGGTATACGTCGAGCTGGCGCGCAACCGGCCGTTCGTCCTCATCGTCCTGGGCTATGCCGCCTACACCTTCGCGCTGGGCGCGTTGGCCTACTGGACGCCGGCCTTCCTCGAGCGGGTGCGGGGCATGCCGTCCAGCCAGGCGACGGTGCAGTTCGGCGTCATCGTCGTCGCCACCGGTTTCGTCGGCACCTTCGCCGGCGGCTGGCTCGGCGACATGCTGCTGCGGCGCTGGTCCGAGGCCTACCTGTGGGTGTCGGGCCTCGCCACGCTCGCGGCCGCGCCGGTGGCCCTGCTGGCGTTCATGGCCGCCTCGCGCCCGGTCTACCTGGCGGCGATCGTCGGCGCCGAGGTGCTGCTGTTCGTGTCGACCGGACCGATCAACTCGGCGCTGGTCAACGTCGTGGCGCCGGCGCACCGCGCCACCGCCATGGCGCTCAACATCCTGGTCATCCACCTGCTCGGCGACGTGCCCTCGCCGCCGCTCATCGGCCGCCTCTCCGACGCCACCTCGCTCGCCGTCGCCTTCCGCGTGCTGCCGGTGATGATGGCGCTCGCGGGCCTGATCTGGCTCTACGCCGCCTGGCGCGGCCAGCGCGAGGAGGGCGCCCGGCGCCGGGCCGCCGGCACCGCAGCGGCGGCGGAGCAGGGGTAGGACCGTGCGGCGGCGCGGCGGCGGCTCTGTATACTGCTGAGCGCCATGGCGCGATCCATCACCATCGACGGCTCCTCGCTGACGCTCGAGAGCTTCGGCCGCGTGGCCGGCGAGCGCGCTCGCTGCGAGCTCGCCCACTCGGCGCGGCAGCGAGTGAGGAAAGGGCGCGAGGCGATCGAGCGGGCGCTCGCCGGCGGCGAGGTGGTGTATGGCGTCAACACCGGCTTCGGCGTGCTGGCGCAGGTGCGGATCGACGAGGACAAGCTGCTGCAGCTGCAGCGCAACCTCCTGCTCTCGCACGCCGCCGGCGTCGGCGAGCCGCTGCCCGACACGGCGGTCCGCGGCATGCTGCTGCTGCGCGCCAACACCCTGGCGCGCGGCCATTCCGGGGTGCGGCCCGAGGTGATCGAGGCGCTGCTCGCGCTGCTCAACCACGACGTGCTGCCGGTGGTCCCGAGCCGCGGCTCGGTGGGGGCGAGCGGCGACCTCGCCCCGCTCGCGCATCTCGCCCTGCCGCTGATCGGGCGCGGCGCGATGCGCACCGGCGGCCCCGGCGGCGCGCCGGTGACCGTCGAGGAGGGCCTGCGGCGGGCCGGCCTGGCGCCGCTCGAGCTGCAGGCCAAGGAAGGCTTGGCGCTGATCAACGGCACCCAGGCGATGACCTCGCTGCTGGCGCTCGCGGCGCTCGAGGCGCGGCGCCTGGTCAAGGCCGCGGACCTGGCGGGCGCGCTCTCGGCCGACGCCCTGCGCAGCACCGACTGCGCCTTCGACGCGCGCATCCATGCCTTGCGTCCCCACCCCGGGCAGCAGGCCAGCGCCGCCAACCTCTGGCGGCTGCTGCAAGGGTCGGCGATCCGCGAATCGCACCGGCTGGGCGACGTGCGGGTACAGGACCCGTACTCGATCCGCTGCATGCCGCAGGTGCACGGCGCGGTGCGCGACCTGCTGGCCGACGTCGAGGCCAAGCTGGCGATCGAGATCAACGCCGTCACCGACAATCCGCTGGTGGTGGAGCTGGAAGGCAGCGCCGTGCTCTCCGGCGGCAATTTCCACGGCGAGCCCATGGCGCTGGCCGCCGACGTGCTGGCGATCGGGCTGGCCGAGCTGGCCGCGATCAGCGAGCGGCGGATCGAGAAGCTCACCAACGCCGCTTTCTCCGGCCTGCCGCCGTTCCTGGTGCGCGACGCCGGCCTCGATTCGGGTTTCATGCTCGCCCACGTCACCGCCGCGGCGCTGGTGAGCGAGAACAAGGGGCTGGCCCACCCCGCCGCGGTCGATTCCATCCCGACCTCGGCGGACAAGGAGGATCACGTTTCGATGGGCATGGGCGCGGCGCTCAAGCTCGGCAAGGTCGTCGACAACGTGAGATGGGTGCTGGCGATCGAGCTGGCCGCCGCCGCCCAGGGCATCGACCTGCTGCGGCCGCTCACCTCGAGCCTCCCGCTCGAGGCCCTGCACGCCTCGATCCGGGCGCGCATCGCACGCTGGGACCAGGACCGCGAGATGGCTCCGGACCTGGCGGCGGCGGCCGATTTCTTGCGCGACGGCATCGATGCACACCTTCAGGAGTTGCTGTAGGACGCAATGCCCCGCAGCCGGCGAAGGCCCGGCGCCGGTACGTAGGCTAAAATGTCGCTCACATGCTCCGGCTCGTAGCCTATGCGCCCGATGGCGTGCGGCGCTTTCCGCTGCACCGCGCCGAGATGCTCATCGGCAGCGCGCCGGAGTGCGATCTCTGCCTGCCCTACAGCGGCGTGGCGCTGCAGCACGCCAGGCTGCATTTCGAGGGCGACGCGCTGCGCATCGAGGACCTGGGCAGCAGGAAGGGCCTGCTGATATCCGGACGCAAGGTGCGCGAGGCGGCACTCGAGGTGCTCGACGAGATCCGCATCGGCAACGTCACGCTGCTGGTGGAAGACATCGCGCCCCAGCCGGAGCGGCAGCTCGAGAACGGCTCCGAGCCGGCCGAGCCGGCGACCGGCGACGAGCTGGCCGCGATCGCGGGCGGTGCCGGCGGCGCCGCCCCTGGCTCCGACACCGCCGCCGGCGCCGATCGCCGCCGGCGGCGGCAGCCGCAGATGTCGTCGGACCGCATGGTCGAGCACCTGACCCGCATCAGCGAATGGGTGCTCGCCGACACCGAGAGCCGGGTGTCCTCCGAGTCCCTGGTCGCCGAGGCGCTGGCCGAGCTGGGCGGCGGCGTGCTGTTCCTGCTGCTCGGCGAGATGGACCAGCCGGGAGTCAAGCTGGTGGTGGCGACCGACCCGGTCTGGCTGGGGAAGGGCGACGAATTGCTCGACCAGGTGCGGGATCACCGCAATGCCGGCAAGGGCGGCAACGGCGCCGCCTTCACGGGTGAGTTGGCAGGCGCCTCCTCCTGGGTCTGCTACCACACTTTCACCGCGCTCGACCGCATCTACACGCTGATGGTCGCACTGCCCAGGTACACGCCCGACAGCTGGTCGCCGATCGCCGCGCTGCGCTCGCTCGGGCACCTTCTGGTCTTCGGCCTCATCCATCACGTCGGCTGGTACGAGCCCATCCTGCCGGGGCACCCGGTGCAGCAGGACCTGACCCTGGCCCCGGGCCTGGTCGTCGGCGAGTCGCCCACGATGAAAGCGGTCAGCGACCGGCTGCGGGTCGCCATCGGCCTCGACAGCCACGTGCTGCTGCGCGGCGAGGCCGGCGTCGGCAAGGAACCGCTCGCCCGGTCGCTGCACCTGTCGGGACCGCGCCGCCACGGGCCCTTCGTCACCGCGGTGTGCGGCGGCGCCAGGCCGCAGCAGATCGAGGCGGATCTGTTCGGCGCCGAGGTGGCCGGCAAGGGCGGAGTGGTGCGGCGCGAGGGGAAGCTGCTCCTGGCGCACGGCGGCACGCTGTTCCTCGACGACGTGGAGGAGCTGCCGCTCGAGGTGCAGGCCCGGCTGGTGCGCTTCCTGCGCTCGGGGGAGGTGGAGCCGACCGGCAGCGGCGTGGCGACCCCGGTCGACGTGCGCATCATCGCCGGCAGCCGGGTGCCGCTCGAGGAGGTGGCGGGCCACGACGGCTTCCGGGTCGATCTCGCCTACCGGCTGTCGTGCTTCGTCATCGAGGTGCCGCCGCTGCGCGAGCGCCGGGAAGACCTGCCGCTGCTCATCCAGTCCTACATCAACCGGTTCTGCCACGAAACCGGCAAGCGGCTCACCGGCATCACGGTCAAGGCCATCTCGGCGTTGCTGAGCTACGACTATCCGGGCAACGTCGCCGAGCTCGAGAACATCATGCGCCACCTGGTCTACCTGTCGCCGGCCGGCCGGCCGGTCGACGTCGGCCTGCTGCCCGAGAAGGTGCGCCACGCCAGCCTCAACACCGCCGCCCGCATCGACCCCGCCTCCGACCTGGACCTGGAGCGGCTGGTCGGCGCCACCGAGCAGGCGGCGATGCGCGAGGCGCTTCGCCGCACCCACGGCAACAAGTCGCAGGCCGCCCGCCTGCTGGGCCTGTCGCGCAACGGCCTGGCGATCAAGATGCAGCGCCACGGCCTCCGCGGCTAGCAGGCTAGGCCGCGCCGGCGCCGCGGCACGGCCCGCCGCTCCTCGGCGCGCAGGTTTTCCGCCGGCCGCGAGTTTCACCAGCACCGGCCCACGGCGATCGCCGGCACGCGCAATCGCCGCTGGCAGGCGATCATCCAGGAGGAAAACCATGCGCGGAGCAACCAGGGCCATCGATGGCGGAGCTTTCTTCGACGGCGCCGACCGGCGCCGGCGCGGCTGGTTCGTGGGGGCGGCGGCTGCGATGGCGCTGGGGATGGGGGCGATCGCTGGGGGCGCGCCTTCCGCACCGGCCCGCCCGGCCGCGGCCGGCCTCGGCAAGATCCAGCACATCGTCATCATCATGCAGGAGAACCGCAGCTTCGACAGCTACTTCGGCACCTTCCCGGGCGCCGACGGCATCCCGATGAGCAACGGGGTACCGACCGTATGCGTCCCCGACCCGAAGGCCGGCCAGTGCGTGGCGCCCTTCCACGATACGGCCGACCTCAACCAGGGCGGCCCGCACGCCGCGGCGGCGGCGGCGGCCGATATCGACTTTGGCCGGATGGACGGTTTCATCGCGCAAGCCGAGTCCGCCAAGAGCGGCTGCACGGACCCCAACGATCCGGCTTGCGGCGGCCACAGCACGGACGTCATGGGGTACCACGACGATCACGAGATCCCGAACTACTGGGCCTACGCCCAGAACTTCGTGCTGCAGGACCGGATGTTCGAGCCCAACGCCTCGTGGAGCCTGCCGGAGCACCTGTTCATGGTCTCCGAGTGGTCGGCGCACTGCACCAGCGCCGATCCGAACAGCTGCGTCAACGCGCTCGACGCACCCGGGACGCCACCCGATGCCCAGCACCCCAAGCTGCCGGTGCCGACCTATGCCTGGACCGACCTGACCTACCTGCTGCACAAGAACAACGTCACCTGGGCCTACTACGTCTTTTCCGGCACCGAGCCGGACACCGCGGACGGCGACGAGATGGCGGCGCCCACCGCGAAGCAGAACGCGGCCACGCCGGGGATCTGGAACCCGCTGCCCTTTTTCACCACGGTCAAAGCCGACAACGAGCTGGGCAACGTCAAGGACCTGGCCGACTTCATCGCCGCGGCCAAGGCCGGCACCCTGCCGGCGGTGTCGTGGATCTGTCCCAACGGCCGGTTCAGCGAGCACCCGCCGGCGCTGGTGAGCGACGGCCAGAACTACGTCACCAACCTGATCAATGCCGTGATGCAGGGACCGGATTGGCAGAGCACCGCGATCCTTCTCGCCTGGGACGACTGGGGCGGCTTCTACGACCACGTGGTGCCGCCGGTGGTCGACCAGAACGGCTATGGCCTGCGGGTCCCGGCGATGGTGATCAGCCCCTATGCCAAGGCGGGGTACGTCGATCACCAGACGCTCAGCTTCGATGCCTACGTAAAATTCATCGAGGACGTGTTCCTGGGCGGCCAGCGCCTCGACCCGGCGACCGACGGCCGTCCCGACCCGCGCCCGACCGTGCGCGAGCGGGCGGCGGCGCTCGGCGACCTCGCCAACGACTTCGATTTCACCCAGCCGCCGAGGCCGCCGCTGATCCTGCCGGCGACGCCGATCGGCACCTGCGTCACCGGCGACTCTTCGCTCTGCCTCGGCGACAATCGCTTCCAGGTGGTGGCGCAGTGGTCCACTCCCGACGGCCAGGCCGGCGGCGGCCACGCCGTGGCGCTGACCGCGGACACCGGCTACTTCTGGTTCTTCAGCGGCGCTAACGTCGAGGTGGTGGTCAAGGTGCTCGACGGCTGCGCGCTGTCCAACACGTTCTGGGTCTTCGCCGGCGGTCTCACCAACGTCCAGGCGACGATCGCGGTGACGGACACCGTGACCGGCGACGTCAAGACCTACGTCAACCCGCAGGGCACCGCGTTCTTGCCGATCCAGGACACCAATGCCTTCGCCACCTGCGCCGCGGGCAAGGCGGCGGCGCCTGCCCCTGCGCCTGCCCGCGCCGCGGCGGCGGTCCTCGCCGGGCGCGGCGGCGGGAGCGGGATCGGCGGCTCGGCAAGGGCGCGGCGGTAGGGCCGTTCGGCCTGGCGCCTGTCTCGAGCTTCCAACCAGTTGTAAGTCTTGCCTATTCTCGTATAGCATACGAGCTAGGGTTGACTGGCATAGTCGAACCGGTTGTGACGTGAGCCGTGGTGCGTTGCGATGTGAAAGGCAGGCCGATGCGACGATCTTTTCTACGGCGGCTCCTTGCGGGCTTCGACCGCCGAGGCGCTGCCTTGCGAACGGGCCTGCCTCTTCTTGGGCTGCTGCTGTTCTTCGGGCCGGCGTTGCGTCCGGCGGCCGCGGTGACCTGCACCGCGGACGCGGTGCCGGGGGCGACGTTGTTGCTGCCGTTCTTCGAGGTGGACCTCGGCAACCCCAACGGCCTCACCACGCTGTTCGCGGTCAACAATGCCTCGGCGTCGGCGGTCCTGGCCCACGTGGTGCTGTGGTCCGATCTCTCGGTGCCGGTGCTCGAGTTCAACGTCTACCTCACCGGTTACGACGTCCAGACGATCAACCTGCGCGACATCCTCGTCTACGGGAACCTTCCCCAGACCGCATCTGCGGGCCAGGACGAGAACGACGTCATCAGCCCCAAGGGCGTTTTCTCGCAGGACGTCGACTTCGCCAGCTGCCAGGGCGTGCTGCCGCCGCCGCCGCTGCCGCCCTCGTTCACCCAGCACCTGCAACTTGCCCTGACCGGCAAGGCCTCGCCGATCCTGCAGAACCAGTGCGCCGGCCAGAACCTCGGCGACGGCATCGCGCGCGGTTACGTCACCGTCGACACGGTGAACAACTGCACCCTGAGGATCCCGGGCGACATCGGCTATTTCGGGCCGTCGGGGACGGGCGACGTCACCGATCAGAACGTGCTCTGGGGCAACTGGTACATCGTCGACGTGCCGCAGCAGTACGTCATCGGCTCGACCATGGTCAGCATCGAGGCCGACGCCGGCAACCCGGCGACCTCGACCGCGGGGCGCTACACCTTCTACGGCCGCTACGACAGCTGGACCGCGGTGGACCATCGCGAGCCGCTCTCGAGCACGTTCGCGGCGCAGTACTTCAGCGGCGGCAACCTGTTCCCCGCCGGCACCGACCTGATCGTCTGGCGCGACCCGAAGGGCGACCAGAAGCCGTTTCCGTGTCCGGCCGTGCCCGGGATCACGCCGCAGTGGTATCCCCTGGGCATGGAAGGCGTGATCATCTTCGACGAGAGCGAGCACCCGGTGGTCCCGCAGACTTTTCCTTTCTGTCCGCAGCCGCCGACCCTCTTCGACCCTTTCCCCGCCGCCACCCAGATGGTCACCGTGGGCGGCGCCCAGCTGCCGGTGCCGTTCCTGTACGGCTGGATGTACCTGGACCTCAACGTCAGCGCGACGTACAACCCGGCGCCGCCGTTCGACAACACGGCGGCCCAGGCCTACGTGATCTCCGCCCACCTGGCCAACGGACACGGCGTCGCGGTCGACGCCTATCGTCTCGACAGCGTCTGCAGCCCGAACCACTTCGTGCCGTAATCGGCTGACGAGGTTGGCGCGGGCCTGCCGGCTGGTGGCATGTCACCAACCAGCCTTGACCGGTGTAGTGGTCCAGGTGATTCAAGGACCATGACACCTCGCCCGGCTGCGTCCGCGCCTAGCGGGCTGGTCGACGGTTCCGTGGACCTCGTCTCGCAGCTGAGCGCGCTCTCGCGGCTGCCCCTCTGCATCTGTTTGGTTCGCATCGCGCTGCGATTGATCGCCGACCCTGGTGGTGGTATGAGCGGATGGGATGGCTCGTTGCTGTCGAGACGGCGGGAGCGTCGGGCCAGGGAGTCGATCAGGTAGGATGCGTCCCGCCGCGCACCTGAGCCGCGCCCGCGGACAGCACCTCGGACGCGATACGCAGGTCGAAACTGCAGAGGGCAAGCCTCTGCCGGGCGAGAGCATCCGTCACACCCCTCACGTAGTCGAGCCAGCCGAGCCCCGGCACCTCGCCGCTGAACCGGTACTCGGCGATGTCGCCGCGGCGGTCGGGGGGCCCGGAGGGCGCTTCATCCGTGGGAACTCCAGTCTGGCCGCCGGTCCGGCCGATCTGGCCGTTGCTTCGCCGCCGTCCCCGGCGGAGCGGGCAACCGCGACATAGACGGTCCACGCGTGCACCACTCCGTCCTGCCGCAGGCGGATCTCGACGCGAGTGCGCAGGGGGAGGGCGGGCGGAAGCACCCGCCGTTGTAGTCAGAGGTGTTCTCCGATGAGGCTGACCCTGCCCAAGGGACGGCTGCCGTCGTCGGCGGGTGCCCGAAGGCTTCGGTAGCCGTGGCCAAAGAGGCACGGTGCACTCGACCGAGGTGTGATCCGGTCGACAATGTCGACGACCGGCCAAGGCGTGGCCGTGCGCACATCGGCGGTCGAGATGGTGTCGCCTACGCCCATCGCCGGCCGAGAAGGCCAGCGGTCGTATGCTCAAGAGACTGCCGCTCCCGGTGGTCGAGTGGCCGATAGCGGCTTGCTCATTCAGCAAGCGATGGTATGATCGTTCTGTGTCAGACAGTGCCAGGGATTTAGACATTGAAATATGCTCATGTTCCAGGCCTTGAGCTTAGTCATCACTTCACAAACAGCCGCGCATGTCGTCATTGGATTTGATCTTCCGCAGGCGCCAATACCTCGGACTCCGTTACCAGGAGCCCCACCGGAAAGATCTTATTCACTTGGCGCACATGCTAAAAACAGCTAACGTACCCCACCCGTACTGCTCAGAAGCATGGGATCTGATCAAGTGGGAGGAGGCCTTCGGAAACGTCCAGTCCGCACAACCCAAGGGTCCGCCCTTCGTTTTTGGGCCGCCCTTGGATTCTTCGCCGCCCTTTATATATCGCATCCACCGGGTTGACCAAATCACTTGGCTGCCATACCTCAGCGAACACTTAAGGACAGCTGGGAGAATTGCGGGCCGGCTGAGGGAGGAGGTGGCCGATGCACAGGACTGGCTGACTCTGGCAAGTTACGCGCGCAGCCCAATCTGCAACAGCCGCAACTTCTCCTGGTGGACCACGATGGAACCACCTATCGATCCTGCCATGGATCCACCTGTCGATCACGCCGCCATGCTGGTATGGGTCCGAGAACTCGGCATTCCGTCTAACCATCTGCGGCCCAATATGATGCTGCTTCAGCTCGACTGGACGCAGGCCAATGGACTTGCTCTAGCGCACGTGCCGTCTGCGCTGGAAGGCTTCGATGCGACCATCTTTCACCCTCAGCGCTATACCTCTCCTCTTCGTCCTGGACTGACAATAAGCTTGAATGACTTTCCGAATAGTCTCAGCCCTGGGAAAGAAGAGTTTGCGCTGGCGCCAATACCGGCCTCAGCGCTTCGCTTCTTTCCGCTCCCCGTGCTCACACCTGAGCACGGAGTGCCACTGACGGATGAACTCTTCGCTCTGTTGGCAGCCTACTACTTGGGCCTCTGACCACATGCCAGATTTCGAGGAATGGCTTGCGACTCAACGGTGGCTGCGCGAGAAGCCCAGTGGGGAGCTCTGGGAACTCGAGATCAACCGATTGCTGATGGGCAAACGTACCCACCTGGTTGACGCAACAGAGAGCGCCTCGGAATACATCGAGAACCTGATACTCTCAGCGAGAGATCCGGCCGCCAGCAAAACTTTTTTTCGTCAGGCCTTGTATCGTATTACTGAAACCTGGGAGCCGTCGTTAGCCAATCATTTGATTCACGCGCACATGTTTAATCTGATCGCTGTATACACTCCTCACGGTGGAGTGGCGAAGTTGCTGGATTTCTTGACTTACTCCGCGGACTTCGGCCGCAACAGGCAGCCGTCACCGAGATGCCCTCGAGATCTGGTCATGGAAGCTCTAAATGCCCTGCAGGGATATTTTCCTCAACAACCCGACGTCCCTGATTTACGCTCCTTTGTGCTTTACAAGGAAGTCCTCGCCCAGGCACTCAAGGATCCACGGTATCGGGGGCATGCGCTCGCACGCCTCATCGCTCTACGAGTCTACGAGATCTCATCCGACGACGTCAGGTCAGTGATTGCGGAGAGCCCGGAAGTCATCGGTAGCCTGGTGTCCTATTGGCTCAGTACTCGGGATGATTTCGCAGCTGAATCGTCGTTGTCCCGCATCTACGAACAGTGTTTGCATCTTGATGCGCAATCAGAGAGCAGCACCTACGAGGATGTCTTCCGCGAGAAACTGGGCGAGAACGGTGCGCTCTTCGCTTTTGGTCCTGATCTCGACCCCGTAGTGACTCACTTGAGGCGCACGTTGACGCTACCACTGACCAGTTGGTCGAACAGGGCCCTACAACAATTCAAGCGCAGGTATCTTTCCTACCCTAAGATAAGGGCTGAGGATGTAGGCGCGGCAGTGGTCAAGATGCTATCGCTTAGCTTAACGCTGCCCGATGCGAAAGACGTAAGGACAGCCATTGCGGCGAACCCGGCAGGGGTCTTATCCTCCTTGATTGGCTGGGCTCTAGGCGAACCGGGCACGGAACGAGGCAAGCTATTCTCCGTACTATTCAATCACTGTCTGGCATTAGATTCAAAGAAGGGCGGGTTGGAAGTGGTTTTGGTGTTCGAGGCGTGCCTGCGAACAAGGCGCATGCGTTTGATATATTCACCCTTCGATTCCTCAGGGATATATCTCACAATAGGGCAACGGCAGGTGCCCTTGAGCTATGATCCCGAGTTCGATCACATTGCTTGGAGTCTCCTAGAAAGCGCAGGGAATGCTTTGGCCAAGGAAATGGCGTTGGCCGGCAGTTAGGAAGCCTATAATGGTTGAATTTCGCAGGCGTGTAGAAAGTTTTTTCGCGATTCTAGACGAACAGATATTGGAGATGGATCTGGAAGAGAAGAATAAGCTCTCCATCAGGCTCGCTTTCGATGCTAAGGATATGCGTTATGCGATTTTTGGAATGCACGACCTTTTCGACGGACAGCGCTTCTCTACCGAGCTGTTCAGGGCGGACGCGGCCATGGTTCAAGCGCTGGGTTTTGGTGGCTGGTTAGGCCCGTTGTACATGCTTCAACCACATCAGTCGGAGCTACTTGCGGCGCTGCGAGAACCGCGTATAGCGAAAGTTCGGCACTGGGAACAGTTCGTGCTCGATTTTCTGCGCGAGATCTCGTACAAGCAGACGATCCCATCTGTTCGCGACCTGGACCCGAAATCACTAGTAAAGCAAGTTACGCGCTATGCCGGATCGACTTATGAGGCGTTCAAGGCTTTTCAATTTATCAACAACGCACGGCAATGGAAGGAGCGGCTGAGGCAACTGCGAATTGCGGGAATATTGAACATTGCGCGACCCGAGGTTGTGGACGGCTCGATGCTCTCGACGGATGAATTCCAGAGGATTAAGGCCGTGATCGATGAGCGGCGCAAAAAGACACCGTTGAACAATTTTGCCGATGCAGTCGCTTTGTCGTTACTCAAAAATAACGTAGCACGTTTTAATTCCGGCAAGCAAGATGTTCTTTTTGTCTACTTCGATAGTAGCGGTCAGCACGGCAACTCGAGTTTTTTCCGCCATGTCGTATATAGAGCGCGACTCGCCGATCGCTACCGATATTGGTTGGGCGAGCGCGCGTTCAGCGTACTGAAACCGGCTAGTTACTTCAGATTCAGGGGTATGTTTCGTCCCTCTCGAACTGTGCGTGCCAGCGACGACGATTCACCATTGCTGCAAGAAGGGGGCCTCAAAAAGCTACACGCTGAGATCGGGGATATACTGAAGGCACGGAGAGTTACTGAAGACATAGAGATAAGCTCGGCGCGCCTGCGCCTCGGCGAGCTGATCAGCAATTTGGAGGATTTATCGTTTTTCAAGCATGTATGGGAAAGGAATGAAGCTGAGCAAGTGGCGCGCAATATACTTAACGAACTGAATCTCGGCGCCCTTGCCGAAAGAGAATTTATTGGTGGTGTCGACATTGCTTTGAAGGAGACGTTGGCCGAGCTTGAGCAGAATACGGCCGAGTATAGATGGATCGGCAACCTGTGGTCTCGTCTCAAGGATGATTTCAAGCCGTTGAAAATCGGCAGGATAGAGAGAGACTTCCGGTTGGCGAGGTTCTCCTTCCCCGCTTTAGTGTCTCCTTGGGTCGAAGGTGTGCTGAGCAGACTTGGCAATACTGAAGACGAGGAAGAGCGAAAGATCGCATTCACGACTGTTGTGACGGAATGCTTCAGGGCGATCAGAGGCGAAGAGACAAATCCAGGAGGGGGTGGAGAGGAGAGCTTGCGAGCGCTGGCGCTTGCGGCAGCATTGCTTTGGCTGGTCGGTATGTACGACGAGTTGATCTCGTTGCTGGAGAAGCATCGCACCTTGCCTCATCATTCGTTTAGACTGCTGCACGTCGCCGCGGTGATCCAGAAAAGGAAGAGGCGTCGAGTGGATTTCGCAGGCCCGCTCGATGACTGGATCAGCTCAAAGCTGCGTGAGTTGGCAGCGGAATGCAGGGCAGCCACGGATGGTCGGTTGCGAGGAGAGGTGGCGGCCGGGTTGGCCTATTTGCTATTTGAGCTGTTGCTGAGTGACGGCTTCTATGCGCGCTGGCGAGAAGAGGGCCTCACGCTGCCGAAGGGCTTCAGCTTTGACGCAGAAGTTCTGATAACAGATGCAGTGAGATGGTCGCGTGAAGCTTATGACTGCCTTAAGGATCTGGATCCGTTCAAGGCCGCCTACGCCTTGAACCAGCGACTTTACTATATGGTGGAAGGAGATGCTGGGTCGCTCAAGGAGATGAAACGGCTTGCGCGGCAGCTGTTCGGGATCAGAGACCGAACCCCGGAGTTTTGGCAATATACCTACTTCGATACTTTGGCCCGCTACGAGCACCGACTGGCGCTGTCGGAGGAAAGGCCAGAGCTCAAGATGGAGCGACTACGCGAGGCGCTTCATCTGGCTGAAAGCGCAGTGAACGGTTCCAATGGCGAGGACTTGCAGATGCTCAGCTATCGTGATTGCATCAAGGAGATCGTGATGGACACAGCTTAACTCTACTGTCAGGCTTTGGAAGCGCGAGAAGCGGCTTCAGACTGAGGCACTTCCCCTTCTGAGCGCCGCCGATGTCAAGCGGCTTCTCGCTCGGCTCTTGACCCGCCGCGACCTAGATCTCAAAGCGTCGATCCGATAGGTTCAGATCCGGCACCGTCAACGTCAGGCCGCCATCGATTCTGACTATCGCAGGCACGAGGCCTCGATCGTGTCCACGAGTCTGACAAAGCAGAGTTAAGCTGGTAGCAGCAGTTTGTCGCCGCCGACGGCGGGTAGCCGGCGTTTGCGGTCCAGCATAGAATGTCTAGCATGAGTACTATGCCATTGCCGTCCGCTTCGCCGGTGATCGCCGCTCCCATCAGCTCCGCCGGGCACGCGCCGCGGACCGTGCGCGCGCCTCGCGGCAGCGCCATCTCCTGCCGCGGCTGGCAGCAGGAGGCGGCGCTGCGCATGCTGATGAACAACCTCGACCCGGAGGTGGCCGAGCGCCCCGAGGAGCTGGTGGTCTATGGCGGCTCGGGACGCGCGGCACGCAACTGGGAGTGCTTCGACGCCATCGTCGCGACCCTGCGCCGCCTCGGCGACGAGGAAACGCTGCTGGTGCAGTCGGGCAAGCCGGTGGGGGTGTTCCGCACCCATGCCGAGGCGCCGCGGGTGCTGATCGCCAACTCGCTGCTGGTGCCGCACTGGGCCACCGCCGACGAGTTCCGCCGCCTGGAGGGCCTGGGCCTCACCATGTACGGCCAGATGACCGCGGGCTCGTGGATCTACATCGGCACCCAGGGGATCCTCCAGGGCACCTACGAAACGCTGGCCGAGTGCGCCCGGCAGCACTTCGGCGGCAACCTGGCCGGCCGCCTGACAGTCACCGCCGGGCTCGGCGGCATGGGCGGCGCCCAGCCGCTGGCGGTGACCATGAACGAGGGGGTCTGCCTGGTCGCCGAGGTGGACCGCAGCCGCATCGAGCGCCGCCTCGCCACCCGCTATCTCGACGTCTTCGAACCCGATCTTCCCACCGCGGTCGCGCGGGCGCTGGCCGCGCGCGACCGGCGGCAGGCGGTTTCGATCGGCGTCCTGGCCAACGCCGTCGATCTGCTCGAGCACCTGGCGGCGGCCGGCGTGGTGCCGGACATCCTGACCGACCAGACGTCGGCGCACGACGCGCTCGACGGCTACGTGCCGCAGGGGCTGACGTTCGACGCGGCCCTGGCGATGCGCCGCGCCGACCCCGACGGCTACGTGGCGCGCGCCACGGCGTCGATGGCGGCGCACGTGCGGGCCATGCTGGCCCTGCGGCAGCGCGGCGCGGTCACCTTCGACTACGGCAACAACCTCCGCGGCCAGGCGCTGGCGGCAGGGGAGGCCCGCGCCTTCGAGATCGGCGGCTTCGTGCCGCTGTTCATCCGGCCGCTGTTCTGCCTGGGCAAGGGACCGTTCCGCTGGGCGGTGCTGTCGGGCGACCCGGACGATCTGGCGGCGACCGACGACGCCATCCTCGAGGCGTTCCCCGGCGACGCCGCGCTCGCGCGCTGGCTCCGCCTGGCGCGCGAGCGCGTCGCCTTCCAGGGGTTGCCGGCGCGCATCTGCTGGCTCGGCTATGGCGAGCGCGCCAGGGCGGGGCGCATCTTCAACCAGCTGGTCGCCTCGGGCAAGGTGAAGGCGCCGATCGTCATCGGCCGCGACCACCTCGATTGCGGCTCCGTGGCCTCGCCCAACCGCGAGACCGAGGCCATGCGCGACGGCTCCGACGCCATCGGCGACTGGCCGGTGCTCAACGCGCTGCTCAACGCGGTCAACGGCGCGACGTGGGTTTCGGTGCATCACGGCGGCGGCGTCGGGATCGGCTATTCGCTCCATGCCGGAATGGTCATCGTCGCCGACGGCAGCGAGGCCGCCGGGCGGCGGCTCGAACGCGTGCTGACCGGCGATCCCGGCCTCGGCGTGGCGCGGCATGCCGACGCCGGCTATGAAGCGGCGGTCGCCTGCGCCCGCGAGGACGGCGTCGATCTGCCCATGCTCGCGACCCGCGCGACCCGCGTGACCCGGAGCCCGGCGCCGCCCCCCGCGGATGACGGCCCGCTGACTTGACGCCGCACCGCTTCAGGGAGCCGCTGCTGCTCGCCGCCGCCCTGGCGGCGCCGCTCCTGCCGTCGCCGCTGTCGCTGCTGCTCCTGCTGGGCTGCAGCCTGCTTTGGCTGGGCCTCCGCCCGCGGCCGCCGCGGCGCGAGGCGGCGCTGGGGGCGCTGCTGGCGGCGGTGTCCCTGGTGGCGCTCGCCGGGGCCGGCGTCATCGCCCGCGAGCAGCGGCTGCCTGACCGCCGCTGGGTCGCTCGGCAGGTCCCCGAGGTCCGGCGCGTCTGGGAGCAGCTGCGTGCCGGGGCGGCAGCGGCGGCGGCGGAGCTGAAGCGCCGGCCCGGCAGCCCGCTCGACGTCCTCGACCCTTCGCCCGAGGCGCCGCCGCCGCAGGGCGCGGTGCAGGCGGCGACGCTCGACGCGTTCGACCGGCTGGGGCGCCTGGCGCCGGCGGGGGGCGAAGGGCGCCGCGCCCTGCTGCTGATCGACCGCGACGGCAACGCGGTGGCGTGGGCCGGCGAGGGCCTGGTCCACGAGCCCGAACCGTGGCCGCGCTCGGGCCTGTCCTACCGCGCCGGTTTCAATTCGGTGACCCTGTATGCCGCCGAGCCGGTGGACGGCTCGGGCCGTCCCTTCAGCGTGGTGGCCGGAGCGAGCTTCCCGACCCGGATCCTGCCGCGTGCCGCAAGCCTGGCGCCGGCCGGGGCGGCACTGGCGCCGGACGCTTGGCTGGCGGCGCTCGGCGACGCCGTGGACCGGCTGGCCGACAGGCTGCTGCCGCGCCGGCCGCTACGCTGGTCGCCGGTGGACAACCCGGCGCAGGCCCACGCCGGGGCCATCGAGGTGAAGCTCGCCGGAGCGCCGGCGCTCGCCGTCGAGCGGGTGAGCAGCGGGCCTGGCGGCGCGCCCCAGCTTCCCGACTGGCCGGCCAGGCTGGCCTGGGCCGGTCTCGCCGCCGTGCTGCTGGCGCTCGGCGTGATGCGCGGCGTGGGCATGGCGCTGCCGGCGGGTTCGACCCTGTCGGGGCCGCACGAGCGCGGAATGAGGGTGCCGGCGCTACTGCTCGCCGGCCTCTTCGCCCTGGCCATGCTCACCGCCGTGCCGGCGCTGCCGCTGGCCGCGATGGAGGCCGGCATGGCGCTGGCGCTGCTCGGGCTGGGGGTGCGGCGCGTCAGGTCGGCCAGCCTCGGGCTTCTCGCCGCCCATCCGCGCCGGCGGCGAAGCGGGCGCGGACCCGATGCTGCGGCAGCGGTCACGGACCGGCAAGCGGTGGCCGCGGCGGCGGCCGCCGGCCGCGCGTTCGACGCCGCCGGGTGGGTGATGGCGGCTGGCGCCGCCGCCATGGTGTTGCTGTTCGCCGCGGCCTGGGCGGCACAGCTCGCCGGCGGTCCCGCCGATGCCGCCGAGGACCTGATGGTGCCGGCGGGAGCCTGGTGCATCCGGCTCGCCTGGAGCGGCGCGGCCTTCGGCCTGCTGAGCCTGGCGGCACGGCGCGAGCGAGCGGGAGCGGCCCCGGCGAGCGACCTGTGGATCTGGCTGGCTGCCGGGTTGCTGCTTGCCGGCGCCGCGCTGTCGGAAGCGACCTGGGTGGCGGTGCCGCTGCTGGCCGCCGGCGGCGCCGCCGCGGCACGCTTCGCCGATCGCCGCCGGCGCGCCCAGGGCACGGTGCTCGCGGCCATGGCGGTCATCGCCGCCCTGGCCGGCGCGGCGGTATGGGAGGCCGCCTACCGCGCCCGGCTGGCCGGCTCCGACACCGGCGCGCTGCTCGCCCGCCTCGCGCCGCCGTCGCCGCGGGAGCTCGCGGCGCTCGAGCGCGAGGTCGGCGCACACTTCGCACGGCTCGACCTCGACGCGCTGGTGGCGCGCTCGCCGGCCGGCCTCGACGGCAAGGACCTCGCCTATTCGCTGTGGCTCCGCTCGCCGCTTGCCCGCCCCAACGCCCTGTCGGCGGTGGCGGTGCGCTCCGGCAACGAGCTGGTGTCGTCGTTCTCGTTCGGCCTGCCGCTCACCCGCGAGGGCGAGATCGACGGCGAGCGGCTGCAACAGCTGCGGCTGCCGGGCTGGCAGCCGGTGGCCGGCGACGCGCCGGTCGATCTGGGCGGCGGCCGCGCCGGCAGGGTGCGCTACTGGCTGATGCCGCGCCCCGGCTTCCGGGTGCAGGACCGGCGGCGCCTGGTGCACATCGAGGTCGGGTTGCTGCGCGGCAGCTCGGCGCCGGCACCGGTCGAGGAGCTGGCCGCGCCCGGCCTGTTCGCGCTCTACACCGCCCCCGAAGGCCGCGCCGCCCTGTCTCCCTGGGCGGAGCGGCCGCCGCTCCCGTCCCGGCTGCGCGGCGACCGGATGGTGACCGCCGAGGTCGATACGCCTTCGGGGCGCGCCCGCGCCTGGGTGCGTCCGCTGTACGCGAGCGCCGCCTTAGGCGCCGCCGCCGCCGCGGCCGGCGCGGCCGGCGGCCCCAGCGCCTGGGAGGTCATCTACCTGCCCGACGAGAGCCCCCTGGCGGCGATCGAGCGCGCCGCCAACTGGGCGGTGGGGCTGCTGCTGGCGCTGGCCTGCGCGGCGCCTCTGGCGGCGCTCCTGGCGCTGCCCCGCAGCGCCTTCCGGGACCTGTTGCGCCGCACCGTGCGTTCCTACTCGCGCCGCCTGCTGATCGTCTACACCGCCCTGTTGTTGCTGCCGCTGCTCGCCCTCAACGCCCTGCTGGTGCGCTCGATCGAGCTCGACAACGTGCGCCGCCAGGCGACCGCCGGGCAGAACGCGCTGGCCGCCGCCCTACGCCTGCTCGACGACGAGATCCGCGCCGAGCCGATCGGCTACGCGTTCGATCCCGGCACCTTCGACCCCAAGCTCACCAGCATCTCGGAGCTGGTGCGGCGGCCGGTGAATCTCTATGGGCGCAGCCGCCTTTCGGCTTCGAGCGAGCACGCGCTGTTCACCGCCGGCCTGCTGCCGACCCGCCTGCCGGGCCCGGTCTACTCGAGCCTGGCGCTGCGCGACCGCAACCTGTACTCGCTCACCAACCGCGTCGCCGACGTCGAATATCTCGAGCTCTACGCGCCGCTGCGGCTGGCCGGCGACGATCCGGCCGCCGAGCCGCGGCTGTTCGTGTCGCTGCCGCTCCTGGCGCAGCAGGAGGAGGGACAGCGGCAGCTCACCCACCTGCGCCGCCACGCCATCCTGGTGACGGCGGCGCTGTTCGCGCTGCTGGCCGCGGTGGGCACCCGCCTGGCGCAGAACTTCACCCGCCCGATCACCCAGCTGGTGGAGGGGACGCGGCGCATCGCCATGGGCGCCCGCTCGCTCGACCTCGCGCCCACCGAGCTCGAGCTCGCCGCCCTGGTGGCGGCGGTCGACGACATGGCGCGGCGCATCGCCGAGGGCCGCGAGGGGCTGCTGCGCGAAAAGCAGGTGGTCGAGCGGGTGGTGCAGAACATCGCCTCGGGGGTGGTGTCGCTCGACCGCGAACGCCGGGTGCTGATGCACAACCGGGTGGCGGCGGAGCTGCTGGGAGTGGCGGTGGGGCAGAGCCTCGAGCGGCTGGTCGCCCGCGTGGAGCGGCTGGCGCCGGTCGCCGCCTTCCTGCGCTCGGCGGGTGGGGAGATGGCGCGCGCCACGGTGCGGCTCGGCGGCGCCGCCGCCGCCGGCGAGCGCGAGTGGTCCCTGGTCTGGGTGCCTCTCCCGGGGCAGGGGGAGCCGTTTGCCCTGCTGGTGGTCGAGGACGTCACCGAGGAGCTGCGCGGCCAGCGGTTGCTCGCCTGGGCGGCGATGGCGCGCATGATCGCGCACGAGATCAAGAACCCGCTGACCCCGATCCGGCTCTCGGCCGAGCACATGCGCGAGGTCTACCAGCGCGACCCCGAGCACTTCGCCGGGGTGTTCGAGCGCTGCACCGCAAACATCCTCACCCAGGTCGAGGAGCTGCGCTCGATCGCCTCCGAGTTCTCGACCTACAGCGCCATCCCGCGCATCGATCCGCGTCCCGGCGACCTGGCCGCCGCCGTCGACGGGCTGGTGGAAGGCTACCGGGCCGCACCGCCGCGCGGCGTCCGCGTCGAGCTGGTGACTCCGAGCGGGCCGCTCGAGGCGCGCTTCGACGCCAAGCTGCTGCTGCGGGCGGTGCGCAACCTGATCGAGAACGCGCTGCGCGCCAGCGCCGGCGGCGGGCGGGTGGTGGTGCGGGTCGAGCGCGCGGCCGAAGGTCCCGCCGGCCCGGCGGCGCGCATCGCCGTGCTCGACTCCGGTCCCGGCGTGCCGCCCGACCTGCTGCCGCGCATCTTCGATCCCTACTTCTCGACCCACGACACCGGGACCGGCCTCGGCCTGCCGATCGCCCGGCGCATCGCCGAGGAGCACGGCGGCGACATCGCCGCCCGCAACCGTCCCGAGGGGGGCCTCGAAGCGGTGATCACCATCCCCTGCGAGCCGGCGGCGCCGGCCGTGCCGGGCGCGCCTGCCGCGAAGGCCGTCGGTGCGGCCGCCGGCGGCGCCGCTCCCTCTACGGCTCGCCGATCACCGCGAGGGTCGCCTTCCTGATGCACGCGATGAACGGTTTCTGCCCGGCACGCACGGCGGCGGTCACCTCCGGCGGGGCGGTGGCCGGGTCGCCGGACTCGAACGGCGGCTTGGGAGCGTACTGGGCCGAGAGCTGCGCCTGCTGGCACTCGGTGGGTCCGGCGAGGCGGTCAACCAGCTCGAGAGCGAGATCGATCGACGAGGAGACGCCGCCGCCGGTGAAGCGGTTGCCGGAGAACACCCACCGGGGATACCCGGCCGCCACCTTGATGCGCGGGAACAGCGCCAGGTTCTCGCGCTGGCTCCAGTAGGTGGTGGCCTCGCAACCGTCCAGGAGGCCGGCGGCCGCGACGATGAAGGCGCCGGTGCAGACCGAGCCGGCAAAGCGGGCAGCCTGCCCGGCCTCCCGCACGAACTCGACGAAGACGCGGTCCTGCATCGTCTTCGCGACATCCTCGCCGCCGCCGGGCACGAACAGGATGTCGATCGGCCCCGGATCGTCGAAGCGCCGGCCCGGCTGCACCTGCACGTCCTCCGAGGTCGTCACCGGGTCAAGGCTGGGCGCCAGCCAGACGGACTTGAACCCGGCTGCCACCCAGGACGAGAAGATCTGGGTCGCGCCGGCGAAGTCGAGCAGGGTGCAACCGGTATACAGGGGAAAACCCACGGTCCAGCTATCTCTCGGAGACATCCGTCCCTCCCACTTGGAACCGAGCCCCAACCCATTGCATTAGCTTGGATCCCGGGCCTTCGTCTGCCCGCTCAGCCGGCGCTGGCCACGACGATCACACCGATCCCGAGAGCAGGCGCCTCCGCAAGCCGGGCATCCGCGGTGACGAGCGCGGAATGCAGCCGGCTCGCAAGAGCGACATAGAGCGCGTCGCGCAAAGCCAGGTTGTGGCGTAACTCCCATGCGGTGCCGAGGAGCGGCTGCAAATTGAAGCGAACGAAGGGAGCGCGCGCCAACTCGGTCAAGATCGGCTGCACGAGTCTTTCAGCCAGCTCTCCGGCTCGTGCCAAGCGGCCCAGTGCCGAGAGCACCTCGGCATCGAAATGGGCCGGGACCGCGACCTGGTGAGTCCGCAGAGCGGCTTCGGCCCGCCGGCCGGCGGCAGTCCGCAAGAGCAGCTCGACGGCGGCCGAGGCGTCAAGAACGACCGTGGACATCGACAAGCGCCGTGTCCTCCGCCTGGCGGGCCTGCTCGAGCGCCTCGGAAGAGGGGGTCGAGGTTGCAATCGGCGTGAGCTGCCGCAGACCGTCGAGCCACTCTTCCAGGGTCGGTTGCCCGCAGTGCTCCTGCAAGACCTCGAGAGCGTACTGGCGCAGGCTCAAGCCGCGCGCTGCCGCCCGACGTTGCAAGACTTGATGGATCGCGTCAGGCAGATCGCGAATTTGAAGGTGCACAGGCATGCAGCCACGATAGCAGTCCGGGCACGTGCATGCAAGTTGCATGCGCCCGGCAAGATGACGGTCTACCGTGCGGGGCCGGGCGTGGGGCCGCCGGGGACGAGGACCACCACCAGCCGCTTCGGGCCGTGCACCCCGTAGGCGAGCGTCTGCTCGATGTCGGCGGTCTTGCTGGGGCCCGAGATCACCAGGGCGTTGCGCGGGATGGAGCGCGCCCAGGCGAGCTCGCGGACGGCCTGCCACAAGGTGTCCCAGAGGCGCGCCGGGTCCAGCAGCACGAGGTGGATCGGCGGCACCAGCGAGAGCAGGCGCGGCTCCTCGGGCGAGGGACAGAGGACGAGGCCGCCGGTCTCGGCGATGCCGCCGAGACAGCAGGTGATCCCGGCGTCCACGGACGAGAAAAGCGACGCCTTGATCTCCTCGACCGGCCGGTCGTAGAGGACGAGAGAGGGGCCGTCGCCGCCCGCGCAGGCCGCGGCGAGCGGCGCGGCGAGCGGGCTGCCGGCGCCGGCCATGAGGCTTCGCGCTCCGGCGGCGCGGAGGAAATCCCTGACCACCTCCGGCCAGGTGGCCGCCGTCGCTTCGACGAACTCGGCCTTGACCGCCTCCATGCAGCGCCGCAGGCGCGCCAGCCGCTCCGCCGGCGGCCAGGTCTTGGCGGCGAAGAACGCCTCGGCGGCGGGCGCCGCCCCTGCCCCGGCGCGCTCCGCCGCGGGTCCGGCAGCCGCGGCGTGGGCCGGCGCAGGCCCGGCTACCACGGCGCGCCCCATGCGCAGCCGGCCAAGGATCCGGTCCCGCGCGGACGTGCCCGGCGCGGTCTCAGGCATCGGGCACTCCGCGATCGCGGGCGAGCTCGTGCAGCGAGCGCGACGCCGGGCGTGGCGCGGTCCTGGCGCCGGTCCAGGCGCCGAGCGGCCCCAGCCGCGGCGCCGGCAGCCGGCCCAGCCGGGTCACCAGCCGGCTCAACATTCGATAGGCCGGCACCGAGGCATGGAGGCGGCGCCACAGCGCCCAGGCCCGGTCCTCCCAGGGGTTGCGTGCCTGCCCGGCCTCGAGCACCGGCGAGCCGGCTTCGAGATGCGACGCCTCGCGCCGCAGCCGGATCAGCAGCTCGGTGATCGGGATCTCGACCGGGCAGACCTCGACGCAGGCGCCGCAGAGGCTCGACGCGTGCATCAGCTCGTGGCGCGCCTTGACCCCCTCGACCTGCGGCGTAAGGATCTTGCCGATCGGCCCCGGGTAGACGGCCTCGTAGGCATGCCCGCCGATGCGGGTGTAGACCGGGCAGTGGTTCATGCAGGCGCCGCAGCGGATGCAGCGCAGGGTCGCCCGCAGCTCGGGATCGAGGTAGATCCGCGACCGTCCGTTGTCGAGGATGACCAGGTGCACCTCGCGCGGCCCGTCCTTTTCGCCCGGACCGCGGGGACCGCTGATCAGGTTGGTGTAGGTGGTGATCGTCTGGCCGGTGGCCGAGCGGCAGAGCAGGGCGAGCAGCGGCGGCACGTCCTCGAGCCGCTCGACCACCTTCTCGATGCCCATCAGCGCGATGTGCAGCGGCGGCACGTGCGTCGACATGCGGCCGTTGCCTTCGTTCTCGATCAGCACCAGGGTGCCGGTCTCGGCCACCGCGCAGTTGACGCCCGACACGCCGGCGTCGGCCTCTTCGAACTTCTGCCGCAGCACCCCGCGCGCAATGCCGGTCAGCTCGTCGACGTCCTCGGTGCGCTTGGCGCCGCGGATCTTCTCGCCGAACAGCCGGGCGATCTGGCGGCCGTCCTTGTGGATGGCCGGCATGATGATGTGCGAGGGCATCTCGTGGTCCAGCTGCACGATGTACTCGCCGAGGTCGGATTCGAGCGACTCGACGCCGTGCGACTCGAGGAAGTCGTTGAGGTGCATCTCCTCCGAGACCATCGACTTGCCCTTGACGACGCGGGTGGCGCCGTGCGCGCGGAGGATCGCGAGCACGGCGGCGTTGGCCTCGGCGGTGGTCTCGGCCCAGTGGACGGCGATGCCGTTTCCGCGGCAGCGCTCCTCCAGCCGCTCGAGCAGCTCCGGCAGGTTGGCGAGGGTCCTGGTCCGGACCGCGGTCCCCAGGGCGCGCAGGGCGCGCCACTCGGCCGGGTCGGCGAACAGCGCGGCACGCTTTGCCATCAGGCCGTCCATGGCGCGGCGGAAGTTGGCGCGGATCTGCGGGTCCGCGAGCGCCGCCACGGAGCTGGCGTGAAAGTCTGGCTGGGAAGCCGTCATCGCGGAGCGCCGCCGGCCGTCCGTTCCCACAGGAACTCGGCGATGTGGCGCGGGCGCACGGCGCTGCCGATCCTGCCCAGCCTGCCGCCGATGTTGAGCAGGCAGCCGCAGTCGGCGGCGAGCAGCTCGCTTGCCTCCGTGGCGGCCACGTCCGCGGCCTTGTCCGCCACCATCGCCGCCGAGATCTCGGGGAAGCGGACCGCGAAGGTGCCGCCGAAGCCGCAGCACTCCCGTTCCCGGGCCAGGGGGACCAGCTCCACGTTGGCGAGCTGGCCCAGCAGCGCCTTGGGCTCTTCGCGGATGCCCAGCTCGCGCAGGGCGTGGCACGAGGAGTGCCAGGTCACGCGCACCGGCTCGCCGCGGTCCACCAGCTTGACGCCGAGGACGCCGGCCAGGAACTCCGTCAGCTCGTGCACCCTGGCGGCGAGCGCCTCGACCGCCGGCAGCTCGGGCTCGCCGGCAAACAGCTCCGGGTAATGGCGCCGCATCATCGCCGCGCAGGAGCCGGAAGGGACGACCACCGGCCACGGCTCCCGGAACCAGGCGAGCTGGGCACGGGCGACCGCCCGCGCCTCCTCGGAGTAGCCGCAGTTGAAGGCCGGCTGGCCGCAGCAGGTCTGCCCCTGGGGGAAGACCACCTCGAGGCCCTCCCGCCGCAGCAGCTCGATGCCGGCCATGCCGGCCTGGGGATAGAAGAGGTCCACCAGGCAGGTGCCGTAGAAATAGACCGCGTTGCGCTTCTCTCCGCTCATCGCGTCGGCGGCTGGGCGTGACACCGGCTGTCAGCGGCGGCGGGTGGGGAGGGAGCGGCGGGAGGAGCCGATGCTGCGGGCCGGGCGGTGCTCGACGTACGGGGGAACGCCGGGGATGGTGCAGCGCGGCAGCTCGAGCCCCAGGGTCTGCTCGATGTCGCGGATCAGCGGCTTGTCCAACCAGGTGGCGATCGACGAGACCAGGCCGACGGCGGCGCCGCGGGCGGTGCGGCCGGCGCGGTGGATGTAGTCCTCGACGTTCTCGGGCATGTCGAAGTTGATGATGTGGCTGGTATGCGGCACGTCGATGCCGCGGGCCGCGATGTCGGTGGCGACCAGGATGCGGTGCTCGCCTTCGCGGAACCCCTGCAGCGCCTGCACGCGCTGCCCCTGCGACAGGTTGGAGTGGATGCGCTCGACCGGGTGTCCCTCGCGCTCGAGCACGCCGGCGAGCCATTCGGCGTCGCTCTTGCGGCGGATGAAGACCAGGGTGCTGCCGAGCTCCTGGCGCAGCAGGGCCAGGATCAGGGCTTTCTTGTTCTCCGGGTCCACGAGATAGAGGCGGTGGCTGATGCCCTGGGCAGCCTTGCCCTCGGGGGTGATGTCGATGACCGCCGGAGCGTGCATGAAACGCTGCGCGAGGCGCTCGATGATCGGCGGCATGGTGGCCGAGAACATCAGGGTCTGGCGCTGGTCGGGGACCTCCTGCAGGATGCGCTGCACCTGCGGCAGGAAGCCGAGGTCGAGCATGTGGTCGGCCTCGTCGAGCACCAGCGCTTGGATCTCGTTGAGCCGCACGTTGCCGCGCTCGAGGTGGTCGTACAGGCGCCCGGGGGTGGCGACCACGATGTCGGGACGCTGGCGCAACCCGTGGATCTGCGGCCCCATCTTGACGCCGCCGATGAGGCAGACCGTCTTCAGGTGGTGGTCGCCGCCGAACAGATCGAGGAACGCCTTGGTCTGCAGGGCGATCTCGCGGGTCGGCGACAGGATCAGGCCGCGCAGGCCCTGGCCGTGGGTGAGCCTCTCCGCCAGCGGCAGGACGAACGCCGCGGTCTTGCCCGAGCCGGTCTCCGCAAGGCCGATCAGGTCGCGTCCCTGAAGCGCCACGGGGATGACCGCCGCCTGGATCGGCGTGGGATGAAGGAAGCCGATCTCCTGCACGAGCCGCAGGATGCGCTCGGAGAGGCCGAGGGCGGCAAAGGTCTGGTCGGTGGTTTGGACGGGGTGCTGGGGGATGGCGACGGTCTGCATGTAGTGGTGCTTATAGACCAACTCGCCGGCGCGCGACAAGGCCAGGAGAGGCCGAGGCGGCCCCGACAGAGGGTCGCCGAGCCATCGGCGGCCCGCCGGCTGCCTGTCGCGGCAGCGCAAAAACTGCTAGTGTCCCGCCTCAGAAATTCGCTGCATCCGTCGGCGAGCCATCCGGGCTCCTGGCCAGGCGCGCCGACGCACCAAGACGGGTAATCGCCATCTGCGTCGGCTCCTGACCGCGGCGGCACGCCACTGCCGGCACCGGCCGGGAGTGGGCGCGCCGCCGCGGCGCTGCCGAACCGGTCAGCCGGCGGCGCCCGGGACCTCCAGCCGTGCACGCGCCGAGCCTCTACACAGCCGCCTGGGAAGCCGCGGCCGCGGCCGGCCTGGTGCTCCGGCAGCTGGTCGTCGGGGTGGCGCTGGGGATCACCGCCCTGGTCGCCGGCCGCACCGCCCTCGCCTGGCTGGGGGCCGGTGGCCGCCGGCGCCGCGCGCCGGGAGCGGCGGCCCCGGCGCGCATGGCCGCGGCGGCCATGCACCCTTCCCCGGCAGGCTCTTCCGGCTCGCCGGCGCCGAGGCTCGTCCTTGGCGGCAGGCTGGAGACCGCGGCGGTCGCGACCCCGCTCGGCCTCGTCGTGGTGGCCCTCGCCGGCTTGCTGCTCGGCCTCGCCGGCTGGCTCCGGCCCGGGCCGGTCCTGCTCGTCGCGGCCGGGATCCATCTCGCGGGCCTGCCTGCCTGGCGCGCGCTGATGCGGGAGCTGCGCCGTTCTGCGGGGAGGCCCGACGGCAGCGCCGACGAGGCGGGTGACGAGCACCGCCCGCCGAGCCTCGGAGCGAGCCCGCGGCGTGCTCTGCGGCTGGCTGCCATTGCCGCGGCCCTGCTGCCTTTCGCGCTGCTGACCCTCTATCCGCCGACCGCCTTCGACGCCACCCTCTACCATCTCCCCTACGCCCGCGCCTTCGCGGCCTCCGGCTCGCTGCCCTTCCTGCCCGATCTGCGAGTCCCGATCTTCCCGCAGCTCGCCGAGACGCTGTTCGCGGTCCTGTGGCCCTTTGGCGGCGATCTCGCGGCGCACGGACTGGCGCTGCTGGCGACGCTCTCGACGGCGGCCTTGCTGCTGGCCTGGGGCCGGCGCGTCTCGCCCGCCGCCGGCTGGATCGCGGCCGCCGCCTGGCTGGGCAGCCCGGTGGTGGTCTACCTCGCCGGTACCGCTTATGTCGAGCCGGAGCTGGTGCTGTTCGCCACGGCGGCCCTCTACGCGGTGACCCGGTCGGCGCCCCGCAAACGAGGTCTCCTGATGGACCGTCGCAGGGCGCCGACACTTCCTGCGGGTCGCTGGCGGGAAGGCGGGAGCGACGATGCCTGGCTGACGCTGGCGGCGGTCTTCGCCGGCGCCGCCGCGAGCACCAAGTACCTGGGGCTCATCGTCCTCGGCATGGTGGCCGTGGCCGCCGTGGCAACGCCGCCGCCCGGTCCGCGGCCGGCGCGATGGCGGCGCCTGGCGAGGGTGGCGGCGGCGAGCGGCATCGTGATCGTCCCCTGGTACGGGCGGATCCTCGCGGCCACCGGCAATCCGGTCTTTCCTTTCATGGCCGGGGTCTTCGGCAGCTCGCCCTGGAGCCCGCTCGGTTTCCATACGGCGGCCGAGGACCGGGCGCACCTGGGGGACCTCGCGGTTCGCCTGCTGCGCCTGCCCTGGGACCTGGTCTTCGCCCGCCAGCGGCTGGGCGGCTACCCGCCGTACTCGCCGGTCTTCCTGCTCGCCCTGCCCGCGCTGCTTCTGGGCGCGGCGCTCCTCCCCCGGGTGCGCATCCTGCTGCTGGCGGCGGCGGCCTACGCGCTGGCCGTCTTCGCCCTGCTGCCGGACGCACGCTACCTGCTGGTCGCGCTGCCCCTCGTCTGCGTGGCGCTGGGAGACACCCTGGCCGCCGGCCTCGCGATGGCGGCAAGCCGGGCACGCCGAGCTGGCCGGCCGCAAGCAGAGCGGTGGGCCGCCACCGCCGCCGCGGTCCTGGCCCTGGCGATCGCGCTGCCGGGCTGGTGCTACGCCGGCTACCGCCTCTACCGCCAGGGCCCGGTGCCGGTGACTCCGGCCGGCCGCGATGCCTACCTGGCGCGCGCTCTGCCCGTCTACGCCGCGATCCGCTACCTCGATCGCACCTGCGGCAGCTGCTACACCCTGTACGCGATTCATGCCGAGAACATGGCCTACTTCGCCGGCGGGCGCTTTCTCGGCGACTGGACCGGGCCGGCCGCCTACCAGCGGGTGGTGCCGGCAGACGGCGATGCGCGGCTTCTCTTCGGGCGCCTGCGATCGCTCGGCGCCGACCACCTGCTGACCGTCGAAGGCGATCCGGGCCTGCCGCCGATCTTCGGTCCGGCGTTCGGCGGCCTCTTCCAGCGGGTCTATGCCGACGGCCGGGCGCGGCTCTTCGCCCTGCGCGGCGCCGGCTGCGAAGCCGCGCGCGACCGCCGGCCGGCCGGCGCCTTGCGTTAGCGGCCGGCCCCGTCCGGCGGCGCGTCAGCCGCGCAGGCGGTCGAGGCGCAGGCGGCGGGCGGCGGCCCGGTGCTCGGCCAGCGCCAGCTCGGCGAGCGCCGGCAGCTGGGCCGGCTCCAGCCAGCGCAGGAGCACCTCGGTGCGGCGCTCGACGGTGAGGCGGCCGCCGGCGCAGGTCAACGACTGGCGGAAAGTGCCCGCGGCGTTCTCGACGCCGGAGCTGTCGCTCTGCGCCGGGCACCAGCCTGCGGGCAGGGTGAGCTGCCAGGTGACCGCGGCGACCTGGGGGCGCAGCACGACCGGCGCCAGGCGGCCGCGCAGCAGGCCAGGCGATGGCGTGACGCCCGGCCCCGCGAGCGCCAGCGAGCGCGCCGGCGCCGGGGCCGTTCCGGCCGCGCCGCCCGCCGTGGCGCCGCCCGCCGTGGCGCCGGCGGCGGCATCCGCCGCGCCACCGCCATCCGCGGCGGCAGCCACCAGGGCCGGCAGCGAGACCGCGGCGGTGAGCGTCACCGCCGGCACGCCGGCGTCGTCCGCGGCGGGAAGCCAGCGAGGGGCCGTGGCGGTGGCCGCCGGCAGCAGGGTGGCGATCAACCGGTGCGCTTCGGCGTCGATGGTCTCGGGACGTTCGGCCTCGAGGCGGTCGGCCTGCGCCGCGGCGAAGCCGCCTCGCAGCTCCAGGCGCAGCTGGCCGGCGGCGGTGCCGTCAGGCCGCACCACGAGCTCGAGGGTCAGCCTGGAGCCCTCGAGCCGCGGCCGCAGCGGCGTCCGCACCAGGGCGCTGCGCTCGCCGCGCAGCACCAGCGCCCACTGGTCCTGGTCCGCCGGGTGGAGCCAGCCGCCGCTGCCGCGCCTCTGGGTCGGATCGACGAACAGGTAGCCGCCGGCGACCGGATCGTCGGGCGACACCGCCAGGCCGGCGACCGGCAGGGCGACGATCATGTGGTTGAAGGAGGTCGGGGCGGGGAAATCCGGGTCGATGCGGTTGCCGGGCCCGGATCGCAGCAACGCCGGGTAGGCCTCGATGCCTGCTTCGTCGAGCAGGTCCAGCAGCAGCTCGGCCTTCCCCTTGCAGTCTCCCCACCGCCGCGACAAGGTCTCGTGCGCCGCCGCCGGGCGGTAGCCCCCGATCCCCACCTCGACGGCCACGTAGCGCACCTCGCGGCGTACGAACGCCAGGATGCTTTCGAGCTGGCGCCGCCGTCTGCCGTCGTCGCCGGCGGTGGCGGCGGGGCCGGCGGCGGCGGGGCCGGCGGTGCCCGGCTCGGATCCGTTGCCGGCGCCGCCGGGGTCGAGAACGCGGCGCGCCGCCAGGCGCACGTCCTCGCCGTGCCGGGGCACGCCGCGAGAGAGCTCGTCGTACCAGCGGCCGACCGCTGCCCAGGTGGCCGGCTCGCGCCACCCGAAGCGCAGCACCGGTCCCTCGCGGACCTCGTCGGGAGCGTGCTCGAGGTCGGCGGGGCGCGGCAGGTCGCCGCCGGTGATCGTCACCTCACCCGGCGCCTCGCTCACGGCGAGGCCCGCGGTCGAGCCGAGGACCGACCAGCGCCAGCCGGCGCCGCCGCCGCGGACGCGCACCCGCAGGTGGGAGATCGCTGCTTCGCCGGCGCCGAGAGCCACGCGGCCGGCCGGGAACCAGGGCCGCTCGGCCTGGTCGTAGTCGAGGCCGAGCACGGCGCCGGGAGCTGCTTCAGGGAAGCGCACCAGGCGCACCTTGCCAGAGGTATGAAGGACCATTTCGCTGGCCAGGTCGGCCGTGTCGAAGTCCTTCCGGCCCAGCTTCTCGGTGCTGCCGTCCGGCCGGCGCACCCAGGCGGTGACGCCGAGGATCTGGCGATTCTCGTCCTCCACGATGGGGTAGGGAGACCAGGCGCGAAGGTCGGTGCCGGTGTCGAGCCGCACTTCGAGGTGCGTGTGCTGGGAGACGCTGCCGTCGCCGCGGATCTCGACCTCGACCGTCTTCTGCAGCACCGTGGCGGCCGAGAGCGGCGCGCCCGCCTGAAGGAGCGCCAGCGCCGGCAGGGCGCTCGCAACGCGGCGCACGGAGTTTTTCAGCAGCCTGCTAACGGTGGGAAAGGACCAGCGGCTGGGCATCGGCCTTCTGTGCCTCCTCGAACAGCGCCTGCACCAGCTGGAACTGCTCGGTGGTGGACGCCTTGCGATGGACGTTGTCGAAGCGCCGCCGGTAGACCAGGGTGCGAGCGGCGCTGTCGACCTCGACGCTGGCGACCACCGCCCCGGCGGCGCTCTGGTGACTGGCGGCGCGGGGCAGGACGTCCGGTCGCCAGCCCGCCGGCCAGTGCAGGGTGAGCTCCACCTCGCTGCGCTCGCCGAAGTCGAAGGCCACCCCCGAAAGCCGCTTGGCGCCGGGAGGGAAGGGCTGGCGCACCGGGCCCAGCGGACGGCTGGCGACGAAGCTGGCCTGATCGCCGAGCGCCTCCTCGGGATGCTGCGACAGGGTCCAGGCGACCGTCACCCGCGGTTCGTCGAGCGCTTCGGCGACGGTGATGCCAGAGACGTCGAAGCCGGGGAACTGCTCGCGCAGCAGGCGCTCCCAGGCAGCCTCGACGGAGGCCGCCTTGCCGGTCCAGCGGGTGCGGCGCCAGGCGGGTTGGCCGAGCAGGGTCAGGCTGCCGGTGCCGGTGGCGCGCCCGTCGGGGTCCAGGGTGAGCTCCAGCCGGGCGCGGCGCACGTTGTCGCTGAAAGGCGCTTCCGGCAGGACGATCAGCTCGGGCTGCTTGCCGTCGAACAGCAGCGCGTCGGTGCCCTCGTAGCCGGGCTCGATGTGCCCGAAGGCGAGGGCGCGGTGGGAGGGATCCAGGAAGACCCGCTGACCGTCGATCTGCGCCGCCACCAGCACGCGGTCGAACCAGGCGGGATTGGCGATCTTGGTGTCGATCGTGCCGTTCTCGCGGTCGCCGGCCCAGACCAGGCGCGAGTCGACGTGGAGCGCCGCGAGCATGACCTGAAGCAGGACCGCCTTCTCGGCCGGCTCGCCGCGGCGCTGGTCGAGCACCGCGCCGGCGGTCGAGAACCGCGGCAGCCAGACGTGGTTGGCTTCGTGCGTGGCGATCTCGTCGCGCACGAAGTCATAGATCGCCGCGGCCTTCCGGCGCTGCGCTTGCGGACCGGTCGCCGCCACGCGCCCGGCGATCGCGAGCGCCTGGCGCGCCGCGCCTCCGTCCTTGCGCCGCGCCTGATCGTACTCCGCGTCGAACAGCTCGCAAGTGGCCGGCCAGCTCTCGAACAACTTCTGCGCGACGTTGTTGGTGGTGTACGCGATGGGCACCATCATCTGCTGGGCCGCCATGTCGGCGTAGGGCAGGCCGTGCACCTCTTCCGGCACCGGCGGCAGGTTGTCGGCCCAGGCCCGCACCCGGCCCCCCAGCGTGCTCCTGCTGGTCTCCGACTTGATGCCGGCGCGCATCGGGTCGCTTTGCCAGACCCTGACCTGCAAGCGGTGTGGCACCTCGTAGACGATCTCCGAGTGCAGGACCGGCACGCGCTGCTGGAAGAACCAGGGTTCGAGGAAGTAGATCGAGTCCCACTTGACGCTGTACCGATAGTCGAGGATCGCGCCCACCTGCACGGCCGGGAAGGCGACGGAGGTGACGTAGTAGCGCCGTGCGCGCGAGGTGGTGCGCTCGAATGCGGCATCCTTGGGAACGGGCACGATGGCGCCGTCGGGCAGGATGGTGCGGCCCTCGAAGCTCTGCAGCCGCACGCCGCCGCTGTGCACGATCTGCACGTTGCCCTGTTCCTTCCCGGCCTCGGTCAGGATCTTGATCCGCTTCCAGACCACCAGCTCCGAGGACGGTTCGTGGCGTGCGGGATCCATCATGTGGAGATCCCCCTTGCTGAACAGCACCACCGCCGGGGCGTTCGGCTGGCCGGCGACGGCGGTCAGCTCGCGCTCCTCGGGAGTGATCGGCGGATAGTCCTCGGCCGCGGCCCTGCCGGCCGAGGCCAGGGCGAGAGCGAGAGCGACAGTCAAAGGCGCGGCGGCGCCTAGGCAGCGTTGGAGCATCCTCGTTGCCTCCTTCCGGACAGCAGTGGCAAGCTGAGGTTCTATTCTATCGCAAATACCCCTTTTGATCCGTCAACAGGCCCAGCTCGCCGTAGAGCCGACCCCAGGCGGAGGCCGCCGCCGCCGCGGTGGCGGCGACGGCGAGTCCCGGCGGCCGGGACGGGGTGATCGCGGGCGCCGGCAGCGCCGCGGCCGGCGGCGGCGCGTCGAGGCGCCCGTCGAGGAGGTCGGCGATCAGGGTTGCCAGGGCGCTGCCGCCCGCCGCCGGATCGTCCGCCAGGGGGGCCGCGAGCAGCAGGCCGGAGCCGGCGGCGGCGATGCGCTCGGCGGGGGCGCCCAGGTCGAAGGCGACCACCGGCACGCCGGCGGCCGCGCACTCGTCCAGGACCAGCCCGTACGACTCCGGCACGACCGAAAGCAGCAAGGCGAGGTCGACGCGGTCGCGGCCGAGCAGCGCCGGCAGGGAGCCGGCGCGGTAGTAGCCGCGCACCCGCAGGCCGGGGAGGCGGCGCCAGCGGGCGAGGATCTCGGGGTCGCCGCCGCCGTACGCGGAGAGGCGGGGGTGCCGGCCGGCCGCCGCCAGCCGCCGCACCGCCGCCTCGAAGACCAGCGCTCCCTTGTGGGGCTGGACCGCCCCCACCCAGGCGATGTGACGCGGGGAGCGCGGCGCGCGGAGGGTGGGCGGCCCGGAGGCAGGCGGAGCCGAGCGCGGCCAGGCGGCGGCAGGCGAACCGGAGCGGGGCAAGCTGGAGCCGGGCACGCCGCGAGCGCATGACCCGGCCGGCGCGATCACCCGCGCGGCAGCGCCGCCGGCGCCGGCGAACAGCTCGCCGTGGGCGCGGGCGAGGAAGGAAGAGGGGTAGACGACGGCGGCGGCGCTGGCCAGCAGCCGGCGCGCCACCTCGCGCCGGCCCTCCTGGTAGCCGGGCTCGAGCCGGGGGGCGCTCCGGCCCAGGCAGCGGGCGCAGCGCTCGGCATCGCGCGAATAGTGGCAGAAGCTCGGCGGCGTCCGAGCGGGGGGCGGCGCCGCCGCTTCGAGCAGGTGCGGCCGGGGGCAGAAGGCGGCGAAGTCGTGCACCGCCAGCACCAGGGCCGTGCCCGCCCGGGACAGGCGCAGCAGCGATGCGAGCGGCATCCCCGCCAGCCCCTCGACCGCCAGCGCCGCCGCGCCGCACTGCGCCGCCGCCCAGCGCACCGCGCGCTCGAGCCCGGGATCGTCGAGCGCCATGGCCGGCAGCGGCTCGCGCGCTTCCGGGCCGGGTGAGGCCGCGGCGGCCGGCGCGAGTCCGCCCACGTGGCGCGGCGGTCCGGCGCCGGCAGGCCGGGCGCCCCCGGTTGCCGGCGGCAGGTACAGGGCGCGGCGCATCGTGCCGTCTTGCAGCTCCAGCCGGTGGCCGCCGCCGGCGGCCGCCGGCTCCGGGTAGAGCAGGGCCACCGGGCGCAGCGCGGCCTCGGCCTCTAGCCGCCACAGCAGCTGGGCCTGCACGCCGCCGAGGCGGGGCGCCGGCGCCGCGGCTGCCAGGTTGAGGACGGCGGCGCGGAATCCCGGCGGCGCCGCCGCGGCAGGCCGGAAGGAGCGCCGCCGCCGCGCCTCGGCGAGGCGGTCGCGCAGCCGGTCGGCGACGCCCGCCGCGCCTTCGGCCCGCAGCACCCGCCAGACCAGGCCCGCGTTCACCGCGGCGCCTCGCCGCCGCCGGGCGGCCTGCCGGCCGCCAGGCGCAGGTAGATCTCCTCGATCTCCTCGGCGTGCTCGTCGGCGCCCTTGACCGGCGGCAGCCGGCGCCGCCAGCGCTCCAGCAGCTCCGGCCCGGCGATCAGCCGTTCGATCCACCGCCGCAGGTCGGCCGCATTGCCGGGCGCGAACAGCGCCCCGGCGCCTTCCTCGGCGTCTCCCGGGAACAGCTCCTGAAGCGCGCCGCGCCGGCTGGCGAGGACGGGCACGCCGTGGTGGAAAGCCTCGCGGGCCACCAGGCCGAACGACTCGAGCCCCAGGGAAGGCACGATCAACACGTCCATCGCGGCGAAGACCTCGGCCTTGCGCTCCTCCGCGAAGCGGCCGGCGAGCGTCACCGCCGGAACGTCCGCGCCATGGGGGCCATCCGAGCCATGCGAGCTATCCGCGCCATGCGGCCTATTCGAGCCATGCGAGCCATCCAAGCCATCCGCGCAGCTCGGCTCGCCAGGGCCGGCGCTCTGCCGGCGGTCCACTGCAGTGCCTGTAAGGCCGCCCAGGTCGGCCCCCAGCGCCGCCAGCTCGCGGGCATAGTCGGGGGCGATCGCCGGGTCGCCCCACAGGGTCAGGCGCGCCGCTCGCGGGTCGATGCCGGCGAAGGCCTGGACCGCCACGTGGATGCCCTTGTGGGGCAGCATCGAGCCGATCACCGCGAAACGCAGCGGCGGCGCCCCCGGCCCGCGCGGCCGGAGCGCCGCGGGGGTCAGCTCGATGCCATAGGGCAGCACGGAGACCGGGTCGTCGGGCCGCAGCAGCCCGAGGCGCAGGTAGCTGTCGTGGATGAAGCGGGACGGCATCACGTAGGCGTCGGCCGAGCGCAGCGCGCGGCGGGTGACGGCGGCGCGGTAGCGGTGGAGCAGGCGGTTCCAGGCGGCGGCCGGCGGCAGCCCGGTCAGCGGCAGGCAGGCGGCGCACTTGGCCGCGGCCGGTCCGCTGCACGCGCGCCGGGCACGGTCGCACAGGTTGGCGCGCGCGCAGGGTGTCCACCAGTCGTGGACCTGGTAGAGCAGGGGGATGCCGCGGCGGCGGACCATCGCCGGCAGGCTGGCGGCGTGGCCGGCGAGGTGGTGGACGTGAACCAGCTGCGGCCGCGTCTCGGTCAGCAGGCGTGCCAGCTCGCGCTCGACCGGGCGGCTGGCCAGCGAGTTGCGCGACCGGGGATCGCGTTCGTCGAAGTTGCGCACCAGCAGGCGGACGCGGGCGCCGGCGTCGAGCAGCTCGAGCGCGTCGCCCAGGTCCCGCGCCGGATCGGCGATGCGGCTGAGCACCGTGACCTCGCGGTGCCGGGCCTGGCGGCGCGCCAGCCAGGCGGCGTAAATCTCGGTGCCGGCATGGTTCCAGGGCGGCCAGCCATGGACCACGTGCAGCACCCGAGCCGGCGAGCCGGGACGGCTGGCGGGCCGCCGCGGCGGCCGGAGCGCCGCCACCACCCGCTCGCGCAGCGGCAGCAGCGGGTCGTCGCGCAGGAAGCCGGCGACGGTCGCGAGGTATTCGGGGTGAAGGCGGGCGAGCCGGCGATGAGCGGCGGCGACGCGGCCGCGGCGGGAGGTCCCGAAGCTGCGGTGGCCCTCGTGGAAGATGAAGGTGGCGTCGTCGAGCACGTGGGCATAGCCCGCCTTGAGGGCCCGCATGCAGAACTCGCTCTCCTCGCCGTAGCCGAAGCCGAAGCTGCGGTGGTCGAAGGGTCCGAGCTGGGCGAGCGCCTTGCGCTTGACGTAGAGGCAGACGCCGACACCGGTGGGCAGCCGCGGGTAGGCGGGGAGGGCCCGTTGCTCGACGAGGCTCGCGAAGCGGTCCACGTCCCAGCCCGCGGGCAGCGCGTTGGCCTCGAGGAAGCGCGGCAGCGAACAGATGGTGGCGCTGTTCGAGAACGGCGTCGCGGTGGCGATCTCGGCAGCCGAGAACGCGGCGCGCTGGAGCTTCTCGAGCCAGCCCGCCGTCACCTGGGTGTCGCTGTTGAGCAGCACCACGTCGCGGCCGGACTCGGCCATGCCGCGGTTGACCGCGGCGACGAAGCCGCGCCGTTCGGGCAGCTCGACGACCCGGATGTCGCGTGCGGGGCCGGCCCTGGCGCCGCCAATCGCCGCGACTGCCGCCGCGACCGCGGCCTGCGGCGGTCCGTCCAGCACCAGCAGCAACCGGTGCCGCTCGAGGTCGGTGTGGGCGGCCAGCGAGCGCAGGCATCGCCCCAGCGCGTCGGCCGCGCCGTAGATCGGGACGACGACGTCGACCGCTCCCGGCGGGCCGTCGGGCGGCACGCGTCGCGGATCGCCCGCCAACGGCAGCGGCCGCCGGCCCAGCCATCGCGCCAGGGTCCGCGGCGGCAACGGAGGGTCGATGGGAGCGGGAGGCATCGCTCAGCTCAGCAGCTGCCGCGGGCGGCGCCGGCGCCGCCGGCCGGCACCGGCTTGCGGATGCGGCAAGCTATCACGGGCCCCCCATGGCCCGCGTCCGCGCCAGGTTGGTACGCGGGTTGCGTTAAGCTTTGCGCCATGGCCGGCGAGCAAGGCGGATCCGCCGAGACGGTTTGCATCACCGGCGGCGCCGGATTCATCGGCTCGCATCTGGTCGACGCCTTCCTGGCCGCCGGCCGGAGGGTGCTGGTCATCGACGACCTGTCGAGTGGCCGGCGCGAGAACCTGCCGCCCGGGGCGGAGCTGGAAGTGCTCGACATCCGCTCGCCGGCGGCGGCGGAGCGGGTGGAGCGCGGGCGCATCGGCCTCCTGGTCCATCACGCGGCGCAGATGGACGTGCGGCGCTCGGTGGCCGATCCGGTGTTCGATGCGGACGTCAACGTCCTGGGCGGCCTCAACCTGCTCGAGGCGGCGCGCCGCGGCGGCATCCGCCAGGTGATCTTCGCCTCGACCGGCGGCGCGATCTATGGCGAGCAGGACACCTTCCCGGCAGGCGAGGACCATCCGGCGCGGCCGGTGTCGCCCTATGGCGTCGGCAAGCTGGCGCTCGAGCGCTACCTCTATTTCTACCACGCCGCCTACGGCATGGCGGTCACCTGCCTGCGCTACGCCAACGTCTACGGCGAGCGCCAGAACGCCCACGGCGAGGCCGGCGTGGTGGCGATCTTCCTAGACCGCCTGCTGGCCGGACGGGCGCCGACGATCAACGGCTCCGGGCTGCAGACCCGCGACTACCTGCACGTCTCCGACGTGGTGCGCGCCAACCTCGCGGCCGCGGGCAGGCCGGGCTTCCACATCTACAACGTCGGCACCGGCATCGAGACGACGGTGCTCGAGCTCTACCAGGCGCTGGCGCGCGCGGCCGGCAGCGCGCTGGCGCCGGTCCACGGCCCCGCCAAGCCCGGCGAGCAGCAGCGCTCGGTCGTCGACGGCCGGCTGATCCGGCGCGAGCTCGGCCTGCCGGCGCCGCTGCCGCTCGCCCTGGGCCTGGCCCGCACCGCCAGCTGGTTCCGCGCCCGCGCCGGCACCGGAACCGGAACCGGTGGCGCCGAGCCTCGGCCGGCGGCGGGGGTCGAGACGACCCCTTCGGCGGTTCCAATTTAGCTGGTGGTTAGCGGGTGGTTAGCGGCTGGCCGCTCGGACCGGCGCCGGGCGAAACCGGCGCGCCCGGCGCCGGCTCCGGCGGCGGCATGGCTCCCGGCGGCGCGGCGTCGCCCAGCAGCAGGCTGCGCAGGGGCCGGCCGTCCACCTCGAAGCTCACGTTGGAGATGCCGCGAAACTGCATCGCCGTCTCGCTGAGCTGGGCGAGCATCCGCGAGTTGTCGCAGGCGTTGCCCAGCTCGACGTAGCCGGTGAGGCGCACCTTGACCTGGGCGCCCTGCCGCTCGATGCCGGCCAGCTCCAGGCGCGAGGCATAGAGCGGGTCGAGCAGGCCGGAGGCGCGATCGAACGGGTCGGTCATCGCGAGCAGGGCGCGGAGGGCACCCTCGAGGGCCGGCCCCGGACGCGGCAGGGCCACCTCGACCGGCACGAGGCTGTCGCCGCATGCCGCCTCGCGGCCGGCGCGGCCGCCGTCCTGCGTTGCGATGAGGAAGACCCGCACCCGCTCCGCCGTCGCCGCCGGCTCGGGGAGCGGATCGCCGCCCGCCGGCGCGACGGTCCGGCCCGCGCGATGGCAGGAAAGACCCAGCAGCAGTGCCAGGACCACCAGGCGCCAGACGCCGCGGTGCTCCCGGCCGCGGCGCTCCCGGCCGCGCGCCACTAGATGTAGATCTCGACCTTCGCCTTGTCCTTCAGGGCCTTGACGTGGTCCAGGAACTTCTCGCGCTGCTGCTGCTGCTTGAGGAAGCCCGCGATCTTCTCCTTGACCTCGTCGAACGGCACCAGGCCGGCGTCCTGGTGCTCGATCAGCTGGATGACGTGGTAACCGAACTGGGTCTCCACCACCGGCGAGACGTCGTTCGGCTTCTTGAGGCCGAAGGCGGCGCTCTCGAACGGCGGCACCGTCTGGTTGCGCGACACCCACGACAGGTCGCCGCCGCGCTGCTTGGAGCCCGGGTCGTCGGAGCTCTCCTCGGCGAGCTTGGCGAAGTCGCCGCCGGCCTTCACCTTGGCCAGGATGTCGTCGGCCTTGGCCCGCGCCTTCTTCTTGTCCTCCGCGGTGGCCTTGGCGTCGACGTGGATCAGGATGTGACGCACGTGCACGCGCTCGGGGCGCTTCAGCTTGTCCGGGTTCTGGTCATAGAACGCCTTGACCTGCTGATCGCTCACCTTGACGTCGTTGACCACCTTGGTCTCGACCAGCTTCTGCAACACGAAGGCCTCGCGGGCCTGCTTCGCGAGGTCGGCCTCGGTGAGACCTTCCTTCTTCAGCTCTTCCTGGTACTTCTCGGGAGAAGGGAAGCGGCCCTTGAGCTCGCTGACCTGCTTGTTGACCTCCTCGTCGCTGGCCGTGATGCCCGACGCCTTGGCCTCTTCCAGCAGCAGCTCGTTGCTGACCAGCTGATCCAGCACCTTGCGGTAGAACTCGGCGGTCTCCGGCTGGTTGGGCGCCAGCTGGGCGTGGATCTGGTCCGCCATCTTGATCAGCTCGGTCTTGGCGATCGGGGTGCCGTTGACCTTGGCCACCACGGCCGGAATCTTTTCCGGCGCCAGTGGCGGCTCGGCCGGCTTCGCCGCCGTCGTGCCGGCCGGCGCGGTGATCCCGCCCGCCGCCGGGGAGGCGCTGCCGGCGCCGGCGGGGGCCTGGGAAGCGGCCGGCGCGGCGCCTGCCGGCGCCGAGCTGGCACCGCCCGCCGGCGCCGCGCCGGCACCGCCTGCCGGCGCCGAGCCCGCACCGCCCGCCGGCGGCGCGCCGCCGGCTGACGGGGCGGCCTTCGCCGTGGCGCCTGCCGCCTGCTCGCCCTGCGAACCGTGCGAGCAGCCCAGGAGGCCGGTCAGCAGGAACACCAGCGTGAGGGAAAGGATCTTGTGTCGTTGCGACGGGGTGGCGTTGAGCATCGGCTTGGCTTCCTCGGGAAGTACCCGTGACTACGCGGCGGCGGTCGCGGTGACCGGCGCGGAGGTCGGACTGAGGGTCGAAGGCGGCAAGCGGACCATCCGCCACCGCGAGGGCCGCTATCCTACCCGGAAATCGCCTCGAAGTTTACCCCCCGGCGAATCCCGCGACCCTGCGCCGCGGCCCTATCGTCTATACTTTGGACCTGACCGGGCCAGGCGGCGGCTGGGTTGCGGGTGGTGCGGGCCGGAGGCGGCGCCGGGCGCAGGCTGGACGCCGCACGGCCGGAAGGAGCCAGGCATGAGCTCGAAACTGGGAGACGCGGGGGCGGTCCACGCAACGGCGGAGGCCGAGGCCCCCGGGGCAAGCCCCGCTCAAATGGCGCCCGCGGCACGCGCCCCCGCATCTCCCGAGACCGCCCCCGCAGCTCCCGACAAGGCTCCGGACGCCGCCGCGGGCAGCGCCTTCTACCGCCTGGAAGCGCTCGAGACCATGGCGGAGGCGCGGCAGCGTTGGGAGGCGGCGAGCGCCCGGGCCGAGGCGAAGACCCCTTCCTGGAAGCGGGACTTCACGACGGTGTCGGGGATGGAGGTGCCGCACCTCGTCACTCCCGAGCAGATCGCCGGCATCGACCCGGGGCGGGAGATCGGGGTGCCCGGCGAGTTTCCGTACACCCGCGGCATTCATCCCACCGGCTACCGCGGCAAGCTCTGGACGATGCGGCAGTTCGCCGGCTTCGGCACCGCCGCCGACACCAACCAGCGCTTCAAGTACCTCCTGGCCCAGGGCCAGACCGGCCTGTCGGTGGCCTTCCACCTGCCGACCCTCTACGGCTACGACTCGGACCACAAGATGTCGACCGGCGAGGTGGGCAAGTGCGGGGTGGCGGTCGATACCCTGGCCGACATGGAGACCCTCTTCGACGGCATCCCGCTGGGCGAGGTCACCACCTCGATGACCATCAACTCGACCGCGCCGATCCTGTTCGCGATGTACCTGGCGGTGGCCGAGAAGCAGGGTGTGGACATCGAGCGCCAGGTTTCCGGCACGCTGCAGAACGACATCCTCAAGGAGTACATCGCGCAGAAGGAGTACATCTATCCGCCGCGGCCGTCGATGCGGTTGATCACCGACCAGTTCGCCTTTGCCGCCCGCCACGCGCCGCGCTGGAACACCATCTCGATCTCCGGCTACCACATCCGCGAGGCCGGCTCGACGGCGCTCCAGGAGCTCGCCTTCACGCTGCGCGACGGCATGGAGTACGTGCAATACGGCATCGATGCGGGCCTGCCGGTCGACGAGTTCGCGCCCCGGCTCTCCTTCTTCTTCAACAGTCACAACGATTTCTTCGAGGAGATCGCGAAGTACCGGGCGGCGCGCCGGATCTGGGCGACGGTGATGCGCGAGCGCTATGGGGCCGTCAACCCGCGCTCCTGGATGCTGCGCTTCCACACCCAGACGGCGGGCTGCTCGCTGACCGCGCAGCAGCCGATCAACAACGTCGTGCGCACCACCGTGCAGGCCCTGGCGGCGGTGCTCGGCGGCACCCAGTCGCTGCACACCAACGCCCTCGACGAGACGCTGGCGCTGCCGACCGAGGCCAACGCCCGCACCGCCCTGCGCACCCAGCAGATCCTGGCGCACGAGTCGGGAGTCATCAACAGCGTCGATCCGCTCGGCGGCAGCTACCTGGTCGAGGAGCTGACCCGGCAAATGGTGGAGGGCTCGTTCGACTACATCCGCCGCATCGACGAGCTGGGAGGAATGGTCGAGGCGATCGAGGCGGGTTTCCCGCAGCGCGACATCATGGACGCCGCCTTCGCCTACCAGCGCGCCGTCGAGGAGCGGGAGAAGCTCATCGTCGGCCTCAACGCCTTCCAGGTCGAGGGCGAGGCGCCGATCGACATCCTCTACATCGCCGACGACCTGGCGGAGCGGCAGATCGAGGGTCTCGAAACCGTCAAGCGGCGCCGCGACGCGGGCGCCGTCGCCCGCACCCTGGGAGCGCTGCGGACCGGGGCCGCCGGCAGCGCCAATACCATGCCGCTGATCCTCGACTGCGCGCGCGCCTACTGCACGGTCGGCGAGATCAGCGACGCGCTGCGCGAGGTCTTCGGCACTTACGAGGAGCCGGCGGTTTTCTGAAGCCGCCACGCGCCTCATGACCGATCTCGTCGGCGCCGTGCGCCAGTTGTTGCTGTACAACCTGTGGGCGGACCGCATCTGCCTCAAGGCACTCGAGCAGGTGGCTGCCGAGGACCTGACTCGCGACACCGGCACGAGCTTCGGCTCCCTGCTCGGCACGCTGGCGCACATCCTCGCCTCGCAGCGGCTGTGGTTGGCGCGTTTCGAAGGCAAGGCGATCGACCGGGTGCCGGACGTCTCGGCCTTCCCCGACTGGGAGACGCTGACGGCGGCCTGGGGCGAGACCTCGGCGGAGCTCGGCTTCTTCCTGGCGTCGCTCTCTGCCGTTCAGCTGACCGCCGACATGACCTGGACCAGCACCCAGGGCGTCACCTACACCCGTCCGTTGTGGCAGCCGGTGCTGCACCTGGTCAACCACGGCACCTATCACCGCGGGCAGGTGGTGTCGCAGCTGCGCCAGCTGGGGTACGAACCGCCGTCGACCGACATGATCTACTTCCTGATCGATCAGGCGCCTGCCGCGCCCGCCGCGGGCAACACCCTCGCCGCGCCGCCGTAGCCCGCCGCCGGCCCTCTGCTAGAATCGCCGGCCATGCAATCCCAGCCCCTCGAGAGTGACCGGCCCTTCCGCATCCTGATTGCCAAGCCGGGGTTGGACGGCCACGACCGGGGTGCGAAGGTGGTTGCCCGGGCCCTGCGCGACGCGGGCTACGAGGTGATCTACACCGGCCTGCGTCAGACGCCGGAGCAGATCGCCGCCGCGGCCGTGCAGGAGGACGTGGACGCGGTGGGTCTGTCGATCCTTTCGGGCGCCCACAACAGCCTGCTGCCGGAGATCACCCGCCTGCTGCGCGAGCAGGGCGCCGGCGACATCCTGGTGTTCGCCGGCGGCATCATCCCCGAACAGGACATGGAAGGGTTGCAGCGCGCCGGCATCGATGCGGTCTTCCTCCCCGGCACCTCCACGAAGGACATCGTCCAGTACCTGCGGCGCCGCCTCTCGGCGGCCTAGCCAGCTCATTTTCGGGATTTGAATCGGAGGGGTCCATGAGTAGACGCATCCTGCTGGCCGACGACAGCGTCACCATCCAGAAGGTCATCGAGCTGACGTTCATGGACGACGACTACGAGGTCCGGGCGGTCGGCAACGGCGACGAGGCGCTCGCGATGCTGACCGCGCTCACGGTGGATTTCGTGATCGCCGACGTCCACATGCCGGGGGCCAGCGGCTACGAGGTCTGCCGGCGCTCCAAGCAGCTGCGGCCGGAGGTGCCCGTGCTGCTGCTGGTGGGCACCTTCGAGCCCTTCGATGAGGCCCAGGCCCGCGAGTGCGGCGCCAACTCCTACCTCAAGAAGCCGTTCGATTCGCAGGAGCTGCTCGGACGCGTGCACGAGCTGCTGTCTGCGTCCGGCGGCGGCGCGCACCAGGCCGCCACCCCTGCCGCCACTTCTGCGGGCGAGCCCGTTGCCGGGGACCAGGTCGCCGCTGCGCCAGCCGCCGCCGCGCCGGTCGCGGCGCCGGCAACGAGCACAAGCCAGGGAATTAGCCAGGGAATCGGCCAGGGAATCAGATTGACGGGCGGCATCGAGGCCGCGGCCACCTGGCAGGAATTCGAGCTCGAGGCGGAGCCCGAGCTCATCGCCGATCCATGGACCGACCCTGGGCACGCCGCGCCTTCGCCGGCCGCCACCATGGTCCCGTCCTCGCCGCAGCACTTCGAGCAGCCCTTTGCGCTGGGCGACCTCGAGGAGCAGGAAGCCACGCCCGCCGAGGCGCCGGCAATGCCGGCGGCCGCCGCGCCACCCGCCGGCGGCGCCACCCAGAGGGTCGATCAGCCCTTCACCTTGGGCGAGCCGCTCGACGACCGCGCCTTCCTGCTCGACGAGGCTGACGTGGAGTTGCCGGAACCGGCGGCACCCGCGTCCGCGCCGCAGCTGCGGGCGACGCAGGCCGAGCCCGTGTCCCCGTTCGGATCTTCGCATCCGGCAGCTCCGGAACCGCCCGCCGCGGCTGGCGTCCCGGCGCCGGCGCCCGCCCCCGAGGCCGCGTTGCCCGGCGGTCTTGGGGAGGCCGAGGCCAGGGTCGAGGAGCACGCCGGCCACGCGGCCGCGGCGTCCGCCTCGCCCGCAGAGAGCTGGAAGCCTGCCGCGGCGGCCGGCAACGGCCAGCCTGCCGCCGGCGCCGCCGGTGCGACACCGGCCGCGGCGGTCCTGGGCGACCAGGACGTCGATCGCATCGCGCGCCGGGTCGTGGAGCTGATCGGCGACAAGGTGGTGCGCGACATCGCGTGGGAAGTCATTCCGGACCTCGCCGAGGTCGTGATCAAGGACCGCCTCCGGGAGCTCGAGAGCCAGCTCGAGTGACGCTTCCGCCGGCGGCTGCGAACGGCAGCGAAGAGCTCGACAAGCGCTTCGACCCGCGTGCCTACGAGCGCGCCTGGCAGCGCCGTTGGGCCGAGAGCGGCATCTTCCGCGCCGCGGCGCCCTCGCCGCGGCCGCCGTTCTGCATCGTCATCCCGCCCCCCAACGTCACCGGCAGGCTCCACGTCGGCCACGCCCTGCAGACGGCGCTCGAGGACCTGCTCACCCGCTGGCGGCGGATGAGCGGCGACAACGCCCTGTGGCTGCCGGGGACCGATCACGCCGGCATCTCGACGCAGCTCATGGTCGAGCGCCAGCTGGCCGCCGAGGGCACCGACCGCAGGGCCCTGGGGCGCGAGCGTTTCGTCGAGCGGATGTGGGCCTGGAAGCGCCAGTATCACGCCAACATCCGCGAGCAGCTCGACCTGCTGGGCGCGAGCTGCGACTGGAGCCGCGAGCGTTTCACCCTGGACGCCGGGCTGTCGGCCGCGGTGCGCGAGGCTTTCGTGCGCCTGTACGACGAGGGCTCGATCTACCGCGGCGAGTACCTGGTCAACTGGTCGCCGGTTCTCGGCACCGCCATCTCCGACCTCGAGGTCGAGACCAGGACGGTCAACGGCAAGCTCTACTACATCGCCTACCCGCTCGCGGACCCGCCGGACGGCGGCGAGGCCGGCGAGGTGGTGGTGGCGACCACCCGCCCCGAGACGATGCTGGGAGACACCGCCATCGCCTTCCATCCGGACGACGAGCGCTACAAGCATCTGCACGGCAGGGCCGCGGTGCTGCCGCTGGTCGGCCGCCGCCTGCCGTTCGTCGCCGACGCGGCGGTCGATCCCGAGTTCGGCACCGGCCTCGTGAAGCTGACACCTTTCCACGACGCCAACGACTTCGAGATGGCGCGCCGCCACGGCCTGCCGGGCGTCTCGGTCATCGACCAGCAGGGACGGATGACCGCCGAGGCCGGCCCCGACTTCGCCGGGCTCGACCGCTTCGCTGCCCGCGCCAAGGTGGTCGAGCGCCTGCGCGAGAAAGGCCTGCTGCGCAAGGTCGAGGACCACGTCCACAACGTCGGCCATTCGGAGCGCAGCGGCGAGCCGGTCGAGCCGCTGATCTCGACGCAGTGGTTCTGCGACGTGTCGGGGATGGCGGCGCGAGCGCTCGCGGCGCAGCGCGAGGGGCGTCTCCGCCTGGTCCCCGATAGCTGGGAGAAGACCTGGGAGCACTGGCTGCAGAACATCAGGCCGTGGTGCATCTCGCGCCAGCTGTGGTGGGGGCATCAGGTCCCGGCCTGGTATACCGAGGACGGGCGCTGCTTCGTGGCGAGAAGCCTCGAAGAGGCGGCGGCGGCGGCCGGCACCGACCGCCTGACCCAGGACCCCGACGTGCTGGACACCTGGTTCTCGTCCGGCCTGTGGCCGTTCTCGACGCTCGGCTGGCCGGAGAAGACGGTCGATTATGCGACCTTCTACCCGACCTCGGTGCTGATCACCGGCTACGACATCCTGTTCTTCTGGGTGGCGCGGATGGCCATGCTCGCCCTCCACTTCACCGGCGAGGTGCCGTTCGCGGCGGTGCACCTGACCGGCCTCGTGCGTGACGCCGCGGGGCAGAAGATGTCGAAGACGCGCGGCAACGTGCTCGATCCGATCGAGCTGGTCGAGGAGTATGGCGCCGACGCGGTCCGCTTCACCCTGACCTCGCAGGACATTCCGGGCCGCGACATCGCGCTCAACACCGAGCAGATCGCCGGCTACCGCGCCTTCGGCAACAAGATCTGGAACGCCGCGCGCTTCGCCCTCGGCCGGGCGGGCGAGGCGCGGGTGGCGGCCGTCATCGACCCGCGCGGATTGGCGGCGCCCGAGCGGTGGATCCTGTCGCGCCTGTCGCGGCTGGCGACGGACGTCGACTCCCGGCTCCGCGCTTTTCGCTTCGACGAGGTGTGCAACCGGTTGTACCATTTCTTCTGGGGCGACCTCTGCGACTGGTACATCGAGCTCGCCAAGCCAGCCCTCTCGGGCGACGCGCCGCGCCCGCGCACCGGCGAGGTGCTGCTGAGCGTGCTCGACCGCAGCCTGCGCCTGCTGCACCCGGTGATGCCCTTCCTCACCGAGGAGGTCTGGCAGCGCCTGCCCGGCCGCGAAGCGATCCACCCGGCGACGATCTGCCTGGCGCCCTATCCGGGCCGCGAGGAGAGCTGGGAGAGCGCCGAGGTCGAGGCGGACATGGAGGTGCTGATGCACGTGGTGACGCGGGTGCGCGGGCTGCGTGCCGAGATGGGATTGCCGCCGAAGGCGCGGCTCTCGCTCCATCTCGGCGCGGCGGCCCCGATGGATGCCCGCGCCGGCTTCCTCGCCGACCACCAGCACCTCATCCGCGTCCTCTGCCGCGTCGAGGCGGTGAGCTTCAGAGCGGCCGGGGCGCCCGCACCGCCCGGACCGCCGGCGGCAGGGGCCGTGCGGCGAGACCTGGTGGACGGGATCGACGTGGCGCTGGCGGTGCTGGCGGCCGGGAGCACGGGGATGGAACCGGCCGAGCGCGAACGCCTGTTGCGGGAGCTCGACAAGCTCGCCGGCGAGATCGACCGCGCCGAGCGGCGGCTCGCCGACGCGGGCTTCCTGGCCAAGGCGCCGCCCGCGGTCGTGGCGGGCGGGCGCACGCGGCTGGCGGAGCTGCGCGAGCGCCAGGAGCGTATCCGCGCCAGCATGGGCGGCGGCGCCTGAGAACGAGGGCGAGGTGGACTTCCATCGCTACGTGACGGAGGTCTTGCGGGGGCGGGGCCGCGCCGGGATCGCCGGCCGCCACTGGCCCGACAACCTCGTGGTGCTCGCCCGCACGGTCTCGACCAACCTCCTGGCGCGCGGCGTCGCCGTGGACTACGAGAGCGAGGGGCTCGATCTCACTCCGCTGCTGGTGCTGGCGCTCGAGCAGAGCGGCGGCCGCGGGCGCCTGGGAAGGGCCTGGTCGAGCCCGCGCGGGCAGGGCGTCTATGCCACCCTGGTGCAACCGTACGCGAAGCCGGACCTGCTGCCGAGCTTGCCGCTGCTGGTGGGGGTCGGCCTGTGCCGCGCGCTCGCCAAGCACCTGCCTCGCGGCTGCCGGCTGAAGTGGCCGAACGACCTGCTGGTGCCGTATGGCCGGGACGAACCGGACGCCGCGCACGCCATGCGTGACCCGGCCGCCACGGCCGCCTCGACAGGGGCCGCGCCCGCCGTGGGAGCCGCCGCGGCCGCGCACCGTGGGCGCAAGATCGGCGGCATCCTGATCGAAGCGCTGGTGCACCCCGGGGACGGCTCCGTGGCGCTGATCGGGTTCGGCGTCAATCACGGCCAGCGCCGCGAGGACCTGCCCCCGGGCGCCACGTCGCTGCTGGCCGAATCGGCCGGCCATGTCGGCGGCCGCATGGGAGCGGGCCTGGCCGAGCTGACCTGGGACCTCGTCGCCGGCCTCGAGCGCGAGCTGACGCACGCCGACGACCTGCCCTACGCGGTGGCGGCCTATCGGGAGCTGATCATCCACCAGCCCGGCGACCGCCTGCTCTGCCGGGTGGGCGAGCGGCAGATCGAAGGGACGTTTGCCGGCATCGACGACGCCGGCCGGCTAAGGCTGCGCCACGCGGGCGCGGAGGTCGTGCTGTCGGCCGGCGAGGTCATCGAGCAATGAGCCCCGACCGTCCCCGGCGCCCGCGTGCGGGAGGCAGCCGGCCGGCGGCCGGCGACGAGCTTCTGGTCGTGGTCGACGTCGGCAACACCAACACGGTCTTCGGCGTCTACATGGGCGACCGGCTGGTCGAGAGCTTCCGGCTTTCCACCGACACCGAGCGGACCGGCGACGAGTACGGCTCGCTGCTGCTGCCGCTGTTCTCGCGGCGCGGCATCGATCCGCTGGCGGCCGGCGCGGTGGTGATCTCGTCGGTGGTGCCGCCGCTGCACCTCACGCTCGACCACCTGGCGCAGCGCTACTTCGGCAAGCGGCCGCTGTTCGTCGAGCCCGGGATACGCACCGGCATGCCGATCCGCTACGACAACCCGCTCGAGGTCGGCGCCGACCGGGTGGTCAACTCGCTCGCGGCGCGCGAGCGTTACGGGGCGCCGGTCATCGTGGTCGACTTCGGCACCGCCACCACCTTCGACGTGGTCAATGCCGCGGGCGAGTACGTCGGCGGCATCATCGCGCCCGGCATCAGCATCTCGGCGGAGGCGCTTTTCTCCCATGCTTCGCGTCTGATAAGGGTAGATGTCCGCAAACCCGACGTGCTGGTGGGCAGCAACACCGCCGGGGCCATCCAGGCCGGCATCTACTACGGCTACATCGGGCTGGTGGACGGCATCCTCGAACGGCTGCTGGCCGAGATTCCGGGGATCAGGATGATCGTCGCGACCGGCGGGCAGGCCGACCTGATCGCGGGCGGCTCCAAGCACATCCGCGAGGTCGATCCGCTGCTGACCCTGCTCGGCCTCAAGCTGATCTACGAGCGCAACCGGGGCTGAGGTTGAGGGACGACGAGACCGGGACCGCCACCGAGACGGAAAGGCGCGAAGACCACGCCTACTTCCTGGCCATCGAAGACCACTTCGTGCGCTTGCGCGGCGCGCCTCTCCTGCTGTCGCCGGCCGATTGGCAGGCGGCGCGGCGCTGGCACCGCCAGGGGATCCCGCTCGAGCTGGTGCGGCGGGCGCTCGAGGAGGTGTTCGCCCGGCGCCGCGAGCGCGGCACCAAGGGCCGCATCTCGAGCCTGCGGTACTGCTCGCCGGCGGTCGAGGCGGCCTGGACCGCGCACTCCGAGCTGGCCGCCCCCGGCGCCCGCACGCCGCCCCCGGCGTTCGACGCCGGCGCCCGCCTGACCGCTCTGGCGGCGGCGCTGCCGGCAAACGACGGCCTGCGCGCCGAGCTGTCCGCGCTGGCGGGCTCCGGCCTCGAGCCGCAGGCCATCGAGGAGCGCCTGGCCGGGCTGGACCGCCTGATGCTCGACGGCGCCCTGGCGGCCCTCGCGGCCGGCGAGCGCGCCGCGCTCGACGCCACCGTGGAGAGGGCCATCGGCGCCGTGGCCGGACGGCTGCCCGCGACGGAGGTGGAGCGCGCCCGCGGCCGCCTGGCGCGCCAGGTGCTGCGCGAGCGCCTCGGGCTGCCGATGCTGTCGCTGTTCTCGCCCGAGGCGATGCCCTCCGAGGCCCTGCCCGAACCGCTGAACGAGCCGCTGTCCGGGCCGCAGCCCAAGGCGAAGCCATGAGCGGGGAGCCTGCTCCCGCCGCGGCACCGCCGATCGTCGCCGTGGTGGGCGCCACGGCGACCGGCAAGAGCGCGCTCGGGCTGGCCCTCGCCGAGCGGCTGCCGGGCGGCGGCGAGATCGTCAACGCCGACGCGCTGCAGGTCTACCGCGGCTTCGACCTCGGCACGGCGAAGCCCGACGCGGCCGCGCGCCGGCGGGTGCCCCATCACCTGATCGACGTCCTCGAGCCTCACGAGCGCTGGTCGGCGGGCGAGTTCGCGCGGCAGGCCCGGCTGGCCATCGCCGCCATCCGCGAGCGTGGGCGCTGGCCGATCGTCGTCGGCGGCAGCGGTCTCTACCTGCGCGCGCTGTTCGCCGGCATCAGCCCGATCCCGGCCGGCGACCCGGAGGTCCGCGAGCGGCTGCGCCGCCGCGCCGCCGGCGAGGGGCTGCCGGCGCTCGCCGCGGAGCTCGCCGCGCTGGACCCCGTGACGGCGGCGCGGCTGGCGCCGGGCGACCGGCAGCGCGTGTTGCGGGCGCTCGAGGTGGCCCTGGTTTCGGGCCGTCCGCTGTCGGCCTGGATCGCGAGACAACCCTTTGGGACTCAGAGCATTGCAGCAATCCGTGTCGGATTGACGCTTCCTCGAAGCATCCTATACGATCGCATCGCGGGGCGTGTGGCCCGCATGGTGGAGAGCGGTTGGATGGAGGAGGTACGGGGTTTGCTCGACTGTGGGCTGGACCCCGGCCTGCCGGCGTTTCAGGCCATCGGGTATCGCCAATTGGTCCACCACGTGCAAGGCGAATGGCCGGTCGCGAGGGCGGTCGACGAGACGGTGCGGGCAACCCGCCGGTTCGCCAAACGACAGGAGACCTGGTTTCGCAGAGAGCCCGATGTGACCTGGTTCTCGGCCGAGGATCTGGATCGACGGATACCTCTGGTCTTTGAACACGTTCAGCGCGCTTTCGGGGAGGGCCGAGGATGACCAAGCACAACATCAACATCCAGGACGGATACCTGTTTCAGAGCCTGAAGGAAGGTCAGGTCATGCTGCTCGAGCTGGTGACCGGCAGTCATCTGCTCGGACGCTTGAAGCGCTTCGATCGCTTCGCCGTCGTCCTCGAAAGCGAAGGCAAGGAGGTCCTGATCTACAAACACGCGATCGCGACCATCGCCCTGGCGCCGACTTCGCCGCCGGCCTGACCGCCACCCGGCACCCACCCCCCGGGTCTATGGAGCCGGCACCCACCCCCCGGGTCTAAGGACCCGGCACCCACCCCCCGGGTCTAAGGAGGACCCTCTCCTTGCGTCGCACCCGCCGTGGCATCGTCGTCCTCTTTGCGCTGCTGCCGCTCGGCCTCGCGGCCTGCGTCGAGCGCCAGCCGCCGCCGCGGCCCGTGGCCGCGCCGGAAGGCGCCGCCGCCGCCACCATCCGCCGCGAGCGGGCCTACCTGCTGAGCCCGTTCGAGGGCTTCGCCCAATCGATCGATCCAGCCCGCCGCGAGCGCCTGGCGCGCGCCTTCGACGCGCTGGTCGCGACCGGCAGCGTGACGGCGGCGCGCCAGACGGCGGGGGAGCTGCTGGCGGTCGAGCCCAACCTCGCTCCCGCCAAGGTGCTGGCGGCGCAGGTCGACTTCGCCGAAGGCAACAACCAGGCGGTGGTGGTGCGCCTGCTCCCGGTCGGGGACGCCCAGCTCAACTACACCGCCAGCCAGCTGGTGCTGGGCCGCGCCGCGGAGCTGGCCGGCGACGTGCCGCTGGCCTATTCGGCCTACCGCGCCATCGCCACCCGCAGCGCCAAGGCCTTCGAACGCACCGGCGACCTCCACGCCCGCGCGCTCCGCATCGTCGGGGAGCGGCTGCAGCAGTCCCTGCGCGCCGACCGGGCCGCGCATCCGGACAGCCTGGCGGAGGCGGAGCGCGACCTGGTTCTGCTCAGGGCCTGGGGACCGGGGGAGCTGCCGACCCTCGAAGGGGCGCGAGGGCTGGCGGTGGCGCGCGGCGATGCCAAGGCGGAGCTCGAGGCGGTCAAGGGGCTGTCGGCCCGGCAGCCGGACGATCGCGCGCTGCTCGAACGCCGCGCCGACCTCGAGATGGCGGTGGGCGATCCCGGGACGGGATTGAAGCTCGTCCAGGGCATGGCCGACCGCCGGCCCGGCGATCCCCAGCTGCAGGAGAAGCTGCGCGTCGCCAAGTTCCACTGGCGCCTGTCGCTGCTCCCGGCGGACGTGCGCGCCCTGGCGGAGAAGCCGGAGCTCAGCCGTGCCGACCTGACGATGCTCCTGTACTGGCTGGTGCCCCAGGTCCGCTATGCCAAGGCAACGGCCGGGCGGATCGCCACCGACATCCTCGACCATCCGCATCGCGAGGAGATCGCGCACGTCGTCAACCTCGGGCTGATGGACGTCGACGCCAACCTGCACCGGTTCGCGCCGGAGGCGACGGTGCGGCGTGGCGCGGCGCTGCGCAGCCTGGGCCGGCTGCTGACCGGCTTCGGCAAGCCGGCAGCATGTGCCGAGGAGGCGGGCGGGGCGGCGGCCCAGCCCTGCGACCTCGCCTCCCGGTGCGGTCTGACCGAGGGCGACGAGGGCGACGGCGGCGAGGGTGCCTGCCGCGCGGCGGAGCCGCTGTCGGGCGCCGACGCCATCGAATGGATCCGCCGCAGCCTGGCGCTGCTCGGCGGCGCGTGAGGGGGCCGCGGCCATGCCGATGCCGCGGATGAGCTTCACCATCCCCAACCTGCTGTCGCTGCTGCGCATGGCGCTGGTGCCGCCGCTCATCATCACGCTGATCAACGGCCACGTGAAGCGGGCGCTGCTGGTGGTGCTGCTGGCAGGGATCTCGGACGTCCTGGACGGGTTCATCGCCCGCTTCTGGAACCAGCAGTCGCTGCTCGGCACCTATCTCGATCCGCTGGCCGACAAGCTGCTGGTCACCGCCGCCTACATCATCCTGGCCCTGCCGGGCCTGCGCCACGGCGCGTTCCAGATCCCGTCGTGGGTGACCGTGCTGGTGATCGCCCGCGACGTGTTGCTGGTGGTGGTTGCCCTGGGCCTCTACCTGACCGCGGGGGTGCGGAGCTTCCCGCCGTCGGTGCTGAGCAAGATCACCACCGTCTTCCAGGTCGCGGCGGTGGTGATCGTGCTCCTGACCGGCATCTGGCCGGGGCTCGACACCACCGCCCTGGTCCTGGTCTACGCCGTCGCCTTCCTGACGCTGGCCTCGGGCCTCGACTACGTCTGGCGGGCCAACCGCCTCTTCGACCGGCACCCGCCGGCGCCGCCCGCAGGCAGCCCGACCGCCGCCGCTTGAGCCGCGCCGTTCCCGGCCTGGCCGTGGCGGCAGCTGGGCGCCGGGCACCGCGGCAGCCGCCGCCGTTCCGGGGGCGCCGCCTTCTGGTAGCATGGCGGGAGACGCGAGCGCGATGGCAGACTTCGTCCACCTCCACCTCCACAGCCAGTACAGCCTGCTGGACGGGGCCAACCGCCTCGACGAGGTCATCGGCGCCGCGGCCGCGGCCGGCATGCCGGCGATGGCGCTTACCGACCATGGCAACATGTTCGGCGCCATCCAGTTCTACAACCAGGCGCGCAAGGCGGGGGTCAAGCCGATCCTCGGCATCGAGGCCTATGTCGCCCAGGGCAGCCGCCTCGATCGCACCCCGGGCAAGGGGGGCAGCAACCACCTGGTGCTGCTCGCCGCCAGCGAGGCCGGCTACCGCAACCTCATCAAGCTGACCTCGAAGGCGTACCTCGAAGGCTTCTACTACAAGCCGCGGGTCGACAAGGAGCTGCTGCGCCAGCACAGCGAGGGGATCATCGCGCTGTCGGCGTGCCTCAAGGGGGAGATCAACGAGCGCATCGTCGCCCGCCAGGAGAAAGAGGCCGAGGCAACGGCGCGCGAGTATGGCGAGATCTTCGGGGAAGGCAACTTCTTTCTCGAGATGCAGGACCACGGCATCCCCGAGCAGCGCCTCGCCAACGAGGTGCTCCGGCGCATCGCGCGGCGCACCGGCCAGCCGCTGGTGGTGACCAACGACTGCCACTACCTGCGCAAGGACGACGCCTTCGCCCACGACGTGCTGCTGTGCATCGGCACCCAGCGCAACCTCTCCGACACCGACCGCCTGCGCTACGCCTCGGAGCACTTCTACCTCAAGTCCGCCGAGGAGATGCACCGCCTCTTCCCCGACGACCACGCGGCGCTCGAAAACACCGTGGCGATCGCCGAGCGCTGCAACGTCGTCATCCCCACCGGCACCTTCCACCTGCCGGAGTTTCCGGTGCCCGCGGGCTACACCCTGCAGTCCTACTTCGCCGAGGTGGCGCGGGCGGGCCTCGACCAGCGCCTGGCCGAGATCCGCCGCCGGCGCGCCCAGGGAACGGCGGTCAAGGCGGCCGACGAGCAGTATGCCCAGCGCCTCGAGTACGAGATCAAGGTCATCGAGGCCATGGGCTTCGCCGGCTACTTCCTGGTGGTCTGGGACTTCATCCGCTATGCCCGCGAGCACGGCATCCCGGTGGGTCCGGGGCGCGGCTCCGCGGCGGGCTCGGTGGTGTCCTATGCCCTGCGCATCACCGACATCGACCCGCTGCAGTACGACCTGCTGTTCGAGCGCTTCCTGAACCCCGAGCGCATCAGCATGCCGGACATCGACATCGACTTCTGCATGCGGCGGCGCGGCGAGGTGATCCACTACGTCGGCGAGAAGTACGGCCGCGACCGGGTGGCCCAGATCATCACCTTCGGGACCCTGGCCGCCAAGGCGTTGATCCGCGACGTCGGGCGGGTGATGGGCATTCCCTACGCCAAGGTCGACCGCATCGCCAAGCTGGTTCCCGACATGACGAAGTCGCTCGCCGAGGCGGCGCGCGAGGTCGACGCGCTGGCCGCCGAGGTGGCGAACGATCCCGAGGTCAAGAAGATCGTCGAGGTCGGCAGCCGGCTCGAGGGGCTCACCCGGCACGCCTCGGTGCACGCCGCCGGCGTGGTGATCACGCCGCGCCGGCTCGACGAGCTGGTGCCGCTGTACAAGGTGACCAAGGGCGACGACGAGCAGATCATGACCCAGTGGGACATGAACGTCGTCGAGAGCCTCGGCCTGCTCAAGATGGACTTCCTTGGGCTGCGCACGCTGACGGTCATCGACGACGCGGTCAAGATCCTGCGCCACCAGGGCGTCGAGCTGGACCTCGACGAGGTGCCGCTCGACGACGCCGAGGTCTACCGGCTCTTCTGCGAGGGCCGCACCAGCGGCATCTTCCAGTTCGAGTCGCGCGGCATGACCGACCTGCTGCGCCGAGCCCGGCCGTCGAAGTTCGAGGACCTGGCGGCGTTCAACGCCCTCTACCGTCCCGGCGCGCTGTCGGTGGGGATGGTCGAGGAGTACATCCAGCGCAAGCTCGGCAAGAAGAAGGTCAAGTACCTGCTGCCCGAGATCAAGGACATCCTCGAGGAGACCTACGGCGTCATCACCTACCAGGAGCAGGTGATGCTGATCGCGGTGGCGGTGGCGGGCTTCACCATGGCCGAGGCCGACGTGCTGCGCAAGGCCATGGGCAAGAAGAAGGCCGAGGTGATGGCGCAGCAGGAGCAGAAGTTCATCGACGGGGCGGTGGCCCGCCAGGTGCCCCGCGCCAAGGCCCAGGAGCTGTGGAACCAGATCGAGCCGTTCGCCGGCTACGGCTTCAACAAGAGCCACAGCGTCGCCTACGCGATGCTGGCCTACAAGACCGCGTACCTCAAGGCCCATTACCCGGTGGCGTTCATGGCGGCGATGCTCAACTCCGAGCTGTCGTCGTCGGACGCCATCGCCAAGTACCTGGTCGAGTGCCGCGCCAACATGGGCATCCAGGTGCTGCCGCCCGACATCAACGAGAGCGACTACTTCTTCACCGTGGCGCCGGTCACCCCCGAGGCGCAGAAGGCGATCCGCTTCGGCCTGGGCGCCATCAAGGGAGTGGGGGAGGGGGCGATCGAGTCGGTGCTCGCGGCGCGGCGGCGGGTGGGCAGCTTTCGCAGCCTTGCCCACCTGGTGAGCGAGATCGACCTGCGTCTCGCCAACCACAAGGTGCTCGAGTGCCTGATCAAGGCCGGCGCCTTCGACAGCCTGGGGGTGCACCGCGCGGCGCTCGCCGGCGTGCTCGACGACGTTCTCGAGTACGGCCAGCGGCGGCGGCGCGAGCGCGAGGAGGGGCAAACCAACCTGTTCGGGCTGGCCGTGCTTGCCGGGAACGGCCAGGGCGCCGTCGGCGGCGTGGGCGGCGCGGGCGGGATGGGAACCGCGGCAGGCGGCTTCGAGCGCGAGCCCTGGCCCGATCCCGCGGCGCCGGTGTGGAGCGAGCGCGAGCGCCTGCGGTACGAGAAGGAGGCGCTCGGCCTCTACCTGACCGGCAACCCGCTGTCGGAGTTCCAGGAGGCGCTGTCGCGGCTCACCACCCACTCGACCGCCGGCCTGAAGGAAGGAGCGGAGGGCACGGTGACGGTGGGCGGGGTGGTGAGCGGCTTCACCCGGGTGAAGATCAAGAGCGGCCCCAACGCCGGCCGCTTCATGGGCCGCTTCGTGCTCGAGGATCTGGAGGGGAGCCTGCCGGTCACCCTGTTCGCCAACCAGTTGCAGCAGTTCGGCGGCGTGGTGGCGGACGAGGCGGTGGTGCTGGTCAAGGGCCAGCTGCGCGACCGCGGCGGCCGCGCAAGCCAGGCGGGGCAGGGCGGCCAATCTGGCCAATCCCCGGCTTCCGGCGGTGCCGGCGGCGCCGGCGGCCAGGGCGGCGGCGACGTCGAGCTGACCGTCGAGGAGATCATCCCCCTGGACCGCTGGCGCGAGCGGCCGCCGGCTGGCATCGATCTGGTCGTCGCCCCCAACATGCCGGCCCCCGACCTGCGGCGCTTGCGCGACCTTCTCTACGAGCACCCTGGTCCGGTGCCGGTCTCGCTGTCGCTGCGGGACGCCGAGCGAACCGTGCGCATCACCACCGGCGACAAGTGCAAGGTCGACTTCGGCCCCGAGCTCGCCGCGGCGATCGAGGCCATCCTCGGCCCGGGCTGCGTCCGCAAGCGGCCCGAGCAGGCGGCCTGACCCCCGCTCCGGGGGTAGAGGCGCGCGCGTCGCGCCACGCCGAGAGAGCGCAATGACCGCGATGGGCACGCCGGCAGGGAGGGAGATGGCCGCCGCCTCAAGAACTGCCGCCGGAAGAACTACCAACGGTAGCCGTCCTGCCGGCGGCATTGGCATCGGCGGGGCCGTCGCCGGAGCTGCCGCCCCGCCCGCGGCGCCCGGGCGCCTCCGGCAGGACCTTGCGGCGCGGGTGGCCGAGGTCGCCCGGCTGGCGACCGAGATGGGGGTCGAGGCCTGGCTGGTAGGCGGCACGGTGCGCGACCTGCTGCTGGGGCGCGGCAGTCCGGACCTCGACTTCGTGGTGGTCGGCGACGGCCTTGGGCTGGCGGCTGCGGTGCAGCGGGAGCTGGGAGGGCGTTTGCTCAGCCACCCCGAGTTCCTGACCGCGGACGTGATCGACGCGGCGGGCATTCACCTGGATATCGCCACGGCGCGGCAGGAGTCCTATCCAGCGGTCGCCGCGCTCCCGGAGGTGCGGCCGGCGGTTGCCATCGCCGACGATCTTTGGCGGCGCGACTTCGCGGTCAACGCCATCGCGCTGCGGCTGACGCCGGACGGCCGCGCCGGCGCGCGCGGTGGTCGCGGGGTTTTCGATCCCGCAGTTCCGCTCGACGCCGCGGCCGTGGACGGCCTGGCTGCCGCCGCCGGTCTGGCCGACCCTGCCGGCGGGTTGCGTGACCTGGCGGCAGCGGAGCTGCGGGTGTTGCACCAGGGCTCCTTCCTCGACGATCCGACGCGGGTGATGCGCGGGGTGCGGTTCGAGGCGCGGCTGGGCTTCCGGATGACGCAGGAAACCGAGGAGCTGGCGCGGGCGGCGGTCAGGGCCGGCGCGTTCGCGCGGCTGAGCGGTGGCCGCCTGCGGCACGAGCTCGAGCTGCTGCTCGGCGGCGAACCGGCGGTGGCGCTGGCCGGCCTGGAGCGACTGCAGGAGCTGGGAGTGCTCGCCGCGGTGCACCCGCGGCTCACGTTCGATGAGGCGGCGCGGCGGCGGATGCTCGACGCGGCGGCGGAATACGCGCGGTATGAGGCGCCGGCGGTCAGGTCTGGCAGCGCCGGCAGTACCGCCAGGCATGGCAGATCGAGCGGCGCCGGCCATCACCACGAAGGCCCGGCGCGCCTGTGGCTTCTGCTCTTGCTGGCGCTCGCCGCTGGGCTCGACGAGGCCGGGTGCGGCGAGCTGGGGGCCCGCCTGCTGCTGGCCGGCGACGCGTTGCGGCTCATGACGGGATTCGGCGGGCGGCTGGCTGCCGCCCTGCCGCGCCTCGGCGCCGGTGCCAGCCCGCACGAGGTGGATGCGGCGCTCGGCGGCCTGGAGGACGAGGAGCTGCTGCTGCTGGCGGCGGCTGGCGCGGCGGCGCGGTCGTGGGTGCGGCGCTACCTCGCCGAGATACGGCCGCTGGCGCTCGGGATCGGCGGCGCCGACCTGCTGGCGGCCGGCGCGCGGCGCGGTCCGGCGATCGGCAGCGCCTTGCGGGCGACCCGCGCCGCGAGGCTCGACGGCGAGATCGGCGCCAGCGAGGAGCTCGACTATGCGCTGGCGCGGTTGCGTGACCGGGGCGACGCCGATGGAGAGGCTGGCCGATGATCCGGTGGGGCTTGCCGGGGATGATCGCGATCGCGATCGCGGTCACACTGGGGGCGGGAGCACCTGGCTCTACGGGTCCGTCCGACCGGTCGCGCGAGGTGCTGCGGTTCGACTGCGCCAGCCGCCTGGGCCGGCGGGAGGTGACGTTGTTCGGCAACGGCACCATCCGGCTGCGCGACGGGCCGATCGGCAAGGAGTGGATGGGGCTCGCCGAGCTGGGACCCGACGAGCTGCAGGGCACCCTGCGGCGGCTTGGCGAGGAGGACCTCTCCGATGCCGCGCACCTGCTGCCGGGAGTGGAGGGCGACTGGATCGAGAAGTGCGACCTGGTGCTCGAGCTGCCCGGGCGCCAGCGCCAGAAGTTCTTCTATGGGCGCTACGATGAGCTGCCGGCCAGCCTCTTCCGTATCCAGCGCATTGCCGAGGAGCTGGGGGCCAAGGTCGCGTTGCTGGGCGACGCCGAGCAGCTCCCCGCGCGCTACGAGCCGCGGCTGGGCGACGTGCTCAAGCGTACCGACGGCAACCGCTTCCGGGTGGTCAACTTCACCAGCGACCGCAAAGGCGTCGAGCTCGACGGCCTCGATCAGCCGCTGCACCTGGTGGTGCTCAAGGAGCAGATGCGCATGGAGTTCGTGGCCATCCTGTCGCGGGAGCGCTGAGCGTGCCGGCCGAGGCATCTCCGGGGAGCGCCGCCGCGGGCAGGGGAGCGGGGCAGGGCTGATGGCGGCCGAGGCTGGCAGAGGACGCGGGCGCGGAGATGGGAGGGGCGTGCGGGTCACCGGCGGCGCCCATCGCGGTCGCGCCTTGACGGTGCCGGCGGGCGCCAGGCCGACCGAGGGGCGGGTCCGCGAGGCGCTCTTCTCGATCTGGCAAGACCGCCTCGAGGGCTCCCGTTTTCTCGACCTCTTCGCCGGCAGCGGCGTGGTCGGGCTCGAGGCCGCCGGCCGCGGCGCTCTCTGCGTCCTTTGCGTCGACCAGGACGTCCAGGCGATTCGCGCCATCGCCGCCAACGCCAGCCGTCTTGGCGAGGCCATGCTGGACACCAGGCGCCTCACCCTGCCCGCCGGCCTCGCCGCGCTGGCGGTGCCAGGTGCCGGCGCCGGCCAGGGCACAGCCCTCGGCACGGCTGCGGGAAGCGCCCCAGCCTCCGCCGTGGGAGCCGGCTCCTTCGACCTCGTGTTTGCCGATCCGCCCTACCGTTTCGACGCCTTCGAGCAGCTCCTGCTAATCCTGCCGTCGCTGCTGGCGCGCGACGCGGAGATCGCCGTCGAGCATTCCTCGAGGCGGGACCTGCCGCTGACCGCCGGCCCGCTGGTGCGCACCGATCTCCGCCGCTACGGCGAGAGCGCCCTCGCCTTCTACCGCGCCATGGAGTGAGCAGGCTGACGCCACTTCACCCTACGGATCTGTACGTTGGGAGTTCGACTCCTCCTGGATTAACCACCTAACACCGGGCGCCAGCTCACCCATGACGCGGCAGCGCGCTGGGGGAAAGGGCAACCTGAAGCCGTGTTCGCAGGACCGAGCCCCGGAGTCAACTCAAATCAGCTATCCTTTGGTGATGGGACTGCGGATCGGCGACAGCCAGCCCGGCCTTTTTGTCAGGGATGAGGAGGCTGCACCTGGCGTCAGCCGTCAAAAGGCATCCGGCGCGTACTTCACGCCCGACGCTGTGGTGCGCTCGCTGGTGAGATGGGTGGTGCGGCGGCCAGGCGATCGCCTGCTCGACCCCTCGTGCGGGGACGGTCGCTTTCTTATCGCGCATCCCAACAGCGTCGGAGTGGAACAAGACCAAGCGTCGTGCGGCGTGATCCACCAGCGCGCCCCAGGCAGCCTGATCCACCAGGGAGACTTCTTCGCTTGGGCGAGCCAGACATGCGAGCGCTTCGACTGCGCCGCCGGAAATCCACCCTTCATCCGATATCAGCGTTTCAGCGGGACGGTGCGCGAAACCGCACTGCGGCTGTGCGCTCGTAACGGCGCGACGTTCTCCTCGCTCACCTCGTCATGGGCGCCGTTTCTGGTTGCAACAGCCACCCTGCTCAAGCCCGGAGGACGCATCGCTTTTGTTGTTCCGGCCGAAATGGGCCACGCTCCATACGCCGCGCCATTGCTGTCGTTCATGCTCAGGCAATTCTCGTGTGTCCACATTGTCGCTGTTCGGGACAAGCTCTTTCCAGATCTCTCCGAGGACTGCTGGCTCCTCTTCGCGGACGGCTACGGCGGCGCTAGCCATAGTCTGAAATTTACGGCGTTGAATTCTTTCCGCTTTTGCGTCAAACCCCCAAGAGAGGCACAAGAAATCGGTGTGGACGAGCTGCAAGCGTGGGGAGGGCGGCTGCGCCCGTTTCTTGCGCCCGCTTCCAGTCGCGAGGTCTACGCTCGGCATGCCGCTCGGCCGGACGCACTGCGGTTCGGGGCGATAGCTAAGGTCGGCATCGGTTACGTCACTGGGGCGAACGAGTTTTTTCACCTGCGACCTTCAGCCGCCCGGCGCCTTAACATCCCTCGCCATGTCCTGTATCCGGCCGTACGCAACGGCAAGTCGTTGGCGCATGGGGATATAACCACCGACTGCGTACGCCGCTGGCTCGACGCCGACCTACCAGCCCTTCTTCTGCGGCTTGACCAGGGCGAAAGACTGTCCGGCGCTGTCCAGCGCTACCTCGATTCGAGCGCTGGACACGAGGCCCGCGCAACATACAAGTGCCGCAGTCGGGACCCGTGGTGGGCCGTTCCGCATGTCAAGGTACCCGACGCTTTCCTCTCCTACATGTGCGGCGCCGGGCCGTCGCTTGTGGCGAACCCCGCAAAATGCGTTGGCACCAACTCGGTCCACTGCGTCAATTTGATAGGCGCGATGAGTGCCCGCCAGCTCGCGCGGCACTGGCGTTCTCCCATGACCGCGCTCTCATGCGAGATCGAGGGGCATCCTCTCGGCGGCGGGATGCTGAAGATTGAGCCCGGCGAGGCCGCGCGGCTGCTGCTGACGGCACCAGAAAGCATCCGACCGGACGAGTTGCCCGCCATCGTCGACGGCGTTGAGACGCTAAGGCGCTGGAGGCACTATGTCTCCTGAGTTGCCGCTGGCTGGAAGTGAAGCCAGCCGATGCCAATGGATCTTGCTGCGGGATGCGCTAAGGGCGTTCGTCCTCAACGCAACCGGGCACCAGGGACAGGCGCACATTCGCCCGCTGCATTACTACGTTTCCTCGCGGCTGGTCCTTGAAGGTGGATTCAACCCGGACGACATCACCCCGCGACCGCCCTTTGTCGTCGACACCCGGGGCTCCAAACGCATACTCATCCACGATCCCGCTGCTGCAGGCAGCGGCGAAAGGACGGTACTGGGTGGACTCAAGACCAAAGCGGTGGATGTCGTCGTCACCAAGCCGGGAGTAGGGCCGGTTGTCGCCGTGTCGATGAAGGGGACGCTTGGGGCCTTTCGGAATCTGACCAATCGCATGGAAGAGGCGATCGGTGACTGCACGAACCTGCACATCTCTTACCCGGCGCTCGTTTATGGCTTCTTGCAGCTTCTGCGGGCAACCAGGGCAGCGCCCGGAGTCGAGCTCAACGACGTTTGCCTCGGAATGGACGGCAAACCGGTGGCGTCGATCACGCGCTATCACGACGTCATGGCGCGGCTCGAAGGCCGCCGGGACTTACGGGATGAGACGACCAAGTACGAAGCGGTGGCGCTATCGCTGGTTGTGCCCGATGGAGCGCGGCAAGGGACCTTCAGCACGGTCTTTCCGCCACATGACTCGCCGCTCTCGATCGTTGGTTTCTTCGCCAAGCTTTATCGGGCGTATGACCTACGCTTCGTCTACGCAGCACCGAAACTCGAATCCGTCACGGCACGCGTGGTTTGGGATGAGGCTTCGCCCGCTCTCCGAGAGTGTCATTGCGATGAATACCGGCCCCGCGTTGGACCCGCCGAACGTTGACATCAAACCGATCCCCCTCGGTTGTGCTCAGGGATAAATCAGCCAGCCGTCGCGCGCAGCGCCGCCATCTCCTCCCGATTGGGCCCGAACATCCCTGGGCAGACGCCCCCGGCTAGCCGGCAGAGCAGCGCAAGCTGACCGCGGTGATGGACCAGGTGCAGCAACAATCCATCCCACAGGCTGTCGCTGACGCTCCGTTGCTGCTTGTCGAAGTAGGGGAGCGAGCGATCCAGGTCCTCGGTACGCAGCTTCTCGAGCCGCGCCCTGGCCTCGGCGTGGACCCGCTCGTAGCCGGGCGCGAGCTCGGCGACGGTGCGCGGCCGCGCGATGCCTGGCGGCCTCATCGCGAAGTCGAAGCTGCCCGACTCGATGCCGAAGGTGGTATAGGCATCGATCTCGGCCAAGTGCCAGGCAAGCTCGCCGATCGACCGGCCTCCCGCGTCAGGGCGGTAGTCGTAAAGGTCTTCCGGCAGCGCCCGCAGGAGGCTGCCGGTCTTTCGTGCCTCCTCGTCCCAAAGTGCCAGGAACCTCTGCAATTCGTCCAAGGGCATGCCGCCTCCTCCGCTCGCCGCGGGTCCGCCCCGCCATCCCGCGGGGCGCGGCGGCGAGCGCTAGCTCCGCGCGTCAGGTGCGCACCGCCAGGCTATGTGCCGCGGCGCGCCGCAGTCAAGCGGCAGCTTCCGCGGCGCCGTCAACTACGGCCTCGAGGCCGCCAAGGCGCCGGAGCTGGTGGGCGGCAACATGCGCGGTGCCGGCCCGGCAGCGGCCACAACCAGCTGGCTCGGCTACTGGCGAGGCGCGTCCAGCACCTCTCGCACGCGGCGCGCCAGGTCGGCGGGAACGAAGGGCTTCTCGAGCAGCACGAGATCGAGGCCGAGGGCTGGATCGGCCATGGCCTTCTCGGTGTAGCCTGACATGTACAGCACCCTCGTCTCGGGATGGAGCGCCGTGATCTGGCGCGCCAGCTCCGGGCCGTTCATCTCGGGCATCACCACGTCGGTCAGCAGCAGGTGGACCTCGCCATCGTGGCTCCGGCAGAGCTCGAGCGCCTCGCGACCGCTGGCCGCCGGCAGCACGCGATAGCCGCCTTCGGCCAGGACCCTGACGACCAGCGAGCGCACCGCTTCCTCGTCCTCGGCGACGATCACCGTCTCGCCGGCAGCCGCGGCCGGCGCGGTCGCGGGTGGCGCCGGCCGGGGCTCGACGTCTGGCGGTTGGTCGATTCGCGGCAGGTAGACCTGAACTCGGCAACCCTGGCCCGGCTCGGACTCAAGCCAGACGTAGCCGCCGCTCTGCTTGACCACTCCGTAGACCGTCGACAGGCCGAGGCCGGTTCCCCGCCCCTTCTCCTTGGTGGTGAAGAACGGCTCGATGGCCCGCGACCGGGTCGCGGCGTCCATGCCCACGCCGGTGTCGCTCACCGTCAGCCGGACGTAGTCGCCGGTCGCGACGTTGAACGCGTCGCCACCTTCGCCGCCGCCGAGGCGCGCGCCGGCGGTGGCCAGGGTGAGCTTGCCGCCATGCGGCATGGCGTCCCGCGCATTGACCACCAGGTTCATCACCACCTGCTCGATCTGCGTGGTGTCGGCCAGGACGTGGCCCGCCGCCGGGTCGGGCGTGAACACCAGCTCGATGTCCTCGCGGATGATCCGCCGCAGCAACCCGCGCATCTCGTCGAGCAGCGCGTTCAGGTCGAGGACCCGCGGTTGCATCACCTGCTGGCGGCTGAAGGCCAGCAGCTGGTGGGTGAGCGACGCCGCGCGGTCGGCCGCGCGGGTGATCTCGCCGACGTGGGAACGCAACCGGCTCGACGCCGGGAGCTCGCGGCCGACGAGCGACGCGTAGCCGCCGATGACCGTCAGCAGGTTGTTGAAATCGTGCGCGATGCCGCCGGCCAGCAGCCCGATCGCCTCCATCTTCTGCGTCTGCCGCAGATGCTCCTCGAGCCGCTGGCGCTCGCTGACGTCGGTGACCAGGGCCAGGCGCGCCGGACGGCCGTCGAGCCTCAAGCTGTGGTCGAGGATCTCGACGGCGATCATGCTGCCATCCTTGCGCCGGTGGCGCCACGGCCGCTGGCGACCCGCCGGGTCCTTGGAACGGGCCAGGCGGTCACGGAGATCGGTGCGGTCCGTGGGCTCCTGCAGGTCCGCGATCGTCATGCGCAGGAACTCGGCGCGGCTGAAGCCGTAATGCCGTTCGGCGGCGCCGTTGACCGCCAGGAACTGCAGCGTCTCGGCGTCGTAGGCCCACATCGGCTGCGGGTTCGACTCGAAGAGCAGGCGGTAGCGGGCCTCGCTCTCGCGCAGGGCAGCCTCGGCCCGGCGCTGCTCGGTGACGTCGATCGCCACGCAACCCAGGAAGCGGCGGTCCGCGGCATCGTCGAACGGGAACATGAGCGACAGCCAGGAGCGCTCGCCGGCCGGGGTCGGGAGGGTCTCGAGCACCTGCACCGGATGGCCGCCGGCGAGGACATTCTGGTTGGTGGCAGTGAGTCGCGCGGCGATCTCGGGCGGCCAGCGCTGGGCATCGGTCAAGCCGCGGATCTCCTCGAGGCGGGTCCCGAACGCCCGCTCGAAGGGGCGGTTGACCCAGAGCATTCGGCCCTGTTCGTCCTTGAGGAAGGCTACCGCCGGGGTGTTGTCCATGAAGGCGCGGAACCGCTCCTCGCTCTCCCGCAATGCGGCCTGCGTGCGTCTCGCCGCGAAACCGAGCGCGATGGAGCTGGCAATCGAGCCGAGGGCCGCGCGCGTCGCGCCGGACAGCGCCCGCCGGACCCATAGTGCCAGCACACCTTGCAGGCGGTCGCCCGCGAGCAGCGGATAGCCGGCGAAGGCGGCGATGCCAGCCTGGCAGCCGGACGCCAGGTGCGTGCCGCCCAGGTCCTCCCGCCATTCGTCGACGAAGCGCGGGCGGCGCGCCTCGGCGATCTCGCCGATCAGGCCCCGGCCAACCGGCACCGGCGCGTCGCAAGCCGGCAGGCAGCCATGGGCGCCGGCGCCGGCGCGGGGCTCGAGCTCCTGCCGTTCCTCGTCCAGCGTCCAGAGGCGGACCGCGGGGGCCTGAAGATAGCTGGCGATCGCCTCGACGCAGGCATGAAGGACGTCGTCTTCGGGATCGCCGCCGCGCGTCATTGCACGCTCGACGTCGGCCTCGAGCGAGGTCAGGCTCACTTGCTCGAGCACGCTAACCGGATGCTGGTTCTCCTGCATAGGCGTCACTCGTGTCGTGGTCGTCTCGTTCCCCTCTACCGGCCGAGCGTAGCCGCGCGGCCGGTGTCGGTACATCGGACGGGGGCTGGTTCGTCTGTCCGTCTTAGTCCTACCGCGGCGCCGCCGGCTGGGCGCCGAGGCACAGGCGTCAAGGACCGCTCACGGATGCGAAGGGGAGGCAGCCGAGTACACCGGCACGATGAAGGAGAACACGCTGCCCTGGCCGGGACCGGCGCTGTCGACCCACATCCGGCCGCCGTGCAGCTCGACGAGGCGGCGCGCCAGCGCCAGGCCGACGCCGCTGCCCTGCTGCTTGCGCCCATAGCCGTTGTCGAGCTGCTCGAAGGCGGCGAAGACGCGGCCCTGATCGCCGGCAGCGATGCCGATGCCGGTGTCGGCGACCGATACGTGCACCGCCGCCCCTGCCGCCAGGGGCAAGCCGTGGCAGACGCCGGTGCGGACCGTCACACTGCCGCCGGCAGCGGTGAACTTCAAGGCATTGCCCACCAGGTGGAGGATCACCTGCCGCAGCCGCAGCTGATCGATCTCGACCCGCGGCAGGTTGGAGCCCAGATCCGTGGCGAGGACGATTCCCCGCTCGCGTGCCCGCTCCGCCAGGCCCTCTGCGATCTCCGCGAGCAGGGCGCCGAGATCGGTTGGTTGCGGCTCGAGCGCCAGGCTGCCGGCCTCGATCTTCGCCAGGTCGCGGACGTCGTTGACGAGGTCGAGCAGGTGCCTGCCGCTGGCCACGATGTTGGCGAGGTACCGCGCCTGCAACTCGTTGATCTCGCCGGCGGCGCCCTCGGCCAGCAGCTCCGAGAACCCGATCACCGAGTTGAGCGGTGTCACCAGCTCGTGGCTCATGTTGGCCAGGAACGCGCTCTTCGCCACGCTGGTCCGTTCGGCATCTTCCTTGGCGTGCAGGACCAGCGCCTCGGCCTGCTTGCGCTCGGTGATGTCGCGGGCGATGCCGGCGATGCGATAGGGCACGCCGTCGTCGTTGAGCACCGGGAAGGCACGGTCGGAGATCCAGCGCATCGTGCCGTCGGCCCGCAGCACGCGGTATTCGACGTTCCAGGTGTGGTGGCGCTCGCGGCTGGCGAGCTCCGCGATGCGCGGGCGGTCCTCCGGATGGACCACCGAGAGCCAGGAGCCTGGCTCTTCGTAGAGACTGGTCACCGGCCTCGCCCAGACCCGCTCGTAGGCGGGGCTGACGTAGAGCATCTGCGGCGACCTGAGATCGAGAATGTAGAAGACGTCGGAGACGCTGGCGGCGAGCTGGCGGAAGCACTCCGGGTTGAGCTCGCCCACCGCGCGCAGGCGTTCGCGCTCCTGCTCGTCGTCCGCCGATGGCGGTCGCATTGCCGTGGTCATGGCGTGCTTTCGCGGTCAGGCGCGACGGCGGGCGGCGGCGGCCGGCCCCAGGATCTCTTGGACCTTGGCCGCCAGGACGCGCGGGGGAAAGGGCTTCTGCAGAAAGGCGACCTGTGATCCCATCATCGCGGAGTCGCGAGCATAGCCGGAGAGCAGCAGCACCGCCAGGCCGGTGCGGCTCGCCGCGAGCCGCCGCGCCAGCTCGATGCCGGTCATCCCCGGCATCACCATGTCGCTCACCAGCAAGGCAATCGCGCGGCCCGGCGGCTCGGCGAAACGCAGCGCCTCGGCGCCGTCGCCGGCTGCCAGCACCGCGTAGCCGCAGGCTTCGAGGGTGATTCGCAGCAGCTCGCGAAGAGCGCGGTCGTCCTCGACCAGCAGGATGGTTTGGGTGCCAGGGCTTTCGTTCATGGCTTCCGTCTCATCGATCTCGGCGCTTGCCAGGCAGCGCGGCCTCTGCCGGCCACTCCGAAAGCAAGCCTGGCACCATGCCGTCGTCGATGTCAGCAGCCCCAACCTGATTGTCATGTAGGAAATGCCGGTGGCGCAAGTCGGTTTATGTCCTACATTGGCAGTGGCGGCGCACGCTCGAAAAACATTGTCAAAGCTCGGCAGCATGATCAAATCGGATGGCCGACGAAACTACCGGCCAACGCCGCGCCGCCGCGGGCGCCGGCGTCGGGCGGTGAGGACCGGCCCCCCGGGCGAGCGTGGGGTAGGATCGCGCTGCTTTGAGCGCTCGGATCCAGGAAGCGGGCCAGGCGGGCGGCGAGGCGGCGCCGGTGGGCCAGGAGGCGAGGCGGAGGCGCCTGCTGGCGGCGGCCGCTGCCGCCGCGGCGGTCGCGGCACGGTTGCCGTTCGCGGCCCGGCGCCTGTGGGACCACGACTCGGTGCAGTTCGCCCTCGGAGTGGAGAAGTACGACCTCGCCGCCCACCACCCGCATCCGCCTGGCTACCCGCTGTACATCGCGGTCCTCAAGCTGCTGGCCGCGGTCGGAGTGGATGCGCTCCACGGCATGGTGGCCCTGTCGATCCTTGCCGCCGCCCTCGGCGCGGGGTCGATCGTGCTCCTCACCGCCCGACTGGTGCGCGAAGGCCGGGGCGCGGGCGCCGGAGGCAGGACCGGTAAGCCTGCAGCCGGCACCGAGGCGTCCGACGCCGTTTCAGCGGGCGCCCTTGCGGCAGGCGCCCTGGCCGCGGCGCTGTACGTCTTCAATCCGCTGCTCTGGTTCTACGGCGAGCTGCCGCTGGTCTATGCGGTCGAGGGCGGCATGACGGTGGGTCTCGCCTACGCGGCGCTGCGCATGGCGGATGGACGCGCGGCCTTCCTGGCTGCCTGCGCCGCCTTCGCCGTGGCCGGCGGCGTGCGCCCGTCGACGCTGCTGCTGCTGCTGCCGCTGCTGCTGGCTGGCGCCTGGCGCGCGTGGCGGCGAGGAGCCACGCTCGGCACGCTGGCGGCGGGAGCCGCGCTGGCCGGTGCCATCGGACTGGCGTGGCTGCTGCCGCTCCTGGCCGCCGCCGGCGGCTATGCCGGCTACCAGCGCATCGGCAGCGAGCATTTCCGCGCCCTGCTGCCCTACACCTCGATCCTCTACGGCGGCGGCTGGCCAGCGCTGGCCCACAACCTGACCATCATGACCAAGTGGTTCCTGCAAGGGCTGGTGCCGGCGGCGGCGGCACTTGGGTTGCTCTGGCTGTGGCAGCCTGGCCGGCCTTCGCAGGAGCCTTCCCGGGTTGTCGCCGGGGTGCGCCTGCTGGCGGCGAGCTGGTCCTGGCTCGCGGCCTGGGCGGTGCCGCCCATGCTGTTCTTCGCCCTGTTCCACATCACCAAGGCAGGCTACACCCTCGTCTACCTGCCGGCCCTGCTGGTGGCCGCGAGCCTGCTGGCAGCGCCGGCGATGGGTTGGGCGCCCCGGCCCCGAGCAGTCGCCGGCGTCGTGCTGGCCGCCGCCATCGGCGCCGGCTTGTTCCTCTTCGGCGCCGACCGCCGTCCTGACCAGCCGCGCGCCCTGGCGATCGTCCGCAACGAGTTCAACCGCCGTGCGCTGGCCACCTTCGAGCGGGACCTCGACAGCCTCCTGGCAACCCTGCGCCGCTACCCGCCCGCCACCACCGTCCTTGCCACGGTCGAGCTTTCAGGTACCGGTGCGGCAGGCGCCGAAGGATTCCTCTATCCGTGGCAGCGCCACCTGCAGTGGTACCTCCCCGACTACGAAGTCCTGCACCTGGTCCCCGAAGAGCACCTCGTCTTCGTCACCAAGGGCCACCATCCCTTCCGTCGCGAGGGGCCGAGACTCGCTCTTCCACCCGGCACCAGCCAGCTGGCGATCGTCCTCTCCGGTCCGACCGGCAGCCGCTTCCCGCTGGGAGCGTGGCCGCTGCACCGCGTCGGCGAAACCTTTTACCTGGTCGTCATTCCCTTTTCCGGACATCTGGAGCTGGGGCCGTTCGAGATCGCGGCCCCGCCGGCGGCGATCCCCTACTCGAAGACCTCGCTCAGCGGAATCCGCAGCCCGGGCAGGAGCGGGGTCTCGAGCACGTCGCCGGCGGCAAGCGACAGCTCGCCGCTCAACGCCAGCGGGCCGCCGAGATTGGTGGCGCGGTAGACCTCGAGCGTCTCCGCCGCAGGATCGACGATCCAGTACTCCGGTACCCCGTGGGCTTCGTAGAGGCGGTACTTCTTGGTCCGGTCGATCATACGGTTTGAAGGCGACAAGACTTCGATTACCAGGTCAGGAGCGCCGGCTACATAGCGCTCGCGTAGTCGGTCCGCCTTCGCGCCCGAGACGTAGACGACATCGGGCTCGACCACGTCGCGCTGAGTGAACAGCACGTCCACCGGCCCCACCAGGACTTTACCGAGCCGGTGCGAACGGACGAAGGTCGAGAGGATGCGCGTAAGGCTCACTACGATGTCCTGGTGCTTCAATGCGGGTGCCGGGCTCACGTAGTGCTCACCGCTGATCAGCTCGTGGCGCAAAAGGTCCTCCGGCAGGCGCAGGAGATCCTCATAGGTCATCGGCGGCGATTGGGCGCGGCTGATCATCTGGCGTTCCCCCTCGCGGTCGATGCTAAACCCTCTGCTGAGATAGACGCAAACGGCAGGGCGAATTGCACGAATTGTGCGCTCGAAGTTACTCGAAGACCTCGCTCAGCGGGATCCGCAGCCCGGGCAGCAGCGGGGTCTCGAGGACATCGCCGGCGGCGGGCGACAGCGCGGCGGTGGGCGCCAGCGCGCCGCCTGGGGCGGCGGCGCGGTAGACCTCGAGCGTGTCCGTAGCAGGATCGACGATCCAGTACTCCGGTACTCCTTGGGCTTCGTAGAGCCGGTACTTCTTGGTTCTGTCGACCACACGGTTCGAAGGCGACAGAACCTCGATCACCAGGTCGGGAGCGCCGGCGACGAAGCGCCTCCGCAACCGGTCGGCCTTCTCGCCGGAGACATAGAGCACATCGGGTTCGACCACGTCGTGCTCGGAGAAAAGCACGTCCACTGGTGCGATGAGGACCTGACCCAGCCGGTGCGCGCGGACGAAGTTCGAGAGGATTCGCGCGAGGTTGAGCACGATCCGCTGGTGCTTCAGCTCGGGCGCAGGGCTCACGAAGTGTTCGCCGTTGATCAGCTCGTGACGCAACAGGTCGTCCGGTAGGCGGCGGAGATCCCGATAGGTCATCGGTTGCGACTGGGAGCGAGTGATCATCTTGCGTTCCCCCTCGCGGTCGATGCTAATCCCTCTACCGATAGAGACGCAAATCGCACGACGATTTGCGGAGGTCGAGGTCGATCGAGCCGTGGTTGCCGGACAGCGCGCCGCTGCCGCACCGCTATTCCTTGAGGAAGAACGCCAGCTCCTCGAGGTTGATGCGCAGGTCGACGTTCTTGAGCGGCACTCCCGGCCTGGGCTTGACGCGGATCGTCGCGAAGTTGAGGACGCCGCGGATGCCGGCGTCGGCCAGGGCGTCGTAGTAGTGCTGGGCGAGCTCGCTGGGGACGGTCAGCACGCCGATCACCGCTCCGGATTCCCGCACCACGTCGGCCAGGGCGGCGGCGTCGCGGACGGTGAAGCCGGCGACGCTCCTGCCGATCTTGCGCGGATCGTTGTCCACCCCGGCGACGACGCGGAAGGCGCCGTGGTTGAAGCCCAGGTAGCGCGCCAGGGCGCTGCCGAGGTTGCCCATGCCGACGATGACCATCGGGTGGTCGCGGTCGAGCCCGAGCAGCGCGTCCAGGTGCTCGGCGAGCTCGTCGATCTGGTAGCCGACGCCGCGGATGCCGAACTCGCCGAACTGGGCGAGGTCCTTGCGGATCTGGGTCGCCGACAGGTGGTAGCGCTGCGCCATCTCCTGCGAGGAGATACGGGCCAAGCCCAGCTCCTGCAACTGGCGCAGGCAGCGGAGGTAGAACGAGAGGCGGTTGAGGGTGAGGGGGGAGATCTCCTGCAGCGCGCTCTGCTCGTTCTGCTCGCCGTGCTCGTTCGCGCTCACCTCGCTCCGGTTGCCGCGATGAGCCATTGCAGCAGGTCGGTCGGCCACAGGCCCAGCACCAGGGTGGCGAGCGCCGCGATCACCGCTGCCGCCCGCCCCCAGCCGTCGATCAGCAGACCCTCCGGCTGCCGCCTCTCCGGACGCATGTAGAGCACGTACACCACCCGCAGGTAATAGTAGACGCCCACCAGGCTGGCCACCACGCCGAGGATCGCCAGGCGGACGTGGCCGGCCGCCACCGCCTGCTGGAACACCAGGTACTTGCCGAGGAAGCCCATGGTGGGCGGGATGCCGCCCAGCGACAGCATGCAGATCGCCAGGCACCCGCCGAGCAGCGGGTAGCGATACCCCCAGCCCGCGAGCTCGTCGATCTCGTGACGGGCGCCCGGCCGGCTGTAGAGCAGGCCGACGACCGCGAAGGCGCCGGCGTTCATCAGCACGTAGGCCAGCAGGTAGACGAGCAGCGGCGTCAGGCTGGCGCGGTCGAAGGTGACCAGCGCCAGCAGCAGGTAGCCCATGTGGGCGACGCCCGAGTAGGCGAGCATTCGCTTGATGTCGGTCTGCGCCAGCGCCAGGAGGTTGCCGGCCACCATCGACAGCGCCGACAGCGCGCGGACCACCCCGACCCACTTCGCGGCGCTGACGCCGGGACTCTGCGCCGCCACCTCGAGCAGGCGGAACAGCACCAGCGCGCTCGCCACCTTGGGCGCCACCGACAGGAAGGCGACGAAGGGCGAAGGCGCACCCTGGTAGGTGTCGGGCGACCAGGCGTGGAACGGCACCAGCGCCATCTTGAAGCCGAAGCCGCAGATTACCAACAGCAGCCCCAGGCCGGCGAGGACCGAGCCCTGGCCGCCGACGAAGGCGCGCCCGATCGCCTCGAGGCGGGTGCTGCCGGTGGCGCCGTAGAGCAGCGCGATGCCGAACAGCACGAAGGCGCTGACGAAGGCGCCCATCAGGAAATACTTGATCGCGGCCTCGACGGCGACGCTGACCCGCCGGTGATAGGCGGCGAGCGAGTAGAGGCTGATCGACAGCAGCTCGAGCGACAGGAAGATGGTCAGCAGCTCGGTCGAGCGCAGCATCAGCAGCATGCCGGTGGCGCACCACAGCAGCAGGGCGTAGTACTCGCCGCCCAGGATGCGCTCGCGGCGCAGGTAGTTGTCGGAGGCGAGCACGCACAGTCCGGTGGCCACCAGGACCACGGCGGAGAAGGCGAAGGTGACGCGGCTGGTCTCGAGCATGCCGTTGCAGCTCTTGAAGACGAAGAGCGGGTCGATGCCGCCGCCGAGACTCGCCCACGCCGCGGACGCTCCCCAGGCCGCCGCGGCGATGACCGCCAGCGCCACCGGCGTCCAGGCCCGTCTGAGGCCCGGAGCCACGGCGTCGAGCAGCAGGATCAGCACCCCGCCGCCGCTGAGGATCAGCTCCGGCCACAGGCTCACCAGGTCGGCGTGGGTCATCGCGCCCCTCCCGAGGCAGATGCCGCCAAGGCCGCGGGCGGCCCGGCTGCCTGCTGCGCCGGCGGCGCCGCAAGAGCCGGCAGCGGCCGCCAGGGCCGCAGCGTGGCCTGCCTGACCTCGGGGCCGCTCAACCGCTCGCGGTAGTCGGCGAGAGTGGCGGCGAGCGCCTGCTCGCTGGGCTTGAGGAAGTGGGCCGGCACGACGCCGATCCAGATCATCAGCACGCACAGCGGCACGAGCGCCGTCACCTCGCGCCAGCCGAGGTCGGCAAGGCCGCGGTTCTCGTCCTTGGTGAGCGGTCCGAAGAGGATGCGCTGGATGAGCTTGAGCAGGTAGAGCGCCGCCAGCACCACGCCGAAGGTGGCGAGGGCGGCCGGCCACCCGAGGGCGCGGAAGCTGCCGGCCAGGATCAGGAACTCGCCGGCAAAGCCGTTGAGCGCCGGCAGGCCCACCGACGCCAGCGACGAGAAGATCAGGAAGAAGGCGAAGACCGGCATCACCTTGGCAAGGCCGCCGAACTCGTCGAACTGCTTGGTATGGCGCCGGTCGTAGAGCATGCCGACGAGCAGGAACAGGGCGCCGGTCGAGAGGCCGTGGTTGACCATCTGCAGCAGCGCCCCCTGCCAGGCCACCATGTCGGCGGCCAGCAACCCGAGCATCACGAAGCCGAGGTGGGCGATGGAGGAGTAGGCCACCAGCTTCTTGGCGTCCGCCTGCACCCACGACACCATCGCGCCGTAAAGGATGCCGATGAGCGCCAGGGCGAGGAGCAGCGGCAGCGCCGTGTGGCTGGCCTTGGGGAACAGCGGCATGGCGAAGCGCAGGTAGCCGTACGTCCCGAGCTTGAGCAGGATGCCGGCGAGCAGCACGGAGCCGCCGGTGGGCGCCTCGACGTGGGCGTCCGGCAGCCAGGTGTGGAACGGGAACATCGGCACCTTGATCAGGAAGGCCGCGGCGAACGCCGCGAACAGCCACATCTGCGCCTGAGGCGGCAGGTCGAGGCGGAGCAGGTCCTGGTAGGCAAAGCTCCAGACGCCGCCGCTCACCTCCTTGTAGGTCCAGGCCAGCCAGAGGATGGCCACCAGCATCAGCAGGCTGCCGGCCATGGTGAAAAGGAAGAACTTGATCGCGGCATAGATCCGCCGCTCGCCGCCCCAGATGCCGATCAGCAGATACATCGGCACCAGCATGACCTCCCAGAAGACGTAGAACAGGAAGAGGTCGAACGCCATCAGGGCGCCGAGCACGCCGGTGGTCATCAGCAGGAGGGCGGCGGCGTAGGACCGCCAGTGGCGCTCGATGCCGCGCCACGAGCCGAGGACCACGATCGGCACCAAAAGGATCGCCAGCAGCGAGAGCGGCAGCGAGATGCCGTCCAGGCGCAGGTCGTAACGGATGCCGTAACCGGCGATCCACAGCAGCCGCGGATCGCGCACCACCGGGAAGGCGCCGCCGGCCGCCAGGTTGCCGCCGGCCAGGACGAGCGCCATGGCCAGCTCGATCAGCGAGACGGCGAGCGTGTAGATCTTCACCGCCCGCGCCGAGCCGCGCGGGAAGAAGAGCAGCGGCAGGCAGGCCACGGCGGGAAAGAACACCAGCCGGGTGAGGGTGTTGCCGGCGAGCAGGTCGAGAACGGTTTGCATGTCAGCGCGCGATCCACCAGAAGAGCACGATCACTCCGATGAAGAAGTAGAGGGCGTAGTTGCGCACGTTGCCGGTGGTGGTCAGGCTGCCGAGGTCGCCGGTGGCGCGGGTGACCGCGGCGCCGGCGCGCACCGAGCCGTCGATCACCAGCGCGTCGACGACCCGGTAGAACACCCAGGACAGGCCGTGCAGCGGGCGCACCACGCAGGCGTCGTAGATCTCGTCCACGTACCACTTGTTGGCCAGCAGGCGGTGCAGCGTCGGGTACCTCTCCTCGAAGACCAGGCCGCGCTCGGCGCCGGCGGCCCCGCCGTAGATCGACCTTGCCAGCCAGATCCCGGCAACCGCGATGCCGACGGAGAGCAGGATGAGGACGAGCTCGGCGCCGGTGCCGAGCTCGCCTTCCCCGATCGCTCGAGGGGTGGCGCCCGCGGCGGCTGAAGCCAGGCTGCCGGCGCCCTGGACGACCGCCAGCACCGGCTCCAAGAAGCGATGGAACCAGTCGGTGCCGCGCAGCAGCGGGATCTCCACCCAGCCGGCCGCCACCGCGCCGACCGCCAGCACCACGAGCGGCACCGTCATCACCGGCGGCGACTCGTGCAGGTGGTGCTCCTGCTCGTGGCTGCCGCGGAACTTGCCGTCGAAGGTCAGGTACACGGCGCGGAACATGTAGAACGCGGTGAGGCCGGCGGTGATCCAGCCGACCCCCCAGAACAGCCAGTGGAGCGGCATCCCCGAGGCCGCGGCGGCGGCGAGGATCTCGTCCTTGCTGAAGAAGCCGGCGAAGACCGGGATGCCGGCGAGCGCCAGCGAGCCGATGACGAAGGTGCGATAGGTCACCGGCAGGCGCGCCTTGAGGCCCCCCATCTTCTGCATGTCCTGCTCGCCGCCCATGGCATGGATCACCGAGCCGGAGCCGAGGAAGAGGAGCGCCTTGAAGAAGGCGTGGGTGAGGACGTGGAACAGCGCGGCGCTGTAGGCGCCGACGCCGACCGCCATGAACATGTAGCCGAGCTGCGACACCGTCGAGTAGGCGAGCACCTTCTTGATGTCGTTCTGCGCCATGCCGATGGTGGCGGCGAGCAGCGCGGTGGCGGTGCCGATGATGGCCACGAAGAGCGACACCCCGGGGGTCAGCTGATAGATCACGTTGGAGCGCACCGCCATGTAGACGCCCGCGGTCACCATGGTCGCGGCATGGATCAATGCCGACACCGGCGTCGGACCCGCCATCGCGTCGGGCAGCCAGACGTAGAGCGGGATCTGGGCGCTCTTTCCCATGGCGCCGATGAAGAAGCACAGCCCGACGAAGGCGGCGAACGACAGGCCGCCGGCGTAGGCGGCGGTGCCGAGGCCGGGCTGCGCGGCGAGGCGATGGAAGATGGGCGTGAAATCGAGCGTGCCGAAGCGCGCGATCAGCGCGAACATGCCGATCAGGAAGGCGAAGTCGCCGATGCGGTTGACGATGAACGCCTTCTTGCCGGCGTAGGGCGGGAACTCCTGGTCGTAATAGAAACCGATCAGCAGGTACGAGCAGAGCCCGACGCCCTCCCAGCCGACGAACATCACCAGGTAGTTGTTGCCGAGGACCAGCGTCAGCATCGCCGCCATGAACAGGTTGAGGTAGGCGAAGTACCGCGCGTAGCCCTCGTCGTGGCCCATGTAGCCGACCGAGTAGATGTGGATCAGGAAGCCGACGAAGGTGACGATGAACAGCATCACCGCCGCCAGCGGGTCGAGCAGGAAGGCGACGTTGACGGTCAGCGCGCCGGTCGTCCAGGCATAGCCGATCCGCTCGACGGCCTGCGGATAGAGGCCGCCGCCGAGGTACTGCCCGATGCAGGCCGCGGCGACCAGCAGCGAGGCGAGCGGCGCGCCGAGCGCGACCGCGGTGACCGCCGCCTTGGGCGCCCTGCGGTAGGCCAGTGCGCCGTTGAGCGCGGCGCCGGCGAACGGCAAGGCGGGGATGAGCCAAAGGAAATCGATCGCTTGCATGGTCGGCAGGTCGGCTAGTGGCGCATGAGATTAATGCGGTTGATATCGATCGTGCGCCGCTGGCGGTAGACGGCGATGAACAGGGCGAGGCCGACCGCCGCCTCGGCGGCGGCGACCGCCAGGACGAAGAACACCAGGATCTGGCCGGTGCGCTGGTCGAGCTGCCGGGAGTAGGCGATCAGCGCCAGGTTCGCGGCGTTGAGCATCAGCTCGATCGAGAGGAAGATGCTGATGCCGTTGCGCCGCGTCAGCGCGCCGATGGTGCCGATGCCGAACAGCACGGCCGCCAGCATCAGGTACCAGCCGACCGGCACCGCCATGCTCTCGTTGACGAGGTGCACGCTGCTCACGGCCTGCCTCCGCCGGACCCGGACCCGCCGGGGATGGACGCCGGCCGCGCCCCCCCGCCCGCACGGTCGGCCTCGTGGGCCCAGGCTGCATGGCTGGGCTCGGGCAAGGCGGCCGTGGCGGCCCCCGCCACGCCGCCGCCCGAGAGCTCCTGAGGCGTCGGCCGGCGGGCGATGACGGTGGCGCCGATCACCGCCACCAGCAGCAGCAGGCCGACGATCTCGAAGGGCAGCAGGTACTCGGCGAACAGCTCCTGGGCGAGGCCGGTCAGCGACACCATCTCCTCGGTCAGCGGCGCGTGCGGCAGCCCCCCGAGTGCCGGGCGCAGCAGCAGCCACAGCATGCCGGTGAAGACCAGGGCGCCGAGCACGGCGGTGGCCAGCTGCATGCGATGGCCGCCGGGGATGCCTTCCTCGCGCCCGCCGACGTTGAGCAGCATGATGACGAACAGGAAGAGCACCAGGATGGCGCCGGCATAGATCAGCAGCTGCAGGGTGGCGATGAACGGCGCGCCCAGCAGCACGAAGAGCACGGCCACCGAGAACAGCGTCAACACCAGGCTGAGCGTCGAGTAGATCGGGCTCTTGTGCGCGATCACCACTAGCGACGACCCCAGCGCCAGCAGCGCGAACAGGGCGAAGATCGCCATTTCCATGCTAGAAGGCTCCCTCCATCTCACGTCCCGTCCGCCGCGGCGGGATGAGCACTAGAGCACGCCGCCCAGGGTCAGCGCCGCCACCGCGATCAGGTTGGCGATGGCGAGCGGCAGCAGCACCTTCCATCCCAGGCGCATCAGCTGGTCATAGCGGAAGCGCGGGAACGTCCAGCGCACCCACACGAAGAAAGCCAGGAAGCAGGCGACCTTGCCGAACAGGACCGCCAGGCCCAGCACGGCCCCGATCAAGCCGGAGGGGTGGAACCACGGCAGCGTCCAGCCGCCGAAGTAGAGCGTCGCGCCAAGCGCCGAGAGCGAGGTCATGGAGATGTACTCGGCCATGAAGAAGGTCGCGAAGCGCATGGCGCTGTACTCGGTGTGGAACCCGGCCACCAGCTCCGACTCCGCCTCCGGCAGGTCGAAGGGCAGGCGGTTGGTCTCGGCGAAGGCGGCGACCAGGAAGACGAGGAAGCCGACGATCTGCGGCAGCACGTTCCAGCCGTGGCGCACCTGGTAGTCGACGACGTCGGCGAGCCGGAACGACGAAACCGGGAGGATCACCGCCAGCACCGCCAGGGTGAGGGCCAGCTCGTAGCTGATGAGCTGCGACGAAGCGCGGATCGAGCCCAGCAGCGAGTACTTGTTGTTCGAGGCGTAACCGGCCATCACCAGCGAGTAGACGCCCAGGCTGGCGAGAGCCAGGAACAGCAGCACGCCGGTCTGCGCCGGCGCGATCACCAGCGAGTAGAGGTGCCCGCGCACCGTGACGTCGGGACCGAAAGGCACGACGGCGAACGTGGTCAACGCCGGCAGCAAGCCCATGACCGGTGCCATCAGGTAGAGCGGCCGGTCCACGGCGGCAGGCGTCACGTCCTCCTTGAACATGAACTTGAGCGCGTCGGCCAGGGCCTGGAAGAGACCCAGCGGCCCCAGCCGGTTGGGACCGGGCCGGTCCTGCATCAGCGCGCTGCCGCGGCGCTCGACCCACACCATCACCGGCACGACGTTGAGCAGGATGCCGAGGGCCACCGCCAGCTTGACCGCGGTCCCGATCAGCTCGGCGCTCATCTCGCCTCCCCCTGTCGAGCGGAGCGGGACACTAGATTCCGACCGCCGTGTCTTCGGGCGCTTGGACGTGGGATTCCGGGACGGCGCGCGCCGCGGGCAGGTCGAGTGGCGCGCCGGTCGCCGGGATCTGCTGCCAGGCCATCCCGGCGAACGCGGGCAGCTCGGCGGCGAGGCGATCGAAGACCGCCGGCGCGGCGAGGTTCGCCCAGCGTGCGTCGTAGCGCGCCAGCAGCTCGCACAGCGCCTCGACGGCGGGGCGCGCCTGGCCGGGCGGCGGGAAGGCGCGCTCGAAGCGCTGCACGCGCCACTCGACGTTGACGAAGGTGCCGTCCTTCTCGGCGTGGGTGGCGACCGGCAGCGCCACGTCGGCGGCCTGGGCGAGCGGCGAGTCGGCCCAGCCGAAGACGATCAGCACCTGCGCCCGCCGCAGCCGTTCGACGACGCCCGGGTCGTAGGCCGCCGCGCCGAAGTCGCTGTCGCACACCACGAGCACGGCGCACCGCGCCGCGGCGTCGCCATGCAGCAGGCTGTCGGCGTCGAACGCGTCGCCAGCGGCGGCGGCGGTTGCCTCGGCAGCCGCTGGAACGCTTTGGGCCGCCAGGCCGGCAAGCTCGGCGCCGCGGCGGTTGGGCGCCGCCTCGCGACCGGTGATGCCGCCCTGCAGGTTGGGGATGTGGCGCTCCGGCCCGAGATCGACGGCGACCGAGCGGTGCGGCGTGCCCGCGACCTCGGCGAGCTGCGCGAAGAGGTAGGCCTCCTCGGTGGTGAGGAAGCCCGAGCCGAGCAGCGCGACGGCGCCCTCGGCGCTGCGGCTGCGCAGGTGGCGCGCCACGGCGTCCAGCGCCTCTTTCCACGAGACGGGCGTCGGCGCCGGCGCCTGCCGCGAGGCCGGCGCGGACGGCGGCCCGGAGCCCAGGTCGGGGCGCGGCCGCAGCGGCTCGGTGACGACGCCGAGGCCGCCGGCGTCGCGCCGCAGCCGCGGCGCGGTCAGGCGCGGCACGTCACCGGGGGCGCCGGGACCGCCGCGGAAACGCTCGAACGTGGCGCGGCCGTAGTCGCACATCCAGTAATCGTTGATGTCGGGATTGAAGCGCGGCTTGTAGCGCTTGATGACGCCCCGGCGATGTTCGATCGTGACGTTGCATCCGACCTCGCAGCCGGTGCACAGCGAAGGCTTCTTGTCGAGGTAGAAGACGCGCTCGGCGAAGCGGAAGCGGGTCGAGGTGAGCGCGCCCACCGGGCAGATGTCCACGACGCAGGTGGCCAGCTGGTTGTCGAGGTTCTTGCCCGGGAAGGTGCCGATCTCGGTGCGGGCGCCGCGGTGGAAGAACCCCAGGTCGCCGGTGCCGGCGATCTCCTGGGTGAAGCGGATGCAGCGCGTGCACTGGATGCAGCGGTTCATGTTGAGCAGCACGTTGGCGCCGAGCGGAATGCGCTCGCGGCCCGGATAGGTGCGCTTGTCCTCGAACTGGAAGCGCGAGTACGCGACGCCGTGTTTGAACGCATAGTCCTGCAGGCCGCACTCGCCGGCCTGGTCGCAGATCGGGCAGTCGAGGGGGTGGTTGATGAGCAGGAACTCCATCATCCCCTTCTGCGCTTCCTTGACCTCGGGCAGCTCGGTGTGCACCACCATGCCGTCCTTCATCACCTGGGTGGCGCAGCCCGCCTGCAGCTTCCCCATGCCGTCGATCTTCACCAGGCACATGCGGCACTGGCCGACGACCGAGAGGCGCGGGTGGTAGCAGTAATGCGGGATCTGCACGCCGGCCTTGAAGGCGGCTTCGATCAGGTTGGTGCCGGTTTCGACCTCAACGGTGCGGTCGTCGATGGTGACTTTGGGCACGTCAAGAGGCTCCGTTCGAGAAGTGGCGGCGGTGGGGGAACGGGCAGGCGCGGTCGCGGATGTGCTGATCGACCTCCTCGGAGAAGCGCTTGATCAGCGAATCGACGGGGCCGATCGCGGCCTCGGCCAGCGCGCACAGGGCGGTGCCGTTCATGTTCTTGCAGACCGACCGCAGCAGCTGCGGATCGTCCGGCCGACCCTCGCCGTGCTCGATGCGGGTGAGCAGCAGCTCGAGCCAGTTGGTGCCCTCGCGGCAGGGGGTGCACTGGCCGCATGACTCATGGTTGAAGAACTTGGCGAGGCGGGCAACCGAGCGCACCATGCAGGTGCTGTCGTCCATCACCATCACCGCGGCCGAGCCCAGCATCGAGCCGGCCTTGGCCATGGTGTCGAAGTCGAGCGCCAGGTGGGCCTGGTCGGCGGTCAGGATCGCCGCCGAGGCGCCGCCGGGGATGTACGCCTTCAGCGTGCCCCCCCGGTACATGCCGCCGGCGAGGTCCAGCAGCGCGCTGAACGGGATGCCGATCGCGGTCTCGTAGGTGCCCGGACGCTCGACGTGGCCGGAGATGGCGTAAAGCTTGGGGCCGGTGTTGCGCTCGTCGGTGCCGATCGACTTGAACCAGTCGGCGCCGCGCGTCACGATGTGCGGCACGTTGGCGAGGGTCTCGACGTTGTTGATGACCGTGGGGGCGCCGAAGGCGCCGACCACCGCCGGGAACGGCGGCTTGACGCGCGGCTGGCCGCGCTTGCCCTCGAGCGACTCGATCATGCCGGTCTCTTCGCCGCAGATATAGGCGCCGGCGCCCTGGTGCATGTACACGTCGAGCTTGAAGCCGGAGCCGAGCACGCTGTCGCCGAGGATGCCCGCCTGGTAGGCGTCCTTGATCGCCTGCTCCATGACGCCGTTGGCGTAGGTGTATTCGCCGCGGATGTAGATGTAGGTGGTGCTCGCCTGGACCGCCCAGCAGCAGATGGCGCAGCCTTCGATCAGCTGGTGCGGATCCTTCTCCATCAGCAGCCGGTCCTTGAAGGTGCCGGGCTCCGACTCGTCGGCATTGCACACCAGGTACTTGGGCTTGCCCTTGCCCTTGGGGATGAAGCTCCACTTCATTCCCGCCGAAAATCCGGCGCCGCCGCGGCCGCGCAGGCCCGACCGCTTCACCTCGTCGATGACCGCGTCGGGCTCCATCTTCAGGGCCTTGGCGAGCCCCTCGTAGCCGCCGCCCTTGCGGTAGCCGTCCAGGGTCAGCGCCGCGGGGTTGCCGACGTTGCGCGTCAGCACCGGCTCGAAGGCCGCGGCCGCCATCAGTCGAGGTCTCCGAGGATCTGCCGCACCCGTTCGGGGGTGAGGTTCTCGTGGTAGGTGTCGTCGATCATCATCATCGGCGCGGTGTCGCACGAGCCGAGGCACTCGAAGTGGACGTAGGAGCACCGCCCGTCGGGGGTCACCTCGTTCTCGCCGACTCCCAGATGCTGGCGCACCGCCGCCATGATCTCGTCGGAGCCGCGCAGCATGCAGGGCAGGTTGGTGCAGATGCGGATGCGGTGGCGGCCGACCTGGTGCTGATGCAGCAGATCGTAGAAGGTGACCACGCCGTAGACCTTGGCCGCCGGCAGCTCGACCTCGCGCGCCACGGCGGCGATGGCGGCGTCCGGCAGCCAGCCGCCCCACTCGCGTTGCGCGATGTGCAGCGCCGGGATGAGCGCCGCCTCGCGTGTCGGGTAGCGCTTGAACAGCTCCTGCAGCTGGGCGCGGGCGGCGGCGCTGAATTCGCGCCGCTCGCCGCCGGGCTCGGTACTGCCGGCGGGCGCGGCGGCCGCGTCCGAGACGGCGGGGGAGGGGGAGGGCGAAGCGGCCGGGTCGCTCATACGTGGAGGGCGCGGTCCGCGGCCGCGCTGCCGCCGAAGGTCAGCTGGCCGGGTCGGCGGCGCTGCTCCCGCAGCGGCCCCAGGTCGAGGCCGCCCTTGATCCAGATGTAGGCGTAGCCGACGAGGATCAGGAAGATGAAGACCATCACCGCCGCGAACAGCTGCCAGCCGCCGCGCTTGAGGATCAGCGCCCAGGGGTAGAGGAAGGCCGCCTCGAGGTCGAAGACGATGAAGTCGATCGCCACCAGGAAGAAGGCGATCGAGATGCGCTTGTGCGAGCGGTCGAGCAGCGGCATGCCCGACTCGTAGGTGGTGCGCTTGACGCGGCCGCCGGTCTGGTTGCCGCCCAGGGTGCTGATCAGATGGGACAGCAGCAGGATCACCGAGCCGAGAACGGCGGCGATCCCGAGAGTCAATAGGACAGGGTAGTATTGCTCGGGCAACGAGGCCTTACCTCCGCCAGGGAAGTTGTGGGCAGACCCGCGCGCCTGGCGGCGGCGGGCAGGCCCGCGCCGGCGCTGTGCGTTCGGCGCCGGCGGCAAGCCCTCTCCCGGCGCTCGTGAAGAATGTCACAAGCTCGAACCGGAGACAAGGCGGGGTGGCTCCCAGGGCTCCAGGCGGCCTCGAAGCCGGCCCGACCCGGAAAACGGTCGTTTACACGGCCCATCGAGGGACAAATTCAAACCATTGCGTAACATTTATACCCCCCCTTGTCTGCCGCCTCGCCACGACGACAATTAGAGGCGACGGGTATCGGCAGATCGAGGAGGCGGCGAGGCGTTCGACCCTGTGTCGCTGCGTCCCTCCTCTGAAGTTTTGAAACTAACTGATTTGACCTTGCGGGAGCTGACGGCCATCCAGGTCCCAGCTTGCCCCCCGCGACGAGGAGGTTCGTAATGTCATGTCCTGCACGTGCTTCACGTCCAATCGTTCTGGCGGCGATAGTCCTGGCCTTCGCCCTCATCCTGGCGCCAGTGCCGACCCAGGCACGTGAGAGCGCGCCCGCCGGCTGGTTCGACGCCCTGACCCACCAGATCTTGCAGTGGACAGCAAGCTGGTGGACCTGGCCGGCGCACGAGGCCGCGCCAGCGCAGGTAAAAGGCCACCCGGCCACG